>Ga0315290_10000014_pt1 | contig 98205 bp, 78 predicted proteins | sample YL17G12_0_MG_FD_203627 | JGI IMG/M metagenome (GOLD analysis project Ga0315290, IMG submission 203627) | Sediment microbial communities from Yellowstone Lake, YNP, Wyoming, USA - YL17G12_0 | ecosystem: Environmental > Aquatic > Freshwater > Lake > Sediment | place: USA: Wyoming | collected... | reverse complement strand
TTTGTGACCAACGCTGTCGAAGCTCATCTCGCCCACCAGCCCTCGCCTTCATTGCTTTCCGGGGTGTGAACGGTTACTGTTCACGGTGTCCTCGAGGTTGCCATCCAAACGCTGGTCTCCCTGTTGAAGCGCCGAATTGCCACCCTGGTCTGTTGCGGCGCTGGAATGAGCCGATCTCCGGCCGTTGCGGCCGCTGCCCTCGCCATCGCTCAGGGTGGAAGGCCCGAGGAGAGATTGCGGCAGATCGTATCCGGCCAGCCCCACGACGTCTCGCCGCAACTCTGGGACGCCGTTCACCGGGCCTGGGCTGAAGTGGCCAAGGGGAGCCCCGATGCCTGACGAACGCACGGAGTTCCACCTCCAACTCAAACTCGGCGACGAGGACTTCCTGGCCAAGGTCACCGTGCCGACCGCGCCGATCCGGCCCATCGACCTGCTCCCGGTGCTCCAACGGCTCGACGACGCCGTGGTCGACGCGGCCATCGACGCCGCCCGCCGCCGGGGCAAGACGATCTCCTGCCGGGCTGGGTGCGGCGCCTGCTGCCGGCAATTGGTCCCCATCAGCCGCACCGAGGCCCATTGCCTGGCCGAGCTCGTCGTCAACCTCCCCGCGGACCGGCGAGCGCACGTCATCACGAGGTTCCGGGAAGCCACCGCCGCGCTGGAGGCCCACGGACTCCTCGATCGGCTCCGGGCCGCCCCGCAGCTTGCCGACGCCGACCAGCACGCCCGGCTCGCCCGCGAGTACTTCCGGGCCCAGATCGCCTGCCCGTTGTTGGAGGAGGAATCGTGCAGCATCCATCCCGATCGGCCGCTCTCCTGCCGGGAGTACCTGGTCACCTCCCCGGCGGCCTGGTGCCGGGAACCCGAGTCGCACAAGATCGAGAAGGTGCTCCTCGATGCCAAGCCGACCAAGGTCCTGTTTCGCTTTGACGACGGCGAGGGCCGAGGCGAGCCCTCCTGGCTCCCGCTGGTGCTGACCCTCGACTGGGCCGTGGCCCACGGCCCGCAACCGCAGCCTCGCCTCCCCGGCGATCGACTGTTCCAGAGCTTCATCGATCGCCTGGGGGAGCAGGGGAAGGCGTCGCCGTGATCGGGTGCGTTCCGAAGCTGAAGCTTCGGAACGAGAGGAAGGTAGTCACGATGGAGGAAGACGCAACCTCAGGGCCTCCAAATCCTTAGCTAACCCCGGCTGCCGAGACCACGGTCAGGCGACTGCCACATCTTTTCCAATTGCAGGCCCCCCAAGGGTGGTATCATTCCGGTGGATCCATGGCTCCAGCCTTGCAGGATCCAGCGTTGCAGAATGTGGAGAGGAGTGCCATACTCGTATAATGAAGAGCCAGGATTGAAGCAGGATGCCAGGTGGTCCCACGGCAGTGTCTCAAGGGACCCCCGCTTGACTCTCTGAGGCGAGCCATGAGCAGTGCCATCACTGAACTCCAACCGACGCAGTTCTCCTTTGCGGTCAGGTTCGACCAGGGCTATCGCTATCTGGACAGATGTGGCGAGGCAATTGTCAGACTCGAAGAGACGTTGGACGAGGGATGGATTCCCGGAGACATCAATCCAAGCGGTGGACAACTCCGCAATTACACTTTGGGTTTGGCAGCGACATTCGGCACCGCCTCGTTAAGCGTCAACCAGACCGAATTCATGTCGTTTGAGCATTTCCAGGACCAAACATGCAAGGTTTTCGAGGTCCTGCGAGTCGCGTTCGACATCAGACGTGTTGTAACACCCGCATTGAGGGTGGTCTATCAACTCGGGTTCCCTGATGTGGAAATCGCACACACGGCTCTTCGTAGTCTCCAGCTCTGTCGGCCTGATCGTGAGCTCGTGAAGCAGTTGAGCGGGAACGAGGAGGCCATGGATCTCACGTTGACCACCCGGGAGGAGATAACGTGGCAAGGGGCTGCCACTTCGCGCAGAAGGCGTATTGAGGCGAAGGTCGTCCGGCAAGAGAGACAGCCCGTTTTTGATGACAGGATCATGCAACGTCTCCAACTCTTGCCCAGTCGCTACCACGAGACAATCAGGGCGATCAGGGCGCTTAGGAGGCAGCATTCCATGATTGTCGACGTTGCCGCTCAGTTCGATTTCGAGAACTCGCTTGAAGGGGAGTTCAGCAGTAGCACTCTCGATGTGGCGACCTTCCTTCGGGGCTCGCGCGCGTGGAGCCAGGAAATGGAGGATTTCATTAGGACGAGGATAAAAGTAGCATGCCAGAACACATAGAGGACGTCTTGGGAGCACCCGACACTCCCAGGGATTATCCCGCCCCTCGCCCAGTGCCTAGGGAGCCCGAGATCTACCTTCCGAGTGCCAGTGCATCCGGCGAGCATGTACGTACCATGCCCGGGTGGGAACCGACGGAGACTGGGGCGCGTGAACGCCAGAAGCGAGGTTGGGGGCCAAAGTACCAGCCGCCCATCGAACAGGCGGAGGAGCGTCGGAGATACAGGAGGATTTGCGACGACCTTGATGCCGAGGTGCGACAACTTGAGCAATTTGTGGTCGGAGGGGTGGTGTCTGATGAAGCTGTTGGCCTCGTGGCTGAGATACAAAACCTGTTGGAGACGCTATACGACTGTCCGTTTGGGGAGGGAGAGAGCTTGAAGTCAGTCGTTGTTGCGATTCAGTCACAACTGAACAATGCTGCCTGGAGCGAGCAACATCTTGCCTTCCTAAGAGGAGCGATTCAGCATCTCCGCGTGCGGCCGATTGTCAATGATTGTACCGCACAGGAAATCCACGACATGATCGAAGAGCATGGACTGGATCCATTCCGTGGAACGGTATCGGATTCTGACTGTGTCGTGACATACAAGCTCCAGCGAGTCGAAGACGCTTGACACCGGGTTTGCCTGCCAATGCCGACACGGGTTGCGCTTCTGGACAATACCGTTCAAGTCGACCGAAGGAAGTCGAAGACCCGAAGCTGTCGAATCGAGGAATTGTTGAGCCAGTTTGAGTGGAAAGTCTCAACCAGCATTTGCCTCCTGGAATTCAAGGCCACGCTGATACAGGAGTGCATCACGATTCATGACTCGCTTCGGTCTGTAGGGATGTACACCCCCGTCCACGACAGGCTAACAGAGTCAATGCACCGGCAGGCGAAATTGCGGGGGCACATCTTCCAGAACTTGATCAACGTCTTTGCTCCATCATCCTTCGACGTCACAGAGGAACGTGATAGGAGACTGGCCGAGAAAGCCCGTCTGAGACTTGAGATGGTGATCCCGGCGTTGTATACCTGGTTCACAAAGAAGAGCGTTGATGCTGTGCTTCGCGATGAGATCGGGTGCAGTCGGGCATTGGAGCCTCCGCAGAAGAAAAGAGTGGCATTCGGTGTAAACTTGCCAAAGTGCGAAAAGGGCAAGAATAAGTTCTGTCGCGTAGAGGAGTTCATTCGGGCCAAAGCCGCAACTTTGCTTGAGCGGCTTGAGGCGATACTACGCGAAGGTCCCCAGGAAAGGTTGACTCAACTGAGGCGCACTTGCGAGTTGTTCCGATCAGTGCTTCAAGAGCCGGGCATTGACCTTTCGCACAACGACTGCAGGCGAGCCGGTGATTTTCTGATCGCCTTGGAGGGTAGAGAGATTGCGACTCATGCGCTCTCTACGAATGCCAGCGATTGGGAGCCGATCTGCCAGATCCTTCAGCGGGAGTTCGTTCGCGTCGATTACCCGGCAGAAAGGGACATCTAGTCTCGGCATGTGAAAGCCATCTAGTGGCCCATTGGTTCCCTAATGGGTTTACTCGTTCCCAACCTCCAGGTTGGGAACGTCGCCGCGTCCAGGTGACGACAACGGCTGGGATCCGCATTGGAGAGATGACGAAGCCGAGTTTCGTACACGTGCTTTTCGAAGCAGGACCTTGGGAGCGAGAGGGATGCGCGAGAGGCACTTCGGGCAATAGACCCCCGATGCCCAATCATCTCTTGGGGCGGCAGACCTCCCCGCCCCGGACGATCACCTCGATCTTCCGCGTGTTGCGGACGTCGGCGGTCGGGTCCGACGTCAGGATCACCAGGTCGGCCACCTTGCCGGCCTCGAGGCTGCCGAGGTGGTGGGCCTGTTTCAGGGCCCGGGCCGGGGCGATCGTGGCCGCTTGCAGCGCGGCGGCCGGCGTCAGCCCGGAGCCCACCAACAGCTCCAGCTCCTGGTGCAGGGCGAGTCCCGGCGGGCAATAGGGCTCGGCGGCGTCGGTGCCGGCCAGGAGCGGAACCCCCGCACGCCAGAGGATCCCGGTCAGCTCCTGGTACTTGCGGAACTCCGCCCGCCGGCGCTCGCGCGTCTCGGGGGTGAGCTTCTGCGTTTGGCGATACTGGTCCCAGGAGGTCCGCAGGCGCTCGGGCACGGCGGCATTGTCCGGATGATGGTGGATTTCCTCCAGGTCCGAAAGCAGGAGCATGTTGCGGAACACGGTGAGCGTCGGCACGACCATCACCTTGCGCGCGGCCAGCGCGGCCACCAGGGACTTGGCCTGTGGGTTGCCCAGGTCGACGAAGGCCCGGTGCCCGGGCCTGCTCGCCGCCTCCGGCGGGATGGCGAAATCGAAGACCGAGGTAATGTGCTCCAGGCAGTCGATCCCGTCTTCCACCGCCTGCTGGGCGGGGTAGTTGATCAGGTGCCCGGTCACGGTCAGGCCGAGCCGGTGGCCTTCCTCAATCAGGCGGCGGCCGACCGGCCGGGCCGTCTTGCCGTAGATCTTCAGCGTCGTGATGCCCCAGGCCGCCATGTCCTCGACCACGGCCGGCACCTTGGCGGGGTCGGTCACCGGCAGCCCGGCGTCGCGATGGATCGGCGGGTCGCCGTCGATGAGGCAACTGGCCGTGAAGACCCGGGGGCAGCGGGCCGGCTGCGCGCGGGCGAAGTGGGCCACGGCCGTCTGGGCCACGATCTCGTCGCCGGTGTCCCGCACCGCCGTAACCCCGTTGGCCAGGAACAGCGGCAGCACTTCATCCCCGGTCACGTGGGCGAAGTTCAGGCGATGGACCAGGTGGACGTGGGCGTCGATCAGGCCCGGCACCACGAACTTGCCCCGCGCATCGATCACCCGGGCGCCGGCGGGCACGGCGACCGGCTTCTCCGGGGTCCCGACGGCCTGGATCGTGGGGCCCTCGATGACCACGGTCCGGCCCGGTTGCATCGTGCCCGAGATCGAATCGAACAGGGTCCCATCCCGGATCACGAGGACCGGCGAGTCCGCCCCGAGCGCCGGGATCGCGCCGGCGAGAACGGCGATGGTCAGAGCGACGACAATTCGGAAGAGGACCACCGAATTTACTCGTTCCCAAGCTCCAGCTTGGGAACGTCCCCCCGTCCAGGTGACCGACAACGGCTGGGATCCGCGTCGCACCGAGGACGAAGCGGAGCTTCGTACGGGCGCGTTCCGAAGCAGGAGCTTCGGAACGAGAGACCTTTCGCGCTTTCGCCCTTTCGTCCTTTCGTGGTCGCGTCCCATCCGCCTGCCAGGCTCATCCGGTCCTCAGAACCGCTTGGAGACTCCCACGCTGAGGATGTCGGCGGAGATCGTGCTGGTCACCGAGGTGTCGGGGATCAGTCCCGCGGCGCTGTGGAGCTGGCCGGTCGCATCGTTCTCGAAGCCGTGGACGTAGGCCAGCGAGAACATCCAGTTGTCGGCGAAGACGTACGAGCAGCCCATGTGGAGCGTGTGCTTGATGATCAGCGGGCTGGCCACGTTGAACTGGGCCGCGAAGCCGTCGATCGGGTTCTCGTTGAAGCAATATCCCATGCGGGCGAAGAAGCACTCGCCGATCTGCCGCTGGGCCCCGACGGCCACGGAGAAGATGTTGTTCCAGTCCAGGCCGGTCAGGGCCCCGGTGGGGGACATCCCCTCCGAGCCGAACCCGTCCGTGTTGGCGTAGTCGAAGTACCGCACGTCGCAGGCCAGGATCCATTTCTCGAAGCCGGTGTAGGAGGCACCGATCGAGGCGATAAGGGGGTAGTTCAAACGGAAGCGGACCTGGCGCGGCTGGCCGAGCTCGTCTTCCGTGTTGAAGCGGAAGGGCTCCATCCACTGGGGACTCTTCAGACTGGCGCCGAAGTGCCAGCAGGAATCGGCGTTGTAGTACACGCCCACCTGGAACCCGCCGCCCCAGGCGTACCGCGTTCCCACCCCGCACGGATAGGAGGGAAAGCCATCCTGGTTCGCGTCGTCCATGTCGCCGAGGAACAGCGGGCTGGCAAAGATCCGGCCCAACGTCAGCGTGGGGGCAAAACCGATCGAGAGCTGCGGCGACAGCTCGTAGGCCACCGTGGGGACGATCTGGAGCACGTCGACATTGGCCGAGAGCCGGCCCAGACCCAGCCCGTTGGGCGGCTGCGGGGTGAGGATCGGGTTGGTCGGGCTCGAGGGATAGTTCACCGACGAGCCCCCGATGCCGTACAGCCCCAGCCCGTACGACAGCGGCGAGTCCTCCTGCCTGCGCACGAAGGCCATCATGGGCACGGGGGTCACGCCGGGCTCACCCGACGTGGCTCCTTCCAGGGTCACCGGCGGGAACCCCCCGCCCAGGGCCCCGGCCCCAATCCGCGACGAGAGCTGGCTGGTCGGGAGGATCAGGTCCAGGCCGAACGACATGTCGGACGCCGCCAGCCCGCTGATCGAGGCGGGGTTCCAGTGCAGTGCCCCGGCGGCGTCGATCGGGGCGGCCACCGCAGCCCCGCCCATCGACTCGTTGACCGGGCCGATGCCCCGAAGGGCAATCCCCTGGCCCAGCGCAGGCCCCGCGACTGCCGACAACGCCACAACCGCGATCGCCAGCAGGACCGGCGACAACCGGACTGTCCAGGTATTCATGGCTTGGATCGATCCTTCGATAAGAGAAAAGAAAGGGTGGGTTTCTCACCTACTTATCGGTCTTATCGGATGTAGGAGTGGGGCGGTCCATAATGAACCGACGTGACACGGCCAACCCGGTGTGGAGGGTTCCGGAAATAACGGTTGCGCAAAGTGTTTCGATTAGTAAGTTTGCACAACTTGGTGAAGTCGGGCTGACTGTGCCGTCCGCAGCCGATCAGACCTTGGCGCTCAGCCGCCGGGCCAGCCGTTTCAGCGCGTCGCTGAAGTCGTCCCGGGCGAGGTGCACCTGGATCAGGCTCATCCCCTGGCTGTCGGACCACGCCGAGCGCAGGGCGTCGTCGAATTCCCCTTCGGTGCGGACCTCGTAGCCGGTGCCGCCGCCGAGCACCTCCGGCAGCCGGTGATAGTGCCAGGGCTGGATGTCGTTGAAGGAGAACTCGCCCGGGTGGAGCAGCCGCTCCGTGCCGTAGCCCTGGTTGTCCAGGACGATGACGATCGGGCTCAGCCCGCGGCGGACGATCGTCGACAGCTCCATGCCGGTCATCTGGAACGCCCCGTCGCCCACGAGCACCACCGGCCGCAGCTCCGGCCGGGCGATCATCGCCCCCAAGGCCGCCGGCACCGCGAAGCCCATCGAGGTGTAATAGGCCGGGGCGATGTATTCCGTCTCCCGGTGGATCACCAGGTCGGTCGACCCGAACAGGGCGTCGCCCGCCTCCGCGATCACGACCATCGACTCGTTGAGCCAGTGGTTCAGCCGGGCCACCAGCCGGTTGATCGTGATCGGCGCGTCGGGCCGGATGGCGAAGGGGGCGTCGGGCGAGTCGGCGCGGGGCGGCAGCGTGCGCGGCGGGGTTTTCAGCCCGGCCTCGGCCAAGCCCCGCAGGAAATCGCCCAACAGCACGTCGTGGAAGTGGTGGTGGCTTATCCGCAGCGTCTCGCTGGTGGCGTAGATGCACTTGCCCGGATCGAGGTTCGCCGTGAACAGACCCAGGTTGATGTCGGTCATGAAGGCGCCCAAGAGCAGCACCAGGTCGCTTTCCTCGACGAAGCGGGTGACCTCCTCCCGGCCCATGGCCCCTTCGTAGAGGCCGACGAACAGCGGGTGGCGCTCGCCGATGACGCTCTTGCCCAACAGGTCGGTGCTGATGGCGATGCCCGCCCCCTCGGCCAGCTTCAAGAGCAGGTCCTGGAGGCCGAAGCGGTGGATCTCCACCCCGGCGATGATCACCGGCTGCCGGGCGGCGGCGATCCGCCGGCCGGCCTCGGCGATCGCCTCGGCCAGGGCGTCCGGGTCGCTGGCCAGCTTGGTGCGTTTAGGGGTGTAAACCCCTTCGGGAGCCACGTGGACCAGGTCGCGGGGCAGCTCGATGTAGCCCGGCCGCTTGTAGCGGACCACGGCCTCCAGCACCCGATCGATCTCGCGGAAGGCGTTGGCCGGGTCGGTCAGGTCGGTGGCGGCGACGCACAGCCGGCGGAAGACCTCAAGTTGCGTGCGAAAATCCTTGACCTTGTGGTGCAAGAGCGGATTGTTGATCCGCTCGCCCAGGCCCGGCGAGCCGCTCAGCACGACCACCGGCGACTTCTCGGCGTAGGCCCCGGCGATCGAGTTCGCCAGGCTCAGGCCGCCGACGCAGTAGGTCACGCACACCGCCCCGATGCCGTTGACCCGGGCATAGGCGTCGGCGGCGAAGCCGGCGCAGTCCTCCCGGGTGCAGGTGATGACGCGGATCGGGCTCTCGTGGAGCTTGACGTAGAAGGAGAGCACGTAATCGCCGGGAATGCCGAAGACGTCCCGGACCCCGCACTCGCGGAGCCGCTCGATGAGATAATCGCCAATCGACTTTGGCGAGAGAGCCGGCGGGGTGGCCGCCCCGGTTTCGGCAGTCCCCTTTTCCTCCGTGCCTCCCCGCGCACCGATCTTGGCCATGACGGATCTCCTCGCCGCGAAAGCGCTCCCAGCGGTCGACCGGCCTAATCCTACGCCATCCGCCGGTCACTGCCAACCGCACCGCTGCGGGTCAGTCCTCCGGTCGCACGAGCCGGAGGACCTTCTGCTTCCAGTCGATGAAGTCTACACAGAACTCGTCCGGGACCACAAGGTGCTCCTTGGCTCGCGTTGACCGCTTTTGCCGGAGGCGGACGGTGAAGGTCTCCAGCCGCGTGGGCTCGTCGAGCCTGTAAACCAGCTCGCCGCACCCGCGGCCGCCGGCAAAGGGCCCCTAGTCCCAGCGGTTTGAAGCTAGCACTCAGTACGTGAAGTTGGGAGAGCTTTGTTTGTAAGCATGGTTTGTTTCAGCACTTGCGGTCGAGACGGTTTTGCGGTGGACTGGAGGAGGGGATTTGTCACTCCTGCTCAGGGGAGGTCCATCGCTATGCTCGACGGAGCATTTGACCTGTTCGCCACGAAAGCTCCGGCCACCGTGATAATTCGGGGCGTCCTGGAGAACGTTTTGTCCGATTCTCGTTTGAACGGTCTCTTCGAGGAGACGGCCCGGGAGATGGAATTGGTCATCGAGGCCCTGGGCAGCAAGTTGGCTCCCGTGTTGCCGGGGTTCCGCACGAAGATCCTCGACGGGAATCATCTGGCCGGGACCGACCGTCGCCTCAAGCCGCTGCGGGGTCAAGGAGGAGCGGCGTTGCCGGGCCAAAGCTTGGCGGTGCTCGATCCGGCGTTGAAGCTGGTGATCGACCTGTTCCCTTGCGAAGACGCCTATACCCAAGAGCGGGCCTTGGTTTCGCAGGTCTTGGAGGTCGTCGAGCCCGGCGATCTGTGGATCGCAGATCGCAACTTTTGCACGACCACGTTCCTCTTTGGCGTGGCGAGGAAGGGGGCGGCCTTCTTGGTCCGTCAACATGCCCAGACGTTGCGTTGGGAAGTGTTGGACGAGCCTGTTTTCGTGGGAGAAATCGAGACGGGGCGGGTGTTCCACCAGCGCGCGCGGTTGTTGGATGAGGCGGGAGAGGAACTGGTCGTGCGTCGCATCAGGATCGACTTGCACGAGCCTACCCGCGATGGCGAGACGACCCTCTACTTGCTGACGAACCTTCCCGAAGAAGATGCCGATGCCCTGACCGCCGCTCGGACGTACTGCGAGCGTTGGCAAATTGAAACTGCGTTCCAGGAATTGACCGTGGACCTGGCCTGCGAAGTTCAGACCCTGGGCTACCCCAAGGCGGCGTTGTTTGCATTTGGGGTGGCGGTAGTCTGCTACAACGCCTTCAGCGTGACCAAGGCGGCGCTTCGTACCCAGCCGCCAGCCGCTGCCCCGAGCATCGATGAACTGTCGACCTACTACCTGGCGGATGAGATCGCAGGCATGTGGCGCGGCATGATGGTCGTTCTGCCGGAAAGGTTCTGGCAAGAAAAGTTCGTTCCGCTCACGCCCGGGGCGTTGGCGCGGTCTCTGACGGAACTGGCAGGCCGGGCCGACGTCTCCAAATACCGGAAACGTCCCCCGTCGCAGAAGCGTGCCGAGCGTCAACGGCCTTGCCAACCTGGATCGCATGTCTCTACCGCACGTGTGTTGGAAGAAGCCAAACGAAAACCAAAATGCTAGCTTCAAACCGCTGTCCCTAGGCCTTAGCCAAGCGAACCCCTCGGGGTTCGCTTGGGTCGGTGGATGAAAGAACTCGAAAACTCTCCGCGTTCTTGGACGTATAAGGGGTAGCGCAAACCATCCCTTGGCCCAAGACACGGAGGTTTTCGAGTGAATACCAAGATACGAAACCAGATCGAGCGACGCAAGAGGCGGATCGCCCGGCGGCTGGACAAGAACGACAACCGCGGGTGCGACCGGCCGATGATGACTGCCTCGAACATCCACTACGAGATCGCCGATCGCACGCGGGCGACCGCCAGCGGCGGAATCGGGGCTATGCACCTGCTGGTGCGAACACTGGGACTCGATCAGGCGATCGACCGTCACCTCGGGTTGCTGAAGATCCATCTGCCCTACCACGAGTCCGACCACGGCGGGCGACTTCTGCCGCCGCTTTGACACCGGCAGCATCCACGTCTTGCAGGAAGTATTCAACGCGACGCGGTTGAAGGTCAGGCGGCAGCAACCGAAGTCGTTCTTCGAGGAAGCCGTCCTCGACGCCGACGGCACGATGGTCGAGACCACCGGCGAGTGCAAGCAGGGCATGGACATCAACCACAAAGGCCAGTGGGGTTATCATGCGCTGGTCATCTCGTTGGCCAACACCGGCGAGCCGCTGTACGTGGTCAATCGCAGCGGGAACCGGCCCAGCCACGAGCAGGCCGCCGCCTACTTCGACCGGGCGATCGCGCTTTGCCGCCGGGCAGGCTTCCAAAAGATCCGCCTGCGGGGCGACACCGACTTCACGCAGACCGAGCACTTGGACCGTTGGGATGCCCGGGGCGTGCGGTTCATCTTCGGCATCGACGCCATGGCGAACCTCTGCGCACTGGCGGAGAATCTGCAGACAAACGCATGGAAAGTGCTGCATCGCCGGACGAAGCACGAGTTGAAGACCGAGCCCCGTGAGCGTCCGGCGAACGTCAAGCAGCAAGTGGTCGAAGCGAGAGAGTTCGAGGACGTCCGCCTGGTGAAGGAGTACGTGGCCGAGTTCCGCTACCGGCCCACGAAGTGCCAGAAGACCTATCGCGTGGTCGTCGTGTGGAAGGACCTGGAAGTCCACCGCGGTCAGCAGAAGCTTTTCGACAAAGACCTCTGCTTCTTCTACATTACCAACGATTGGGAGGCGCCTGCCGAGGAGATCGTCTTTGAGGCCAACGGCCGCTGCAACCAGGAGAACCTGTTGCAGCAACTCAAGAGCGGCGTGCGATCGCTTTCGGCCCCGGTGGATAGTCTGCTGAGCAACTGGGCTTACATGGTGATGGCCTCGTTGGCGTGGAATCCTTGGCAGCACGTTTTCTTCCGTCTGCTGGACCAGCTTCGCCAGCCGCTGCGTTGCTGAGAGCATACCCTTGAAGCCGGAGTCCGGATGCTCCGGTCCACCACCACCCCCAACCGCACCCGAGTGCAACCGAGACCCGACATGAAACACGAAGCAACCCGACACTTCACACCGACGTTCTCAGCGTCGCCCGCTGGCGGTGTCGACCGACTCCGTCACCACAAAAACCACCTCGAACGCCTCCGGTGTTCGCTTGTTTTGGGCCTAGCGGCCTGTCTCTGCTGACGGTTTTGCCGGCTTCAGGTCCAGCTTGCGGATTGCGGAGATCGCGATAGGATGCTGCATCCACAAGTCCCACACAGTACGGTTGGCGTGGTTTGCCAGACTCAGATAGAAGCTGCCCACGTCGATGCCGATGAGATCCTGCCCCACCCATTTCCTGTCGAGGTTGAAGGGCGCGACGCCGAAATCGCCGAGCGCGCTCTCCCACGGCTCGCTCGCTCGCCATCGTGCGACATCTTCTTTCATCTCGTCGGGAATCCAGGGGAGGGTCGCCAGGGCTGCCAGCGGCCAGACGGTGCCGTCCGGATCGCCGTGGACCGGACCGCAGGCCACGTAACCCGCAGGCGAGTCTCCCGCGCTGATTCCCCACCACCCGCCCTCCGCGGCAGTGTACGTGCGGAACTTGAGGCCCAGTTCCCGGCAGAAGGCTCGATTGGCCAAGGCTGCCTGCCGGGCGTTACCGAACAAGTCGGCGCCGTCCCTGTCGGCACATCCGCGGAGGTCATGCCATCCCAGGCCATAGTACGACGTGAACAGGGGCAGATCGCCGTGGAGCACCTTGTAGCCACCGATGCGGCGGTAGCCGACCGACGTGTTGAACCAACACGCGGGATCGATGGGATGCGTGCGGGAGCCGACCGCGAGGAAATACGGCATGGCCATTTCGCTTGAGCGAACGTCGGCCGGCCCGAGCATCCCCTTCTCCGGCGTCCAGCCCAGGGCAAGCAGCGGCTTGCCGTCCTTTGGATGGCGGATCAAGAACTTCGGCCAATCGGCGCGATCCAGCAGGGCGTCGGCAAGCTCTTGGACCTTTCCCCCGAACCTCTGCCCGGCCACCATGCAGCCGTTGAAGAAGATCGCGGAGTCCAGCAGGGAGACTTCGCTCTGTTCCCATCGCTTCCCGGTTTCCAAATGGACGAAGTGATAGAACAACCCCTCATGGTGCTCCATTTCCCCAAGCGCGAAGCGGAGGGCCACTTCGGCCTTTGCGGCGGCCTCCGACTCGCTCAACTCGCCTCGCCGGACGGCTTCGGGCAACATGCTCAGGAAGTAGCCTGAGGAAGCGATCGAAGCCATTGCGGGCAGCTCCTTCGATCCCCGGCAATTGGGGGCTCGATCGCGGACCAGACCGGTCTTGGGATGATGATTCTCCGCAAACCAACGAAAAACCCTGTGGCCCAGATCGTCGAGCAGGGCGTCGATCGTCTGGGCTTGCGGGTCTTTGTCCAGGGAAAGCCGCATGGAACGCACCAACAGAGTCCCCTTGCGGTAAGCCGGATCGATGCTGCGCTTCTCGAAGACGATCACCAGCTCCCGCATGCGAGAGAAGTCCCCGATGCCGAAATCCGTCAAAGGGATCACGACGTCGGCAAACCCCTTCTCGGCAGCCAACGCGCGATGAGACTGTTCCAATGCCACGTAGACCGGATGGGTGCGTTGGGGGTCCCCAGCTTTCAGCTCCAGCTTGAATACGGGCGTGCAGCCGGGCCCCGGCGAGAGCCTCAGGATCAGGAATCCCTCCTTGTAGCGTGCCCAATCGGCGTCGCCGAGTTTCAGCCACCATCCGTTGTACTCGTACGGGACCTCGTACTTCAGCTCCAAGAATCCCATCAATCGGCCGTTGGGCAGTCGGACTTCCCTCCAACGCTCTTCGATCCACTGCACGGATCGCGGCTGCTCGTCATTTCGGAAGATGCCGAACTGGCGCCTGGGTACCTCGAGGTGATCCAGGTCCCGCCTGAACTCGATGATCATCGGACCCGCGAGGCGTACCGGCAGATCCGCCTGGGCGCTCGGCGAAGCGCCTACGGCAGGCTGTTTGCCGGCTGTGGCGCCCGGAGACCCGGCGGCGGCAGGCTCCGCGCCGGCTGCGGCGTTCTCGGAACCGGTGACGGCATTTTGGGACCCCGTAGGAGAGGACGAGCAGCTCGGCCCCAGGAGAACAATCGCTGCCAAGAAGCACCCGAAGAGCAGGAGACGGCCAGGCGCCCCGGGCCGGGGCCGATACGCCGCAAGTGAAACGACCCCGGATCGACGCCACCCCAAGCGCGGCCCCGCGCAACGGCCCCCAGCACACGATCTCAGTGTTCTCTCGTCCTTAGCAACCATGGCGTAGCCCTCACTTTCCCGAGGATTAGCGGGTTCTTCAGCCCGAGTTGCGATCTTGCTCCGGCGGATTCTCCGAGAGCATGATCGAATGGAGGAGGAACGTGCCCTTCTGGTACTCCGAGTCGATCTTGTGGCTCTCGAACACGATCGTCAGTTCCTGCATCCGGGAGAGGTCCTCCAAGCCGAAGCTCGATATCGGCACGGCCTTGTCGACGTACCCCTGGGCCGCGCTGGCCTTGCGATCATCCTCCGTGAGCCGCACGTACACGAAATGGACTTGCCGGCTATGGGCGGTCTTCAGCTCCACTTTGAACTTCGGTGTGCAATCTGGGCCCGGCATGAGGCGGAGGATCAGGCAGCCCTCCGCGTAGCGACTCCAGTCGGCGTCGCCCAGCTTCAGCCACCAGCCGTTGTATTCGTGGGGAACTGCATATCTTAGCTCCAGGGCCCCCATGGACTTGCCGTCGGGTCGCTTGACCTGCTTCCAGCGCTGCTCAATCCACTGGACCGTCTCCGGCTCTTCCTTGCGGAAGATGCCGAACTGGTGACCGGGGACATTCCCGTGATCGAAGTCTTCGCTGAACTCGATGACCATCGGACCGGTGATCGTCACGAGTGGGGGCCCGCTTTGCCACAGCCATTTCGCTACGAAGGGTAGCGGGAGCGCACCGATGATCACGAGAACGACCACGACTATCAGGACGCGCCTCCGGAGCCACTTCCAGAGACCATCGTCCAGTGGTACCGGTGTAGGCCGTTGCAGTCGGCGCAATAACCTGGCGACTTCACCGGCCGACTGGTACCTGTCTTCCCTATCCTTCGCCAAAAGCTCGTTGACGATGTTCACCAGGCCCGGCGGGACTGCCGGGTTCAGCCTTCGAATGGGTTTCGGTTCTTTTCCGAGAACGTTGACCAGCACGTCCACAACCGTGGAACCCGAAAAAGGCTGCCGCAGAGTGCACATCTCGTACAGCACGCAGCCGAGACTGAACAGATCGGCGCGATAGTCGATAGTGGGGTCCCCTCGCGCCTGCTCCGGGGCCATGTAATCGGGGGTCCCCAGAATCTGGGAGCCGGTGAGCCGTGTTGCCTCAGAGTCTTCCAGGGGCCGGACCAGCCCGAAATCAAGGAGGAGAACTCGATTCTCGAACGATTGGGCGTTATCCAGGAGCCACACGTTGGAGGGTTTGACGTCGCGGTGGACGAGTCCGGCACACCGGGCCTGTTCCAGCCCGAGGGCAATCCCCTTTCCAATTCCCACGATCTCCTGGAAAGGCATCTGGGCACGGTTCTCTTTGATTGCCGCCAGACGATCCTTCAGCGTCTGTCCTGCCAGCAGCGGCATGACGAAGTAGGGTATCTGCTTATCTTCACCTACATCCAGAATCGACACGATGCGTCTTTCGGGGCCCGCCTGGCCAAGTTTGGCCACGGCCTCTGCCTCTTGCCGGAATCGCCTGCGTGCGGGCTCATCCTTGGCCAGGTCGGGGCTCATCACCTTGATCGCCACCTCGGGGAAACGGTGCGGCTCCGCTGGATCCCCGATGATTCGCCGGGCGCGGTAGACCCAGCCCATGGCGCCTTTGCCCAGGAGGCCAACAACCTCGTAATTGCCGAATCGGCCCTGCTGTGTGTTCTCGTCCCAGTGGCGAGGGAAACTCTTCCTAAACTCGTCGACCCAACTCCTCTCATCCCGCATAGCGCCCATGGCTCTCACCTCGGTATCTGGAACTCCGGAGTCCCGGGCGGTTTGTCCGCCGGGCCCAAAGACGTCAAACGCGGCGTCGAGCTGCGTCTCCAGTTGCGCCAATTGCTCCTGGCATCGCGTGCAGACTTCCACATGCCCCTCCAGGGCCGCCGATTCCTCGGCCGGCAAACCCTCTTCGCATAGTTCCTTCAAGCGATCCGAAAAAGGGCATTGGGGCGCTGTTGTCATGATTTGCTCCGCGGCAAACAAGACTCAAAGGTGCCCGGCTTCCTCAAGCACCGCTTTCAAACGTTTGCTGACTCGACACTTGGCAATGCGAACCGCGACCACCGTCATGCCCAGGGCCTTGGCGACCTCCGCCGTGGACTTGCCCTCCAACGCGGTCGCGCGGAAAGCGGCCCAGGTGCGGGGGTCAAAACGAGGCCGAACTCGCGAGATGGCCCAGGCGAGCTGCCTTCGCACGCACTCCTCGTTCCACACGGCGCCCTCGTCTCGATCAGGAACGTTCTCCGCTGGCCCCCCGGCCGGCAAGTCGCCGATCATCACAGGACGATCCCGACGACGGTCCAAGAGCTTCCCGACCGTATTTCGGGCAATGGCAAACAACCAGGCGCGGAAGGATTCACGCCGTTCAAAGTGACCGATCTGCCTCGCGACGGCCGCACACACCTCCTGCTTCACGTCTTCAGCGTCAGCCTGCTGGAGACCGCGCCGACAGGCAAAGCCTAGGATCGCCGGAGCGTACACCGCGTCGAACTCCGCCCAGGCGGCATCGAACGCAGTGCCATCGGTACGGCAACGGAGCCGATCAAGGAAACTGATGCGAGTAGACGGCAGGAACGACACCGGAACTCCCCCGACGGTCGAAGTTGCGGGCATCACATGGTCTGAACTGGCATCACCTCACAGTAGCCCAATATTCCACCAAGAATGAGGGTCATTCTAGGGCTGCTGATTGCCACCTGTCAATCACCCGTCCTCCCAAGAGCGCTAGAGGCAAAAAGCAGCCCGCTCCACAGCAGGTATCCTCTGGGCAGGAAACGTTTCACCACAAACCCCCCAGATATACTATTCTAGGCGGCCGGTTTGGCAAGGATGCCGAGGCTCAGTGTCCCTCACTTTATCTAATACCCCCACCATCGCCATTTTCCGAACGATCCCGGCACTCTCCAGACATCCGAAGGGCGAGATGCCAGCCATTCACAAACCGATGCCGGGCCCGAGCCACCAGTGAGGTCACGGCCCTCCCCATCACCGGTCACTCAGGTCCAGCCATGGGCAGACCCTCCCGCGGCGGCTTCATTGCTATCCTCCTCCGGGGGTGGTGATAGATAGCCTTGACGCCCCCCTCGGAAGGATGATTCAGACCCCGGTTTCAGCCAAACTCAGGCTGTCGAGGGCCACCCCGGCACAAGCCCGCGCAGAAAACTTCCGGCCTGGGCCCGCGTTGACCGATCAAGAGTCGCTAAGTGCTTGTCTCGGCCCAGGAAGCGGCATGGCGTGGTTTTCCGCGTCGCGGGCCGTTGACAGAACCTGGGCGAGGCTGTAGGATTTGAGGTTTCGCCCCTTGAGCGGGCGGACCAGTGGGCTATTTGGCAACTCGGCGTTGGGGTTGGGCGGAGGAAATACGTGGCCGGACATACGAACGAGATGATCCGTATCCGGATGGAGGCTTACGACCACGCGGTCCTGGACCAAAGCGCGGCGGAGATCGTGGATACCGCCAAGCGAACCGGATCGGTCGTCCATGGGCCCATCCCGTTGCCGACGCGGATCGAGCGCTACACGGTGCTCTCCAGTCCGCACATCGACAAGAAGGCCAGGCAGCAGTTCGAGATCCGCACGCACAAGCGGCTGATCGACATCATGCAGGCCACGGCCAAGACCATCGAGGCGCTGAACAAGCTGAGTCTGCCGGCGGGCGTGGACATCAAGATCAAGGCTTCCAGCCGCCGGTGAGGATCGGATATACTGATTTGTCTGGAGTAACCTGGCTCGGCGTTCCCCGACAGTTTCTCGGACAAGCTATGAACCGGAAGCTGCGTGGGTAAACCCGGCCCGAGAGCCGGAAGTTCCCGCGAGCGACGTTTGAGAAGGCAAACGCGATGAACATTGGACTGCTCGGCCGCAAGGTCGGGATGACCCAGGTTTTCGACCCCGCCGGCGACGTCATCCCGGTCACCATCATTCAGGCGGGCCCCTGCCACGTCCTTCAGATCAAGACGAAGCAGCGCGACAAGTACGAAGCGGTCCAGTTGGGCTACTTGAACAAGCCGCGTCGCCTTGCCCCCCGCAGCCAGCGGGGTCACGTCGCCAAGCTCGACAGCAAACGCCAACGACACCGCTCTTCTGCCGGTGTTGCCGCCCCCCCCAAGGCGGGCTGCGAGCCCAAGCGGTTCGTCCGGGAGTTCCGCGTCCCGGCCGGGGACCTGAAGGTGGGCGACGAAGACCTGAAGGTGGGCGCCGAACTGACGGTCGGCCTGTTCGACGGGGTGACCGCGGTCGACGTGGTCGGCGTCACCAAGGGGAGGGGCACGGCCGGCGTCATGAAGCGCCACAACTTCCGCGGGCAGCGGGCCTCTCACGGCGTGAAGAAGGTGCATCGCCACGCCGGCTCCATCGGCATGAACACGTTCCCCCATCGGGTGTTCAAGGGACACCGGATGGCGGGGCATTATGGTGCCGATCGCTGTACCATTCGTAACCTCAAGCTGGTGCGAATCGACAAGGAGAACAACCTCCTGCTGGTCGGCGGGGCGGTTCCCGGGCCGATCGGCGGGTACGTGATCATTCGTGAAACCAACAAGCTTCCCAAGGCGAGATCGGCAAACGAAGGCGAATAGGCCGCGACGACCATGGTTAGTCTGCCCATTTACAATCGGACCGGCCAGGAGGTGGGGACCTACGAGATCGACCCCGCCGAGCTGGCTCCCGAGATCAACCGACAGTTGCTCCACGACGCCGTGGTGATGTACCAGGCGAACCTGCGTCAGGGGACGTTCGGGTCGAAGGGTCGCTCGTACGTCGCGGGCACGACGAAGAAGATGTATCGGCAGAAGGGGACGGGGAACGCCCGGGCGGGCTCGCGGCGGAGCCCCATCCGGCGCGGCGGCGGCCACGCCTTCGCCAAGCGGCCGCGGGATTTCGGCTATCGGCTTCCCAAGCAGGCGCTTCGCCTGGCCACGCGCATGGCCCTGGCGGCCCGGATTGCCGACAACGAGGTTACGCTGATCGACGAGCTGTCGTTCGGCGTGCCGAAGACCAGGGAGATGGCGGCCATCCTGAAGGCGCTGAAGGTCGACGGCCGGCGGCTGCTGGTGGCGGTGGCCGCGCACGACCCCAACGTGCACAAGAGCGTCCGGAACCTCAGCGAGGTCAGCGTGCTGCCCGTCGGGGAGCTCAACGCCCTGGAGGTGCTTCGTCCGCGGGCGGTGCTGATGACCAGGGCCGCCATGGACGCCTTCCGGAGCGGACCAGGGAATCCCCGGGATTAAGACGAAGGACACGAAAGGCCCATGGCCACATTCGACGCGAAAACTGCGAGCATGCTGGAGCCGTACCAGGTGGTGCTTCGGCCGCTGGTGACCGAGAAGGGCTTTCACAAGGCGGAGCGCTGCAACGCCTACGCCTTCGAGGTCAATCCGCTGGCGACCAAGGAGGACATCCGCCGGGCGGTGGAGCACTTGTTCGACGTCAAGGTGGTTCGCGTCAACGTGCAGAACCGCAAGGGGAAGCCGCGCCGCACCAAGTTCCGCCACGGGCGCACCCGGGACTGGAAGAAGGCCATTGTGACGCTGGACTCGGAACATAGGATCAGTTTCTTCTAACAGGCTAACGGGCGCAAGACTTCCATGGGTATTCGCCGATACAACCCGACGACGCCGGGACGGCGCCAGGCGAGCGTAAGCGACTTCGCGGAGCTCACGCCGGGCGCGCGGCCGGAGAAGAAGCTGCTGCGGCCGAAGCGGCGCAAGGGCGGGCGGAACAACCAGGGCGTGATTACGGTCCGGCACCGAGGCGGGGGACACAAGCGCGCCTATCGGCTGATCGACTTCCGCCGCAACAAGGACGGCGTGCCGGCCGTGGTCCATTCCATCCAGTACGACCCGAACCGCAGTGCCCGGATCGCGCTGTTGCACTACGGCGACGGCGAGAAGCGCTACATCCTCGCCCCGGGGGGGCTGAAGGCGGGGGCCAAGGTGCTCAGCGGGCCCGAGGCGCCGCCGACCGTGGGAAACTGCCTGCCGCTGTCGGCCATTCCGCTGGGGATGAGCGTTCACTCGATTGAGATGCAGCCGGGGCGTGGCGGCGTGCTGTGCCGGGCCGCCGGGACCGGGGCTACCCTGGCCGCCCGCGACGCCGACTGGGCCCAGATTAACCTCCCCAGCGGCGAAATCCGCCGCGTCCCCGCCCAGTGCCGGGCAACCATCGGGGTGCTGGGCAACGCCGACCACATGAACGTGCAGTTGGGGAAGGCGGGCCGGAAGCGGTGGCTTGGCCGCAGGCCCCACGTGCGCGGCACGGCGATGAATCCCATCGATCATCCCCACGGAGGCGGGGAAGGACGGACCAAGGGAGGACGCCACCCGGTCAGCCCCACCGGCAAGCTGGCCAAGGGCGGGCGGACCCGAAAACGACACAAGGCCTCCAACCGCGCCATCGTCCGCCGCCGCCGCTCGGTTCGCTACGGGCAGCTTAAGATCTGAGCGGCACGCCGGAAGACGGCAAACCTGGAAGACGGCAGACCTGAGGGAAACCGGACCTGACCTCCGCCAAGGGACCAATGAACCATGGGCAGATCGCTCAAGAAAGGCCCGTACGTCGATCGCAAGCTTTTCGTCAAGGTGGAAAGGCAGAACGAGGACGGGCGCAAGGACCCCATCAAGACGTGGGCGCGGGCGTGCACCATCGTGCCGGAGTTTGTGGGCCACACGTTCATGGTCCACAACGGCAAGCAGCACATGAAGGTGTTCGTGACGGAGGAGATGGTCGGGCACCGGCTCGGTGAGTTCGCTCCCACGCGGACGTTCCGCGGGCACGGCGGCAAGGGGAAGCGGTAGCCCGGCGGGGAAGGGGATTCGGAGGAAGGACGGCCGGGGGCAGCCCCGGACCGTGTGGAGACGACGACGATGCCATACCAAGCGGTGCACCGATTTGCCCAGATCAGTCCGCGCAAGGTGCGTCCCCTGGCGGACCTGGTCCGGGGCCAGTTCGCCGACGACGCCCTGGACATCCTTCGCTACCAGCCCCATCGCGGAGCACGCCTGCTGGAGAAGGTCATCCGCAGCGCGCTGGCGAACGCGGAGGACCTCCGGGCACCGAACCTCGGCGAGCTGACGGTGGTCGACGTGCGAGTGGACCAGGGGCCGATGTTCCGCCGCCTCATGCCCAAGGCGCGGGGAATGGCCTCGGTCATCAAGCGGCGGATGGCGCATATCCGCGTGGAGCTGGGTTAGGGACCTCGGGGAATTCGGGAACGGTAACTTATGGGTCAAAAAGTCAATCCGATCGGGTTTCGCACGGGGATCATGATCGGCTGGAAGAGCCGGTGGTACGCCTCGAAGCAGGAGTTCGCCGACCTCCTGGTGGAGGACCAGAGGATCCGCAGCTTCGTCAAGAAGCGGAAGGATCCCGGGGGCAAGCCCATGTACCCGATGATCGCCAAGATCGAAATCGAGCGGACTCGCGACGAGGTCAAGGTGATCCTCTATTCGGCGCGCCCGGGAATGCTCATCGGGCGCAAGGGGGAGCGGGTCGAGGAATTGCAGAAGGAGCTCCAGAACCTCGTCGGACGGCGCATCAACATCAAAATCGAGGAAATCTCCCGGCCGGAAGTGGTCGCGCAACTGGTCGCCGAGGACATCGCCGAGCAGTTGAGCAAGCGGGCCAGCTTCCGCCGCACGATGAAGCGGTCCCTGGAACAGACCATGGAGGCCGGCGCCAAGGGAATCAAGATCCAACTGGCCGGCCGATTGGGCGGGGCCGAGATGTCCCGCCGCGAGAAGGCCATCGCGGGGTCCATGCCCCTGTCGACGCTCCGCGCGAAGATCGACTACGGCTTCGCCGAGGCCAAGATCGCCCAGGGGCACATCGGCGTGCAGGTCTGGATCAATCAAGGCATGTACAGTGAGGTAGACGTCAATGGCTCTGATGCCCAAGCGGGTCAAGCACCGAAAAAGCCAAAGAGGACGTATAAAAGGTGAGGCCACGCGCGGAAACCGCGTGGCCTTCGGCGACTACGGCCTCCAGGCGATGCAAGGCGGCTGGATCAGCGCGCAGACCATCGAGGCCGGCCGCATCGCGGCGCAGCAGTACCTGCGCACCGAGGGCCGGCTGTACATCCGCGTCTTCCCGCACAAGCCCATCACGTCCATCCCCCTGGAAACCCGCATGGGAAAGGGAAAAGGAGAGCCGGAGTACTGGGCGGCCGTCGTCAGGGCGGGCAACATCCTGTTCGAGATCGGCGGGGTGTCGGAGGAGGCCGCGCGGATGTGTTTCACCCGCCTGGCCCACAAAATGCCCGTCAAGGTCCGTTTCCTGCGACGCCGGCCCGTGTAGCAGGCAGGCAGAAAGAAGCAGCCCATGAACAAGGCGAAAGAACTTCGGGACATGAGCGACGAGCAATTGCAGTTGACGCTCAAGGAATCCACCGAAGGCCTCTTCCGGCTGCGGTTGCAGGCGGAGACGGAGCGGCTGGACGCCCCGAGCGAGTTGAGGAAGCAGCGCCGGCTGATTGCCCGGGTGCGGACGATCCAGAACGAGCGGGCCCGGGCGGCCGCCGCCAAGGCCAGGGCTCAGGAATCAGTGCAGGCAAGCTAGAGGAACCCCAGCGATGCCGAGGCGAGTTGCGGTAGGCGTAGTCACCAGCGACAAGACGAGGAAGACCCGCCGGGTCGAGATCCCCCGCCTTGTCCAGGCCCCCAAGTACGGGAAGTACGTCCGGCAGAGGACCATCTGCTACGTCCACGACCCGAACGACGAGTCCCACCTGGGCGACACGGTGGAGATCGTCGAGAGCCGGCCGCTGTCGCGCACGAAGCGGTGGCAGTTGGTGCGGGTGGTGTCGCGGAGCCGGCTGGCCGGAGTGGCCGCCGAGGTCCTGGCCTCGGAAGAGGCCTCCCCGAACGGAGCGAACCCCTAGCGGGCCCTTGGCCCGCCGGGCTCGCCCGCGTGGGGTAATCATCAGGAACCTGTTGGCAACTTGGGTGTGAACCATGATCCAGATGCAAACCCGCCTTGCCGTGGCCGACAACACCGGCGCCAAGGAGCTGATGTGCATCAAGGTGTTGGGCGGCTCCCGGAGGCGGTTCGCCGGCCTGGCCAACATTATCGTCTGCAGCGTGAAGAGCGTCATTCCGGGCAGCGACTTCAAGAAAGGGGCGGTGGTCCGTGCCGTCATCGTCCGGACGAGGAAGCCCACCCGCCGGACCGACGGCAGCTACGTCCGCTTCGACTCGAACGCGGCGGTGATCATCGACAACGACGGGAACCCTCGGGGGACACGCATCTTCGGCGCCGTGGCGCGGGAGCTGCGGGAGAAGAATTTCATGAAAATCGTCAGCCTCGCCAGCGAGGTGGTCTGATGCGTATTCGAGTGGACGACACCGTGGAAGTGATTTGCGGGGACGACCAGGGGACGCGGGGCAAGGTCATGCGCGTCGACCGCGAGGCCGGCCGGATCGTGGTGGAGGGCGTGAACAAAGTGTTCAAGCACGTCCGCCGGAGCCAGAAGAATCCCCAGGGAGGCCGGCTGTCGAGGGAGTCGTCCATCGCGCTGGCCAACGTGCTGTTCGTCTGTCCGGCGTGCAATCATCCGGTGCGCCTCGGTGCCCGAGTGCTCGACGACGGCAGCAAGGAGCGGTTTTGCAGGGGTTGCGGCGCGTCGGCGGGGCAGATGTCTCCCGCGAAGGCCCGCCGCGCCAAGACATGAACGAAGACGGCATCGCCATGAGCGCAAAAGCCCAAGACAAGCCAGACAAGCCAGACAAGCCAGACAAGCCAGGCAAGGCAGACAAGCCGGACAGGTACGTTTCGCGCCTGCAGGCCCAGTACGAGGAGACGGTCTTGCCGGCTTTGGCCCAACGGCTGGGCCGATCGAACCGGCTTTCCCTGCCGCGGCTGGAGAAGATCGTGGTGAACATGGGGGTCGGCGCCGCGATCGGCGAGAAGAAGTACCTCGAGGAGGCGGTCGACGCGCTGACGCTCCTCGCCGGGCAGAAGCCGGTGGTGACTAAGGGTCGCAAGTCGATCGCGGGCTTCCACCTGCGCGAGGGCATGTCGATCGGCTGCGTGGTGACCCTGCGGGGCCATCGCATGTACGAGTTCCTCGACCGGCTGATCTCGCTGGCGCTCCCCCGGGTGCGCGACTTCCGGGGGCTGAGCCCCACGGCCTTCGACGGGCACGGCAACTACACGCTGGGCCTTTCCGAGCAACTGGTGTTCCCCGAGCTCAACCCGGACAAGTACACCCGCCCCCAGGGCATGAACATCACGCTGGTCACTTCGACCTCGAGCGACGACGAGGCCCGGGAGCTGCTGCGGGGCTTCGGCATGCCGCTGCGAACCGACGGGCCGGGCCGGCCGAAGTGACCGGCGGCAACAAGGCAGGCGACCTTCCAGAACTCACTTGATCCTGAGAGCAGACTCGATGGCAAGCAAGGCGAAAATCATCAAGGCGCTTCGCAAGCCCAAGTTCTCTACGCGTCGGAACAGCCGGTGCCGTCTGTGCGGCCGGCCGCGGGCGGTGTATCGCAAGTTCGGAATCTGCCGAATTTGCTTCCGCAAGCTGGCGGACGGCGGACTGATTCCGGGCGTAAAGAAGGCGAGCTGGTAAAGGAACCCCAACGACCATGATGACCGACCCGATCGCTGACATGTTGACCCGCATCCGCAACGCCGTCCGCGTGGAGCGGCCCTCCCTGGACCTGCCCATGTCCAAGGTCAAGCGCGGCCTGGCGGAAGTGCTCAAGCGTGAAGGCTACATTTGGGACTGGGAAGAGGTCGACCAGAAGCCGTCCAGCCAGCTCCGCCTCCACCTGAAGTACGGGCCGAACGGCGAGCGCGTGATCCGCCACGTGCGGCGGATCAGCACGCCGGGACGCCGGGTCTACAGCGGGGCGGCCAAGCTCAGGCCGGTGCTGGGCGGGCTGGGAATCTGCATTCTCAGCACCAGCCGCGGCGTCATCAGCGACCGCGAGGCACGTCAGCGCAACCTCGGTGGTGAGGTCCTCTGCGAAATCTGGTAACCCCGGAAATCTGGTAACCCCGACTCGAAAGACCACGATCCACCCACGAGTGAAAGTCAACCGCCATGTCGCGACTGGGCAAGAAACCGGTGCAGGTCCCGGACAACGTGAAGGTGAGCATTGCCGAGCGCCGCATCGCCGTGGAAGGGCCCCGCGGCAGGCTCGAGTGGGAATGCCCCGGCGCGATCGAGGTCGTCCACGACGCCTCCGCCAGACAGCTTGCGATCCTCCGGCACGACGAAAGCCGGCAGGCGAGGGCCCTGCACGGGCTGAGCCGCGCGTTGGTCGTGAACATGCTCGTCGGCGTCACGCAGGGGTACGAGAAGCGTCTGGAGATCGTGGGCGTGGGGTACCTCGCCGCCGTGCAGAAGGGCGTGCTCCAGTTGCGCGTCGGCCTGGCTAATGAATTGCAGGTGCCGATCCCCGACGGGCTGAAGGTCACCTGCCCCGATCAGCAGCACGTGCTCGTCCAGGGAATCGACAAGCAGCAGGTAACCCAGTTCGCCGCACAGGTGAGGGCCCTGCGCAAGCCGGAGCCCTACAAGGGCAAAGGGATCCGGTACGATGGAGAAGTCGTCCGCCGCAAGCAGGGCAAGGTGATGGCCAAGTAGTTTCCGAGAGAGACCAGAACGTGAAGCGCGAAAAGAGTATAGGCCGACAGCGTCAGCGGCGTCGCTGGCGAGTGCGGAACATGCTGAAGAAGCACTCGACCCGGCCGCGCCTGAGTGTGTTCCGCAGCCACAAGCACATCTCGGCCCAGGTGATCGACGATCGCGCGGGCCGGACGCTGGTGGCGGCCAGCACGTTGGACAAGGAGGTCCGCGCGAGCATGCCCTACGGCGGCAACGTGGCGGCGGCGGCCGAGGTGGGAAAGCTGATTGCCCGGCGCGCGTTGGCGGCGGGGGTCCGGCAGGTGACGTTCGACCGTCGGGAGTACCGGTACCACGGGCGGATCGCAGCGTTGGCCGACGCGGCCCGCGACGCCGGGCTGGACATCGGCGCCAAGCCGCCGGCACCTGAGCCCGAGGCCGCCAAGCCCGCCAAGAAAGAGAAACCGGCCAAGAAAGAGAAACCGGCCAAGAGAGCACCCGCAGCCGAAGCTGCCCAAACCTAGGTTCCAACCGCACGATCATGTCTACAGAAGCAACGCGTGGGGAAGTGTTTGACAAGGTCGTCAAGATCCGGCGGTGCGCCGCCGTGGTCAAAGGGGGACGGCGATTCAGCTTCACGGCCCTGGTTGTCGTGGGCGACGGGCACGGAAAGGTCGGCTGGGGATACGGCAAGGCCAACGAAGTCCCCCCCGCCGTGGAGAAGGCCATCAAGGACGGAACCCGCAACATGAAGCCGATCTCCATGTCGGGGACCAGCATTCCGCACCAGATCGTGGGGCACTTCGGTGCGGCCCAGGTGGTCCTGGTCCCGGCGGCGCCGGGGACGGGCGTGATCGCCGGCAACGCGGTCCGGGCCGTGTGCGAGGCCTGCGGCATCCGCGACATCCTTACCAAGAGCTACGGCTCGAACAACCCAATCAACCTCGTGAAGGCCGCCATCCAGGCCTTGACCGATCTGCGAAGCCAGAACGAGGTGGAGCGCCTGCGGGGAGTATCGCTGTCATGAATCTCAACGACGTGCACCGCGGGGTCGTCAAGCACAAGCTCCGCAAGCGGGTGGGCCGAGGGAAGGGGACCGGCTTGGGGAAGACGAGCGGCCGCGGCCACAAGGGCCAGGGGGCCCGCGCCGGCTGGTCGTGCCACCCCACGTTCGAAGGCGGCCAAATGCCGCTGGTCCGCCGCATCCCCAAGCGGGGATTCCACAACCGCTTCGCCGTCACCGTGGCGATCGTCAACCTGGCCGACCTCCAGAAACAGTTCTCGGCCGGCGAGGAAGTCAATCCCCTGACGCTGCGCGACCGCGCGCTGGCTCGCGGCTCCTACGACGTGCTCAAAGTGTTGGGCAACGGCGAGCTGACCAAGCCGCTGAAGGTCGCCGCACACCGCTTCAGCAAGTCGGCCCAGGAGAAGATACGGCAGGCGGGGGGGGAGGTCATCGTGCTGCCGGGCAAGAAGCCGGTAGTCAAGAACAAGCAGAAGGCCAAGACCAAGTAAACGGCGGTCTCTCGCCCCCAGGCCCTAAGGACGGATCGACCGATGTGGGAAAAAGTTCGCATCCTCTTCACGATCCCGGAGCTGAGGCAGAAGATCTTCCTCACGCTCCTCTTGCTGGCCATCTATCGCGTCGGATACCAGATCCCGCTGCCGATCCTCGACCAGACCAAGATGACCAGCATCTTCGAGCACGGGAGCGGGCTGGGCCGATTCCTCGAGCAGGCCATGCTCTTCAGCGCCGTCCAGTTCGGCCAGGCGACGGTCTTCGGCCTGGGAATCATGCCCTACATCTCCGCTTCGATCATCTTCCAGCTCCTGGCCAGCGTCTGGCCGCCTTTGGAGCAATTGCAGAAGGAAGGGGAAAGCGGCCGCAAGAAGATCAACGAATACACCCGCTACGCCACCGTGGTGCTGTGCATCGGGCAAAGCTGGTTCTACCTCGGTTACCTGATCAACCAGGGGATGGTCCGCCAAAATCTGCTGAACGATGACGGCAGGCTCGGCTTCGGCTGGCAAATCGCCGCCGTGCTCACCATGACCGCCGGGACGACCTTCCTCATGTGGCTCGGCGAGCAGATCGACGAGTACGGAATCGGCAACGGAATCAGCCTCCTGATCATGGCCGGCATCCTGGCGCGACTGCCTCACGCCAGTTACGAGCTCGTCAAGCCGATGCTCGAGGAGGGTGGACTCCGGCTGGGTACCGCCGGCGGGCAAATCGGCGTCGAAACCGTGCTCGTGCTGGTGATCCTCTTCGTCGCCGTGGTCGCCGGCGTCGTCTTCATCACCCAGGGCCAGCGACGTATCCCCACCTACAGCGCCAAACACGTGCGCGGGCGACGCGTCTTCGGAGGAACGAAGTACTACCTGCCGCTCCGCGTCAACCAGGCGGGCGTCATGCCCATCATCTTTGCCAGCAGCCTCTTGCTCTTCCCCCAGGTCATCTTCCAGTGGCTCTCCCAAACCTGGCCAAGAACCGGATGGCTGGTCACCGCCACCCAAATCTTCCACCGCGGCGATTCCTACGTCTACAACCTGCTGTACATCGTGTTGATCTACTTCTTCTGCTACTTCTGGACGGCCATCTCCTTCAATCCCAAGGACATGGCCGACAACCTGAAGAACCACGGCTCGTTCATCCGCGGCTACCGGCCGGGCCGGCCTACGGCCAACTACCTGGAGAAGGTGATGATGCGGATCACCTACGTCGGGGCGGGCTTCCTGGCGCTGGTGGCGATCACGCCCACCATCGTCGCCACCTGGATGGGTATCGACTACAACATCGCCAGTTTCTACGGCGGCACCGGCCTGCTGATCGCCGTGAGCGTGGCGTTCGACCTGGTGCAGAAGATCGACAGCCATCTGGTCATGCGAAACTATCGGGGATTGCTGGAACGGTAGAAGCTTGCCCGAGCCCGACACGCTCCGCCGCCTGGCCGATCGGTCAGCGCCGCATACGAAGCTGGCCATGCCCCGGCTTTGCACCCCATGCCTTCACTTCACCCAGAGACCTTGCCATGCGGATCGTGTTCATCGGACCACCCGGGGCGGGAAAGGGCACGCAGGCCGAGCGCATCGTCGCCGCCTATCGCCTCGCCCATCTCTCCACCGGCGACATGCTCCGCGCAGCCGTCCTGGCCAAGACCGACGTCGGGCTCCAGGCCCAAGAGTACATGTCCGCCGGGCAACTGGTCCCCGACCCCATCATGGTGGACGTCGTCCACCAGCGATTGCAGCAGGCCGATTGCCGGCAGGGATACCTGCTGGACGGCTTCCCCCGGACCCTCGCCCAGGCCGAAGCCCTCGATCGATTGCTCGCGGCCGCTCGAACCCCCTTGGACCGCGTGCTGGAGCTCCACGTCCCGGAGGAGGAATTGTTCCGGCGCCTGGCCGGCCGCGCTCGGGCCGACGACCAGCCCGAGGTGATCCGCCAGCGGCTCGTCGCCTATCGCCGGCAGACCGAGCCCTTGTTGGAGTACTACGCGAAGCGCGGCTTGCTTCAGAGCGTCGACGGGCTGGGCGCCGTGGACGAGATCTTCGAGCGAATCCGAAGTCTCCTGGACCCGCTGGCCGGCTGAGGAGTCCCCCGGTGCGCATCGAGCACAAGTCGCATCGAGAAATCGAGATGATGCGCAAGGCGGGGCTGCTGGTGTGGGAAGCACACCAGCTCGCTGCGTCGATGGTCCGTCCGGGGACCACCACCGGCGAGATCGACGCCGCGATCGAGCGGTTCTTCCAGCAGCACAACGCCAAGCCGCTGTTCAAGGGCGTGCCGGGCAAGATCCCCTTTCCCGCCGTCACCTGCATCTCGATCAACGAGGAGGTCGTCCACGGAATCCCCGGCCCCCGAAGGCTCAAGGAAGGCGATATCGTCAGCATCGACACGGGCTGCAAGCTCGACGGCTGGTGCGGCGACGCCGCCATGACCCACCCCGTCGGCCACATCCCCCGACAGACGCGGCGCCTCCTGGAGGTCACCCAGGCCACGCTCGACCTGGCCATCGCGCTGTTGGGCAAGAAGACCCTGTGGAGCGAGGTGGCCGCGGAAATGGAGGGCTTCGTCAAGGCCACGGGCTTCCACGTGGTCGAGTCGTTCGTGGGCCACGGCATTGGACGGGAGATGCACGAGGACCCCCAGGTGCCGAATTTCATCAGCGATCAGCTCCGCCGCGGCGGGGATTTTCGGCTTCAACCCGGCCTGGTCATTGCCATCGAGCCCATGGTGAACATGGGGACCACCCGGGTCCGCACCCGGCCCGACCACTGGACCCAGGCCACCGCCGACGGGCGCCCCAGTGCCCATTTCGAGCACACCGTCGCCGTGACCGAATGGGGACCCTACATCCTGACCGCCGGGCCCGAACACCAGAAACCCGGCCCGCCCGCCTCTGGGGTCAGAGCTTGAATAGTGAATAGCATCGCAGGTGCGGTGCTGCAGGTTCGACTCCGGATCGGCCCGGAGAGCTGGCAAAGGCTATTCAAGCTCTGACCCCGAAGCCACCCCCCGGACGCTGATTGACCCTGCGTCATGCCCGCTGAATCGCCTTTTCCTTCCTCCTCCTTTGGAGAACGGATTGGACGCGCTCACGAAAGCACGAAAGGACGAAACCGCGAAAGAAGAAAAGGAGAAGGACTGGCGACGGCGCGACCGCCGCGCATCGCCCGGCGTTGTTCTGATTTCGCGATTTCGTACTTTCGCGTTTTCGTGATCCTCTTCGGACTTGTGATCGTCCATCCCCAAGATTCTGGTTGTCGGCTACGCCGCGCTCGGCCGAAGCATAACCTACGGCGGCTACCGCACCACGAAGTTGACCATCCGCCCCGGCACGACCACCACCTTCTGGACCGTCTTGCCGGCCAGCATTTCGGCAATCTTGGGGTTTTCCCGGGCGGCGGACTCCATGGCCGGGCGGTCCGCGTCGGCCGGCACGCGAACCACCGCCCGGAGCTTCCCGTTCACTTGCACCGGAAGGTCGATCACGTCGTCCTTCAGGAATGCCTCGTCGCAGGCCGGCCAGGGCTCGAAGGCCAGGGTCCGCTCGTGGCCCAGGGCCTGCCAGAGCTCCTCGGCCAGGTGCGGGGCAAACGGCGAGAGCACGAGCGCGAACGACTCCATCGCACGCTTCGGACGCACGTCCAGCCGGGAGAAGTGGTTGACGAACTCCATCATCCGGGCGATGGCCGTGTTGAAGCTCATCTGCTCGACGTCGCGGGTCACCGCGTGGATGGTCTTGTGGAGCACCCGGTTCTGCTCGAGCGTGGGCTCGACGTCCTGGACGGCCGCGGCCACACGCACCGCGTCGGCCCGATCGTCGATCACCATGCGCCACGCCCGGTCCAGGAACCCGCGCACCCCCTTCACCCCGTCCATGCTCCACGGTTTGACGGCCTCCAGCGGGCCCATGAACATCTCGTACAGGCGCAGTGAGTCGGCCCCGTACTCCTGGACGATCAGGTCCGGGTTGACCACGTTGCCCCGGCTTTTCGACATCTTGTAGGAGCGGCTGTCCACGGGGACCGCCGGATCGCTTCGGAGCACGAACGCGTCGCCGCGCTTCTCGACCTGGTCGGCCGAGAGCTTCACCGTCCGGGCCGATTCGCCCAGACCCTCCGCCTCGGCAGGGCCGATCCATCGCCCCGAGCCGTCCTGGAAGCCCGTGAACTCCATCTCCCCGAGGATCATCCCCTGGTTGACCAGCTTCCCAAACGGCTCGGGCGTGCTGACGTGGCCGCGGTCGAAGAGGACCTTGTGCCAGAATCGGGCGTACAACAGGTGCAGCACCGCGTGCTCGGCCCCGCCCACGTACAGATCGACCGGCATCCACGCCCGCTCGACCACCGGATCGACCAGGGCCTGGTCGTTTTTCGGGTCCAGGAACCGCAGGTAGTACCAGCAGGAGCCGGCCCATTGGGGCATGGTGTTCGTCTCCCGCTTGTACCGCCTGCCGTCGAGGGTGACGTAGAGCCAATCCTCTGGGGCCTTTTCCAGGGGCGGCTCGGGCGAGTCGTGCTTGGCGTCGAAGGCCATCCTGGCGGGGAGATCCAGGGGAAGGTCGTCCGGCACCAGGGCGCGGACCAGCCCGGTCGGGTTTCCGCGGGCGTCCAGCTCGTGGAGGATCGGGAAGGGCTCGCCCCAGAAGTGCTGGCGGCTGAAGAGCCAGTCGCGGAGCTTGTAGTTGACCGCGGCCCGGCCCAGCCCCTTGTTGGCCAGGTCCTCGGTGATCGCCTGCTTGAACTCGGGCGTGGAAAGGCCGGTGAAGCGGCCGGAGTTGATGGCCACACCGTCGGCGAGGAAGGCGACGCGCCCGGCCAGGAGCTCCTCGCGGACCGGCCCGGCCGCCTCGCCCGGGTCGACCACGGGGACGATCGGCAGGTCGTACTCCCGGGCGAACTCGAAATCCCGGGTGTCGTGGGCCGGGACGGCCATGATCGCCCCGGTGCCGTAGCTAATGAGCACGTAGTCGGCCACCCAGATCGGAATCGCCTTCCCGTTCACCGGATTGACCGCGTAGGAGCCGGTAAACACCCCGGTCTTCCCCTTGGCCAGGTCGGTCCGGTCCAGGTCGCTCTTCGAGGCGGCCTTCCGGCAGTACGCCTCGACCGCCGCGGCGTACTTCGGCTTGGACAGCCGCCTGACGAACGGATGCTCGGGGGCCAGGACCATGTAGGTCGCTCCGAACAGCGTGTCCGGCCGGGTGGTGTAGACCCGCAGCACGTCGTCCCCCGCCTTCTTGGCAAAGCCGTGCTCGATCCGCCCGACCACGCAGTACTCGAACTCCTCCTGGCTCGGCATGCCGTCGCTGCCGCTGCTCGTGCCGATGAAGAAGTCGACCTCCGCGCCCGTGCTCCGGCCGATCCAGTTCCGCTGCAGCAGCTTGATGCTTTCGGACCAGTCCAGCAGGTCGAGGTCCTTTTCCAGCCGATCGGCGTAGGCGGTGATCCTAAGCATCCACTGCCGCAAGGGGATGCGGACCACCGGGTGCCCGCCCCGCTCACTCACCCCGCCGATGACCTCCTCGTTGGCCAGCACCGTGCCCAACGCCGGGCACCAGTTCACCGGCGCCTCAAGCTGATACGCCAGCCGGTGCTCGTCCCGGTAGCGGTGCACCGCGCCGGGGCCTAAAGCCTCGACCTGCGCCGGGATCGGCAGCTCGGCCATCGGGCGGCCCTTCCCCAACGCCGCATCGAACCACGTGTCGAACAGCACCAGGAAGATGAACTGGGTCCAGCGGAAGTAGCCCGGGTCGGTGGTGGCCAGCTCCCGGGCCCAATCGTAGCTGAAACCCAGCATCTGCAACTGCCGGCGGAACGTCGCGATGTTCTGCTCCGTCGTGGTCCGCGGGTGGGTGCCGGTTTTCTTGGCGTGCTGCTCGGCGGGCAGGCCAAAGGCGTCCCAGCCCATCGGGTGCATCACGCTCACCCCCTTCATCCGCTGGTACCGGCAAACGATGTCGGTCGCCGTGTACCCCTCGGGATGACCCACATGAAGCCCGTCCCCGCTGGGGTAGGGAAACATGTCCAGCACGTAGACCTTCTTCCCCTGGGGGAGCCGGCTCGTGGCGAACGTGCGGTTGGTCTCCCAGTATCGCTGCCACTTGGGCTCGATCGCTGCGTGGTTGTAGCGGGGCATCATACACCCCAAAAGAACAGGATTCGTGGGTTGATGGCGGAGAGACGATTGTACCGGCTCCCGCCAAGGAGGCAAAGGGTGCTGTCCGAACCCCCTTGGGAGCACGGGCCCCGGGATTCTCGCCAGAATACTCGCTCCAGGTTAACATGAGAAAGCTGTTGTTGCTCGGGGCGCGTCCGACCGCACCTGAAATGAGGAATACCGATGTTCCCAGCCATCCCAATCCCGGAAAACGACGGTCTCTGGACTCGCCGCCATTGGCTTAGGGCGGCCGGCGCCCTGACAATCGGGGCGGCTTTCGCACGGACCGGGCCGGCGGCGGAACCCGACGGCCCGGCCGCCGCGCCCGAGCGCTCCCCCGCCGTCGGGCCCGGCAAGAAGCAGGCCCCGCCGATGCAAATCGGCATCCTTCTGGGGACGTTCTCGCGTCCGACGCTGGAGGCGCGGCTGGACGCCGTGAAGTCCTGCGGGCTGGACTGCGTGCAACTGAGCATGGACTGCGCCGGGGTGCCGTCGATGCCCGAGGCAATCGCCCCCGAGCTTGCCGGCCGGATTCGCCGCCAGGCGGCTGCCCGCGGCATCACGATCGCCTCGGTGCAGGGCACCTTCAACATGAGCCACCCCGACGCCGAGCATCGCCGCACCGGGCTGCGGCGCCTGGGCGTGCTGGCCGCGGCCTGCAAGGACCTCGGCACCTCGAAGATTCATCTCTGCACCGGCACGCGCGACCGCAACGACATGTGGCGGCGCCATCCCGACAACGATTCGCCCGATGCCTGGCGCGACATGGCCGCCTGCGTGCGCGAGGCGGCGGGCATCGCCAGGCAGGCGGACGTGGTCCTGGCCTTCGAGCCGGAGGTCAACAACGTGGTCGATTCCGCGAAGAAGGCCCGGCGGCTCCTCGACGAGATCCACTCTCCCCACCTGAAGGTCACCATCGACGCGGCCAACCTCTTCCACGCCGGCGAGCTGGCCCGCATGAGCGAGGTGCTCGATCAGTCCATTGCCCTCTTGGGCAGGGACATCGTCCAGGCGCACGCCAAGGATCTCAGCCGCGACGGCGACGCGGGCCACGAGCCGGCGGGCCACGGCAAGCTCGACTATCCCCGCTATCTCTCGCTCTTGTACGCCTGCGGCTTTCGGGGCCCGTTGTTGCTGCACGGGCTTTCCGAGGCCCAGGTGCCCGGCTGCATCGCCTTCCTCCGCGAGAAGCTCGCCCGCGTGGCCTCGGCGGGCTATTCCTCATCGAGGTGGTCGTAAAGGCCGATCGGGCTGACCGGATTGATGCCGGCCCGGGTCAGGGCCGAGATGGCGGCGTCGAGATCATCGAACCGGAACACCAGCATCGCCCGATTGCCCAGCCGGGCGGTGAAGGCGTACATGTACTCCACGTTGATCCCGGCCTGCTCGAAGAGCCGCAGCAGCTCGACCAGCCCGCCGGGCCGGTCGTCGACCTCGACCGCCAGGACCTCGGTCACCGCGACCACCCAGCCGGCGGCCTCGAGCACCTCCCGGGCCCGCTGCCACTCCCGGACGATCAGCCGCAGGATGCCGAACTGCTTCGTGTCGGCCAGCGACAGCGTGACGATGTTGATCCCCGCGTCGGCCAAGAGCTTGCAGGGGACGATCATTCGGCCGGGCTGGTTGTCGATGAACAGCGAAAGCTGCGGGATTCTCATTGGGAAGGCTCCCGTTGCGAGTAAGGCTCCGTCAGGAGGAGGCACCCCGCCGGTCGACGACCCGTTTGGCCTTGCCCTGGGATCGCTCGATGGCGTGCGGCTCGACCAGCCGCACCGGCACGCTGATGCCGAGGCTCTTTTCGATTTCCTCGGCCAGCCTGCTTTGGAGGCCCTCCATGGCGCCCACGCGGTCGCTCACGATCCGCGCGGTCACCTCGATCTGCACCTCGAGCTGGTCGAGCCCTTGCTCCTGCGTCAGCACGAGCTGGTACGGAGGCAGTGCCCCCTCGACGGCCAGCAGGGCTGCCTCGATCTGCGAGGGGAACACGGTGACTCCCTGGATCACGAACATCTCGTCCGCCCGCCGGTCGATCCGGCGGATCCGCCGCAGGGTGCGGCCGCACGGGCAGGGCCCGGCCAGCAGCGCCGTCAGGTCCCCGGTGCGGTAGCGGACCAGCGGCATGGCCTCCTTGCTCAGCGTGGTGAGCACCAGCTCGCCTTCCTCCCCTTGCGCCCGGGGGGCGCCAGAGGCCGGATCGACGATCTCCGGGTAGAAATGGTCCTCGAAGACGTGCAGCCCGCTCTGGTGCCGGCACTCGACGGCCATGCCGGGCCCGATGGTCTCGGGCAGGCCGTAGACGTCGTACGCCTTGATCCCGGCCGACTCCTCGATCCGCTTGCGCATGGCCTCGCTCCAGGGCTCGCCGACGAACACCCCGGCCCGCAACGGCAGCCCGCGCAGGTCCACGCCCGTCTTCTCGGCCCGTTCCAGCAGGTACACCAGGAAGCTGGGGGTCGAGCAGAGGATCGAGACGCCAAAATCCTTCATCACGGCGAGCTGGCGTGCGGCGTCGCCGCCGGCGATGGGGACCACGGTCGCCCCAAGACACTCGCCCGCGTAGTGCAGCCCCGGCCCGTCGGTAAACAGGTCGTAGGCGCAGGCGTTCTGAATGACGTCGCCTTGGGACACCCCACAAGAGGCCAGGCAGCGAACCACCAGCTCGCCCCAGGCAGCCAGGTCGCGCTTGGTGTAGGCCGCGGCCATGCGCTGGCCCGGGCCGCCACCAATGGGGTGCATGCGCAGCACCCGATGGAGCGGCACGGCGAGCATCCCCAGGGGGTAGGCGTCGCGCAGGTCTGCCTTGGTCGTGAAGGGAAGTCGCTGGACGTCCTCCACGGTGCCGATGTCGGCCGGGGTGACGCCGTGCTTCTGCATCCGCTGACGGTAGAGCGGCACCCCTTCGTACGTCCGGCAAACGACTTCCCGCAGCCGTTGGGATTGCAGGGCCCAAAGCGGCTCGCGAGGCACAAAGTCAGGGCTGCTGGCCGGATGGAACAAGGCCGTTAGCGGCTGCGCCGCGGTCGTGGCCGGATTCATCGTGCTTTCGTCCTGTCGTCCCGAGGGTCCTGCACTGAGGAGTCACCGCCTCGACCGCAATTATGCCTCCCCTCGGGCCGCACCGCAACCGAGGGTCCCGGGGTGGCACTGGCGTCTCGCCAGTGCTGGGGCGCGCGGGTGAGGGGGTGACGGGGTGACGGGGTGACGGGGTGGCACTGGCTGCTTGTCAGCCAGTGCAGGACACCCGTCACTTCGCCACGAACTCCTGCACCACGGTGACCTCGCGGACCTGCCGGCTGTCGGGCTCGAACACGCGGATCTTGACCTGGATGCCGCGCAACGGGGCGGAGTAGGGCGGCGGGAAGCTCCACTCCCCGAAGTTGTCGACGCCCTCCTTGCCATCGTTGTCAAAGCCATCGCGGCCCAGGCCACCTTCTTCGTAGTGCGTCGACCACGTGTCGTACACGCCGACGTAGAACGACAGGAGCTTGCCGTTGTTGCTGAAGGGCACGTTCGCGTTGGAACTTGCGGCGTTGAACGACGGCGACACGGGGATCGCCACGCCCGGGGGAGGAACGTAGGGATACCCCAGGTCAACATAAGCCCCGTAGCCGACGACCTGCACTGCCGCGCTGAACGCCTGTGGCAGCCAGAAAAGATACCCCCCGTCGCCGGGCATGACGATCTCGCCGGTGGCAACGATCAGCAGGATCGGGGCCCCCGGGTCCCAGACCTTCACGTCGAAGCTCAGCACGTTGTTCAGGATCACGTCCTCGCCCACCCGCCACGCGTGCTGCCCCGGCGGATCGTCCGGATCGTGATAGGCGAGGATCGAGCCGATGCTCGGCGAGACCTCATTCCACGGATAGGGGTTGCGCCAGGCGTCGAACACGCCGCTCGCGGTGAACCCGGCGACCGGCGGCGCGGGACTCGGCGGGGGTCCGTTGGGGTTGCGCGGCGCCGGCCAGATCGGGGCCCCGGGAATCCACCACTGGACCTTGCGCGAAGTGCACTCGGCCAGCGTGGGCAATCCGAGCCCGTTGCCGCCCCACGGCGGGCTGGCCCAGGGCGTGGCGAACCACGCACCGCTGAGCCCGTTGATGTATAGGTGCGGATGGCTCGGGTACCGGACCAGGTACGACTCCTTCCAGTCGCGCTGGTCGGTGGGGTCGTACGGATTCGGAACGCGGTAGTGCCACACCTGGTGCGCGAAGCGGTTCTCCGGCATGGTCAGGTCGCCCAGGGTGTTGGCGGCCAGCGTGCCGGTGAGCGGATTGATCCGAACCGACACGTCGCAGTTCGCATAGAAGGGAGGCGAGTTCGTCACGATGTTCTGAAGCACGGCCGGCGGCACGTGGGGCGCCACCAGCAGCACGCGGCGGTAGAGCGTGCGCCCGCGCACGAACCAGGCCACCTCCGCCTCGTACGACTCGACGGTGTCCTGCGGCATGCCGCGGCAGCGTCCGCGGAACGGCTCCCCCTTGGAGCGGACCGTAAGCATGAGCATGTCGTCGACGTCGCCCAGGGTGGTGTCCGGCAGCGAGGGGTCGTCGGTATTGGCGCTCGCCACGTTGGGTCCTTCGGTGGCCTCGAGGTATCCCCGGTTGCTGCCGGGCTCGCACGGCGGGCGCATCGTCGCGGTGGCCCCCTCCAGGTCGGCCCGCAGCAGGTTGGCGGCCTGGCGCTGCTCTTCGGTCATCTCCAGGCCGGCCCGGGCGTTGCGGATCCCCTCGCCGATCCGCCCGAAGACCTCCACCACCCCGACCATCATCATCAGGCTCAGCGCGGTAGCGATCATCATCTCCACCAGCGTGTAGCCGCGCCGATTCATCGCTTGTCTCCTCATACCTTTCCCCCTCTCCCTCTGGGAGAGAGTCGCCTTTCGCTCCGCGAAAGTGACGCTTCTTTCGCGAAGCGAAAGGCGACACTCGACGCCGAGCCCCGGGCACGTCGCCAGCGGCCCGTGAACGTTTACCTCTCACCCTAACCCTCTCCCAAAGGGAGAGGGGATCATCGCTACTCGATGTACCTCTTCAACAGAATCGTCTTGTCCACGTTATGGTCCTTGCCGCGCTGGAACCCGACGGGGATCGAGCGGTCGAGGATGAAGAACGCCCGGTGGCGGTTGACCTCGCCGGTGTCGCTGCCCAATTCCGCGCCGAGCTGGTAGCCGTCCGGATGGCCGGCGTCCACCGCTCCCGACGGCTCGACCTGGAAGTACCCCACGGTGATCCACACGGCGTACACGTTGGAGTGCGTGCCGACCGAGTTGGCCAGGCGCTGCATCTCCTGGAAGCGGAAGTAGGGGTTGCGCCCGGTGTCGTTCAGCGCCGAGGCCGACGCCATGGCCAACAGCGGCGTTTGCGGGGGCGCCATCATCTCGGTTGCGCGGAAGAGCGTCGAGTTGACCTCGGACCCCACCGTCACGCGCAGCTCCGGGATGGGCACGAGGTTGGCCCCGGCCGACGAGCGGACCGGCCGGGCCAGGGTCGTCGGATACTGGGGGTTGAGGATGGGGCCGGCGTAGCCCTGCCGGCTGGCAACGAAGGCGGACCAGGTCCCGCCGTCGCTCAGGTCGGGCAGGTTCAGCAGACCCCGGTAAACGTCCTGGCTGTTCATCGTATTGAGGTTGATCCGGCCCGGCTCGCGGTAGGTCGGGAAGCGGTTGAAGGGCGCGCCGAACGGCGAGCCTGCCATGCCCATCGGGTTGCCGTCGATCTCCGTGCCCACGAACCGCGAGGGGACGTAGACGAGCTCCATCAGCCTAAACAGCTCCGAGCCGGGCAGGTTCAAGCCAAGGTCCATCGTGCGGAAAAAGCTCGGCAGGTGCGTAAACGGCGCCTGCAAGAGATTGGTGTTGTCCAGTTGGTCGTGCAAGTACGGGTTCACCGCCCCCGGGCTGACGTTGTACGCCGCTAACACCTGCGACGACCGGGCCCAGGGCACCAGCATCAGCTCCATCTCGCTCACAAACGGCCGGTTGTTCCAGTTGAACCAGGGGAAGGGCGATCGCGAAGTGTCCGGATCGCCCCGGTACTCCCAAGCCACCGGCGGTGGCAGGCCGGGCGTCGTGGGGGTCACAAACGGCCAGAACGGCTGGTTCACGTAGCCCAAGGTGTGCTTGAACACCCGGGGGAAGGCGTGGGCCAGCGGCGGCGCCGGCGCCGGGTTGACGCCTCCCTCGTCCAGCGGCGTGTCCAAGGGATCGTCGGCCTGGGTGGGCCGGTCCCAGGGCTCGGCCCTCCACAGGTTCCGCTGCATGCCGGCCGGCGGATTGTCGCCCCGCTGGCGGCTCCGGAACACCACCGTGTCGTTTGACGCCACGTTCGGCTCCGGATACATCTCCCAGCCGTTGTACGCCACCAGGTCAACCGGCATCGAGTCGATCGTCCGGTACGGATTCCCGGCCGCGTCGAACGGCGCCACCGGATTGGCCAGCCGCTGCAAGTAGATGATCCTGTACCGCGGCGTCATGCCGTTGAGCACGAGTGCCGCATCGGTATCGACGGGCGGGTCCAGCACCACGGGATACAAGTAGTCGCTGAATGTGCCCCACACGTTGGGCGTCCAGGTGGCAGCGGGGTAGCCGGCCGTCGGCTCCGACACGCTCAGCCGGCGGGGGGTGGCGTCCAACTGATAGCGATTGTTGGTCGCGTCCCAGTTTATCGACTGATTCACCAACACCCCCACCGGCGGCTTGACCTGGCCGATGTTCGTCTCATCGCGGTTCGGGTCGTTGCGGAGCACGCGGACCTGGTTTGGCGCGTCCGGGTTCACGTCCGGCGCGATCTCGATCCGCCGCCAGATTCCCGTATTGTATTGCGTCGGATCGACAATACCCTCCGTGCCCTTGCTGAGCCAGGTGACGCCGCCATAATTCGGGTCGCCCGGACCGATCACCGCGTAGCGGTTGTGCAGGATCGGGGCGATCCGCGTCGAGTTCGAATCGGTGATGCCGTAGCGCACCACGTCGGGCGGCTCCCCTGCCGGCGGCGGTGGCAGGTTCTGGATCGTCTGCGGATCGTTGAAGTCGACGAAGTAGATGTACCGCTCGGGGATCGGCGGCGCTTGCGTGGGATCATCCGGGTCGGGCGGCTGCGTGCCCACGGCACCACCGTCGACCACAAGGATCCGCCACACCGGCTGCCCGAGCCGGTTGCGCTGGTTCAACAGCACGCCGCCCCGCCATTGGCTCTGAGGGGCCGGCAGGCCCGGCGGAAACGGGGCCCGGTCGAAGCAGAACTCGCCCGAGTCCGCGTCCGCCGACGTCCACGGGTTCATGAGCTCGACGAACAGCGAGCCCAGCGGCCGGAGCCGCTGGTCGAAGTCGAGGTCGGCAGTCTCGCTGGGAGCGTTTCTACTGGGGTCCACAAAATGGTCCAGCGCCAGGTCCTCGGACCGCCGGGCGTGAAGCGCCGTCGCCTCGGTAAACAGCAGCTCCGGCCGCTCGCAGCCCCAAACCACCGGGCTCGTGTTGTTGATGTTCCAGCCGGAGGTAAACGGATCCACCACGTAGGGGAACAGGGTCATGATCGAATCGCGGTCGCGGAAATCGACCACGTTGACTGCCCACTGGGCCAGCCAGCGCGCCCTCTCCACTTGTCGCTGCGGAAGCGGAAGGGCGGGATCGATCCACGGCGGGAAGTAGTTGTCGTCGATCACCAGCAGCATCAGCACGTAAAGGTGCCGGGCGAAGAGCTGCCGGGCCCAGATGCCGTTCGTGATGGGAACGGGGAGGCCGCTCGTGGGGTCAACGTCAAAGCCGTAGTTGAACGGCACCGGCTGGATTGTCCCGCCGGCGTCGGTGTAGTAGTAGACGTCGGTTTCCCCAAGTGCCGGGATCATGCCCTCGTCGACCACGGTGCCGCCGTCGTCGTCCCGGCCGTTGCCCAGCGGCCGGTTCAGGTCCATCTTCCGGCCCGCCATGAAGTCCAAGGGCGCCAACTGCGGAATCACGGCCGCGGGCACACCCCGGGCCACCAACAGGTCGATCAGGTGCAGCGGCCGGTTCAATGCGTTGGGCGACAAGCCCGGCGTGTTCTTGATGGCGGCGAGCATCGAGGGGTTCAGCGCGACGTTCGGGCACGGGAGCGACCAGCTCTCCGTGGTCACCTCGTGCCGGCGCCGGGTGAGGATCGATTCGAAAACCCCCATCGGGTCCGGGCTCGTCAGCATGGCCAGGCGCGTGGGAAGTCGGAAGGTGTCCCGGTCGAACGGCCTGAAGAGCCGCTCCAGCTCGGCCACCGAGAAGGGGTTGTCCAAGAGCGTCGGGCTGGGCAGCCCGCGGTCCCGCTTGCGCGAAAGGTTCAACTCGTACGGGTGGTTCGTCCGGGCGTAGTCGAAGGCCGTGGCCCCCGCGCCCACCGAGCCGTCGTTGAGCAGGTCGTAGATCGGCTGGCCGCGCGGGTCGAGCCCCAGCGCCAAAGAGCCCTTCAAGTCGGGAATACTCCCGTAAGAGGTCTGCAAGTATCGCGAGGCCGTGCCCGGCACGATCGCAGCCAAGTAGTCGTCGGGGAAGTCCAGGTACTTGTTGAACCCAAGTGGGTCGGCGCGCGGATCAAACCGGGGGTCAAAGGGCCCACTCAGGGCTAAGGGGAAGATCAGCACCGGTGCTGGGGGTGAGGGAGGCGGGAGCGGCAGAGGCACCGTGAATGGCAAGGTCCGGCCCGGCGCCGGCAGGATGTTCTGCGCCCACAAGTGCGATTCCCCGTACCGGCCGTCCACGCCCGGCACTGCCGGCCCGCCCACCAGCAACTGCTGGTAGAAAAGGATCTCGAGCGCCGACGGGATCAACGAGCTGAACAGCGGCGCCAGGTTGACCTCCGCCGGGCCGTACCCCTGGCCACGCGACAGGAAATCGGCCCCCGCCGTGCCATCGGCAAACATGAGCCCGCCCATCCCGACCAGACCGTACACCTGCGTGGAGGGAACCGGATTGACGCGCGGGTAATAGGGCCGCAGCGCCTGGGCGAGCGAGGCGTGGGCGTTGACGTTCAGCCGGCCGTCGAGGTCCACGCAGTGGATGGCGAACAGCGCCTTGTACTTGCGCCCGTCGGGCAGCGAGCGGGGCGCAAAACCCAGGTCCACCCAGATGGCGTCCGGTATCCCGTCGCCGTCGGTGTCAACGTCCCAGAGGTTCCCGCCGGAACCGCTGCCCCAGTCCCCGCCGATATCCCAGTTCTTGTCCCTGAGGTCCGCCGCGCTCATCCCGGTGAGGGGGGGATATGAAACCGGATTGCCGCCGTTGAAGTTGGGGTGGTCGTCGGTCATCGGCCGGAGGATGAACCGACGCTTGAACTGGAGGATTGCGTCGCGGTTGACACCGCCATAGCGGTTCGGCTGGAGGATCGCCTGCCATTTCTGCTGGTCGGTCGATCCGCCCGGCCACGTGAACCCGGCCACCTCGTCCGGGCTGTTGAACAGGAGATTGTACCAGTAGTTGATCAGCTCCGGCCGGTGCAGCGACGGGGCGACCACCTGGAAATTGAGCGCGGGATCCAGGCGGGCCAGGAGCATGTTCTGGTAGTCGGGGGCGTCGTAGTCCTCGTTCGCTCCGCCGGGACCCGCCGGGTCGGTGTAGCCAGGGTAGTTGAGGTTCCAGAGCACGTCCCAATGGAACGCCACGGGATTGGGCAGGAGGCCGTGGCGCAGCCGGGTTGCAATGCTGATCGAGGGCGGCGCTCGCCCGGGAACCTGGAGCGACGCGGTCAGCAGGCACTGCTGATCGGCCGGACCCAACCGCGGATCGGGATCGTTCGTATAGGCCGAGGCCGGATCGCGGTTGTAGTTCGGGTCGATCCAGTTCGGGTTGTAGCCGAACCCGGTGCCGCTGAAGGCCGCGCCGTTGATCAGCACGCGGTCGCCCAGTCGCACGACGTCGTCGCTGCCGGGCGAGGCAAAGGGGGCTCCGCCTCCCTGCCCATCCACCCCGTTGGGGCCCAACACCGGATACTCGCCCTCCAGCAGAACCACGAAAGAGCCTGCACTGTACCCCACGATGCGGAGACTGGTGCGGGCGGCGGGCCCATCGAGCAGCGTCAGCACGCTCCCGACCCGATGCTCCGGATCGGCCACGCCGTTGATCGTCAGGCTGAGCAACTGCCCACCCGCCGCGGTCGTTGCCCCGGAAATCGTCCCCTCGACGGACATGTTTCCATAGAGGTCTTCCAACAGGCCGTTGTCCCGGAGCACCGAGCCCACGTTGTCCGATCCGATGAGCACCTGGAGCAACCCCTGGTAGAGCAGGGCCTCGTGCGGGTCGTAGGACTGCTCGATCCGCTGCTGCTGGAGCGAGGTGCGCCGGGCCTGGCTGCTTAAGACGACAAAGGCGATGGCGAACAGCCCGAACATGGCCAACAGCGCCAGCACGACGAGCAACAGCACGCCGCGGCGCGTTTTTTGGGGTATTCTTGCCTTCATGGTCAATCGTCCTCGTTACGAAACGGTCCCTTGCCCGGACCCGTTTCGTCTGGTTCTTCCGCTATTCTTGTGTCCTTGCGGTACTTAGTGCTTAGCACTTAGTACTTAGTGCTTAGTATTCACCTTGGCCCGCCCACCTCGATCGTCTCGGTGTACACGCCGGTCACGCCGGTGAACATCGCGCCCCAAACGTTGACGGGCGAGTACCGCCAATCGGGCCCGGCCAGGGTGACCATGCGCCGGGTGGGGTCGCTGGGGTCGAACTCGGAAACGGCGGCGATGCGGTACCACTTGAACACGGGCCGGCCCAGGGGCAGCCACGGGGTCTGCTGCGCGGGGTCCAGCCCGCAAAGCAGGATCCACTCGTTCCGCTTCATGTCGAGATGCGACCGGTTGCCCGCGGCGACCGACAGCACCACGTCGCCGCCGCCCCAGCCCGCCCCGAGGAACTCCACCCCGTACTGCCGCTCGCTCGGCTTCGGACTCTCGGGATCCGGCAGGGTGAAATCGCGCTTGTGGAACACCACGGTGGCGACCTCGAACTTGCGCAGGCCGTCGGCGCGGTAGTAGGTCGGGGACGCCGGCGGCCAGTCGGGCAGATGATCGACCAGCGGCGTTACCGTGACCAGCCACGTGTAGTTGCCGTCGACCTCCGTGGCCCCGGTGGTGGTGTTGAAGCCGACCACCGCCCGCGCGTTCACGTCCCCGGGCAAGCTGTACCTCAGGTCGTCCCGCCAGGTGAACACCCGCTCGAAGAAGCGCTCGTGGACCTGCGGGTTGACCGACATGACTTGGCCCAGCGTCACCCGCACCATTCCATTGGCGGCGTTGTAGGGAAACGTCTGGAGCATGGGCGCCCCGGAGTTGGCGGCAATGTACAAGGGATCGATGGCGAACGACGCGAAGGCCGCTACGGGGAGCATGGCGGGGGGGCCGTTGGGCGGAGGAACGGGCGGGGCAACGGGGGTGAGGTTCGGCGCGAGCCAGAGGGCCGGATTCGCCAGCCCGCGGACCTGGACGTCCCGCAAGGCGGCCCGGCCGCAGGCCGCCGCCCGGTCGGCACGCATCGCCTGGGCGATCTCGAACCGGCCCACCGGCAACAAGGCCGCCACGCTCAACAGTCCGAACAGGATGACGAAGATCGAGATCAGGACCTCCATCAGGCTGACGCCGCGCCGCGCCCGACGCCCGCTCGCCTTCACTCTCCCCTCCACCCTAACCCTCTCCCCAAGGGAGAGGGGATATGCGACGGGTCGATTCACGTTACTGTCCTCCCATCCGTTGGCCTTCCCGGGCGAGCCGTCGGGCCTCGGCAAGCGTTCCGCCGGGCGAGGATGCCATCGGGGCGGTGGTCACCAGCCCGGTCTGCGGAAAGACGGTGACCCATAGGTTGTTCGTGTCCGCCAGGTTGAACCGCCCGTCCTCGGCCGGCGGCGTGTACATGGGGGCGAGGTCCAGCGTGACGCGGTCGCGCCGCCCGATGAGCAGGAAGACCGGCTCCTGGCCGGGATACCGCAATCCCCACAGGTAGAACGCATCCAGGGCCCCGTTCGGCGAAAACATGACGATGACCGGCGAGGCGTCCGGGGCGATCGGGTTGACGAAGAACCGCTGGGAATCGGTGCCCGAGTCGAGCAAATCGATCGCCATCTGGGTCGGCAGCGTCACCGAAGGCGTCGAGGTGGCCATCGGCTGCAGGAAGAACTGGAACGGCATCGGCAAGGGTTGCGGCGGGGTGCCGACTATCGGGCACACCGGAAGGCGGGACGTCTGCATGCTAAAGCACGCCAGGAGCCAAGTCCCGGGTTGCGGCCCGGGCTGTATTCCCGTAATCGTCCACGTCGGCCCTTGGTAGTTCAGTTGAACCAGGTCACCGAGGCGGACGAGCACGGGTACAGCCGGATTCGAGGGATCGCCGAAGGGCGTCTCCCCGCCCGGGGTGATCCCAGGAATGGCGGGGAACGAGACCAGGACGACGCCAGGGCCCGCCTGCACGCTGACGATTCGCGAGTTCTCCCAATCGCCGGCGTAGGGGGGCGGGACTTCGGCCTGCTGCATGGTGACGCTGGCCTGGCGGAGGTTCGGGTCGCGCTGGAAGATCACGCCGGCCGGGCGCCCCGTCTCGATGGCCCGGTTCCGTGCCGTGCCGAGGTAGACGTTCACGTTTCGGGCCGCCTCGCGCATGCGCCGGCCCTCCAGGCCCGTGCGCATCGACGGGATCATGATCGCGCCGAGGGCCAGCATGATGGTAATCACCACCAACAACTCGACCAGCGTGAAGCCGCGCGTCGGGTGCCCACCTGCTCGGATCATCTTACCGCACCTCCAGCCGGTGGTTGTGGATGTTGTCGAAGGCCCCCGAGGCATACGGCGTGCCGATCATGACGGCTGCACCCTTAGGCGGGTCGTCTGGGCCCGGGTCCGTGAAAATCCGATAGTGGTAACTTGTGTCCGACCACCGGTAGGCTGCGTTGTACGGCGGGGGATAACTTGGGTCGGGACTCCAACTCATGTAGATATGGTATTGCCCGTCGGAGCCCGCCGAGTAGATCAGCGGCACCAACCGGAATGCATTGACGTCGACGCGGCGGGGATCGAACGGATCGTGGTCGTACTGGGCCGCGGCGGTGACCGCCGCCTGGGTGGGCGGAGAGGGGAGGGTCTGCTGCACGTCCGACTGGTTAAACCCGGGGGCCCAGCGGAGGAAGTCGATCGGGCGCCCCCAGCCGTCGAGGAACTCGAAAAGGCCGTTGCCGTCGGTGTCGCCCACTTCGTCCTCGGCGAACTGCTCCCGCGCCTCCTCGCCCGCCGCCATGGACACGATCATGTACAGGCACTCGGCCGAGCCGTTCTGGCCCATCCGGCCCCCGGCCCGGATTGCGTACCCGCGGTGCAGACTGGGGTCGGTCATCCCCCACGCCGCGAAATATGGTCCGTTGGTGATGTCGCCGGGCCGCTCGGGAAGCTCCATGCGCATGATGTCCCGCAGGGCGGCCAGGCGGATCGCCGCCACGACCGGCAAGGGGATCGGGTCCGTCGGCCCGACGACTAGGGGGAGTTGGTTGTACGGATCCCAGAAGGTTTTGGCACCGGCATTCATGGCCAATGCGCGGATGCCCGCGTTGCTCAGCGGCACGCGCCGGTTCCGGTACGCGTCGTAAAGCGGCAGCACGACGTTGTTCAACTTGGTGATGGTGGCCCAGGTCTTGCGCTCCCGGGCCGCATTTCGGGCGGCGGCCAGGCCCGCCATGGCCATCCCCGCCAGGATCGCGATGATCACGACCACGACCAAGAGCTCGACCAGCGTGAAGCCGGCCGCGCGGCCGATCGTCCGTCCCTGCAACGTCATGCGCCGGTTCATTCCAGTTCGTCCTCGAGCCTGCCCTTGGTGAAGTTGGTTTGGTTGTCGTTATCGGCGTTGGACCAGTGGCCTAGACCGGGAAAGACCACCCCCACCTTGCTGTAGCGGAAGCTCGGGGGGGCGGGCTGGGCCGCAAACGGCAGGCCGAAGTCGCCGTCCAGGCCGGCTGTGATGATCTGGAACGTGTTCGGATTCCTCCAATGCCGCTCGCACCGCGGGTTCGTGGGGGGGAGCGACGGGTCCATGTAGGCATCCAGGTACGGAACGCAGACGTTGTCGGGAGCAACCCCGTAGAAAGCCGCGATAAACACGTCGTCGTTGGGGTTATTGGGGTCATTCGGGTCCGTAAAACCGTATTCAAAGCGGCCGGAGCCCCGGTCCATGCGCGCCAGGAAATACGCGTAAGGAGCTTGCTCGATGTACGGGGGGAGATAGGCGACGTAGATCGTTTGGCCCATTCCTCCGCGGGCCACCAGCCGCTCGGGAGCGAACTCGAACAGCGGCGCCATGCGCGGCCCGCCCTGCCTGAAGGGCATGGTCGGATCGGCGTGGAACCCGGCCGGGGTCCACATCACCTGTTGCGCCGACGGGACCGGGGTCCTGAGGGCCTCCGGCAGGCCGCCCACCCAAAAGACCATGGCCGTGGCCGGGTCAAAGTACGACGGGTTAAGCCGGTACACTTGGCCCGTGTCCTGCGCCAAAAACCAGTAGTTGTTCCCCACGTCGAAAACGAATTTCGCCCAGGCGAGGTCGTTGTCCGCCGGGAGAGGATAGCGGGGGAACGCCTTGCGGAGATGGCGCACGACCGAGTCCCGGCCGATCTTCTGCAGGCGCGGGTTCGGATCGTTGACGAAGCTGAAGTCGGGCGGGTAGTCGCCGTACTTGTCCTTGTAGGCGCCGAAGGAGGCGTCGAGTTGGGCGATCTCCATGCGGATCGAGGCCCGGCGGCCCGAGTTCCGGGCGGCGATCGCCGCGGCCGTGATCATCCCGACCAACAGGCCGATGATCACGATCACCGTCAACAGCTCGACGAGGGTGAAGCCGGGCCGGGCCCGCTTGCAGTCTAGAGTACGTCCCATGATAGTATCCCTCCTGGCCGCCTGGGGGGCCCTGCTGGATCGTTACCGAACGGTCGGCGAACTCGACTGAATTGTAGGCTCGATCAGCCGCTGAGCTTGGTAATCAGCGCGATCAAGGGTAGGAACAAGGCGATGACGATGAAGCCGACGATGCTGCCGAGCACGATGATCAACAGCGGCTCCATCAGTCGCGTCAGGCTCTCGGTGATGACGGCGACCTCTTCGTCGTAATTGTCGGCGACCTTGTAGAGCATCGTGTCCAGCTCGCCGGTCTCTTCGCCCACGTCGACCATGTTCACCACCATGTCGTCGACGATGCGGTTGTTCATCTTCGTCAGGTACAACAGGGCCCCGATCGGCCCGGCGAGGAACGCGAACCAGAAGAACAGCGACACGGGATGGAAGCCCGGCCGGGAATAGTCCTTCAGCGGCGTGGCGATCGACTCCCCCTCCCGAATCGCCTCGTGCACCTTCTGGTACAAGTGCTCGAACACGGCGTTCCCCGACGTCTCCTTCGTAATGTGCAACGCCTCGAGGATCGGCACGCCGCTGGCCACCAGCGTGCCCAGCGTGCGCATGGTCCGGGCCACGATGTTCTTCTCGATCAACGGGCCGAAAATGGGTATTTTCAGCATGAACAGGTCCCATCCGTAGCGCCCGGGCGCGAACTTCCGCACCAGCTTGATGAACAGCCAAATGGCAATGGGAATGCCGGGAATCAGGTAGAAGTAGTGCAGCGTGAAGTAAGACGCGAAGATGAGGAACTGGGTGATCGGCGGCAGCTCGGTCTGGAAGTCCCGGAAGATCTTCTCGAACGCGGGCACGATCTGTATCATGATGAAGACCAGGATGCCCACGGCGAAGATGACCACCGCGAACGGGTAGACCAGGGCCCCTCGCACCTTCCGCCTCAACGACTGGGACCGCTCCTGGAACTCGGCAAGGCGCTGGAGGATCACTTCCAGGGCCCCGCCCGCCTCGCCGGCCTTGACCATGTTCACGTAAAGCCGGTTGAAGGCCTTGGGCGACTTGCCCATGGCCTCGGACAAGGTGGCCCCCCCCTCGATCTCGTCGCAGACGTCCATCAGGGAATTCTTCAGGGCGCCGGCCTTGGCCTGATTCTCGAGGATCTTGAGGCTCCGGAGGATCGGCAACCCGGCGTCCTGGAGGATGGACAACTGGCGGGTGAACGTGGTCAGGGCCTTGGCCCCGACCCCGCCCAGCGCAAACGACTTCTTGCGCTGCCCGGCCTTCTTCTTGTCGGCGGCCTTCCGGCTCTTCTTGGTGGAGATCTTCGTGACGAAGTACCCCATCTGCCGGATCGTCGCCTGCGCCTCTTCCTCGCTGGGCGCCTCGATGACGTCCTTGATCTCCTGGCCGCTGGGGTCCATGGCCTCGAACTGAAAGGTCGGCATGGCTCGGTCCTCGCCCTTTAAGAGACTTCCAGAACCGTCTCGCGAATCACTTCGTCAATCGTCGTTATGCCCGTGTACGCCTTCTCCATGCCGGCTCCGCGCAGGGCGTGCATTCCGCTGCGGACGGCGGCGTCGCGGAGGACCTCGGTCGAGCCCCCGCGGTTGATCAGGTCGCGGATCATGTCGTTCAGCGGCATCAGCTCGAACAGGCCGGTCCGCCCCTTGAACCCCGTGTTGTTGCACACGGGGCAACCCCGCCCGCGATAGAACTTCTTCCCAATCACGTCCTCTGGGTTCATGTCCAGGTCGGCCAACTGCTCGGTGCTCGGGACCGCTTCCTCCCGGCAGTCCGCGCAAATCTTGCGGACCAGCCGCTGGGCAAGGATCCCCTCCAAGGTGGCGGTGATCAAAAACGGAGGTATACCCATGTCGCGGAGCCGGGTGATGGTGCTCGGCGCGTCGTTCGTGTGCAGCGTGCTGAACACCAGGTGCCCGGTCAGCGACGCCTGGACCGCAATCTCCGCCGTCTCCAGGTCGCGGATCTCGCCCACGAGAATAATATCCGGGTCCTGCCGCAAAATCGAGCGAAGACAGTGTGCGAACGTGTTTCCGATCGCCGGATCGATCGGAATCTGGATGATCCCGTCGATGTCGTATTCCACCGGGTCCTCGGTCGTGATCAGCTTGTCCTCGATGGAGTTCAGCTCGTTCAACGCCCCGTAGAGCGTCGTGGTCTTGCCCGACCCCGTCGGTCCGGTGACGAGGATGATCCCGTTGGGCACCCGGATCATGCGCCGGAAGGCGGTGACCGTCGAGACGTCCATGCCGACCATGTCGAGATCGAGCATGACCACCGAGCGGTCGAGGATCCGCACGACGATGCTTTCGCCGAACATGGTCGGAAGCACGGCGACGCGCAAGTCGACCGGGTGGCCTCCCACGGTGAGCCGAATACGGCCGTCCTGGGGAAGACGCCGCTCGGCGATGTCGAGATTCGCCATGACCTTGATGCGCGTCGTGATGGCGAACGCCAGGTGGCGCGGCGGGGGGACCATCTCGTACAGCACGCCGTCCGCCCGAATCCGAATCTTGAACTCGTTCTCGAACGGCTCGAAGTGCAGGTCGCTGGCGTGGTCCTTGATCGCCAGGAGAAACACCATGTTCAGGAGCTTTCGCACCGGGGCGCTGTCGGCCAGGGCCTCCACCCCCGCGATGTCCACCGGACCCTCCCGGTCCAGGCTCCGCGACGCCCGCATGATCTCCTCGTTCGACTCGATGTCGGCGATCAGCGTCTCGACGCTCTCGCCGCCGCCCTGGTAGTACCGCTCGAGCGTCTTCAGCACGTCGCGCTCGGGCGCCACCACCGCCCGAATGTCGTACCCGAGAAAACTCCGCAGCTCGTCGAGCACCGACACCTTCTGCGGATCGCACATGGCGACCGTCAGCGTGTTGTCCCGGAAGCTGACCGGGACAATGCGGTACAATTGGGCCATCGGCTCCGTGACGTGCGCCAGCACCTCGGGCGCAATCACGAAGTCGTTGAGGTTGATGACCTGGAGCCCCATCTGCTCGGCCAGGGCCTGGGCCAGTTGCTCTTCCGTGATCAGGCCCATGTGAAGGGCGATTTGCCCCAGCATCTCGCCGTGCCGCTGCTGCTGCTCTTCCAGCAGCATGCCCAACTGCCGGTCGTTGATGAAGCCCAGGTCCACCAGGATTTGACCGATGCGCCGCAGTGCCATTCGCTGGTTGCCTCTCGATGCTCGAAGTTGCCGTTGTTCGGTAAGGAGAACGTCTCCCCACGCCGGAAGCGGCTTACGCAGGCTCCATTTCCTCGACCCCCTCGTCGACCCGCCGCTTCGCCTCGTCCTCGTCCTCCAGGATCCCCCGTTTGGCCCGGGCAATCTTCCCCCGCAATTCGTCCGGAGTGTTGGCTCTGCTGAGGATCTCCTTCTCTTCGACTATCCCTCGTCTCCAGAGTTGAAACATGTGATCGTCCAGCAGTTGCATGCCCAGCTTCTGCCCGGTCTGGATCGACGAGGTGATTCGGAAAGTCTTGTTCTCCCGAATGAGGTTCGCGATTGCCGAGGTCACCACGAGCATCTCGTAGGCGGCCACGCGGCCGCCCCCGATCTTGGGCAAGAGGGCCTGGGAGAGAATGGCGATGACCGACGTCGACAACTGGACGCGGATCTGCTCCTGCTGGTTCATCGGGAAGACGTCGATGATGCGGTTGATGGTCCCCTGGGCCCCCGTGGTGTGGAGCGTTGCGAACACGATGTGGCCCGTCTCCGCGGCCGTGATCGCCGCCTCGATCGTCTCCAGGTCGCGCATCTCGCCGACGAGGATGACGTCCGGGTCCTGGCGCAGGCCGCGCCGGATGGCCTCGGCGAAACTGGGCACGTCGACCCCAAGCTCCCGCTGGTTGATGAGCGACTTCTTGTGCTTGTGGTAGAACTCGATCGGGTCCTCGATGGTGATGATGTGGTGATCGACGTTCTCGTTGATGTAGTCGATCGCCGCGGCCAGCGTGGTGGTCTTGCCCGAGCCCGTCGGGCCCGTCACCAGAATCAGCCCCCTGGGACGCATGATGAGCTTCGTCAACACCTCCGGGGTGCCCAGTTCCTTCATGTTCAAGAGCTTGGTCGGTATTTGCCGCAGCACCATGGCGACGTGCCCACGCTGCTTGAATATGGAGACACGGAACCTGGCCACCTCCCCGAAGGCGAAGCCGAAATCGGCCCCGCCGACCTCCTGAATCTCACGCTGGCACCGCTCGGGGGCGATGCTCTTCATCAGCGCCGTGGTGTCTTCCGGCTCCAGGACCTTGGTCTCCAGGCGATGCAGCCGGCCGTCGATCCGGATCACCGGGGGTTGCCCCACCGTGATGTGCAGATCGCTGGCTTTCCTGTTGACCACGGTCTGAAGCAGCTTGTCGATAAGAATCGAGGCCATGACTTCCGGTTTCCTTCAGGCGACCTTCCGGCGGCGCCCGTGTTTGGGTGTTGCTGTGGGAGAAACCGCGTCTCATCCCCCGCATCGATTATCCGCTCTCCCCCCCAAGGGCCTCAGCCTTCCGCGACGGTCTTGGCCTCCCGAACGACCTCCTCCAGGGTGGTCACTCCGCGGCAGACCTTCTGGAGGCCGTCGGCGTACAGGGTCCTCATGCCCTCGGTGACGGCGAGACTTCGGATCTCCATCGTCGGCGCCTCGTTGAACGTCAGCTCGCGGATCTTGGGGGACATGAACATCAACTCGAAAATGCCAAGCCGGCCGCGATAGCCGGTGCCACCGCAGTTGGAGCAACCCCGCCCCCGCAGGAAGGTGGCATGGCTGGCCATGGTGGGAGTAATGCCGGCGGAGTCCAAGGCGGCCTCACTTGGCTTGTACGTCTGTTTGCACTTCTGGCAGATCACGCGGACAAGGCGCTGGCCCATGATGGCGATCACGCTGCTTGCCACCAGATAGGAGGGGACTCCCATGTCGATGAGTCGTGTAACGGCACTGGGCGCATCGTTCGTATGTAGTGTACTGAAAACCAAGTGTCCCGTCAAAGATGCCTGAATGCCCATCTGGGCTGTCTCAAGGTCTCGCATCTCGCCAACCAGAATCACGTTGGGCGCCTGTCGCAACATCGCACGGATCACCCTCGCGAAATCCAGCCCAATCTCATGGCGTATCTCCACCTGGTTGACCCCCGGAAGGTAGTACTCCACGGGGTCCTCCGCGGTGATGATCTTCCGATCCGGCGTGTTCAGCTCGTTCAGCGCCGCGTACAGGGAGGTAGTCTTGCCGGACCCCGTCGGACCCGTCACCAGGATGATCCCGTTGGGCCGCCGGATCAGCCCGCGGAATCGCTGGTAGTCCTCATCCGAGAACCCGAGCTGGCGCAACCCGATCCGGATGTTCTCCTTGTCCAGGATCCGCATCACCACCGCCTGCCCGTGATTCGACGGAATCACGCTTACCCGCAGGTCCAGCTCCTTTTCCCCGATGTTAATCTTGATCCGGCCGTCCTGGGGACGCCGTCGTTCGGCAATGTCCAGTCTGGCCAGAATCTTGACGCGGGACAGGATCGACCCCAGCAGACGGCGGGGAGGGCTGTCCCTCTCGATGAGTATCCCGTCGATCCGGTATCGGATCCGCACCCTGTCCTCGAACGGCTCAATGTGGATGTCCGACGCCCGCAACTGCACCGCCTCGCTGATCACCAGGTGGACCAGCTTGACGATCGGCGCCGCGTTCTCGTCGATGTCCTCCTCCCGGCCCCGCGAATCGTCTTCCGTCTCGGTGAAGTCGATCGCCGTGTCGGTGAATTCCTGCAACATCGAGTCGGCACTCTCGACCATCGTCTGACCGTAGTAGCGGTTGATCGCGGCCAGGATGCTCTCGCGCGGCGCCAGCGCGGTCTCGATCCGCTTGTTCAGGATGAACCGGAGCTTCTCGATCGTCTGGAAGTCGTTCGGATCGCTCGCGGCGACCTTCAGCATCCCGTCGTCCTCCATCAGGGGCATGATCGCATTCTCGCGAGCGACCGACTCCGGCACCAACTCGACCACCGACGGGGGGACCGTAATCTCGCTCAGGTTCACGTACTCCAGGCCGTGCTCCTGCGCCATCGCCCGCATCACTTCTTCCCCGGTCGCATAGCCAAGCCGGATCAGGGTCTCCGGGAGGCGCAGCCCGCTCTGCCGGGCCATGTGTTGCGCCTCATGGACTTGCTCCGCGCTGAGCACCCCCTGCTGGACAAGAATGTCGGTATAGTCGCTTTTCCGTTTGGCTGCCATGGCCAGGCTCTCATGGGTAGGGGGCAGACGGGTCAACCAGTCGGGGGCAAGGGACTGCCGCTCAAGTACGCTCGCGGGGGTGAACTCATCCCGCAGAATGTGCGCAAGCCCGCATACACCTTTAAGTTACCGTCATCGCAAGGCCATGTCAATCGGCTGCTTCGGGATTCGCCCCCCGCCGCACCACTGCACTGCCATGCCCGCTGGCGGGCCAACCGCCCACGCCGACATGGACCAAGAGGGTAGTACGCCACCCCCCAAGACCGCGCCGGCAATCTCCATTGACAGCGTCGCCAAGGCCCAGGATAATCCGCCCTCCTTGTCTGGGCGTTGGTCCGCTTGGAACCAGGGCTCCCATCCGTTGCGTGTGTCCATGGTCTGCTCCCGCCGCGCTAACCCAACCGCCATCCCTCATCTCCCCGGGCCGGATCGGTCTTGGCTCAGATCCCTCACCCTGGCTCTCCTGCTCCCGGCCGTGGCCGCCCTCACAAGTGCCGTGGATGCCCAGCAGGAGGGGGCCAGGACGCAAGCAGGGCGAGCGGAGGGCGTGGCAATCGCTTCCGATGTCGCCGGGTACGACGATTCCTCCCCATTCTTCCGCCTGCCGGTGGAGCGGTATCGGGGGCCCGGCGAGCCGTTGATCCAGGAGAGCTGGAATTACCGGCCCTTCAGCCTCGGCGCTTTCGTGGGCTTCATTCAGGGGGGAACCCTGATCGACGACTGGGTCAGCCAGGGCGCCGGCGTCCTCGCCGGGGTTCGGTTGGGATGGGATTTCAACTACTACTGGGGCTGCGAGGCACGCCTGGCCGTCGCCGACCCGGAGGTCTACGACAGTCTGCGCGCCAAACAGGCCCAGCAGGCCGCCGACGACGCGGCCGGGCTCGATCCGAACGACCCCTACCGCCGCCGCTTCGAGGGCCGGCGCGGCAACGACCTGGTGCTCTGCGACGTTCGCTTCCTCCACTATCCCTGGGGAGACACCCGGACCAGGCCGTACTTTGCCGCGGGCATGGGGGCCGCCTCCTTCCAGTTCGTCGATCGGCTGTCGACCCGCTGGGAGGACACGGTCTTCGCCCTCCCCTTGGCCGTGGGGATCAAGTACCTGGAGAACGACTTCCTCGCCTTTCGCCTGGAGTTCGCCGACGACGTCACCTTTGGCGGCGGGAGGACGGTCGAGACGGTCCACCACTTCTCCGTCACCCTGGGAGCCGAGGTCCGGTTCGGCGGGACCCGCCGGGCGTACTGGCCCTGGAACCCCGGCCGCCACTACGGCTGGCCCTGACGCGGGGCCCCGCGGACCTCGATCGGCTGCCGATCAATCTTGGCCGCCAGGATGAAGTCGTTCTCCGAAAGACCGCCCACCGCGTGCGTCCACAGCTCGATCCACACGTGGCGGTACCCTTCCAGGTGCACGTCCGGGTGATGCCCCTCCTGCTCGGCCAGCACGGCAACGCGGCCGAGAAACTCCATCCCGGCCATGAAGCTCTTCACCGTCCAGTCCTTGCGAATCCGCTGCCCTTCGTGGGTCAGCTCCCACCCGGGCAGCCGGGCAAGCTGCGCCTGCGATTCCTCGAGCGGACATTTCGGGCTGCCCCCTTCGCAGGGGCGGCATTTCCTGGCCGTCAGCTCGGCTGGCGTTGTCGGTTCCACGTGCTGGGCCCTCCGTCACGTACAAGAACGGATTGACAATCCGTCCTACGGCGATGGAAAACGCGGGCCAACGCGGTCCGCAACGAATTCTCCCGCCGGACACGGGCCCGTCAAGACCATCGCGAGCCAGCGCCTCGGGACAGCGGGCCGGGAAGTGGCCCCTCCGGCGAGGGGAAAGGCGGTATCCCCAATCGCGGGACTCGGCTTCCAGCGAAGCATTCTGGTCCATTGGGCGAGTATTTCTGCCCGCTGTGACAACTTGTTGTCACCACCGCGCAGTACACTCCGCCCGCCAGAAGGAGCTGCGCAGTATGCACGCAAGAGCATCGGCGGGAGTGCGGGTGCTGGTCGCCGACCGGCACACCTTGTTCTGCGAGGCAATCGTTCCGCTGCTGCACAAGGCGCGCGGCATTTCCGAGGTGCGAGCGGCCGCGAGCCTTGAAGAGACCCTGGCCCTGCTCGGCTCGTTCGCGGCCGACGTGGTAGTGTTTTCTCCCGCCCTGGACGAGCGCGGGCCGGTACACGTTGCCCGAGTGGTCCTCCATGCCCGGCGCCAGGCGCGATTGCTGCTGCTGGACGACGCCGTGCGGCCCATCCACGTGCGCATTGCCTTGGAGGCGGGGGCGGCGGGGTACTGGACCAAGCAGTGCACCGTGGCCGAGCTTGCGACGGCGATCCGGCTGGCCGGCGCGGGCCAGTGGACGTTCTGTCCCGCCGTGCAGGACCACGTGCGGCTTACGCGCGTCGGGCCGTGCCTGAAGCCCCGCTCGCCGCTGGGCACGCTGGCCGAGCTGAGCAGCCGGGAGCTGGAGGTCTTTCTCCACGTGGCCCGGGGTGTTCCCGTGCGCGAGTGTGCCCGGCTCCTCGGCATCTCCGCCCGCACGGTCGACAACCACAAGGCCCGGCTGATGCGAAAGCTCAGGGTCCACAAGGCGATCGAGCTGGCGTGGCTGGCCATGCGCGAGGGCATCGCCCCCTGAGGCCCGCCGCGGGCCCTATTCTACTTCTACGAGCCGCGTGACGGCTCACGGGCGTCCCGACATATCCCTTCGAGAGAGTACAGTCTGCCCCACCGAATTGGTGGAAAAGTGTAAGATATAGTACATGCGCTGAGATCTTAACGCCCGAGACAGCCACCCGTTCCCGATGCGAAGAAATCGTCATCGCCCTGGCACGGAGACCTTTCTCATGACGCCCTCGCTCTTAGCCATCACCTTCTTGGCGTTTCTTCCGGCTGCCGCCGATGCCGCCACGCTCAAAGGCGTCGTGCTCGAAAACGACTTGAGCGGCCGGCCGGTGGCCAACGCCCAGATCATCCCCCGGTCCGGGGCCAACCGGACAAGGTCCGGGTCCGACGGCAGCTTCACCCTGAAGTTCCCCAAGAAGAAGCCCGGCGAGGTGATCCTCCTGGACGTCAAGATGCCCGGGCGGGTTCTCGTCAACGATTTCCAGGAACAGGTGACGCTCCCTCTCGATCCCGACAACCAGCGCCTGCGGATCCCCTTGTGCGAGCCCCACAACGCCGAGGAGATGAGGCGCCGCCTCTACCGCGAAATGAGCCTGAAGACCATCGATCAGACTTACAGGGAGCGTCTCAAAGAGCTCAAAGACTCGCATCGTGCCACCGAGGCCGCCCTTGCCAAGTTGCATCTCCACCGCGACCAGGCCGACGCCGTCGCCCAACGGATCGCCGACGCGCTGGCTAAAATAGGGCTCCGCGAAGCCTCGCACCTCCACCGCGAGGGCGCGCGCCTGTTCCTCGACGGAAAGACCGACGAGGCCATCAGTTTGCTCGATGAGAACAACCTCCGGCAGCGCTCGCCCGAGGCCAAGACGAGAATGCCCCAGGGCAAGAAGGATGTCGAGGAGGTCGTTCAGGAATGGCTCCTCAAGGGGAGACTCCTCGCCCTGCGTTTCCGATTCGACGAGGCCGAGAAGGCCCATCAGAACGCAATTGAGACCTTTCCGGAGAGCTTCGACGCGGTTTTCGCGTCTGCCTGTTTCCGCGAGGCCCTGGGCCGTCACGGGGAGGCGTTGGCGGCCTACCAGCGCAGTGAGGCATTGGCGAGGCGCAATTACGACGAGCCGCAGATCGCTACGGCGCTCCACCATCTCGGGACTGTTTACTGGGACAAAGGCGAGATGGACAAGGCCCGCGAGGCATACTTGAAGGCGCTGAAGATCCGCCGCGACTTGGCCCGAAAGGACCCGGAGACCTACCCGCACCTGGCGACTACGCTCACGTGCCTGGGGGGCCTTCGTGACGCCCAAGGCCAGCGGGACGCGGCGGACCAAGATCTTGACGAGGCGGTGAGGATTCGCTTCGAGCGGGCCAAAGAGAATCCGGATGCCTATCGGCCTGATCTGGCGGCGGCGCTAAACAATCTGGGGATCCATTATGCTCGACGGAACCGGACGGATGAGGCCCATGAGGCGTACCGCAAGGCCGAGGAAGAGTACCGCGAGTTGGCCAAGAGCAATCCGGATGCCTATCTGGCGAATGTCGCGTTGGTGCTGAGCAATCTAGGGAACCTATGGAATGACCAACACCGAGCCGACAAGGCATTGAAGGCTCATGAGGAGGCCCGAGACATCCGGCGCAACCTTGCGCGAAAGAACAGGGACAGGCACCTCCCCGCTTTGGCAGCGACGCTGAACAACCTGGGGATCGTCTATCGCAACGTGGACCGGATGGATGAGGCGCGCGAAGCGTATGAGGAGGGGCTGGCGGCGTGCCGCGAATTGGCCGAGAAGGACCCCGAGGCTTACAGGCCCCGTGTGGCGATGTTGCTGAACAATCTGGGCATTCTTCATAGCGACCAGAACCGGATGGAGGAGGCCCGCAAGGCGTATGAGGACGGACTGGCAACGTACCAGGAGTTGGCCCAGAAGAGTCCGGAGACCTATCGGCCTTATGTGGCAAGCACGCTGAACAACCTGGGCTGTCTTCATCGCGACCAGAACCGGATGGACGAGGCCCGCAAGGCGTATGAGGAGGCGTTGAAGATCCTCCGCGAGTTGGCCAGGCAGAACCCGGAGACCCATCTGGCTGGTGTGGCGACGACCCTGAACAACCTCGGGGTCCTTCATAGCCACCAGAAGCGGATGGACGAGGCCAGCAAGGCGTATGAGGAGGCGCTGAAGATTCGCCGCGAGTTGGCCGCGAAGAACCCGGAGACCTATCTGGCTGATGTGGCGACGACGCTGAACAACCTCGGCGTCCTTCATCGCGCCCAGAACCGGATGGACGAGGCCCGCAAGGCGTATGACGAAGCGCTGAAGATTCGACGCGAGTTGGCCAAGAAGCACCCGGAGACCTATCTGGCTGATGTGGCGACGACGCTGAACAATCTGGCCATTCTTCATCGCGCCCAGAACCGGATGGACGAGGCCAGCAAGGCGTATGAGGAGGCGCTGGAGATTCTGCGCGAGTTGGCCAAACAGAACCCGGAGACCTATCTGGCTGGTGTGGCGACGACGCTGGACAATCTCGGGGTCCTTCATAGCCACCAGAACCGGATGGACGAGGCCAGCAAGGCGTATGAGGAGGCGCTGAAGATTCGACGCGAGTTGGCCAAACAGAACCCGGAGACCTATCTGGCTGATGTGGCGACGACCGACAGAAACCTGGGCGTCCTTCACTACGTCGAAGACCGGATGGACGAGGCGCGCAAAGCGCTTGAGGAGGCCCTTGGAATCTTCGAGGAATGTGCCAAACGGAATCCAGAGCGTTTTTCGATCGAGGTGACCCGGACGAAGAAAGCGCTCGAGGCGTTGGCCAAACCGGTGGATCCCCCACCGGCGGATCCGGTGGGGGCTGGCACGCCGGGGCGCAATCACGGCGAGTCGGGCGGGGCTGGGCAGGGCGCATCGCCTCCCGAGGGGACGTGAGAGTGAAGCGGCGAGTGATCGCCGGGGACGAGTAATGTGAACCACGAAGGGGAGTCATATCGATGAATAGCCTGTTCAAGCGCCGGAAGGCGAGGCAGCGCACGGCGCAGCGGGGGCCGTGGGGCAAGATCGCTCCTTACGCCCTGATCTGTCTGGTCTCGTTCCTCTGCGGCGTGGGACTGCTGCTCTTGATGCTCGCCAAGGCCGAGCGGCTGGTGGCCCTGGGTCTGGCCGGCGCCCTGTACTACATCGTGCTCCTCCCGCTGGGACTGGCTGCCGCCGGCTTCCTGTTCGGCGTGTTTCGCTCTTACGCTTCCTATAAGGGCAAGCACCTGGGGGGCGCGTTGGAGCTGGGCGGGCCGGTCGTCGCGTTTGCGATGGTCGTCCTCGGCGGATTCGTCCTCGTCCCCAGCACGGCCACCTTTGCGCTTACGGTCTACGTCCACGGCGAGGCGGGGCCGCAAGACGTCGTCCTGAAAGACTCCGGGTTCGTGCTCTTGGACCTCGGCCCGGACCGGCGCCGCGAGCCCATCGGACCGCAGGGCCAGGTCTATTTTCCAGCGGTCCCGGCGGACTTCCGCGGGCAGGAGGTCCCGGTCGGGCTGGAGTCGGACGATTTCGAGCCGGCAGCGCCGGTCGCCAAGGCCCGGCTCGACGGCCCGAGCGTTTACTTGCCGGTGCGAAAGAAGCCCGGGGAGATCGTCGGCTGCGTGCACGACGACCGTGGCAATCCCATCCCCCATGCCAGCGTCGAGGTGGCGGGCGTCTCGGCCTCGACGAACAACCAGGGCCACTTCAAGCTGGACATTCCCGGCGACCTCCGCAAAGACGAGATGCCTCTTCAAGCCACCGCGCCCGGCTACCAGCCGGCGCAGTACCAAGCCGTTCCCAACTCGAACGAGATGTCGGTGCTTCTGACCCGGGCTGTCACACCCTGACCTCTGGCCTGGGTGCTGCAAAGGAACGCCGCAGGAGCGCGTTCCCTACAGACCGCCGGGGGCCCTATTCCACGAGCCGCGTGACGGCGGCGGTGATCCGGTCCTCGACGTCCGGGCACCAGCGGATCGCCGGCAGGCCGTAGACCTCGAACGCCCCGGCCTGGTAGCCTCCTTCCTCCCACAGCCGACGGGAGGGGATGTAGGCCATCACGTCGTTCGAGTACCCGGCCACCCAGGTGGTCGGCCCGAATCGCCGCTTCAGCGACAGGGCATAGTCCACGCACACCTCGCCGCCCAGCGCGATCCAGAGCTGGCCGGCGCCCAATCGCCAGACCTGCACCGGGTACTCCGGGTACGCCTTGGCGAACGGCTTGCCGCTTTCCCACTCGGCCAGGAGGCGTTTTGCCCAGCGGGCCTGGTAGCCGGGCTGCGCCGCCACGGCTCGGAGGTATTCGCGCGACGGCTGCTCGCCGAAGTCCAAAACCACCAGCTCCAGCGCCGTGCGCAGGCTCGGGCCCAAAGGCCGCATGGGCCCGGCCAGCACGCGCTCGACCGAGGCCGCCAGCTCCTCGCCGAGCTTGCGGCACTGCGTTAGCGTGCCGCGCGGCGCGGCGCTCTGGTCGCTCCCGCAGCCCTGGAAGAACGCGGCCCGGGCGTCGAGATGGGCCCGCTCGAGGGCCATGCGCGTGAACGAGGCGTAATCGCCCGACCATTGATAGCCGGTGAGCGCGGACGTGTGCGCGGCAAAGCCGTAGATTACGGCGCGAAGCCGGCCGTCCGGGCCGCGCACGGCCAGCACGGGGACGCTATAGTCGCTGGGCCCCTTGGGGGCAATGCCGCGTTGGAGCATCTCGGGCAGATCGCTCTCGCGATTGGTCCGCCGGTTCAGGGCGAAGCCCGCCTTGCCTTCCCCGGCCCAAAGGGTCGCGGGCGTGCGCTTGGCCAGGGCCTCGGCGACGGTGGCCACGACGGTCTCTTCCAGCCAGGCGGAGTACTCGCCGATCAAGGCCCGCTGGCGCTCATCGAGCGGATAGATGTCCTCGAGCGCCTCGCGGAGCACCGGCCCGGAGTGCGTGTGCGAGGCCAGGAGCATGATCTGGGCCCGCTCCAGGCCGTGGCGCTGGCGGACCCGGCGGCAGACGGCGTCGTAGAGCCACTTGGGGAACCCGACGACCTCCGCCGTGACCACCACGCCGAGCCGTCCCTGGGCGTCTTCCAGCGCGAGCACGTTAAGCCAGAGGTCGTGGAGCGTGCCTTCGGCGGGTCGGGTCCGGGCGGCAAAGCCGGCCATCCAGAACAGCTTCTGCGGCGTGATCTTCGCCTGCGCCTGTCCTGCCTTCCAGGTCGGCTCCCCGGCCCAAGCGCACGCCGCTGAGACAATCGCCAGAATCGCCGAAATCGCGAGAACCGACGGGACCCAGACTCGAAACGCTTTTCCCATGGCGGTTGCTCCATCCGTTCGATGCGACTGATGCGACCGATGCGTTCGATGGGATCGACGCGATCGACGCGATCGAGCCGGCCGGCGGCAGCCGGCGGCTCACGGGGTGATCTCGACGGCGTCCGGCGGGCCCGACACGACGCGCCAGCGACCTTCGCCGAACGCAAGCTCGACGCAGTCGACCGGCCGCTTGACGCGGACCGCCATCCGCCCCACGGCAAGCGACGTGGCGCGGCAGAGCACCACGCGCTGCGGCCTGCCGGTTGCGTCCCAGCGGACCAGGGCCAGCTCGCCCTCCAGGCGCAAGGCGGCGTCTTGCTGCCCGGTGGTGCCGGCGGGAGCCGGGACCCTCAGGCTCCGGCGGTCCTCCACGTCGGCGGCCACCAGCACGTCGCGGCGGCCATCGGCCAGGCGAATCTCGAGGGCCACGTGCGAATCCGCGGCGGGCTTCCCGCCGGCGGTCTGAACGGCGAGCCGGACGGCGGCGGCGACGCTGGGCCCCTTCTCGTACGGCTCCAGGACGCCCACGAACGTCGAGGCCAGCGGGGCTTTGGCGGCGCGGCGGCGGACCAACACGCGGGGAATCCACGACTCGGCAACGTCGCCGTACAGGCCCGCGTTCACCCAGCCCTCGGCAACGATGGCCTCAGCCCGGGGCGTGAGGTCGGTGTAGCGGAGGTGGACCTCCTTGCCCGGCGCCAGGTACTTGAACCGGTCCTCGATCGCCCAGTCGACGCTCCAGCCGGGCTTGGGGTTGGCATCGTGCCGGAAGTTGCGCATCTGGGTGCCGTGCCCGTACTCTTCGCACGGCGAAAGCGCAAGCCCCTGCGGTGCGATCCGCCCGAAGGCGCCGTGGACGAACTTCACGTGCTCCGCGCCGCCGACCACGCGGAAGACGTCGACCGCGTAGCAGTCGGCCGGCGAGACGTCGATCAGGGCGGCGGTCCGCTCGAAGCGTTTGCCGCGCACCAGCTCCGGGCCCGACGCCCGAATCGCCCGGAGCGTCTCCCCCTCGGCCCAGAGGGTTGCGGTTCCGCGGCCCGTGCGGGCGTTTTGCCCGTCGACGACGACCGTGTTGTGCGCCGCGCTTTGCGTGTACCACGTGGAGCGCGGCGAGCCCCAGCCGCCGAACTGCACGGGCGGGTAGCCGAAGTCGGGCATGAGGTCCAGCCCCTTGGCGAACAGGCCGAGATTCATGCCGTCGGCGTGGCCGTGCCCGTACCCGGAGTCGTAGTCCAGCCACAGCGCCCGCCGGGCGTCCGCGTCGCCGGAGCGGAGGATCGCCAGGCACCACGCCGGCTTGTTGACGCTGCCCAGCCGGATCGTTGCCCCCAGGTCGCGGATCGCCTTCGCGACGCGCTCCTGGAACGCGGCCGGATCGGGGGCGAACAGGTCGTACGGCAGGCCGGTCTTTGAATTGCCGTTGGCGGCGTAGAGCAGTCGCAGGAAATCGGCGTCGCCCGTCGCCTCGAACAGATCGCCGAGGAAGGCGTACGACGAGGGGCCGATGCCGGGGTCGCGGGCCAGCGTGAGGCCCGCGTAATGGTCCACGCGCGCGGCGAACGAGCCCGTGTCGCCGCACTGCGGATAGTAGTGGCCCAGGCACCACGTGTCGAGGTGGAAGCGGTACATGGCGTGGAGCGCCGGGTGGCGCTTGACGGCTTGCCTGAGAAACTCGGGGTCGGCGCGGCAGAACAGGCCGAGCAGCTCGGCGATACCGTGCGGGGCGATGGTCGAGTAGCCGGCGAGCCCCTTCTCGCCCGTCAGGCCGTCCACCGCGGTGGCCCGGCGGATCATGCCGTCGAGCATCGCGGTGACCTGGTCGCGGTTCTGGGGCCAGCCGAGCGCTGCCGTGATGATCGCCACGGTCACGTCGGTCGAGGGGTAGTTCGACTCGATCTTGACGCGGTTCCGCAGCGTGTCGCGGAGGATCCGCTCCTCGATGTTTTGCTGCACTTCGGCGAACGAGCCCTTGCGACGGGGAAGCCGGTGAAGCCGGGCCTTCTCGTCCAGGAACGCGGCGAGGGCCTGGTCGCGGGCAAGGGCCTCGAAGACCGCGTCGTAGGCGATGGCCAGCTCGCGGACCTCGACCGCCGCGTCGTGCCAGGTCGACAGGTAGCCGGCCACCCCCGGCCCTTCGTAGAGGACCCCTTCGCGGCGAAAGTCGAAGGTGGGATAGAGGTCGGCGACGCGGTCGAGCAGCACGCCCGCCTTGTGCGCGTAGGCCGCATCGCCGGTGACCACGTAGGCCGCGGCAAGGTTCCGGATTCCGGCGACAATCGCCCCCTTCCATTGGCCGTAGATGAGGTACGCCCCGATGAATCGCCACCGCTTGGCGCTGGCCGCGTAGCCCTCGCCGTCGTCGACGCCGAACGCGCGGAGCGGGTCGCCCGGCTGCGGGTGCTCGGCGTTGAACAACAGCGACCGGTCGGCGCGGGCAGGATCGAACACGCCCTGCTCGCTCAGCCCGGAGGCGTAGAACTTGCCGAAGTCGTTCTTCGGAAACCGCTCCTTGCAGTGCGGGCACTGCATCTTCCAGGGATGCCCCAGCGGGTCGGCGCGCCACTCGTACATCGGCACCGACTCCTTGCAGGCCGGACAGTGCCCGTTGGACCACACCATCCACGACCGCTTCAGCGTGTTGCCGAACATCAGGCCCCAGAGCTGGTCGTCGGAGAGCTTCATCCAGGGCCCGGCCGCGGCTACCAGCCGGTCGCGGATCGACGCCGCCCACGGGTGCGTCTTGGCGTTCTCCTTGGCGCGGGCCACGGCCGCCGCCGGATAGAACACGCTGGCCCGCTTCGTCGGCTGCGACTCCGCGCCCCGGGACAACACCGGACCCCAAACCGACACGGCCGCAAGAAGCGATGCGCCTGCCGTGACAGTCCGACAGGCACGCCCGAGACCGGAGAACCGCGCAACCGGCCAACGCATGACGATGATCCTCCACCGGAACCGAAGTCGTTCAGGCCAGGGCCGATCCTAACCCGGCGGGAGCAGGCTGTCTACAGGGCTGGCAACTGGAGGAACTGGCCCCGAAGACGGCCCGGTGCGCTTGTGCTGGAGCGCGTCAGAGGGGGATACGCTGGCAGTGGTGCTTGACCACCTCAATCATTCGCTTCATGGCGACGAGGCTCTGGTGAATCCAGTTGATGCGGCCGCAGCCCTCGAGCTCCAGGGCAACGGCCCCGGTGAACGGCCTTCCGGCCCGCTCGGGCGATTGAGGGTCGATCTCGGCGAGGAGCCGCAGATAGGGGTAGAACTCCGATTCGTACCGTTCCACGGGAGTCCAGGTTCCCACCACCTGGTCGCGCGTGTGCATTCCAGGATGATCGCAGATGTGGGCGTGCACGATCCAGTCGCGGAGGGGATACAGGTCCTCCGCTCTGACGCCCGCGATTCGCATGTGGGCAATGTCGACGTTCAGTCCCACATGGGGTCTTAGCGCCGCGTATTTGTCGTCCTTCAGCCGGTTGAGCAACGTTTGGATTGCCTCGTTGTCGTTGAGAACGTAGGTTCGCCCCGGCTCAAGCTCGAGTGCCAGCACCCAGGCGGGATCAGCCCCTTCTTTCGAGTTCTTGACGAGCTTGACCACTTCGAGCAACCGGTCACACAACAACTGAAGCTTCAACTCGCGCTTCGTCTCAAAGCCTCTCTCGCTCACCGGGCCGGCATGGCCTGGCGGGGGCGTCTTCTGGCAAGCTAAGCAGGCACACCGGTCCAGCGTCGTGCCGCAGACTATCTCGACCACGGCATGGCGCATCAGCGCCGGCTCCTCTGCTCCCGACTTGGGGTGCTTCCGGTCTTTCTTGAGCCGAAGCGCGAGCCGCACGGTGTTGGCGATCGCCTGCGTGGCATCGCGAAAGTCCACACGCGGAACCGGGACATGCGAAGCGTTGTCGCCTGTGGGGACCTCCGGCGGCGGAAGGGCCGTGATCGCCGGGAAGTAGGTGGCCAGGGCCGCAATGCCCGCCTTCTCCGCGCCGCCCAGTCGTTCCTCGCGGTTGCAGCCGGCGAACTCGGCGCGAACCCAGTCTTCAATGAGATCGAGGTTCTCGTCGTCCGCCGCCAGGATTTCGGTGCTGGTACGTGTGTCGAGGGACTCGTCCCTGTCGCGATCGGGCTTCAGACTCCGGCCTTTCTCGACGCCCTTCTCGAACAGGTCAATGTCCTCGATGTCGGCGTCGCGGAGGATGAAGAGATCGACCAACGACACGCCACTTACACTCCGGACCTCGCAGATCAGGTCGCCTAGACGCCACGGACTGCAACTGGTGATCAGCGATCTCTCAATCGGCTCCAGCCTGTCGCCGGGGTCGTTGGTGGCCGCATCGGCCTCCCCGATGGACTGCATTCCGTTCTCCTCGTCTTGAACTGAATACCTCGCCTAGGAGTTGCCGGCGCGTTGCCGCGTGACGCCTCTCATCCCGCGTTGAGCTCCTCCGGGCGGAACGGAACCTCCTCGTCAATCCCCGCGTCAGGGGACTTGGCCGCGTCGAAGAGCCAGAGCCTCTCCAGCCGTTGCCGCTTGTATGCCGCAACGCACCAATAGCGCTGGCCGGAAAGCCTTCCGGTGAGGGTCTCCAGCTCCTGGAATCGCCGTTTCTCCTGGACCCCCATGCTGCCGCCATCACGGCGCAGGAATCCTCCATAACGGTCGTAGCGGGGGCAGGCAAAGGCCTTCAGCACGTCGTCGCGGTGGAGCAGGGTGATGCGGTAGTCGGCGGGGTACTGGGGGTCCGGAGCCAGGACCTCGAAGTATTCGTGCCACAGGTCCCCGTGTTGATCCTCGATCGTTTTCAGGCAATGGTCGGCATGTCGCTTCACGCTAGCGTCGGCAACCAGAAACAGGTGCGTCTGCTCGGCTTCCACGTCTCCGTACGCATACTGGCAAGATGCCATCAGGCAGTGCTTGACCGGGCGTTGAACGAAGGGCTGGAACGCCGGATCGTGGACAATGAACTCAGTCACCTCGGCGAGATACGGGACGGGCGGGGGGGCCGGCTCACCGGGCGATGCGCCGTTCTTCCGCGCGGAGGGTGCTGGGAACGAACGCCGGAAACCCACGACGACCACCGCGTGGCCTACGGAAGGTTGGCCCTTATGCCACCCCTTACCGACCACCGCGTGGGCTTCGGAAGGTGGGTCTTCAGACGACGGCGAAGACCACGCCGCCGCGTCGACGAACATGATGACGGGAAAGCGGGCCGATATGTACGCTTCCACCAGACGCTTGCACCGACGGTAGTTAGTCCAACTTGGCGGGAGATAGATGGCATCAACGGTCGTTCCACATTCTGGATGTCTTAGCAGTTGTACGATCTCGTCCTCAAGGAGTCCGTCGACGGCGAAGATCTTCTCGTACGGGAACTCGGCTTGAACCGCCTCGCGTCCACGGTTCTCAAGGCAGGTCTCGTCCCTCTCGGTCGCGACCGTGTACGAATTCTTCCCCAGCCATGTGAGCTCATAGCTGCCCAGGATTCTGGCACCGCGGTCTGCGAGGGTGGCCAGGGCCATGATGACGCAGGCCTGGGCGCAGCGCGCGCCTCCGGCGATCGGCTCGTGCATGCTGTAGACCGTGCTCTCGAAGCCGTGAGCCCCGAACAACGGCCCGTAGTTCCCCGTGATGATCGTTACGTTGGGATCGCGGCGAAGACCCCGAGGCGGCACCAAGAGCGCCATCGCCACCGGCGATATCGAGGAGTTCAGCCGAATGTCCACAAATCCCAGATAGTCCGTCAGCGGCTCCGGATTCTCGCTGGGATAGCAGGCCAGAATGGCGCGGGCGTGCCGATGAATGGTCTTCTTGATCTCCCCATAGACTCTCTCTCGCGCGCTCGCCCGCGCATCATCCGGCCCCTCTTCGGGGCTCTCCCCAAGACGCGACATCGCGCTAACCTGTTCGTGCAACTCCAGGTAAACCTCCCTCTCTTGAACGTCTTCCTTGCGCTTCAAGAGCAAGCCGCGAAGCCAGGTCTTTATCTCCTCCAGGCCTTCGCTTGTCAGGGGAAGCCATTCTTGCCCCATCTGGTATTGGAGGTCGCGCTCGATCGCCAACACCACCCCAGGAGTGATTCGGAATGGGATGAATCGCCGCCCCTGGTGGGATTCATAGAGATGCTTGCGCAGGCAAAGCCGACGCCGCTCATCGCCACTGTACTGATGTTCACTTCGGACGACGATGCTCGAGCTTGGCTCGGAGAGGGAAACGCGAATGGACTGTCCATAGGCCTGCACGATCGACTGCATGTTGCCGGCCGTGCTGTCGCACTCCACGCGATAGGGGCAGTGGGGGCTGCCACGATCTCCTCCATCCCGCTGGAGTTCGGGCTGGCTGAGATGCTCGAAGCGGCATGGACGGCCCTTACGGCAAGCGAGTGTCTCCGGCGCACCTTGAGAGATATCGATCATGGCGTTGGCTACCCTCTCCACCAGCGGGCGGTCTTCCCAGCCGGGAAGAAGGCCTTCGGTCACCAGACAGGAACATCATTCTCATTAGCCCATCGAGGCCAGTCAAGGGGGGGAAGCCAAAGACGACTTTCGCGGGCCGACCGTGCCGGGGCTTCGCAGAAGCGGCCATGCCGTGGGCACCAACGCCGACCGCCCGGTGAAGAGAGAACTCCAACGACGAAGCAGCGCCCCTGCGCGGCAATTGCCGAGAGAGTTCAAGCCTTCGCGAGAGGAGAGGCACAGGAGGGAGACGCTCAGGCGACCGAGCAGCAGAGACTCGGCGCCCCACAAAGCCACGCAGGTAAGCCGATACGCGCGGACGGGTCAGAAATCGTCCGGCAGATCGTTCCAGTTGAACATCTGCCTGTTTCCCGCGACCCGAGTCGTGGGCGCCGCCTGACCGGCGCACCCAGCCCCGCGCGACTTGTATACCTCGCGGACGGAGCCGTCGTGCTTGCGGGCTACCTCCTGCAGACTCCGGACAAGATCCGGCATCGCGGAGTCCAAGTTCTCCTCCGGAAGATCCACGAAGCCTACGAGTGTGATCTTGGCCACGGCATTTGCTCCATGCCTCTAAAGAGGGGGTTCCATCGTCTTGAAGCGTAGAATATACTCAGTAATCTGCCGCTCAGCAAGGACCGCTGGAGTAATTTTCTCCCCCAACGACGAAAAGGTCAAGGGGTTTGCCCGAGCCACCTCGTACGTCCGGCAAAGACAAAACCTTCGCGCGGGAATTACCACGCTTTGGCGGGTCCGACATACCCCCCGACGTCGAGCCACGTCCTGGCGAGTGTTCTCCATATAGATCCCTACGAACTCTACTTATAGGCCGCCGAACGGCAAATCCTGACATCGAAAACCAAAATTTTCCCATGTTTTCCCACGGGCCCATGAAGGGCACTTCCATCGGGGGGGATTGGTGAACGATCACAGCCAGATAGAATCAATTGCACCTGTCACAAATGTCAGAAACTTGGTTGGCATCTCCAGTCTAGTTTGACCGTCCTCCTCGGCAGCATCTTGCCATCCAGCCCCTCTTCCGTGTAGTATGTGAGCCGTGGAGATTGGCCCACCTGAGGCGGATAGGTAAGGAGGATGCCGTGAAGAAGTCTCATGCGTGGCCGGCTCTGGTCGCGGCGGGGGTCCTGCTCGGGTTGATGGCCGGTGTGGCTGCGGCGGGCGAGGATCGCGCGAAGACCGCCCCCCAGGGCCCGGCCATCACCCGGGCCCAGATCGAGGCCGACTGGCTCCACCAGGACGTGATGCGCAAGCTCACCGCCACCGGCGCCCGGGTGAGCACCCAGGACGACGCCGCCGGGGCCGTCGACGGCGTGAAGGACGGCAATTGGGGCTTCCATACCCTCAACGAGCCCAACCCCTGGTGGCAGGTCGACCTGGAGAAGCCGCTCCCGCTGGATCGCCTGCGGCTTTTCAACCGCACCGGCTTTGCGGAGCGGGCCTCGCGACTCGTGGTCCTGGTGTCCGACGACGGCCGCTCCTTCCGGCAGGTCTACCAGCACAACGGCACGGTGTTTTTCGGCCAGAGCGACGGCAAGCCCCTCGAGGTCAAGCTCGCCGGCGTCGCGGCCCGGTTCGTGCGGATCCAGCTCCCCTACACCAGCTATTTTCATCTCGACGAGGTCGAGATCTATCCGGTCGGCCAGGCGAAGAACGTGGCCCTGGGCAAGCCGGCCAATCAGAGCAGCACGAGCGAGTGGTCGGCCCGGCACGGCACCGCGCCCCCGGCCGCCAAGAGCTACGCCATTGCCATGGTGCTCGAGCGGGGCGGGAAACTGGCCGAGAGCCTGCGGGGCCTCGGGGCCAGGATCGACGCCGACGCCCGGGTCCTCGACGAGGTCGCCGCCCAGGTCAAGACGCTCCCCAAAGACGCCCCCGAGCCGCTCCAGCGCGAGCTGTACATGAAGGCCCGCTGGGCCGTGCGGCGCATGGCGCTGGCCAATCCGCTTTTGAGCTTTGACACCATCCTTTTGGTCAAGCGCGTGCCGGGCATCCTGCCGCACATGTCGGACCAGTTTTACGGCTGGTTCTCGCGGCCCGGCGGGGGCATCTACCTCCTGGAAGGCTTCAAGACCGACACGCCCCGGCTCCGCTCTCTGACCGCCGACATGCCCGAGGGCAGTTTTCTCGGGCCCGACGTCTCCCACGACGGCAAGAAGGTCCTGTTTGCCTATTGCCGGTACTATTCCCACGTGGCCGGGCTGAGGGACAAGGTCGACAAGGACAAGCTGCCCGACGACGGACTGAATCACGTCTACGAGATGAACCTCGACGGCACGGGGCGGCGCCAGCTTACCCGCGGGCGGTACGACGATTTCGACCCCCGCTACCTGCCCAACGGGGAGATCGTCTTCCTCTCGACGCGCAAGGGCCAGTCGATCCAGTGCAGCCGCCAGAGCGCAGTGGCCACCGAGACCAGCGCCACCTGCCCGGACAGCTACGTCCGCTGCGGCGGCGACTCGTACCGGCCGGTGCCGGTCTTTACGCTCCACGTGATGGACCCCGAGGGGAAGAACCTGCGGCCGATCTCGGCGTTCGAGAATTTTGAATGGACCCCGTCGGTGGCGGCCGACGGCCGGATCCTCTACGCCCGGTGGGACTACATCGACCGGTTCAACGGGCCGTTCATGAGCCTCTGGTCGACCAATCCGGACGGCGGGAGTGCCCAGTTGGTGTACGGGAATTTCACGGTCCGGCCGCAGTGCGTGTTCGAGGCCCGGTCGATCCCCAACTCGCACCGGCTGGTGTTCACGGCGTCGGCGCACCATTCGATCACCGGGGGTTCGCTGGCGCTGTTGGATCGCACGCGGGGGACCGAGGACTTCGCCCCCCTGACCCGGCTCACTCCCGAGGTGAGCTTCCCCGAGACCGAGGGCTGGGACGAGACGTACTACGCCAACCCCTACCCGCTTTCGGAGGATTTTCACCTGGTGGCGTGGAGCGATCGCCGGCTGCCGCCGCACACCGTGTGCACCGACGACCGCAACCCGGTCAATGCCATGGGGGTTTACCTTTACGACGCCTTCGGCAACCTCGAGCTGTTGCACCGCGACCCGGCGATCACCAGCCAGTACCCACTGCCGGTGGCGCCCCGGGTGCGTCCGCCGCAGGTGGCGAGCCTGACCGCCTGGGAAGGGGCGCAGGAGGGGCGGTTCATCGTGCAGGACGTGTACCGCGGCCTGACGGGCGTCCCCCGCGGCGCAGCGAGGCACCTGCGGATCGTCGCCGTGCCGCCCAAAGTCCAGCCGAACATGAACGCGCCGAACCTGGGGGTTTCGTCGGAAGACCCGGGCAAGTTCCTCCTCGGCACGGTCCCGATCGAGCCCGACGGCTCGGCCCATTTCCGCGTCCCCTCCGGCGTGCCGGTCTTCTTCCAGGTGCTCGATGCGAAGGGGCTGGCGCTGCAGACCATGCGCACGCTGACGTACGTGCAGGCGCAGCAGACGCAGGCGTGCATCGGGTGCCACGAGTCGCGCGACATGGCCCCGCCGGTCAACAAAACCCCGCTGGCCGCCCTGCGCGAGCCCTCAAAGCTCACGCCGGGCCCGGAGGGCACGTGGCCTTTGCGCTACGACCGGCTGGTGCAGCCGGTGCTCGACAAGTCGTGCACCTCGTGCCACCGGCCGGGCAGCACGGAGGTCAAGGCCGCCCGGCTCGACCTCTCCGACCCGGTCAAGTCGTACCAGGGGCTGATCTCCTTCGGCGGCGAAGACCTGAAGAAACTGGCCTTCGAGCGCGACCGCTCGGTCGTGGGCCAGTGCACTGCGATGAAGAGCAAGCTCTACGCCCTGTTGACCGACGAGAAAGGGCACGAAGGGCTCCGGCTCGACGCCGACGGGCTCGGCAAGCTGGTCCTCTGGATGGACCTCTACGCCCAGCGCCAGGGCTCGTTCAGCGAGCGTCAGGAGCAGGAACTCCAAAAGCTCCGCCTCAAGTGGTCGCACCTCCTGGCCGAGCAGGGTCGCGGGTCGTCCCCGTAGCGGCATCCAAGCCGCTTGCGGCTTAGCCCGTAGGGCCATTCCGGTGGGACTTCGTCCCACCCTACGGGTCTTCGTCCCACCCTAAGGTTCTACACGTCCACCCCCTTGTTGGGTAACGCAAAGCGCTCGTTCCAGCACGCACCATGCACGATGTGCACTATTGACCGTCTATCTATTGACGGTATAATAGCATCGCCTGTATTCTATGTCCTATCTTTCATGTATGCTATCTACTGAAGATTGAACACTCAGGCCGCGGACCGCCCCCATGTGCCCTGCCATCGACCAGCCCTTGCAGTTAGACGCCAAGCAGCTTGAGCAGGCGATGAAGTCGCAAGCGATTACCGTGTCAGAACTTGCGCGACGATCCGGCGTCTCGCGAACCGCCATCCACGGCCTGCTTCGTGGCGGGCGCAAGCGGGTCCAGAAGAGAACCTTCGATCGCGTCGCCCAGACCCTCGACCTCAGGCCAGACCAGCTCTCTGCTGCCGGAGCGCTCGGAAAATACCTCGATTGGGTTGTCCGCCAGAACGCCGAACTGGACTTCGCCGGCTTCGGCATCGTCCATTTGGATCGCCTCCCGTTGGAAGACCTCTTCGTGCCCATGGAAGTCGAGGAGTCCCTCGAGGCCGAGACCTCCGGGCTGCCAGAGATGCTGGCTGTGGCCCTCGGCCAGCAGGTGCGACGGCCCACGCCGGCCGGCCCGCCCAGACGTATGGAAACCGCCGAGGCCGCTGCCGGGTATCCCCGGCTGGTCTTGACCGGCGCGCCGGGGAGCGGAAAGACCACGCTGGCCCGCCACCTTGCCGGGGCTGCGGCCCGGGCCTTGGCCGAAGGAAAGCCGGGCAACCTGCCGCTCTTGGTCCGGCTGGTCGAATACGATCGAGCGTCCGAGGAGCTGGGCGCGTTGGACCCGGCCGGGTACGTGGCCGCCTGGGTCCGGCAGGACAAGGGGATCGACGTCGAGCCGCTCCTTCGCGAGCGCCTGGAGTCCGGCGCCTGCATCGTGCTCTTGGACGGTTTGGACGAAGTGGCCCGGGACCGGCCCGGGGAGCCGCTGGCACGGCGTCTCGAGGAGTTCATCCGCCGCTACCCGGGCAATCAGTACCTCCTCACCGCCCGGCAGCAAGGGTTCGACAGAGGGCCTTGGTCGAATCAAGGCTTTCGGCAGCTCGACCTGGTGCCCTGGGACGACGGGCGGATCGAGCAGTTCGTGCGGAACTGGGTTCGGGCCACGGGCCGGGTCGGCAAAGGCCGCGGGGCTCACAAGGAGGAGGATCGGCTGGTCGAGCGGCTCCAATCGGAGTTCCGCAGCGCGCCGGGCATCCGCCCCCTGACGTCCAACCCGCTGATGCTGGCCGTGCTCGTGGCCATGCACTTTGCCTACGGGGCTTTGCCCCGGCGCAGGGCCGAGGTCTACGCCAAGCTGGTCGAGACGTTTCTTGAGAGCTGGGAGAAGGCGAAGTTTTCGGCCCGGCCGGGCGACGTGCTCTGCGGCACGCCCCTGGAGGGCCGGGAATACGGGTGGCTGCTGGAAGACCTGGCCCTGCAAATGCAGCACAACGACGCGGCCGTTGCCCCGCGGTGGTGGCTGGCCGACCAGGTCGCCCGGTTCCTCGGCGAGGGCCTCGGCCTGGGCCAAGAGGCGGCCAAGCGGGAGTGCGACCGCGTGCTCCAGTACCTCGGCGACCGCTCGGGCCTGCTGGTCGAGCGTGGGCCGGGGCTGTTTGGCTTCTCGCACCTCACGTTCCAGGAGTTCTTCGCGGCCCGGGCCATGATCCGCCAATCGGCCGGGTTGCCGGGCCGGGGCGTGGTCGAGGCCCTGCGTCCGTACCTCTACCATCCCCGCTGGAGCGAAGTGGTCCGCCTGGTCTGTGCCCAGCTCCCGCCGCCGCAGACCGGGTCGCTCGTCCGGTCGATCCTCGACGACCCCGACCCGATCGGCCGTTTCCTGCACCGCGGGCCGATCCTCGCCCTGCGCTGCCTCGGCGACGGCGCGGCAATCGCCGAACCGGGCGTGCTCGACCAGGTGTTCTCCAGCGTCCACGACCTGGGCCAGTCCCGGTGGCTGGGGATCACGCTGCAAGTCTTCCACCTTCTGGAAAACTTGGAGAAGACTCGCTGCGCGGAGCAGGCGAAGGCTACGCTGGAGGCAATGCTGGCCGCCGCCAAAGCATCGCTCTCGACCGAGGACTATCTTAGGCTGCGAAAGCCCGTCGACCGCGAGTTCCGGCAACGGCTCTTCGATGCGATCTTGGACCACGACAGGAAGGGTTCTCCGCTGGGGACTCGCTTCACGGTCGACTGCGACGGCTTTCCGGTCACGTTCTACCACTTGGCTCGCAGACTCAGGGCAGAGCGCCCGGAGGAGTGGCTGCAACGTGCGGAGAAGGTCTTGCTGAGTACCGAGGCCGACGAAGACCTTAAGGGACAGATCGCGAGACAAGCGGCGTCGATTGTCAAGACCACGCGGAAGGCGAGAGATTTCTTCTTGGCGGTTCTCCGCGGCAATCCAAGCGGCAAGATCTTGGGTGACTGCACGATCCCCCTGATGGAAATCGCCGCCCAGGACGCTTCCTTTCGCAGCGCCCTGCTGGCCCTTTTCAAAGGCCATGCGGAGGAGTCCGTGCGATTACAGTGCGGATCGCTCCTCGTCATGGCGGCTAAGGACGACGCGGAGGTTCATGGAGCCCTGCTCGACGCGCTGGTGTCAAACCAGCCACCGGGCATGCGAGCCGGAGCCGCGTTAGGGTTGGACGCTGTGTGCGAAGGTCATCAGGCGGCGCGCGAGGCGCTCCACCAGGCTATTAAGAGTCCGACGGAGCACCCCGTCGTGCAAATGTGTGCAGCATGTGCACTCGCTTTGTCTTTGGGCACATCGGAGGAGGTCACCGACACGGTTGCTGAGTTCCTGTACGACGAAACGAGACCTTACTTGAGGATATGGGCGGCCTGCGGCTTTGCAAAGGCCCTCGCGGAAGGCCGTGTCGCGTGGGAGCCGGGGCTGGCCAGCGAAGTGGGGCGTGTCCTCATGGAGACGCCGGACCACGACCCGATCGCTTTGAAGGCTTTGCGACTCCTGTTGGATGCCCGGGAGCGGCGGGCGGGGTTGCGCATGGAGGGGGTGTTGGCGGAGGCGATGGAGGGGTTCGGCGGGGCGGTCGAGGTGGCGATGGTGTTCGGGTCCGTGGCGCGGCTGGCCCAGGACGCCCAGAGCGACGTCGACCTGCTGGTGGTCGGCGAGGTGACGCTGCGGCAATTGGCCGAGCCGCTGGACCGGGCCCAAACGGTCCTCGGCCGGCGGATCAACCCGGTGGTCTACGACCCGGCCACGCTGCGGGCCAAGTACCAGGACGGCAATCCGTTCGTCCACGACGTGCTCCGCCGGGAGAAGATCTGGATCAAGGGGAGCGACGATGCGCTTGGAGACCTGCTCGCAACTGCTTCGGCAGGAAGCGACCGTAGCTGAGATTGCAGAACTGCTGGCGGTGGCCGATCGGGACCTGAAGGATTCCGGCAAGGACCTCAGCGCGGACAACCGCTTTGCCCTGGCGTACAACGCGGCCCTCCGGTTGTGCACGATCGCCCTGCGGGCCGAGGGGTACGCGGTCAAGTCCGGCACCAAGGGGCACCACAACGTGGTCATCAACACGCTCGTGCAGACCCTGGGGCAGGCACAGCGGGAGACGTACCTGTTCTTATCCACCTGTTCCAGCCGGCGCGGGCAAGCGGTCTACGAGGTCGCCGGCACGGTGATGGATCGGGACGCGGACGAGCTTCGCGCCGCGGCCGAGAAGCTCCGTGCCGACGTGGTCGCGTGGCTGCACGCGCGGCATCCGAAGCTCCTCCCGCCGGGGCTCGCGCGGCCCGGGTGACCGCCGGCTTGTCGGAGCTGTTGTTGGGGGGATTGGAGGACGGATTGCGAAGAGGGATCACGAAAGGGCGAAAGAAGAGGAGGAGGACTGGCGGCGGCGACGCCACCGCCGCGCATCGCCCGGCGTTGTTGTACTTTTCGCGTTTTCGTACTTTCGCGTTTTCGTGATCCTCTTCCGACTTGCGATCCTCCATCCCCAAGATTCCGGCTGTCAGCTGCGCCGCTCGACGGCGGGCCGAGACAGGGGTCGGAGGGGGGCATCGTGGCAACGAAGCGGGTGACGACCACGGCCCTCGAACGCCCTGGGATGGATAGCGGATTGAACGCGATCACGAAAGGGCGAAAGGACGACAACGCGAAAGAAAGAGGAGGAGGAATAGGGAGGCGACGACGCGACCGCCGTGCATCGCCCCCCCTTGCTCTGATTTCGCGCTTTCGTACTTTCGCGCTTTCGTGATCCTCTTCCCCAAACGGATTGACTACGCGGCCCGCTGAGAGGCACAATACACTAATCCACACGAGCCCGTTTTCCTCCCCGTGCCCGCAGGGAGCAGGGTCGATGAGCGAGACCTTCGCCTACGACGTGTTCTTGAGTCACAGCGCCCACGACAAGCCGGCGGTCCGCAACCTGGCCGAGCGCCTGAAGGCCGACGGGCTGTGCGTCTGGCTCGACGAGTGGGAGGTCCGGCCCGGCGACAACATCGTCAGGCGGATCGACGAGGGCCTCCAGTCCTCCCGGGTCCTGGTGCTGTGCATGTCGCGGCACGCCTTGGCCTCGGAGTGGACCATGTTGGAGAGCGGGACCTTCCGCTTTCGCGACCCAACGAACCGCCAGCGCCGCTTCATCCCCTTGCGCCTGGACGACGCCGAGCCGCCGGAGACGCTCAAGGCCTTCGCGTGCGTCGACTGGCGCCATCAGGCGAAAGAGCAGTATGCTCGCTTGTTGGCCGGGTGTGGGCCAGCGTCAGGCGAGGCACGAGCGACAGGTGGGGGGGGGATTTGTCTGCGGCCAGTGGCAGTGCTCAAAGGGCACACGGCCCCTATTTGGGGTATGGCCATGAGTGCGAACGGCCAGCATGCAGTCTCCGGGTCCGATGACGGCACCGTCCGAGTCTGGGATCTCTCGTCTGGCTGCTGCACACACATCTTGAAAGGACACGAAGGACCAGTTATTGGCGTAGCGCTGACGCCCGATGGCCGGCTCGCGATGTCCGCGTCCAACGACCGGACGGTGCGGGTGTGGGAAGTGGAGACAGGTAAGTGTCTCTCCGCCCTAGTCGGCCATACCGACCTGGTACGATGTGTCGCGATCACGACCAATGGCCAACGAGGGGTGTCGGGCTCGCGAGATGGAACGCTACGTGTGTGGGACTTGGACGCAATGCGATGTCTTACCATCCTGGAAGGGCACACTGATTGGGTAAGGGGCGTGGGGGTCACAGCCGATGGCCAGCGCGTCATATCGGGCTCTCGCGATAACACGGTCCGGGTGTGGGACACGCCGACCGCGACTTGCCTTGCCGTTCTTGAGGGGCACCACGAGTCAGTGCTAGACGTTGCGGTAACGCCCGATGGTCGAGTCGCGGTTTCCTGCTCCCATGACCATACCGCAAAAGTATGGGACTTGCAGACGCAGAGATGCGTCGCCACTCTAGAGGGACATACCGGGTCCGTGTCCTACGTGGCAGTCACACCAGACGGCAGGCGGGCTGTCTCCGGCTCTCAAGACAGCACCGCCCGTGTGTGGGACCTAGAGGCGCGGGTGTGCATCGTCCGACTGGAAGCACACAGCGATCGGGTAAGGGGTGTAGCGGTGACGCCAGACGGCAACCGGGTTATCTCTGGCTCTAGCGATCAGACTCTGATAGTCTGGGATCTTGCGTTGCCCAGGGAAGCCCCCTCCGTTGACGTGCACACGACGCACTACACCAACGCCAAGGTCCTTCTGGTGGGCGAGAGCGGCGTGGGCAAGACGGGGTTGGCCTGGCGCCTCACCGAAGACCGTTTCGTCCCCTCGATCTCAACCGACGGAGTCGAGTCAAAACGCACCGACTGGGCAGTGCAGCTCGCCCTGCCGCACGTTGGCCACGCGCAGGGGACCGAGCGGGAGATCTGGCTCTGGGACTTTGCCGGGCAGGCCGACTATCGCCTGATCCACCAGCTCTTCATGGACGAGACCGCCCTGGCCGTGCTGGTCTTCAACCCCCAGAGCGAAAACCCCTTCGACGGGCTCGGCCAGTGGGACCGCGACCTCCAGCGGGCCGCACGCCGCAAGTACGCCAAGCTCCTGGTGGCCGCCCGCTGCGACCGCGGCGGATTGATGGTCAGCCACGAGAGCGTCGAGACCTTCCGCACCGACCGCGGCTTCGCCGCCTTTCTCCAGACCAGTGCCCAGACCGGCGAGGGCTGCAAGGAGCTTCGCGACGCGATCGTCCAGCACGTCCCCTGGGACGACATCCCCTGGACCGCCTCCCCACGCATCTTCAAGCTCCTCAAAGACGAGATCGTCCGGCTCAAGGAGGAAGGCCAGGTGCTCCTGCGCATGGGCGAGCTCAAGCAGCAGCTCGAATTCCGCCTGCCGGGCGAGCGGTTCTCCTTGGAGGAGCTGCGGGCCGTGGTCGGACTCCTGGCCGGGCCGGGCGTGGTCTGGCAGCTCGAATTCGGCGACTTTGTCCTGCTCCAGCCCGAGCGGATCAACGCCTACGCCGCCGCCGTGATCCGCTCGGTCCGGGCCCATACCGAGGAGATCGGCTGCATCGCCGAACAAAAAGTCCTGGCCGGGGACCTGGATTACCAGGACATGAAGCGGTTGCCCCGGCCCGAGGAAGAGATCGTGCTTCGGGCCATGCACCAGACGTTCGTCGACCACGGCCTGTGCCTCCGCGAGCACACGGAGCGGGGCACGCTGTTGATCTTCCCGAGCTACTTCAAGCGGGAGCGCCCGGAGCTTTCGGGCCACCCGCTGGTGTTGGTGACCTACCAATTCAACGGCCCGCTGGACGAGATCTACGCCACGCTGGTGGTCCGGCTGCACCACACGGCGGCCTTCGAGCGGGACAGCCTCTGGCGGTTCGCCGCCGATTTCAAGACCCCGGCGAACAAGCGCCTGGGGCTCAAAATGACCAAGAAGGCCGAAGGGGCGGCGGAGATGGAGGTGTACTTCGAGCCGGGCATCGCCGACGACCTCCAGGTGACCTTCATCCGCTACGTCCACGAGCACCTCAAGGTCAAGGCTCAGGACGTCCAGCGCCTGCGCCACTACGTCTGCCCGCACTGCCAGACGCCGGTCGAGGGGCGCCGGGCGATCCAGACGCGCCTGGACAGGGGGGACAAGGACATCCTGTGCCTCACCTGCGAGAAGCGGGTGTTGCTGTGGGACCTGATCGAAGAAAAGTTCGCCTCGGAGGAGTTCCAGCGCCGGGCCCGGGATCTGGAGGAGCTGGCCAAGGCGGCCATCGACAACGAGAGCCGGGAATTGATCCTCGTGGGCCACGCCTACGCCATTGCCGGCGAGGCCGGCCAGATCTACCGGCAGTACACCAATTCCGATCACGGCATCGACGGCGAGATCGAGTTCAAGGACCTTTCGGGCAAGGCCAGCGGCAAGCGGCTCTACTTGCAGCTCAAGTCGGGCGATTCGTATCTCTACCACCGCGAGCGAGACGGGGCGGAGGTGTTCCAGATCAAGAACCCGCGGCACGCCGAGTACTGGCAGCAGCAGGCGTACCCGGTGATGCTGGTGATCCGCACCTCCGACGGGTCGATCCGCTGGATGGACGTCAGCGCGTATCTCAAGCGGGAAAGCCAAGGCGGGAAGAAGCCGGTCAAGCAGATTGTGTTCGAGGGGGAGGCGATGACGGCCCTGAGCGTGCGCACGATGCGAGACAAGGCGCTCCCGTGGCCGCAGTAGTTGCACGGCCCCTCCTGCACTGCTTGCCGGAAGGCAAGCAGTGGCACACGGCGTGGGCATGCGACCCGGTCCACCAATTACTTTGGCTCGGACTCGCCGCGGTGTTTTTGGGCCTGACGATCCCGGGGCTGAGGCTCACGTCGACGGCGAAGCAACGGGATCGATGACGGCACGCCGTCCAGGCACGGCACGGGCCGCGGCCGTTGGCTAGGCTTTTTGCGTGCGGATCCGCCGCCGGGCGAAAAGGGCGGCGCCGACGGCTCCCATGCCGGCCAGGCCCACCAGGCTCGAGGGGGCGGGCACGCTGGGCACCTGGTTCTGGCCGTTGGCCGTGCCGAACTGGAAGACCACGTTGCTGATGTGGGTGTCTGCCGTGATCCCCGGCGCCGTGATCTGCCAGCTTTGCGACAGGGCGATGAAGGGATTGTGCGAGTTGTTTCCTTTGATCGAGTTGTTCGCGCCGGCGTACGTGCCGCCCGAGCCGGGGCCGCCGATGATCGTGTGCGCGGGGCCGGCGTGGCCGGTGCCCACCAGCACGTTGAGCGAGAGGATCGAGCCGCTCGGGTTGCTCAGCACCCAGCCCGCCTGATCGGCCAGCAGGGCCGAGGAGGTGTAGGTGCCGTTCTTGGCGACCGAGTACAGCGTGCCGGCGCTCGACGAGAGGCCCAACGGCCCGCCGGGAGCGTCGCTGGTCTGGAAGGTCAGGGCACTCAGACACTGGGCCACGCCCGACGGGTCCGCAAGCAGGTTCTTCAGCGTGACCGAGATCGTGCCGGCCCCGGTGGTGAAGTCGGCTTCGGCGCCAACCTGGCCGCCCGACAAGCCGGTGAAGGTGATCGATTCGGCCCGCACGCCGGCGGACCCGAGGACAAGAACGATCGCCGCACAAGCGGATAGTGCCCTACACATGGAGAACTCCTTGGGTGCGTGGATCAAGGTGCGTTATCAGCCTGCCCCGGATGGACGAGATGCCTCCATGATAACCAGCCTTGACAGATTGATAAGCGATTTTTCGGCGGCGGGGAGCGGATTGCGGGCAGATCCAAACGCCAGAGTTCGGACTCTCCCGATTGTATCGAAGGAGCCGGCGGGCTGGGGCTGAGCGCCGCGGTGCCGCGTTGCGTGGTTCCGAAGATCCGGTCCCGGGTGAGGTGTTCCCAAGCCGGAGCTTGGGGGTGTTCCCAAGCCGGAGCTTGGGAACAAGGGTAAAAGGGTAAGGATAAGGGTAAGGGTGATTACTTGCGGCCCAGCTCCCACGCCCGGGCCGAGCGGGGCGGGAAGGTCACGTCGCGGGCGAGGACCGGCGGCGTGGTCGAGCGCTCGCCCGGGCCGTCGGGCGTGATTTGCAGCACGTTGAGCTCGGGCCCCGGCAGCCCGTAGGGCCGGGCGTCGTACTCCAGCCGGGCCGTGACCGGTTGGTCGGAGACGTTGACGAAAACGAGCACCAGCCGGTGGTCCTGCGCCCGGTGCCAGGCCCCGGTGAGCACGGCGTCGGTGGTCACCCAGAGGGTGCCGCCCCATTGCCAGTCGGCCCGGACCGTGGGCATGGTGCCGGCCAGCTTGGGCGGCCGGGCCATCTCGCCGGCGGCGAAGTAGCCCGTGAGCTGACGGCGCAGGCGGACCATCTGGCCGAAGAACGGGCCGTTTTCCTTCTCGCCGACCACCCCGGGCGCGAGCCAGCCGAGCTGCTCGCCGAACACCAACTGCTGACCGGCCCGCATGCGCAGGGCCAGGTCCCGGGTGGGCCCGCCGCCGTAGGAGCGGCCGAACATCTGGATCGCCCCGCCGTAGACGGCGGCGAACGCCGGCACCTGCCCGTCGTACTGCCAGTGCCACGTGAGGTAGCCGTCGAAGGAGCTGATGTACGGCTCGCCGTTGCACTCCGTGGTCAGCATGCGGTCCTTGGGCATGTCCCGCCGGATCGACTCCAAGAGCCGCCAGTAGCCTTCGGTCCACCAGTGGCCGCCGCCCAGCGGGTGGCCGTGGGCCTTGTCGAAGCAGAGCGTCGGGGCGGCTGCGGCGATCTGGTCGATGTAGACCCCCTTCACACCGCACTCGTTCATCAGGCGGAGCACCGTCTCGCGGACCTTTTTGTGCCAGGCCTCCGTGGTCGGGCACATCACCCCAAGGCGCACCGGGCTGTTGTCGGTCTCCTTGCTCCCGTAGCTCTCGAGGTACGGCTCCCCCTTCTCGTTCTTGGTCACGGCGGGCCGGGCGACCTTGGTGAACTCGAAATCGTCCTTGCCGCGGTCGCGGGTGTCCCACAGCCGGCCGTTGATGTACGGCATCACGAACACCCCGCCGGACTGAAGCTCGGCCACCCCCTCGGCAAACCCGGGCCTGGTGGGGAAGTAGTGCGGGTAGTCGTTGTCGAAGGGGATCTGGTGCCAATTGTACCAGTGTACCGCGACCGGCGGGCCGAGGCTCTTGGCGAATTGCTTCATCCCGGGGACGCACTCGGCCCGAGTGCCGCCGCTCAGGGCCCAGACCGCCAGGTCCCGCATCCACGGGGGCGTGTCCGGCCGGCCCTCGGCGGTGAGCTTCGGGTACCACTTCGCCTCGCGGCGGACCCAGTCGCGATAGGTCACGGCCGCGTCGAACCAGTCGCCGCGCAAGAGCTGCCAGACCGCCTCGCCGCAGAGCTCGAAGCGGTTGGCCGGCACGCCCATGTTTGGCACGGGATGGTCGAAGGCCATGACCACGGCCCGGTCCGAGGGATGCGACTCGACCAGGACGTCTTTGGTGCTTCCCCAGGGGTCGTGGACCGCAACGTACAGGCCGGTCTTGCGCTGTTCGTCGTAGGCGGCGGCATACTGCATGGTGGTCCAGCCGCTGGGGTAGGTGCCCGAGAAGCGGAAGGTCCGCTGCCAGACGCCCCGTTGCACCTCGCCGGCCGCCTTGGGGAAGAAGACGGCCGCCTGCGGCCCGAGATCGGCCACGGCCACCTGCGGAAAAACGACCCGCCACACGCTCCACGGGGCCGGCGGGTTCTCGACGGCGAGCTTCCAGCGGAGTGCGCCGGTCTTGGCGTCGGGGACCACCCGGGCCACGACGCCCAGCTTGCCCAGCCGCTTGTCGGCCGGCTGCTGCCAGCGGAGCTCGACGCCCGCGCCCGGATTGGCCGGATCGGCCGGGGCGATCTCGGTCTTCGCCCAACCGGACTCCGCAAGCAGGCGGACCTCCTCCTGGCTCCCGGCGTTGCGCAACGTGATCGAGAACAACGGCAGGGGCTTGCTCGTGACCAGTCGCTGCCGGAGCCTGGAGTCGAACAGATCGAGCACGCGGATGCCGTCTTCGTTGCGCTGGAGGATCAGCGAGAGGTCGCCGGCAGAAACGACGTTCCAGCCGGGTGGCGCTTGGCCGGCGGCGACCTGGAGGGCTTCCTCCAAGCGGCCCTGGGCTTCGAGCTGCTCAGCCCCCTGGACCCGCCACCAGGCCTGCTCCCGGCGGGGGCTGCCGGCGTCGTCGAGCTCCTTGGCAACGGCCTCGATCCGGGCCCGAACCGCGGTGGTCGAGACCTTCACCCGGCCGGCGCCCGCGTGGGCCTGCGCGGCGGCCTGAACCGCCCGGGCCGGGTCGTCGCTGGTCCCGATCCACAGCCACGCCGAGAACTCCGTAAGCGTGTCGCTCCACTCCTGCCAGGCAGCGTCGCCGTGGGCCTGGAGGTAGGTGCCTCCGCCGCCGTCGTGGAACAGGGCCTGGCCGCACTGGAACATGCCCACGCCGTTGCGGCCGTCGTGAACCACGCCCCACTGGGCCGAGGAGTGGCTCTTCATCGTGGCCTGGAACTCGCCTTGCAGGAGCGGCTCGCCGCCGGCCCAGCGCGGGAAGGCCTCGCGGGGGTAGTTCAGCTCCAGGAAGTGCAGCTCGTGCCACGCGGCGGGCTTCTGTTGGCGGATGGTGGCCGTCACGTAGACCAGCGGCAGGTCGCGGAAGTAGTACCAGTCGTACACGGCCGAGGGCTCCGACGGCGGCCGCTTGCCCGACTGGACGAAATGCCCCCGCACCCGAGCCACGGTGCAGATCGGCCCGCCGGCGACCAGCTCCACCGCCGGCTGGGGATCGTCGCCAAGGCACCAGCTCCCGCTCTGGCGATGATGGAGGCGGTTGTTCCAGCGGAGCGTCTCGAAGACCTTGCCGCCGGCCGGGAACGTGATCTTCCCGGGCAGGCCGCCCATGCGCCTGGGATCATGGGTGACGTGGTACGCGGGCGTGGTCACCACGCCGTCCCAGGGGAGCGGCGGGCCGTTGCGGGACACCGTCGTGAGACGCACTCGGGCCGGGCCCGGCGCCGGCAGCCGCAGCACGGCCGTCCCCGCGATCCGCGTCTTCCCGTCGTACCCCGGATCGGGCACGAATTGGAACGGGACGGGCCTTCCCTGCGGGTCCTCGGCCTCGAGGAACTTCGGCGAGGCCGGGGCGAACTTGTCCTTGCCGCACAGCCGGGCCGCCGCCGTCAGGTCGACCCGGGCCACCACCAGCCCGTCGGCCGGGACGCCGTCGACCAGGAGAATCACGTCGTCCGGCCGGGCACCCGCCGGGGCCACCAGAAGAAGAGCCAAAGCCCCGGCAATGGTGTATCTGAGCAGCATGTCGATACCCTCCATTTCAGAGAAACCCGCCGCAATGCCGTGTTCGCACTGCGGCACGGCTCCGGTTTGGCAAGGATCCTCACGACGCTAACCGGCGTAACGTATCGCGCAGGAGGCAGAAGCTCTTGGATCGGTTGCGATCCGGGTCCATGTGCGGTGAAAGCGTCCTGGCCAGATGGATCTTGTTCAGACCCCCGAGATAGTAACCCGCCCGCTGGAGCACGCGCTGGAGGACTTCCCAGGTACCCCCGCGTATTGCGTCGGGGTTCCTGTACTTCGCCTGCTGAGCAAGGTTTCTTGAAACGCGTGGAAACGCCTTGACCAAAGCGTCGACGTCGCCGAAGTACCATGCTTCGAGCTCTTCGATGGCCACCCTATTCCACACCTGCACCGCCGCACCCGGCTTTGGTGAAGCCGGAGTTGCCAGACGCGCCCCGCGTGCGGCATCCTCCATTCGCCTCTTGATGGCTCGGCAATCCTGCCGGTCTTCGTCCACCAGGACGACGATTCGCCAGTCGGCAGGCAACCACTGGCGATAGCCGCGCAAACGGCCGGGCAGCTTAGCGAACAAGTCTTTCTTCCCCTGATGGACATGGATCTCAAACGAGATCTCTCGCCCCACGATCCGGGGCACCAGACCTCGCAGCAGGGCTTCGGCAGAAGGTTCTTCAACCAGGAGCTCGATGTGCATCCGGAGCCACTCCCGTTCTAAGCTGCCGAACCGGGGCGCCCGGCGATTGTGGCCTTGGGACCGCCGGAGGCGACCAGCGGATCGCCCACCTCAAAGTGTCCCTCCATCCAGAGATGGCCCAATTGTGCCCCGTGTTGCACGAACTCCTTGATCCCCTTCATGCCGGCGGCAACCTTGGCTCGGGTGTACCCTTTTTCGTCGCGATAGAGGACCCAGAGTTCTTCGGGTTTTAGCCCGTTGACAAAGAAGGGGGAATGGGTCGTGACCATCAGTTGGCTGCGGGCTGAGGCGGTACGACACTCTTCCGCCAGTTCCGGAAGCAGGCGAGGGTGGAGATGGTTCTCCGGCTCCTCAATGCCAATCAAGGGTACCGGAGCAGGGTCATGAAGCACGACCAGATAGGCGAGCATCTTCAACGTGCCGTCGGACGCCCATTTGGCCAGGATCGGCCGCTGGAAGGGGGCGTCTTTGACCTGGAGCAGCAATCTTCCGTCGGCCAGCAACTCGGCGTCGACGCGTTCCAGTCTCGGCACCCGCTTCGCCAGGACTCTCAGGATCGTTTCGAGCCGAGCCGAATGCTGTTCCTTCAAGTACTGGATGACGTTAGGCAGATTGTCGCCCGTCTGCGAAAGCCGTTCCTGAGGGCCGGCCTCCGGGACCGCGCGCGCGTGGTCCGCCGTAAGATAGGACAGGTACCACCCCGTAATGAAGCGACGCAGCGCGCTGACCCGCGGATGTTTGGCAAACTGGCCCAGGGTATTGACCGCCAGCATCTCCGGCGAATCGAGGTCCTCCCGCACCCGCTGGTCGTCCTCTTCGGGCATTTCGCCGGAAATCACCTCGCCGGCCCCCTTCTCAAAACTGAGAAAGCGGAAGGGTTTGCCGTACCGCCCTCGGCGCCACTGGAGCCACTCCTGCGCCACCATCGGCCCACGGGATTGCTCGTCGATCGTCAAGTGATACGTGATGATTGGCGTGCCGGGCCGTTCGCGGTACTTCACCTCGATCTCGATGGGCCCCTCCGCACCGCGGCTCCTGAGTTCCTTGAACCGGCCACGCCGGTCCCACGCCTTGCGCAATCCCAGGGTGAAGCACTCGGAGAGGAATGCAAAGACGTCGAAGAGCGTCGACTTGCCGCTGCCGTTCGGGCCCAACAGCACCGTCATGGGTGACAAGGGGCTCAGCGAGACGTCGCGGAGCGCACGGAAATTCCTCACGGCGAGGCTCTCGATTCGTGGCGGTGAGATCCGCTCTTGTATTAGTGGCACTTGCCTTCCTCCCTCAATGCCGGGACCATGCGTCGACTTCCCTCCCACAATCGCGAACCAAGTCCCTCTGATTGTATAGCACGCCCGGCCTGGGCAAGAGGGGGCCTAACCCGCAAGCGGCTTGCACGGGGGATGGATCACTTCCTGGTGATGCGGGTGAACTTCTCGGTCTGCTCGCGGATGGCGCGCTCGGTGGGGAGCCGCTCCATCGAGCTGGCCCCGTAGAAGCCGTCGATCGCCGGGCAGCGCTGGAGCACGTACTGGGCGTCGTCCGGCTCGGCGATCGGCCCGCCGTGGCACAGGAGGATCACGTCCTGGCGAACCTTGCGGGCCGCCGCGGCGATGGCGCCGATCAGCCCCACGCTCTGGTCGAGCGTCTTGGCCGTCTGGGCCCCGATCGAGCCGGAGGTGGTCAGGCCCATGTGGGCCACGAGGATATCGGCCCCAGCCTGGGCCATCTGCACCGCTTCGTCGGGGTTGAAGACGTAGGGCGTGGTCAGCAGGTCGAGCTGTCGGGCCAGGCGGATCATCTCCACCTCGCGGCCGTAGCCGAAGTTGGTCTCCTCGAGGTTGGCCCGCATGTTCCCGTCGAACAGGCCCACGGTGGGGAAATTCTGCACCCCGGCGAAGCCGATCTGCTTCACGTCGACCAAGAAACGTTCCATGCGGCGCATGGGGTCGGTGCCGCAGACGCCTGCCAGGACCGGCGTGCGCTGGACCACGGGGAGGACCTCGGCGGCCATCTCCATGACGATGGCGTTGGCGTCGCCGTAGGGCAGAAGCCCGGCCAGCGAGCCGTGGCCGGCCATGCGGAAGCGGCCGGAGTTGTAGATGACGATCAGGTCGATGCCGCCGGCCTCCTCGAACTTGGCGCTGATGCCGGTGCCGGCACCCCCGCCGATGATCGGCTTGCCCGCGGCGATCTTCTTGCGAAAACGATTGAGAATCTCGGTTCGTGATTCAGGCATGGAAAGTCTCCACGTTTTGGGAAGAAGTCTCTCGCAAAGGCGCTAAGGCGCAAGGAGAGTTTTTAGAAAGAAAGCTCTCGCAAAGGCGCTAAGGCGCAAAGGGAAGCAGGAGTTGTTGTCTATTGGCCGTCCTCTCTAAGGTTGTTGACGACGCGAGTGATGCCGTCGCGGATAAGCTCCTCGGCGAAGTTGATCAAAAGGCCGAGACGCTTGTCTGTCAGACGTAAGTAGGTGAGCAACTGCTTCTTGTGAGCGGGACTGACGCTCTCGGCGCATTTCAGCTCGACGATCACCTTGTCCTCGACGATCAGGTCGGCGCGAAAACCCTCTTCAAACTTGATGCCGTCATAGGTAATCGGAATCGCCACCTGCCGTGCCACCGCAAGCCCGCGTTTCTTCAGCTCATGTGTCAGGATCACCTCGTACACACTCTCCAGAAGCCCCGGCCCCAGTCTCTTGTGAATCTGAAACGCCGCGTCCACGACCTCTCTGGCAATCTCATTCTCCGTCACCCCTCTCTCCCCCAATCCCACTTCCTTTGCGCCTTGGCGCCTTTGCGAGAGTCCTTCCTTCCCCAACACAATCCTTGCGCCTTGGCGCCTTTGCGAGAGCCCTTCCTTCCCTTCTTCCCCTGTTACCTGCCCCTCATACTCTCGAGCAGCGTTTCCGCGCACGCGCGGGCGAACTCGGGGTCGTTGACGTTGGCGTCCAGCTCGAGGACCGGGACGTCGGGCCGGAGATGCTTCTTCAGCGCGTCGAACAGGGCCCGATTGGCCGCCGGCCACCAGAACACGCCGCCGGGGGAGTCGATCATGCTCACGCCGCGCAACGGCAGGATCACGGTCACCGGGCCGGTGCTGAGGTTGAGTTTTCCGGCGAGGATCTCGCCGAGCCGGGCGTTCTCCTCGGGCGTGGTCCGCATCAGGGTGACGTTGGGATTGTGCTGGTAGAACCTGCGGCCCTGGAATTTTTCGGGCACGGTGGGCGGGGCCCAGAAGTTGACCATGTCGAGGCAGCCCGGGGTGACGATCGCCGGTACGCCGGCCCGGGCAGCAGCCTCCAGCCGGGTCGGACCGGCGGAAAAGACCCCGCCCACCAGCTCGTCGGCCCATTCCGTGGTGGTCACGTCCAGCACCCCGGCAATCAGCCCGGCCTCGATCAGGCTCTCCATGGTCCGGCCGCCGGTGCCCGTGGCGTGGAACACGAGCACCTCGTAGCCGGCCTGCTCGAGGATCGCCCGGGCCGCCTCGACGCAGGGCGTGGTGTTGCCGAACATCGAGGCCACGACCAGCGGCCTGTCCTCGCCCGGGGGCACCTCGATCTGGAGCATCCCGCAGATGGCCCCGGCGGCCCGGGCGAAGACCTCCCGGCTGATGCGGTTGACCCCGGAGACGTCGACGATGCTGGGGACCATGACGATGTCTTTGACGCCGACGTAGCCCGAGACGTCGGTCCCGGCCACGGTGGAGACCATCACCTTGGGCACGCCCAAAGGCAGCGTGCGCATGGCGCCGCAGGCCACGGAGGTGCCGCCGCCCCCGCCCAGGGCCATGATGCCGTCGAAGCGCTTCTGGGCGTAGAGCCTGGGGACGAGGACCTGGGCGCCCCGGGCCATGGCGGCCACGGCCTCGCCGCGGTCGCGCTTGGCGACCAGCTCGTCCAGGTCGACCCCGGCGGCCCGGGCGATTTCGCGGCGGTCGACGTCGGGGGCGATCCGCGGCGGATCGAGCACGCCCACGTCGATCAGAAGGGTACTCAGTCCCAGGGCCTCGATGCACTGCTTGACGAAGCCGTACTCCGCCCCCTTGGTATCCAGCGCCCCCAGCAAGGCAACGGTTTTTGCCATGGCAGATCCTCCCTGCGGTAGTTGCGCTCGATGATGAGGGATTCGGCAGGAGGAATCAAGAGGGGGCGGAGCAGACCGCCACAAGCCGGTACCGCCGGGCCCCGTCGGGCGTTTGGGCGGAGTAGTCCAGCAGCGTCACCAGGCCGTGGCGATCGCCGGCCTCGCCCGGGGTCTCCACCAGGCGGCTGAGGGGGGAGTTCTCGCGGACTTCGCCTTCGCGGAGGTCCTCGACCAGGAGCAGGTGGGTGAATCCGGCCTCGCGCAGCAGGCGGGCCAGCTCGCCGGGCCGTCGCCCCGGGGCATCGTACTGCGACAGCCGCCGATAACGCTCTTCCGGCGTGACGGGGCAGTTGAAGTACAGCGTGTTGGGCTCTTCGCTCAACAGGCTCGCGTTGGGGGGGAATATCTGGTTGGCCAGGTCGGCGGCGGGCCAGGTGGGCTCCCATCGGGCCAGGTAGTCGCTGCGGCGGTCGAATCCGAAGGCCGCGGCATAGTGCGGGCGGGAGCGGAGCACGGCGGTCGCGGCGACGAGCGTGGCCAGGGCGGCCAGCCCCGCCACGGTGACCCGGCGCGGAGCGGCCGGAAACCGCCGCACCTCCATCCCCACCCACACCGCGGCGACCGCCAGCGGCGGGACGATTGGCACCAAGAGACGGTCGTCGGCGTCCGTCACGTAACACCACGTCGCGACCAGCAGGGCCGCGCCCAGCAGGGTCCCCAGGCCGCGGAGGCGCCGGGCCATCAGCACGCCCGGCAGCAGCGCGGGGAGCAGGGCTCCCAGCGGGTAGGGCGCGGCGGCGGCTTGGATGCGGCCGGCGGAGCCCACCGGGGGCGGATCGGATGGCCCGGCGAGCAGCCCCCGAGGACCGGCGACCATGGCCAGGGCGATCATCAGCGCGGCCATGGCCAGCCAGGCTGGCGACCGCCTGGCGACGGTTGCCCGCCACCACGCAACCAGCGCCAGCGTCATGAACAGCCCGAGCGCCAGCCCGCTTGGGGAGGAACCTGCCATCGGCGCGTGGACGCCGGGCACGAGCAGGGTCAGCGCCCCGGCGAGCCACGCCCACCGGCGGCCCACGATCGGCCCGGCCAGCACCACGGTGGCCAAGGCCAGCAGGATTCCTAATCCCCAAGGGACCAGTCGGGCGGCGACCGGGCCGTCCAGGGCCATGGCCCAGACGTGCCACGCGTCGAGCAGTCGCAGCGAAGCGAGGTCCCCATCGTGCTCCGAGCGGCCGAACCCTTGGTCGGCCAGGAGCATCCTGGCGGGTTGCAGGGGGGCGCAGGCGTCGGGGCCCGTGGGCGGAACCAGCGCGCCGGCCAGTGCGCCGAGGCAGGTGAGGCCGGCCAGTGCGGCGGCACCGCGCAGCAGCCAACGCGGAGGGGGCCGCGTGGTGGGAGTGGAGCCTTGGTCGGAAGGCTCGGGCAAGGACCATTCCGGCGCGGTCCGCCCTTGCCAGGCCCAAAGCGCGCCGCGAGCCACAAGCACGGTGCCCGCCAGGGCAAGCGCCGCGGACACCATGAGCACGCTGGCCGGCACCAGGAGGCCTGCGACCCCCAGCGCGGCCAGTGCCGCTGCGAAGGCGACCATTCCGACGGCCACGCTCCACACCGCGCGGGCAAGTCGATCCTCGGGATCCGCGGCCAGCCCAACCAGCAGCAGCCTGCCGAAGGCATAGGCCGCCAGCGTGATGCAAGCGAGGGCGACAAGCGACAGAAGGCTATCGAGCATGGGCCGGCGGCTTGGGAGAGGCTGGGGTCGGGCTTCTCGGGCGGTTACGGGAAGCCGAACGCGAACAGGGAGCAGGCGAGCGTTACCGTCACGACCCAGGCGGCCAGCAGCCAGGCTTGCCACGCCGGGACGGGCGGCGCTTGCCCGGCCGGCTCACCCGACGGCCCCAGCAGCGTGGCGGCGATCAGTCGGCGTGCCTGGCGGAACCGCCTGCGGACTTCCGCGGGTTGGGGCTCGATTTCTCGCAGGGGAGCAATCATGTCGAAGGCCCGCCGGCGCCCTACGTCCGGGCGTGGGCGCGGTTCAGCGCGGCCATGCGCTTTCGCAGGGCGGGCTGGTGGTCCAGCAGCTCGGCAATCCGTTGCCAATCCAACTCGTCGGGCCCCAGGGCCTCGAAGATCGTCACGGTGTGCTCCCAATCCTCCTCGATGTCCGCGGTCAGTCGCACGTCGTCCCGGTCAATCCGCTCCGGCGCAGGGAGGAAGCGAGTCCGGAACCTCTTCGGATGGGAACAGAAGTAGCGGGTGATCGACTCGCGGTCTTGCGGGTTCTTGGCCGCTTTGGCCGCCTTGTGGACCGCAACGGCCGAGATCCACTCGGCATAGACGCCCACCGGCGAGAGAATGGCCGGCCGGCCGTCGCGGGAGCGGTAAGTGACGTAGTCCTGGCCCGGCTCCGTTTCCGCGGCGATGACCAGCCGGTCGATCAGCAGGGAATCGATGAAAGGGCAGGTCGAGCCGATCCGGACAATCGCCCTGGCCGGATACTCCTCCAAGGCGGCGGCAAGGCAACCCAGGCGATCCGGCCGCCTGCCGACGAAGACGGGGACGTCCTGAGGGACCAGTCGCCCCAGCGGTCCGTTCTCCGGCGCCTGGGTCGTGACGACGATGACGCCGCTGAGCTGCTGGCAGTCGGTGGCGCGGCGCACGACCCATTCGAGCACCGGTTTGCCGCCCAGCCTGCGGCAAGCCTTCATCCGATCGGGCTGCGAGCCGTAGCAGGCGTCAACAATCCCCAGGGTCTTGAGCATCCAAACACCGCTCCCCGATCGGGACTCCCTTCCGGCGAATGCCGACGTTTCATCGCCTGTTGAGTCTATCACCTCGCCGCCAGGCTTGTCAAGATAGTCTCGCGTCCCGGCGGGGTGCTAGCAGTGCCAGCACGGGCGGCGGGCCCCCCAAGTCGGCTTGGCCCGGCGGCTTCAGACGGCTACAATCGCGACCCTCCGCTCCCCGGGGATGGGGATCGTGCACTGGGCGCACCTCGGAAGGTCCCTGGTCATGGAAGATTGTGGACTGCGCCTGCCGGACCCCACGGCCGTCCTGGTGACGGGGGTCGACGGTTGGGTGGGCGCCAACGTGGCCGCCGCGCTGGCCGATCGGGCGGTGGTCCGCGGCCTTTTCCGAGACCGGCCGATTGCCCTGAAGGGCTGCACCACCGAACCCTGGAATCCTCGAGACCCCGGCGACGTGCGCCGGAGGGTCCTGGACGCGTCGCCGCACTGGATCGTTCACTGTGGAGCCCTGGCCCGGGGAAGCTGGGACCTCCCCGACGACGCCGTCGCGGCCGCCCTGGGGCGGGAGGAGCCGGCCGTTTGCAGCGTGCTTTTGGGACTGGCCGAGCGGCTTGGGGCCCGGCTGACGGTGATTTCCACCGACGCCGTGTTCTCCGGCCCGCGCCTGTTCCACGACGAGCGGTCGCCGGCCACGGGCCGCCATCCGGTGGCCCTTGCAGCGATGCAGGTGGAAAGGGAACTGGCGCGGCCCGGCGTGCTCGTGGTGCGGACCCATCCTTACGGCTGGAGCCCGGACCAGACCGAGCCGTGCTTCGCCGAATGGGCATGGCAGGCGCTGGCCGAAGGGGAGGTCTGCTCGTTTTCGCCTCACCGCTGCGCCACGCCGATCCTGGCCGGCGATCTGGCCGAGCTGTTGTGGTCGGGCTACCGGCGGGGCCTGGAGGGCTGCTATCATCTGGCCGGGGCGGAGCGGACCAGCGCGTATCGCTTTGCCGTCGAGCTGGCCGCGGCCTTCGGCCTGAGGGGCGCCGCCGTGGCCTCCCCGGAACGGCCGCCGTGGGACGGCAGTGCCGACCCCCTGGACGAGACGTCGCTCGGGACGCGCCGGGCCCAACACGCGCTGGGGCGCCCCCTGCCCATGCTCCGCGAGGGGCTGGACCGGTTTGCCCGGCAGGCCCGCAACGGGTTCCGCGACCGGCTGCGCAGCCGGCCGGCGCCAGGCGCCGCACGGTGGGCGGACGCTGCGTGAGAACGAAGCGCTACTTCTTCGCTTCCTTCTTGAAGCTGCCCGGGTTGAACTTGGCGTCAGGACGGCCCTCTCGGCCGTACGCGGACCTGCGATTTCGCACGCCGCCCTTGCCGCCCTCCCGCTTCGTCTCCGAGTCGGGATCCGGCCTGGGCTCCGGCTTCACTTCCGGCTTCTTCTCCGACTTGGAGTCGGGCGCGTCGGACGGCGCCCCGGCGGGCTTGCCTTCGCCTTTGCGGAGGCTCTCCCCGAGCGGGACGACGTGCCGCTTGCCGGAGACCTCGATCTCGACTTCGCGCAGGCCGATGCGGGTGACAATCCCCTTCAACGGGCCGATCTCGAACGAGTCGCCCACGTGCAGGCAGAGGTTCTTGTCCGTGGTCCGCGACTTCACCCAGGCCTCCGGCGCCTGGCCCCCGACCTCCACGCTTGCGGTGAACACGGCGTGCTTGCTCGGATCAAACTCCGGCTCCGGCGGCGGCTCCGGCTCCGGCGGCTTCTTGACGATCACCGGCTTGGGAGGCTTCGGCGGAGCGAAGAGGTTGCGCTCGGCGATGATCTTGTACTTGTCGAGCTCGGCCGAGGCCAATCGGGTCCCGGGCACTTCGGAGAGCTTGTCGGCCCGGTCCGCCTGGGCCAGGGCCAGGGCCTCGATGCTGATGTTCACGTCCAGGTCTTCGGAGGTCCCCACGGGCTTGAGCTCCATGCGGCGGATCAGATGGAGATGCCCGGCCGAATAGAAGCCGTGAAGGAACTGCGTCACCTGCTCGAGCGTGGCGCGGCTGCGCACGGTGAAATGCAGGTTCCTATAGACCCCCGCAACCTCGCTCTTCTGGCTGGAGATCACTTCCTGCTGCGGAAAAGCCGCCTTCTTGATCAGCCCGTTCAGCCAGTCCTGGTACCCCAGCAGAGCGTCTTGGGGCTTCGAGGGAAGGGAAGCTGCCCTCCACGCCTGCCACTGCTCCTCGGTCTCCTGGAGCGCCTGGACCTTGGCGGTGAGGTCCTCCAGGGCGCCGGCCGCGTTGGCCTCCTGGGAACGGAGATCGCTCAACAGCGCGCCGAGCGCCGCGTAGCCCATCCAGCAGGCCGCGGGCACCAGGAACACGACGACGACGGCCGCCAGGCCCCGCTCGCGCTTGCTCATCGTCATGGTCGCTGCTCCCGGGGGATGGTCACCGCGGCGTTGAAGGAAACGGGGTACCGCTTTCCATAGCGCCCGGCCGCGCCCTCCTTGCTCTCGAATTTGCGTCTGTCGCCGAGGGGGACACGGTGTTGATCGTCGGCCAGCCGGTTCTGGGCCGTCGCGACAGCCTCGATCGACTTGGCCAGGGCCCGGATCTCGATCTTCCCGTCGGTGCGGCGATCGTTCGTGAGGTCGAGGTCTTCGATCAGGGCCTCCTCGGCAGGCGGGAACTTCTGGGAAAGCCAGCGGAGCTCGTCCAGCCAGACCGCATCGCTGGAGCGCCAGGCGTTGACTTCCCCGACCGCCTTCTTGATCTTCTCCAGCTCGTCGAATCGGGCCTTGGCCAACCCCGTCTCGTACGTCAGGTAGTCGATGCTGCTCTTGAGTTGCCCGCGCGAGTACCAGACGTACGCCGAGGCGGCCAACAGGAGCACGACGGCCGCCACGGCGGCGAACACTCCGATCCGCAGCCCGCTGGGTGGCTCGGGACGCCGGCGGGGGTGGAGAAAATCGACGGCGTGCGGGTCGTGGTGCAGCTCGTCGAAGAGCATGCCCAAGAGCGGAGCGAACCGGCCCGGGTGCTCCGGCGCGGTTCGGGCCAGGTCCCCGGCCAGCGACAGGCCCGCAAAGGGATCGAACAGCTCGGCGGGCAGGGAGAGCCGCTGGTCGATCAGCTTGGCCAGGGCGGCGTGCTGAGGACCGGTGCCGCAGAGGATGACCCCCTCCACGCGGCGGCCGCCCAACTGGTTCTGCACCGCGGCCATGGTGCGGCGCAACTCGCCGAGGAAAGCCTGGGCCGCCTCGGCGTCCACCAGCGGGTCGGCCGGCAGGCGCGCCGTGCGGATGAAGATGACCTTGCGGTCGATCATCACCGTCAGGTCGGTGTCCTCCCCCATGAGGTCGACCAGCAGGCGGACCCGGAGCCGGGCGTCGGCCTGCTGCCGGCAGAACAGCGAGGCCGCCGCGCAGGGCCGCAGCACCAGGCGCCGCGCCTTGAGCCCCGCCGCCCTGCACGTCGACTGGATCTGCTCGATCTGCTCCGGGGCGATCGCCGCGGCCATCACCGTGCGCGGCTGGTCCGGGGCCTCGTCAATCGGCACGTAGTCCAGCGCCCAGTCCTCCTCCATGGCGTTGAACTCGCGCAGGGCCTGGAATCGCACCAGGTCGGGCAGCTCCTCGTCGGGCGCCGGCGGGACCGTGAGCTGGCGGAGCTCGATGTTCGTCCGCCCGATGGCCACCAGGGCCTCCATGCGCCCGATCCGGCGTGCCGCCAGCGCCGCGGCCAGCCGCTTGCCCACCTCCGCCGGAGGCTGCGCCTCGCCGGCCTGAGCGGGCCGCAGGCTCACCGAGAATGCCTGCTCCACCACGACGTCCGTGCCGTGCGCGGCGGCCACCGCCACGCGTGCTTCCCATTCGTTCCATTCCAAGGCAAGGAGTCGAGTCATCGCATTACTCCCCCGGAAGACCCAGCCCCAGCGTCTCCAGGCTGTACCCGCGGCCCAAGTGGCTTATATCTCTCCAGAATATCACCCGGGGCGACTTGCCGCCAGCACTTGCATCCAAGACGGCCTCGATCCGGGCATACGGCCCCCCCTCGTCGGAATACCCCACCGACTGCACCCGGTACACGCTCCCCCCGCCCGAAACAAACGGCATGATCAGCTTCATCTGATCCAGCGGGACGATCCCCTGGCTCAACAGCCACGTCTCGTGCCGCTGATTGTCGTCCATCTTGGCCGGGTCGGGCTCCCGGCCCGCCAGGATTTGCTCGACAATCTCCGGGCTCATCCCCGGGATCCCCGAGATCACCGCCTGCGGTGCCTGGTTGATGTTGATCCGGGCCGGGATCACCTTGGCCGTGTTGACGGTCAGGGTATCCATTAGTTTGGGGAGATAGAGGCCCATCTGAATGGGGTCCTCGGGAAACGGGGTTTGCAGGACCGCCGGGTCCTTCTGGCCCTTGAACGTCACCTGGACCGGCTTGCCGATCAGGTCGAGGACCGTCTTCAGGTTGCCCTTGGAGTTCGCCGGCTTCTCCAGATCGATCTCCCCGGAAGTAACGTAGTTCAGGAGCGTGGAAGAGGTCCCGTCGACTAGGTAGGGTCCGTTTTGCCGATAGGCCACGATGAACGTGGCCCACTGCGGGTCCACCTGGGACAACTCGTCGTAGAGCTTCTTGAGGTCGGACTGGCCGACGTTGATCCTGGGGCTTCCGTCGGGCTGGACGTTGGCCTCGAGGCTGAACAGGGTCAGGTAGGCGGCCCAGCCGCGGCTCATCGAGCCGTCGCTGTTGTCCACCCCGAGGAGCGCTTCGTTGGCTTGCTCCGCGGCGTCGACCACCCCGTTGTGGTTCGCATCCAAGCCGAACAGCAGCCCGGGGGTCACCCCCTGGACCAGCAGGAGCTCTTCGATCGAATCGATAGGACCGTTCCGGGGGGCATACGGTATGGCGAGCGAGGCGTACGCCTCGAGCTCGGCGCCGAATTCCCGGGGCTCCTCGTCCTCGTCGAGCCAGTCGAGGATGGCGTCGGCAATGTACTCGTTCATTCCCGGCAGGCCCATCAGCACCTGGCGCGCCCCGTCGGGGACGGCCTTGTCGGCCGCCAGCAGGGCGTTGAGGTTGAGCTTCGTCGATTCGTCCTCCAGCCCGAAGCGGATGGCCGAGGAGGCCCCTTCGACGGTCGCCGGCGAGACAATCGTGCACCGGCTCCGACCCCCGCTCCGAAGGCGCTCGTCCACCACGGCCCCGCGGAAATACGCGGCGTTGTCGTAGGAGCCGCCGGCCTCAAGGGCCGTTTTGGGGTCCTGGGCGAGAAACATGCGGGCCATCTCAATGCCGGACTCGGCCGCGGCCCGGGCCTGGGCCTGGCGCACCGACATCTCCGCCGCCTGGCGCTCGGCCATCATCAGCTCGGCAAACGTCAGCGCCGCCAGCGAGAGCATCGCGACCACCACCAGCACGACCAGCAGGATCATGCCTTGCCGCCGCTTCGAGCTGCGCCTTGTCGCTCGGCTCATCGCCTCGGGTCCTTTCACTTCTTGGGGGTACCGCCGCCACCACCACCACCGCGACCGCCTTTACCGGTTGATGGGCCACCACCGCCACCACCGCCGCCGCGACCGCCTTTACCGGTTGATGGGC
>Ga0315290_10000012_pt1 | contig 103675 bp, 96 predicted proteins | sample YL17G12_0_MG_FD_203627 | JGI IMG/M metagenome (GOLD analysis project Ga0315290, IMG submission 203627) | Sediment microbial communities from Yellowstone Lake, YNP, Wyoming, USA - YL17G12_0 | ecosystem: Environmental > Aquatic > Freshwater > Lake > Sediment | place: USA: Wyoming | collected... | reverse complement strand
TCCCATTCCGAACTCGGAAGTGAATACGCTCTGCGCCGATGGTAGTGTGGCCGTAGGCCATGTGAGAGTAGGTCACTGCCAGGATCCAATCAAAGCCCCCGACGGAAACGTCGGGGGCTTTTTCTTTGGCTCGCAGGCACAGTGGAACGCGAGTCATTTCAAGGCGTTACTGGTGGCGGGTTGCTTGAGGACTGGCCCGCAGGCTCAAAGAACATTTGCCTGTGTGATCCGGAGCGTTTATACGACGAACACCCGACATTCCTGCGCTGCTGTTCTCGCAAGGTGGGAGCGATCATGTTCAACAGACTGGCACGAGCACTGATTACTGCGTTCGCGTTACTTCCCGTTGCAGTGATCGCAAGTACCTCGAATGAAGTCGCCCTGCCGAATCTCCTGACCCAGCTGCAGGATCACGACTGGCAGGTCCGGCGTGAAGCGGCGCGTCGACTTGGCGAGAATGCGCGGCGGGACGGCGAAGTCATCTCGGCACTTCGCACGGCATTGGATGATCTTGATTCGCGGGTGCGCAGATCCGCGGCCACGGCGCTCGGTCAGATCGGCTCCGGAGCCTCCGGGGCGACGCCACAGCTGATTGCAAGATTGCAGGACGAGGATCCGGAAGTGGTGCGCTCTGCCGCACAGGCGCTGGGACTGATCGGCCGAAGAGCCTCGCGCGCCGATCGCAGCCTGAAGCCTTTGCTGAATGACTCCGACGCGGAATTGCGCCTGGCCGCGGCCGATGCCCTGGGGCGCATCGGCCGCAATTCCGCGGCTTCCTCCGCTGCACTGGCCGCGCTGCTCGGCAATCCAGAGGCGCAGATGCGCAGCGCAGCGGCTGGCGCGCTGGGACGCGTCGGTGAAGACGCAGCCGGATCGAGTTCCGCACTGATGAAGCTGTTGGGCGACGACGACCCGCAGGTTCGCGTCGCCGCAGCCGAGGCGCTGGGCAGGATTGGGCGCCCCGCGGTGCCCGCGCTCATCTCGTCGCTCAACAATGGCAATCCGGTTTATCTGCAGGCAGCGGTCGAGGCCCTCGCGCATGTCGGCGAACCCGCCGTGCCGGAGCTCATCAAGGCGCTCGAAGATGGAAAGCGACCCTTGCTTGCCCGGCAACACGCCGCGCGGGCACTTGGCCGCATCGGCAATGACAAGGGCAAGGTCCTGCCGGCGCTTCTGAAGCGTTTGGAGGATGAAAGCCCGCTGATCCGGATCGCAGCAATAGAAGCTCTCGGCAATCTCGGGTCCCGGGCGGGTGCTGCTACAGCAAATCTCATCAAGGTGATCGACGACCGGGACGAAGAAATACTCGTCCGTGAGTACGCGATTACTGCCGTGGCCAGAGTGGCACCTGCCGCACCCGAAGTGACCGCGCGGCTTGTCGACGCCGTCGCAGACAGCAATGCGAGGATTTCGGAAGCCGCCGTGGCCGCACTGGTGGAGATTCGTTCGCATGTCGAGCAGGCGGGCGGCGTATCGACCCTGATCGACCAGCTGCAAGGCGGGGACACGGAGCGTCGCCTGACTGCAGCCCGCGCACTGGCGGATCTCGGACCGTATGCTCGTCCTGCTGTTCCCGCGCTTGCTGACACGCTGAAAAGCGAAGGCAATGATCCTGGGCTGAGAGTGGCGGCAGCACGAGCACTTGGCATGATCGGTCCTGCCGCTGAGCCGGCGCTACCCGCGCTCAACGACGCGCTACGGAGCGCGAACGCCGAACTGAACGACACCGCGCTGGTTGCGATGCAGCGCATCGGACCCCAGACCCACACGATTCCTGCGCTGATGGAAGCGCTGAAGGACAGTGACCTCGGGGTCAGGGGTTCCGCCGCGGTTTCCATACGAAACTTCGCCCTGGCCCGGCTGCATTGGTGGCAGGCGCTGCTTTCGCAGTCCGATGCGCCGGTTCTGCGGTCGTGGGTCGCACGTCACCACGAGCTTTATGGCATCGATGAAAAGTCCGTCGAACGTCCCGGGCGCAGACACCAGCAGGCAACCACCGATTATTTCGATGTCCTGGGAGGCCGCGCGGGAGTCCGCGAGAGCGTGCAACTCCAGTCGATCGAGACTTCAGCCGTAACCAACGACAAGAGGACGATTCTGATCGAAGACGTCAAGCGGATCGACGTGGACTCCCATCCGTTTGCGAAGATGCTCAAGGACAGTGGCGTTACGCCCGGCCGATTGCCACTTGCGGATTTCGCTCCGCAGGATCATTTCTTTGCCTGGTTCCGCAATCCCACGGCACTGCGGCAATTCATGGAGGGCAGCGGCGATTTGTTCATGAGGTTCGAGTCCGCGTTTTCGCTGAAGAGTCTCGATTACAACCTGGCGTCACGCTATCTCGCCCGCATGGGCATGACGGAGTCGATGCTGTCGCAGCTGGAGGGTGCCAGTCTGATCGGCGAGATCGGATTCGTCGCTCCCGACCTGTTCTTCATCGATGGCACGGAAATCACGACGATCATCAGGATCCGGTCACCAAACCTCATCAGTACCGTGCTCGGGCTTGTCGGCCTGGGCGAGCCCGGCCCTTCTGGAATCGGAGTGAAATCGGTGTCACCCGGCATGGAGGTCAGCTGGGCGCGTCGCGGTGATCTGCTGTTTGTCGGCACGAGCACAGACGAGTTGAAGAGCGTCCTTCAACTCCACGACAACGAGAGCAGGGACAGTCTTGGGCGGAGTGACGAATTCCAGTACATGTTGCAGCGGCTTCCGGTTGCCGATACGACGCAAGCCTACTTTTATTTTTCGGATCCATTCATCCGCGAACTCGTCGGACCGCAAATCAAGATTGCGCAATTGCGCCGCATGCGGGTGCGGGCGGACCTGGACATGCTCACCGCGGGAGCATTGCTCTACAAGCTGGACGGGAACACCGCGGCTCCGACCAAGGGTAATTTGATCGAGCTCGGATACGTACCGCGGGAATTCGCGGACCGCGACTATACGATCGAACAGGATCTGCTCGCGAAGTCGGAGCTGTTCGGCAGCTCGGCGGCGCTCAAGCCTTTGGGTAGCAACCCGGTCGGGCTGGTCAGCAAGGCCGAAGCGGCCGCCTATGCGGACTATCTCAAGAATTACTCGGAATACTGGCGACAGTTCTTCGATCCGATTGCGATCCGCATGGATGAACTGGATCAGGACACCTGGGAGCTGACCACATTCATATTGCCGCTGCTCGACAGCGACCTGTACGACCAGCTTCGGGACGCATTGACCACCGCCGACAGTGGACTGCACCTGCAGGTACCGCAACTTACGCCGACACCGGTGATGGTCATGTCCATGAATCTCAGCGATTCCATGCGCCTGAAGCTGGCCGAGGGTCTGACCGAAATACTCAAGAAATTCACTTCGGTGGATCCGGCCATCTTCGATGCCTTCACTCCAACCGTGCACATTGCGGTGCAGGACTCATCGCCGATCGTCGCCATTGGCAGCGGTGACATTTTGGGTGTCTTCAGCGAGAAGATGCTGCAGATGGAAGGATTCGAGCCGTTTCTGCCGATCCTGGTCTCGCTTGCGACGCAGCCGTCCTCGGTGTTCATCGAGCTGGCCGAGCCCGATGTGGTGCTCAAGTTCCTGCGCGAAGCGGTCTCCGCCCGCAACGACGGCGGCGAAGGCCAGTTCCACCAGCTCAAAGGGGAGGATGCCTGGATTTACTCCGTGAACGTCTTCGACATGATCCAGTTGCACCTGCGGGTCGCTGTCGAGAACGATTACCTCGTCATCAGCAATCTGCCATGGTCGCCCAAGGCAGTGCAGACAGGCACCACCACCGAGCCATTGAATGGCGCGCGGCTTGAACTGAATCTTGGCGCTATTTCGCAGCAGCTGCCGGCGTTGCACACCAGATCCTACAGCGACTACCGCGTTGCGGCGGTGGACGGCATGGGTTACCTGTATCCGCTGCTGGCAAGTGGAACGGCCAGCACCGTGGCCGAGGCGCTGGATAAGCATCTCACTCTATTCGGATTCAGACCGGTTCACCCTGGCCCAGGTGAGTGGCTATGGCAGGACGGCGAGATCGCCAGCTCGACATTTGGCTCGCCGCAGAGCCCCGTGCAACCCTCATACGTGCCCGGCGATCGTGACTTCGGTCTCTTCCCGACGCTTGAATCAGTGCAAGTGAGTGCGCAAATGGAAGACACGGGACTGCGGACGCGGATCCGGTGGCGGCGCGCGGTGCACTGAATGCGTCAACGGGCATTTTCCTTGAATGCTCACCAGAATGTGCTGGCTGCCAGAATCGCGAAGCAGCTGTAGAAAACGGCCATCGCGACCAGCGCGATGCGGCGCCACATCGGCGGGCGCAATTCCGGCGGCAGGAGTCGCGTGTTGATGTACAGCAGGTGCAGTGACGCGACGATGAAGACGGCGCCCGCGACATTGGCGCCGATCTGCAGCAGCACGATCGGTGCGGCCAGTGCCAGCGCGATCACGCCCCACAGCACGACCACACCCAGCACGGTGTAATACACCGCGCGGATATCGCCGCCGCGCCAGCGGCGCACGCGGACGCTGCCACCCCACAGGATGTCGGTGACCGCGCGCGTCATGCCCTCCACGAGATCGAGTTGCGTCTTGAAGAGCAGCCAGGCGCCGAGGATGGCGATGGTCCCGGCAAGCATCGGCCCCGCGCGCCGGCCGACCCCCTCCGCGAGTGCCGCGCTGATGCCAAGACCGCGGATATCGGTGCCGTGCGGGAGAAAGGTGACGTATAGCAGCGCCGGCAATGCCATGCCGAGGATCGCGCCGACGAAGAACACGCCCCACTGATCGGCTCTGACGATGCGCCACCAGCCGCGCCAGCGGACCATGGATTTGGCGTCGGGTGTGAACACAAACCCATGATGGGCGAGGTTAACGCGTTCACCGCCGATCGCAGCGGGGATATAGCCCGCGTGCTGACCCATGCCATAGCCCTTGTCGCGCGCCCAGTTGCCGAGGGTGATATTCATCACGCCACCGCAGCCGGAATAAGCCACCAGCGCACCCAGGAGGAAAAAATCGGCGCCTGCCGGCAGCAACATGAAGCGGTTGCTGCCGGTATCGAATCCAGTAAAGCCTGCGACCGCGGCGAACCACGTTCCTGCGGGTACGAAAATGAACGCGAGCAGCAGGAAGCCACTGAGGATCGTCACGACCATCACCCAGTTCAGCAGCTCGAGCGTGCGTCCAATGCGCCGGCCGAGAAGCAGCAAGCCGACACAGGCGAGGAATGTCGCAACGCCGCACCAGTACAGGAGCGTCGCGTCTTCCGGGTCGGCCAGGCGTCCCGCGAACAGAAAAAATATCGCGGCGGCGGAAGTCGCGGCCCAGGCCGGCCAGCCGAACTGCAGAAAAAAGAGGATCGCGTAGAACCATGCCCAGGCCTTCGCCGACGGCCGCGTACGCATGAAACCCGTGAACACCGGTTCGCCGGTCGCAACCACGTAGCGCATGACTTCGATGTTGAATATGGTCTGGAAGAAAATGGCGACCCCGGTCACCCACAGGAGTGACAGCCCATACTTCACGAATGTCGCCGGGCCCAGCAGGAATTCACCACTGCCGATCGATGCGCCGAGCACGATGACACCGGGTCCAACGACCGCCATCCAGCCGAGACCCTTCGGCATCGGGGGAACCGGTAACTCGGCGCGAACCCAGGGGTCGAGCCCGGTGCGCGTTTCGACGCCTACGGGTGCTGGCACGGATGTGATCAGCGATACCGCAGGAAGGGTTGCCGCGACTCGCGCCAGGCGGCTTCGTCTTTCAGCGCCAATGAGTCGAGATCACCGGGCGTTGCCGCGGCGTCATCCACCCACTCACGCAAGAGCGGCCCGCCATTGATGACGTCAATTGCGAGCTTGCCGGTTTCGTACTCGTAGGGAAAATCGCGCCACAGCGGATAGCCGGGCGAGAGTGCGCGCAGTGCCTTGAATGCGAGCGCCACCAGCCGCCACGGCCGGAAGGCCTCGTGCCGGTAGCCCGCATCGTCCACGTGGATCTGCAGCCCACTGCAGAGTTGCCCGCTGTGCTTGTGGAAAGTCGGCTCGAACCAGCAGGGCCGCAACGCGCAACCGGCGAGCCAGTCAGGCGCGATCGCCCGCATCTTTGTGAGCAGCGCACGGGCATCGATGTCCGGCGCGCCGAAGAGTTCGAGCGGCCGGGTCGTGCCGCGGCCTTCGGAGAGCGTCGTGCCCTCCAGCATCACCGTGCCCGGGTAGCAGCGCGCCATCGACAGACCGGGCGCATTGGGACTCGGATTGACCCAGGCGCGCTCGGTCAGCGGCCATCCGTAACCGGGTGGTTCCAGGGGGCGCCAGCCGGCCATCGTCACGATTTCGTAATCCACGCTGAGGCGGAGTTTCTCGACTAGCCAGCTGCCTAGTTCCCCGAGTGTCATGCCATGCCGCATCGGCATCGCGCCCGCGCCGACGAAACTCTCCCATCCCGGGGTCAGGGACAGGCCTTCGATCGGGCGCCCGATCGGATTGGGACGATCCAGCAAGCGGATGGCCTTGCCGCTGCGCGCAGCCTCCTCGAGCAGGTAGCGGAGCGTCGTCAGAAATGTGTAAACGCGGCAACCGACATCCTGCAGGTCCACGAGCAGGATATCGAAGGTATCCATCATGGCCGCGGTCGGCCGGCGCAGCTTGCCGTAGAGACTGAACACCGGAATCCCGTGCACTGGATCGGTGTAGTCCTCCGACTCGACCATGTTGTCCTGCTTGTCGCCGCGCAGCCCGTGTTGCGGGCCAAATGCGGCCGTGAGCTTGATGTCGGGCAACTTCGCGAGTGCGTCGAGCGTGTGCGTCAGACTTGCCGTGACCGATGCCGGATGGGCGAGCAGCGCGACGCGATGGCCGGCCAGCGGTTTTTGCAGCATGCGGTCCGCGAGCAACCGCTCGATGCCGAACTGCATCATGCGGGCAGCCGCAGCGTGAATGTCGCGGGGTCGTGAAAGTCAGGCCGCGCCGCGCCGTGGGCGAGCGCCCAGTATGAAAGGCCGCCGCGCTCGTCCTCGATGACGGCTGCGAGCCCGGCCGAAATCGGTGTGCCGCGCGCGAATTCCGCGATGCCGGCTAGTGAAAGCTGGATCTTCATGGCCAGCCAATCCGGTCCGCGCCGGACCTCCGTTCGGGGCGCTGTCAGCTCGGGCGACTCCCTGCCGCTGCGCCGATCGCTGAAACGATACGCCGCCCAGGCGCCCGATGGCGAGAAATTGAATTCGAGATAGCCCTCGCCGCCATCGGCCTGCAGGAAAGCCTCGCAGCAACTGTGTTGCCAAAGATCGTCGGCGCGCTGCGGCGGCCCGGCCACTGGCATTGAGAGTCGCGAGACTTCGCCCTCGATGCGGTAGGAGAGCAGAAGCGCATCGTGCGCACGCGACATTTCCACGCCGATGCGCCGGATCGGGTCGCAGTCAGACGCAGGATGGCGGATCAGGTTTGCGCTTGCGCTCATACCTCAGGCTTTCTGGCACACTCAGCGGCGGATGCGCTTGCGCATTATGGGGTGCGATGAAGTGAAAGGCGCGCAGGCAATACTCGAGACGCTCAAGCTGGGCGGCGTCGACACGATCTTCGCGAATCCCGGAACCTCCGAAATGGCGCTGGTGCGCGCACTCGACGAGGCGCCCGGCGTGCGCGCGGTTCTCGGCCTGTTCGAGGGCGTCGTGACCGGGGCCGCGGACGGCTATGCGCGCATGGCGGGCCGGCCCGCCGCGACCCTGCTGCATCTTGGCCCGGGCCTCGCCAATGGCTGCGCCAACCTGCATAACGCCCGGCGCGCCCGCTCGGCGATCGTCAACGTGGTCGGCGAGCACGCGCGCGATCACATCGCGCTCGATGCGCCGCTGACCACCGACGTGGAGGCCGTGGCCAGGCCATTCTCGGTCTGGGTCCACAAGATCGCTGAACCCAATCGCGCCGGCCAGGATGCCGCCGATGCGCTGGTCGCGGCGCGCACCCTGTGCGGGCCCGCGACACTGATCGTGCCGGCCGATGTCGCCTGGAGCGAGGGCGCTCGCCCCGCGACGCCCAGGGCGGCGCCGGCCAGGACCAGACCCGAGTCGGCTGCGATCGAGGAGGCCGCGGCCGCGATTCGCCGGCATGGCCCACGCGCCATGCTGCTGCTCGGCGGCGGCGCGCTGGACGAAAAGAGTGTCGCGGCGGCCGCATGCCTCGCTGCCGCGACCGGTGTCCGCATCGCGAGTGAGACTTTCAATGCCCGCGCCGCCCGCGGTGCCGGTCGCCTGTTCATTCCGCGCATTCCTTACTTCGGCGAAGCGGCGGAGGCATTTCTCGGCGACCTTGATGCCCTGCTGCTGATCGAATCGCGCGCGCCGGTCAATTTTTTCGGCTATCCGGGCCGCCGGGGCCAGCCACTCGCGCCGCAGACGGCAGTTTCAATCGTTGCCACACCGGAACAGGACGGCAGTGCCGCACTGGTATCGCTGGCCGGGCTGCTTGCAGCGGCGACTGTCGTAGCTTTGCCCGCCACAACCCTGCCTGAACGGCCGAGCGGCGCCATTCATGCTGCGAGCTTCGCCGCCGCGCTGGCGCGCCGCATGCCAGAGGGCGCTGTGTTCTGCGAGGAGGCGATCACGGCGAGTCTTGGCCTGCCGCAGGCGCTCGCGGCTGCGGCCCCGCACGATCAGCTCGACCTGATGGGCGGCGCGATCGGCGGGGCGTTGCCGCTCGCGACCGGCGCTGCGCTCGGCAGTCCCGATCGCAAGGTCATCTGCGCCTCCGGTGATGGCAGCGCGCTCTACACGATCCAGGCGCTGTGGACCCAGGCGCGCGAGAATCTCGACGTCACGACCATCATTTGCGCGAATCGCAGTTACGCGATCCTCGCCTATGAGCATCTGCAGATCGAAGGCCGGCCGCCGGGACCGCGGGCGCTGCCGGTGCTGTCGCTGGACCATCCGGCGCTCGGCTTCGCTGCGCTCGCCCGCGGTTTCGGCGTCGAGGCACAGACCGTCGACACGGCCGAGGCGCTCGACGCCGCGCTCGCGGAAGCAAGCACGCGCCGCGGCCCGTTCCTGATTGAAGCCGTATTCGCGCCGATGGCGCTGCCGGGGGCGCCGAATCTAGGGCGATCAACCTAAACGTGCACCAGGACGCGCATTGCCGTAGCAGAGGTTGCATTCGCTGGCGCAGACGCCAAGCTACCGTGTGTGAAATTCGACTACGTAATCGTCGGCGCCGGCTCCGCCGGCTGCGTACTGGCCAACCGACTGAGCGCCGATCCATCGCGCAGCGTCTGCCTGATCGAGGCAGGGCCGCCGGATCGATCGCCGCTCATTCACATTCCGGCCGGCATCCTCGGCATCGTGCCGACGCGGCACCTGAACTGGGCTTTCAAGACCGTGCCGCAAGCCGGGCTTCAGGGCCGCCGCGGCTATCAGCCGCGCGGCCGGACACTCGGCGGTTCGAGTTCGATCAACGCGATGGTCTACATCCGCGGCCACCGCAGCGACTATGACGACTGGGCTGCGCTCGGCAATCCGGGCTGGTCCTACGACGAGGTCTTGCCGCTGTTCCGGCGCTCCGAGGACCAGGCGCGCGGGGCCGATCACTATCACGGCGTCGGCGGCGAGCTATCCGTGTCGGATCTGCCCAGTCCGGTCCACGCTTCTCTGGCCTTTGTCGAATCCGCCATCCGCCGCGGTCTGCGCGCGAACGCGGATTTCAATGGGGTGAGCCAGGATGGCGCGGGCCTTTATCAGGTGACTCAGCGTCATGGCCGGCGCTGCAGCGCGGCCGTCGCATTTCTGAATCCGGCGCGTTCGCGCCCGAACTTGACGATCCTGACCGGCGTTTGCGTGGAGCGAGTGCTGCTGGCCGGGCGTCGCGCCACCGGGGTACTGGTTAACGGCCACGCGGGCACGGGACAGATTGATGCCGGTCGCGAAGTCATCCTGTCGGCCGGCGCGTTCGGGTCGCCGCAACTGCTGATGCTGTCCGGCATCGGGGCGCGCGAAGAACTGGGGCGTCACGGCATCGGCCTGCAGCACGAGCTGCCGGGCGTCGGGGCGAATCTCGCCGACCACATCGATCTCGCACTGGTTTACCGCTCATCCGATCCGGGCCTGATGGGCATCACGTTACGCACCGCGCTGCGCGCCATTCCTGGATATTTCCAGTGGCGGCGCTCGGGCACCGGCCTGCTGACCACGAATTACGCCGAGGCAGGCGCATTCCTGAGGACCCGCAGCGAACTGGACCGGCCGGACGTGCAGCTGCATTTCGTGAACGGGCTCATCGATGATCATGCCCGCCGCCTGCACTACGGCTATGGGGTTTCCTGCCATGTCGCAGTGCTGCGTCCGGTGAGCCGCGGCAGCGTTGGCCTCCATTCGGCTGATCCGCGCGACCCGCCGCGCATCGACCCGAATTTCCTGGCTGCCGATGCCGATGTCGAGACATTGCTGGCTGGCGTCAAGATCGCGCGCGAAATCATGGATGGGGCACCGCTCGACCGTCACCGCGGCGCCGAGTTGTTTGCGGGTGGCAATTCCGACAGCGAGTTGATCGAGCGCATGCGGCGGCGCGCCGACACCATCTACCATGCGGTCGGAACCTGCCGGATGGGCCACGACGAGCTAGCGGTCGTCGATCCTTCGCTCAGGATCCGGGGTCTGGAAGCGCTCTCCGTCGTGGATGCGTCGGTAATGCCCGCGCTCGTGGGGGGGAATACCAACGCGCCGACCATCATGATCGCGGAAAAAGCGGCGGAGAGACTCGCGGCCTGAGATCACCCGCGGTGACCGTCGTGAATCCACGCTGAGGAGATTGCGCCAAGCCGTTGTCGCTGCTGAAATCGTACGCCGGGGCCGTGGCGGGCGGTGGACCACGCGCAACAGGCCACATTGTTGGTCGCAAATTGCTGCCGACTGGCTGTAACATTCCGGCACCAGGCTGCCACGGGCGCAATAACAGGGGAGCCACCTCCATGTCCGATCGTCGCCGCTCGGTCCGTCTCGCCGTCGCCGTCTCGTCGATCCTGTCCGCACCAGCAGTCGCGGTGGGCGCGGGTCTCGCCATTGCACTGGCCGCTGCGCCCTGCGCGCATGCGCAGGAAACCGCCTCTCAGCTATCGGGTTTTGTCGTTGATACTGATGGCAAGCCGCTCGCCGGCGCGAAGGTCACGATCGTGCACGTGCCATCGGGCACCACGGCGAATGTGACGACCAACGCATCCGGTCAATTCTCTGCGACCGGCCTCCGGGTCGGCGGCCCTTACCGCGTTTCGGCGCAGGCCGAGGGCATGCAGGAATCCAGCGTCGAGGACCTGTATACACAGCTCGCCCAGCGCAGCTCCGTGACATTGGTCGCCCAGCCGATTGTGCAACTGGCGGGCGTCGAAGTCACCGGCGCGTCGGAGCGCGACGTGACGATCGGTGCCGGCAGCCAGTTCAGCTCGCAGGACGTCCGCACACTGCCGTCCATCAGCCGCGACATCAAGGACATCGTGCGTATCGATCCGAAGGCCTGGGTCGACCCGACGAACCAGGATGCGCTCGAAGTCGCCGGTGTCAACAACCGCTATAACAGCATCACGATCGACGGTGTGCGCCAGAGCGACGATTTCGGCCTGAACAACAACGGCTATCCGACCCAGCGCAGTCCGCTGTCGGTCGAGGCGATCCAGGACGTATCCATCCTGACCGCGCCATTCTCGGTCGAGTACGGCATGTTCCGCGGCTCTACGATCAATGTCGTGACCAAGTCCGGCACCAATGAGTTCAGCGGGTCGGCGTACTACTACAAGGGCCAGGACGACTGGGCGGGCGATCGCAGCCAGGACCAGGACCTGACATTCACGTTCGACGAGGAAACCGTCGGCGGCACCTTTGGTGGCCCGATCATGAAGGACAAGCTGTTCTTCTTCCTGAGTTACGAAAAGCTCGATCGCAGCGCGCCGCAGGACTTCGGGCCGGCGGGATCGGGCGCCGCGGTCGAAATCGCTGGCGTGACCCAGGCCGAATATGACCAGATCCTCGGCATCACGAACACCATCTACGGATTCAACCCCGGCGTACGTTTCGACGTGCTGAAGGAAGAGGATGAGAAGATTCTCGGGAAGCTGGACTGGAATCTCAGCGATTCCCAGCGCGCTTCGTTTTCGTACCAGCACACCGAGGGTAACGAGTTCATCACCGTCAACAACAGCTCGTCGCTGAACAGGATCAGCACGCCGTCGAACTGGTACAACCGCGCGATCAAAATGGATGCGATGTCCCTGCAGCTGTTTTCAGACTGGAATGAGTGGTTCTCGACTGAAGTGAAGTTGGCGCGCAAGGAAGTCGAGGTTCGCCAGGATTCCCTGTTTGGCACCGACTTCGCCGAGATGCAGATTGCGACCGCGGCGGTGGCAGACGATCTGGCGACACCGACGATCAATGAGTTCAAGCCGGCCGGGACGGTATTCGTCGGGTCAGACGAATTCCGTCACGCGAATTTCCTGACCAACGACCTCGACGCGATCAAGCTGAAGGGAAACTTCTTCCTCGGTAACCACACAATCATGGTGGGTTACGAGCGGGAAATGCTCGACATTTTCAATATTTTTGTGCCGCGCAGCAGCGGCCAGTACATCTTCTCGAGCATCGCGAACTACCAGGCTCGCACGGCGACGACGCTGAGCTACACCAATGCGTACACGAATGTGAAGAATGACGGTGCCGCCGCATTCGGCTACGACATCGACTCGTTCTATGTCCAGGACGAGTGGCAGGCCACGCCGGACCTGAAATTTGAGGCGGGCGTACGCCTCGACAAGTATTCGGGCAGCGACCAGCCGTTGCTCAATTCGAACTTTGCGGCCCGTTATGGCTATGCGAACACGTACACGCTGGACGGCCGCGACCTGATCATGCCGCGCATCGGCTTTAACTGGCAGTGGCGCCCGGAGACGACGATCTACGGCGGCTGGGGCCTCTTTGGCGGTGGCTCGCCGAATGTCTGGATCTCCAACAGTTTCTCGTCGGACGGCGTCACGGTCGTGAACCAGACCATCAACTCAAGCTCGACACCGGCGCTGCAGGCCGGGCTGCAGAATGTAGATGGTTTCAACATCAATGCGGCGGTCCTGGCGAATCACACGCTGTTGCGTGGTGACGGCGAGGTCAATGCCGTCGACCCGGATTTCGAGATTCCGTCCCAGTTCCGCTGGAATCTGGGCATGAAGCACACCCTGCCCTGGAATATCGAGTGGACCGCGGATGTGGTGCTGTCGCGGGTCAGGGACGAAGTGCTGTGGAAGGACCTGCGCCTGGTGCAGACCGGCACGGCGCCGGATGGCCGGCCGCGTTATACCTCGCGGCCCGACGTGTCACCCTGCAATCCGGGCCAGCCTGGCCCGGTCTGCCTGCGGCCCTCAGGCCAGGACCTGCTGCTGACCAATACGCACCAGGGTAGTGGCACGGTCTTCGCGACGGATGTTTCGAAGACCTGGCGCACGCGCGCCGGGCGCTTCGATGCCTACCTGGGCTATGGCTACCAGGACATCAAGGACGTGAATTCGGGCACCAGTTCGACGGCCCGGTCGAATTGGGACAGCTATGCGGTCGCGGACCCCAACAATCCGGGTCTCGAAACCTCGAACTACGAAATCGAGCACCTGTTCAAGGGCCTGTTCAACTGGCGCAAGGCCTTGTTCGGTGACAACGAGACCAGCATGGCGCTGGTGGCCGAACGCCGCTCCGGCCGGCCGTACAGCTACACCTTTGGTGCCGGAACATCGGTATTCGGTGATCCACGTCAGGGGGCCCGTCAGCGTCAACTGTTTTATGTGCCGGATATTGCCGGCAGCCCCGGCGCCGTGATTTACGAGGCGCTGTGTACGGCTGGCGATGTCACGGCAATGGTGCCAGGTTGCGCTTCCACATCGAGCGTCAGCGCCGCAAGGTCAGTGCAGTTTGCATCGGACGTGGATGCGTTCATCCAGTCTGAGGGTCTCGAGCGTTACCGCGGCAAGATCGTTCCGCGCAATTCGGGCCGCAGCCCCTGGGTGACGAGCCTCGACCTGCGCCTGACCCAGGAGATTCCGATCTGGCGCAAGGCGCACGGCGTCGTGAGCCTCGACATCGAGAACCTCGCCAATATGATCAACAATGACTGGGGCCAGATCAGCCAGGTCAGCTTCATCTATGTGGCACCGGTGCTCGACGTGAACCGGATCAACGCGGCGACGAACCAGTATGTCTACCGGCCGCGCGCGGGCTTTACGGGCCCGACGGTACCGGTGACTTCGCTCACGGCGCTCAACTCCGTGTGGCGCGTGCAGCTCGGTCTGCGCTTCGAGTTCTGACCGGCGATCCTGCGATCAGGGCGCGGCGGGTGACCGCTGCGCCCTTTTTATTGACACGCGGCCGTTCCGCCGCGGCTTGCTAGACTGATGCCATGAAACCCCAGCCGGAGGCCGACCGCCAGTGCGCCGACGCCGTGCTGATGATCCGGCCGGCGTGCTTCGGTGCGAATCCCGAAACCGCGGCGTCGAATCGCTTCCAGCAGGGCGGTGCCGCAGTGGATGCGCCGCTTGCCGCGCGGCGCGAATTCGAAGGGCTTGTTCTGCGGCTCTCGGACGCGGGTGTTGCAGTCCATGTTGCGGACGACAGTCCGGAGCCCGCCAAGCCGGACGCCTGTTTTCCGAACAATTGGGTCAGTTTCCACGAGGATGGCAGCGTCGTGCTGTATCCGCTGATGGCCGCGAGCCGGCGCGCGGAGCGGCGCGAAGAGCCGATTGCACTGCTGCAGTCGGCGGGTTTTCGTGTTGCGCGCAGGATCGACCTGACGCATTGGGAAGCGCGCGGCGAATTTCTCGAGGGCACGGGCAGCCTGGTGCTGGACCGCTGTCACCGCATCGCCTATGCCTGCTGGTCGCCGCGCACGACGCCGGGAGCCCTCGAGGATTTCGCATCGCGTCTCGGCTATCGCGTCGTCAGCTTCGATGCACGCGGTCCGGGCGGCCAGGCGATTTATCACACGAATGTGATGATGGCGATCGGCGAGCGCTTCGCCTTGTTGTGTCCCGAGGCGATCCCCGATCCGGAGGAGCGCGCGACTGTCTTGCGCACGCTCGAGCAATCAGGTCACGAATCGATCGCAATCAACATCGCGCAAATGAATGGCTTCGCCGGGAATCTGCTGGCGCTGAAGTCAGGAGACGGTGAGCCACTGATCGCGATGTCCACCGCCGCCTGGGAATGCCTCACGCGGCGGGAACATGGCGCGCTCGAGCGCCATGGCACGATCGTGACCGCGCCGATACCGATCATCGAGCGTCACGGCGGCGGCAGCGTGCGCTGCATGATCGCGGAAGTCTTCCTGCCGCACTGAGCGCGCGGCTCACGATGCTAGAATCCTGATGCCGCACGCAGGAGGCACCGGATTGCTGGAACTCAGCCTCAAGACCCTGATTGCCTATCTGCTCGGATCGCTGATGGGCGCGCTGCTCGTCGGCGCCGCGTGCGGCGTCGACATCCGCGAACAGGGCAGCGGCAATGCCGGCGGCACGAATGCGCTCCGCACCCAGGGGTTCTGGTTTGCGGCCGGCGTCGTCCTCATCGATATCGGCAAGGGCGTCGTGGCCGCCGGCTGGCTGCCGGACTGGAATATTCCCGGCATCGCAATCGATGCTGGCGTCGATCGCGATTGGCTCGCTGCGACCTGCGCGGCGGCGGTGGTCGCAGGCCACGTTTGGCCGCTGTACCACGAATTCCGCGGCGGCAAGGGCGGCGCAGCACTGGTCGGCGCCTTGCTCGCGCTGGCACCGGTCGTCGTGCCGGTGGCCATCGCGGGCTGGTTGCTGATCGTCCTGCTGACTGGATTTGCCGGGCTCGCAACGATGATCGCTGCTGCCACGGTGCCAGTTGCCCTGTGGCTCCTGGGTCTGCAATCGCCGCCATTGTTTGCATTCGCGACGGCGATGGCCGCATTCCTCCTCTGGACGCATCGCAGCAACATCGGGCGCATGAGGAGCGGCAACGAGCCGCGCTTGACCGGCCTGTGGCTGCTGCGGCCGCGGATTCCACGTCCGTGACGAGGCGCGGCGCATTGTTGCGCCTGCTCGCCGACGGTGAGCTGCATTCGGGCGAGGACCTGGCGGCGCGGCTCGCGATTTCCCGCGCGGCCGTCTGGAAACATCTGCAACTGCTCGGTGACTGGGGCATCGAACTGCAGGCGACGCCGGGGCGCGGTTATCGGCTCCGCGAACCGCTCGAGCTGCTCGATGCCGACACGATCCGCAACGCGCTGCCGCAATGGGCCGCGGGCCGTCTGCGGAATCTCGAGGTCCACGAAGAACTCGTATCGACCAGCGACCATCTGCTCGCGGTCGCCGAGCTGCCGGCGGGGCGATTCGACGCCTGCCTGGCGGAATTCCAGAGTGCGGGCCGCGGACGGCGCGGACGACGCTGGCTCGCGCCCTTCGCTTCGGGCTTGTGCCTGTCGGTCAACTGGAGTTTTCGCGACGCACCGGCGGCGCTCAGCGCGCTCTCGCTCGCGGCCGGCGTCGCAATCCTGCGTGCGCTGCGGCGGCTCAACATCCATGGGCTCGCGCTCAAGTGGCCCAACGACATTGTCCACGGCCGTCGCAAGCTGGGCGGCATCCTGATCGACATGCGTGGTGAGGCCGCGGGGCCTGCCTATGTCGTCGTCGGTGCCGGCATCAATGTCCGCCTGCCGCAAGGCTTGCGCGCAAAGCTGCAGGCCGAAGGCATCGAAGCGGCCGGGCTGGCGGAACTCCTCGACTCGCCGCTCAGCCGCAACGCGCTGGCGGGCTCGCTCGTGAATGAATTCGCGCTCGCGCTCGAGGAATTCGGCGCGCGCGGCCTTTCGGCTTTCATGGATGAATGGCAGAGTGCCGATGACCTGATCGATCAGCCGGTGCGCATAGTGCAGGGTGCCGAGACTGTCGAGGGATTGGCGCGCGGCATCGATGCTGATGGCGCGCTGCTGGTCGATGTGGGTGGCGCACGGCGACGAATCCGGTCCGGTGAAGTAACGGTCAGGGCGTTGCGATGATTCTGCCTAAGGCATAGATTGCGCACCGATGCGGGTTATCTTCGCACTGCTCGTGCTTGCAAACGTCGCCTGGTACGCCTGGACGCATTGGGTTGACCGGCCCGCCGAAGATGCGGCGCACGCCAGGGTCGAGGCGCCACAGTTGGTGCTCGCCCGCGAAGCGCCTGCGACGGAAGCAGCCGCCCGTCCGCCCATCCGTCCAACGGACAATTGCCTGAGTCTTGGACCATTCAGCGATCTGACCGATGCGGCGCGGACTTCGACGCTGTTGCGCGAGAATGGTCTGCAACCGCGTCAGCGGGCCGGCGAAGGCGTGGTCTGGAAAGGCTATTGGGTGTCGCTCGAGCAGGTGCCGGATCGCTTGTCCGCCGAGGGCATCATCGAGCGCCTGAGGCGCTTCGGCATCGGCGACGCTTATTCGATGCCCGACAAGGGCCGGCAGATCACGATTTCTCTCGGTCTCTTCACCGAACGCCAGCGCGCCCTGCAACGCATGGACGAGGTCAAGGCGCTGGGCTTCGAGCCGCTGATGGCAGTGCGCGAGCGCAGCGGCACCGTCTACTGGATCGACGTGGATGTCCAAGCGCCGGCGAAACTGCCGGATGCGGCGCTCCTCGACGGTGACGGCGGCCGCATCCTGCGGCTCGAGATCCAGCCTTGCGACGCTGCAGCGAGCACAAGTCGCCCGGTGCCTGATCTGGCGCAGGGCAACGTGCGGCCCGGATAGAATATCGCCCGACGCCGGCGTAGCTCAGTTGGTAGAGCAGTGGTTTTGTAAACCTCAGGTCGGGGGTTCGACTCCCTCCGCCGGCACCATCCCTGCCAGGAGACTGCATGGCGCGCATCGCGGTAGGCGGCTTCCAGCACGAAACCAACACCTTCGCAAAGCGGGAGACCGGGCTCGCGCAATTCATCGAGCCGGATGCCTGGCCGGGCCTGGTGCGCGGTCTCGAGATGCTCGAAGCGATTGCGGGCATCAATCTTCCCGCCGCAGGCTTCGTCAGCGAGGCAAATGCGCTCGGGCACCGGGTCGTGCCGCTCCTGTGGTGCGCGGCGCAGCCCGCCGGCCGGGTCACGCGCGAGGCATTCGAGACCATCAGCGCTCTGCTGCTGGCGCGTCTCGCCGATGCCGGGCCCTGTGACGCTGTCTACCTGGACCTGCACGGCGCCATGGTGGCGGAGCATCTCGACGACGCGGATGGAGAGTTGTTGCGCCGCGTGCGCGCAGCCGTCGGGCCCTCCGTGCCGATCGTCGCCAGTCTCGATTTTCACGCCAACATCTCGCCGGCGATGGTGGCAATGGCCGATGCCTTGCCCTGCTATCGCAGCTATCCGCACGTGGACATGGCCGAAACCGGCGCGCGCGCGGCGATGATCCTGCACCGGATATTGGCAAGGCCTGTCGTTGCGCGGGCGCACCGCGCATTGCCCTTCCTGATGCCATTGACTTCGCAATGCACGCTGATCGAACCGCTGGCGTCGCTGATGCCGCTGGCCGCGAAGCTGGAAGCTGAACAGGTCCTGTCGCTATGCCTCGCACCGGGCTTCCCGCTGGCCGATGTCGAGGACTGCGGCCCGACGGTGATCGGCTGTGGTTGGGACTCGACGGCGGTTGATTTCGCTGCCGGCGAACTGCATGCGGTGGTGCTCGCGCGCGAACCGGAATTTGCGCTCGAACTGGTCTCTATCGACGAAGCGATTGCCGCCGCGCGCGGCGTATCGTCATCGGCTCGCGGGCCGCTGGTGCTGGCCGATACCCAGGACAACCCGGGCGCGGGTGGCAACGCCGATACGACCTCGCTGCTCAAGGCCCTGGTCACCGCGAACCTGCCCGGCACCGTGACCGGGATCTTCTGGGACGCAGAAAGCGTTGCGCGGGCGCATGCGGCAGGCGAGGGCGCGACCGTCGAACTGGCAATCGGCGCCGGGAGCGGCTTCCCCGGCGAGACGCCACTTTGCGCCAGGGCGCGCGTGCTGCAACTGGGTGACGGGCGCTTCATCGGGACGGGCCCCTTTTACCGCGGTGGCCGCTTCGAGCTCGGCCCGATGGCGAGGGTGGCCATTGGTATGGTCGAAATCCTGATGGCGAGCCGCAAGCAGCAGGCCGCCGACCAGGCGATGTTCCGGCATCTGGGCTCGGAACCGGCTGAAGCCCGGGTCCTGCTGCTCAAGAGTTCCGTGCATTTCCGGGCCGATTTCGGCCCGCTGGCCGAGCGGGTGCTCGTGGTCGAAGCGCCGGGCCCGAATGTCGCCGATCCGGCCCGTTTGCCATTTACGAAACTGCCGATCGGCCGGCGCCGGTGCCCGCTCAGGCGCTGATTTCCGTACCCCGGGGGCCTGCGACTATACTCAGGGCAGCCTGCGAAAAATAACCAGGCACACTGACAGCGGGGCAGGTCATGGATCCACGGAAAGTTGCAAGCGCGGAGGACGCGCGCGGCATCGTCGCCGAGCGCGGGCTGACCCACGTCAAGGTCGGCGCCTTCGACATCGACGGGATACTGCGCGGAAAGTACATGTCGCGCGCGAAATTCGAGTCGTCGCTTACCAGTGGCTTCGGCTTCTGCGATGTCGTGCTGGGCTGGGACAGCAAGGACCAGCTCTACGACAATGTGAAATTCACCGGCTGGCATACGGCGTTCCCGGACGCCAATGTCCGGGTGCTGCCCGAGTCGTGTCGCGCGCTGCCGTGGGAAGAGCCGATGCTGTTCTTCCTCGCCGAATTCATCGGGAAGGCGGAACGGATCTGCCCGCGCGGCCTCCTGCGCCGGGTCCTTGAGCGCGGACGCAAGCTGGGCTTCGAGCCCTATTGTGGTTTCGAATACGAATTCTTCGTATTCGCCGAGACACCGGACTCCGTGCGCGAGAAGAACTACCGCGACATGCGGCCGATCGCGCCGGATTCGTTCGGCTATTCGGTGATCCGCAATAGCGTCTGGAGTGATTTTTACCGGGCCCTGTACGAAACCGCTGAACGCATGGACTTTCCGATCGAGAGCCTGCACGAGGAAACCGGCCCGGGTGTCATCGAGGCGGCGATTGGCGTGGACCGCGCGCTCGCAGCGGCCGACAAGGCGGCGCTGTTCAAGACCTTCAGCAAGGTGGTGGCGCAACGCCGCGGCCTGATGGCGACCTTCATGGCCAAGTGGTCGAAGGACTGGCCGGGCCAGAGCGGCCACATCCACATCTCGTTGAAGAACACCGCGGGCACGCCGGTATTCCACGACGCGTCAAAGCCGCATTCCATGAGCGACACGCAGCGCTGGTTCGTCGGCGGGCAGCAGAAACTGATGCCGGAGCTGCTCGCAATGGTCGCGCCGACAATCAATTCCTACCGGCGCCTGATCCCGGGATTCTGGGCGCCCACGGACTCGGCCTGGAGCGTGGACAACCGCACGACCTCACTCAGGGTCATCACAGGTTCGCCGAAGTCGCAGCGCGTCGAGTACCGCATTGCGGCGGCGGACTCCAATCCCTACATCATCCTTTCAGCGGCACTGGCCTCCGGATTCTGGGGCATCGAGAACCGCGTCGAGCCCGAGCCGATCGTCGAAGGCAACGCCTATGAGATGCGCTTCCCGGAGCATCTCGCGCTGCCGCGCACGCTGTGGGATTCCGCGCAGCGGCTGAAGGCCTCGAAGATGGCGCGCGACTGGTTCGGCGACGAGTTCGTCGAGCACTACGCTGCGACGCGCGAGTGGGAAGAACGCGAGTTCCGCCGCCACATCACCGACTGGGAACTCGCCCGCTACTTCGAGATCATTTGACCATGCAGAAGACCATCAGCCCGGTTGACGGGTCGGTGTATTGCGAGCGCGAACTCGCATCGGACAAGATGGTTGACGCCGCGCTCACGCACGCGCGCGAGGCCCAGAAGCGCTGGCGGTTCACGCCGGTCGCGGAGCGCGCGCGGATCTGCTCGGCGTTCTGCGGGCGCTTCGAGGCCGCCGGCGCCGGCATCGCAACCGAGCTGACGTGGCAGATGGGCCGTCCGATCCGCTACGCGCCGAACGAGGTGCGCGGCACGCTCGAACGCGCGCGGCACATGATCGCAATTGCCGGCGATGCGCTGGCCGATATCGACGTCGGCCCGAAGGACGGATTCCACCGCTTCCTGCGACGCGAGCCGCTCGGCGTAGTGCTCACCATCGCCGCCTGGAATTACCCTTACCTGATCGCCATCAACAGTGTGATCCCGGCGCTGATGGCGGGCAACGCGGTATTGCTCAAGCATTCGGCACAGACGCCGATCTGCGCCGAGCGCTTCGAGTCGTGCCTGCGGGAGGCAGGGCTGCCGGACGGCCTGTTCCGTGCGCTGCATCTTTCGCACGATCAGACGGCGCGCCTGATCGCCGATCCGCGCGTGGATTTCGTGGCTTTCACCGGTTCGGTGGACGGCGGCCGCGCGGTGCAGCGCGCGGCGGCGGAGCGCTTCATCGGCGTCGGGCTCGAACTCGGCGGCTGCGATCCAGCCTATGTGCGCGAGGACGCGGATCTCGCGCATGCGGTCGAGAATCTGGTGGACGGCGCATTCTTCAACAGCGGGCAATCCTGCTGCGGGATCCAGCGCATTTATGTGCAGCGCCGGCGCTATGAAGAGTTCGTGGCAGGCGCCGTCGAACTGACACGCCGCTACGTGCTGGGCAATCCCACCGATCCCGCGACGACGCTCGGCCCCGTCGTTCGTACGGCGGCGGCCCGGCAGATCCGCGCGCAGATTGCCGCAAGCGTTGCGGCCGGCGCGCGCGCCGCGATCGAAGAGCGCGAGTTCCGTGCGAGCGATCCGGCGACCCCCTACCTGGCGCCGCAGATCCTGCTCGATGTGGACCACTCGATGCCCGTGATGCACGAGGAGATTTTCGGACCGGTAGTTGGCGTCATGCCGGTGGCAGGCGACGACGAGGCCGTACGGCTCATGAATGACAGCCCTTACGGGCTGACGGCGGCGGTCTGGACGGGGGACGCTGAGGCAGCACTCGCGATCGGTGCGCGCATCGAGACCGGCACCTGGTTCATGAACCGTTGCGATTACCTGGATCCGGCGCTCGCCTGGGTCGGGGTCAAGGATTCGGGGCGCGGCTGCACGCTATCACGCGTGGGCTACGAACACCTGACCCGGCCGAAGTCCTATCATTTGCGCCTGAAAACCTGAGGCCGTCATGACACTCAAGGGCAACTGGAACTACCCGACCACGATCCGCTTCGGCGCGGGGCGCATCCGCGAGCTGCCGCAGGCTTGCGCGGCACTCGGCATGCGCCGGCCGCTGCTGGTCACCGATCCGGGCCTTGCCGCATTGCCGATGGTCGCGAACGCTGCGGGCTCATGCCGCGACGCAGGCCTGCACTGCGCGGTTTTTTCCGAAGTCCGCCCGAATCCCATCGAGCAGAACGTCAGCGACGGCGTACGCCTCTATCGCGAGGGTGGACATGACGGCGTGATCGCATTCGGCGGCGGCAGCGGGCTCGACGCCGGCAAGGCGATTGCGCTGATGGCCGGACAGACCCGGCCGATCTGGGATTTCGAGGATCGCGAGGACTGGTGGACGCGCGTGGATGTCGCTGGCATGGCGCCGGTGGTTGCCGTGCCGACGACAGCCGGCACCGGCTCTGAAGTCGGCCGCGCCTCCGTCATTACCGACCTGCGGGATCACACGAAAAAGATCATCTACCACCCGAAGATGATGCCGGGCATCGTGATCTCGGACCCGGAATTGACACTCGGCCTGCCGCCGAAGGTCACTGCGGCAACCGGCATGGATGCGCTGTCGCATTGTCTCGAGGCCTATTGCGCGCCGTTTTTTCACCCGCTGGCGGATGGCATTGCGGTCGAGGGCATGCGCCTGATTCACGACTTCCTGCCGCGAGCGGTGGCTGACGGCAGCGACCTCGAAGCGCGCTCGCACATGCTGATCGCATCCTCCATGGGCGCGACGGCCTTCCAGAAGGGCCTGGGCGCGATGCACAGCCTGAGTCATCCCTGCGGTGCCAATCTCGACACGCATCACGGACTCACAAATGCGGTCGTGATGCCCTATGTACTCGCCTGGAACCGGCGCGCGATCGAGCAGCGCCTGGCGCGGGTCGCCGCCTGGCTCGGTCTCAAGCGCGCGAGCTACGAGGGATTCTTCGACTGGGTACTGGAATTGCGCGCGACCATCGGCATCCCGCCGACGCTCGCCGCCCTCGGCGTGCGCGAGGAACATGCGGTGGCCTTCGCGCCGCAAGCATTGGCCGATCCTTCGACCGGCGGCAATCCATTGCCGCTGACGCTCGCGGACTTCGAGCGGCTCTATCTCAACTGCATCAACGGTCAGGCGGCCGTCGCCAGCTCACGCTGACGCCGTCTCGACCAGCGGCGCCAGATCGGCACGGCGATCAATCCCAGCCAGAACACACCCACCCGGGCCGGGTACTTGATCGTGTACACGACCGGCGTCAGGGCCGCGCGCGTCAGCACCCGCGCCCACTCGCGCTCCGCGATGTAGGCCGCGATCGGCGGCGATACGCGGTAGTACCAGTCGACGAAGGCGCGGCCCAGAGAACTGGTCAGCAGGTAGCGGTCGCGGAATTCACGCAATACCTCCACCTCCGGCTCAAACCAGGAACCGTAGGCTGCAGTCGCAATGAAGCACCGGCCCAGGCCCGGCAATCCCCCCTCGCTCAGAGAGAACCTGGAATCCAGGCCATTGTTGGACGGCACGGGGTCGTCCTGGCTTCCGGAGACCGCAATACTGAAATCGTAAGTGTTGTTTCCCGAGAGCCCGATGGTCGCGATCAGAATTTCCGTCTCGGCACCTTCGGCCAGGTTGACGGGATCTGTCGGAGTCAGGTGCGTCACGGTGGTATTGCCGGGACCGGACACCACGTAGCTGTTCCGCCGGATGACGACACCGGTGGCGTCTCCCGGCCCGGCGTTGCGGATCCGGATGCGATGATTCCAGGTCCCATTGACGTCCTTATCCACGTCCGTGTCTACGATCTGAAGGTCCGCGCAGGCGGGCAGACCTACGTGCACGGTCCCCGAACTGTTTGCCGCCGACGGATCGGTCGCGGGATCCGCGGGGTCGATCGCGGCTGTCGCGACATTCGTCGCGCAGCCCCGCGCTCCGGGCGCCGCCTGCACCGGGATGTCGAGCGTCCCCTGCGTGCCGGGGCCCAGGACGAAACCGTTCCAGGTCACCGTATTGCCGGCAACAGTCGCTGTACCCAGGCTCGGGACCGGTGGCATGCCCGGGATCAATACGAGTCCCGCAGGAATCGGATCGGTGACCACCGTGATCGCAGAGTCCGGCCCCAGATTCGCAACGCTCACGCGATAGGTCGCGACGTCTCCCTGATTAAGTACGTCGTCGTCCACTGTCTTCGTCACCGAGAGATCCGCCGCGGCAGGTGCGCCGGTGCCCGAGACAGAGATGACGGCCTGCGATACACCGACGAAATCGAGCGTGAAATTGTCCGTCAGGTTGCCGAGCGATTGCGGGGCGAATTGAACGTTGAGCGTGCAATTCTCGCCGCCCAGCAGGATGACGTCAAAGCATGCGCCAGGATTGAGCACGGCGAACGAACTGCTGGCGAGCGGATCGCCGACCGCCGGGCCGGTCTGTACCGGAATCACGCCGGTATTGGTGACCGTCACGATCGCATTACGTGTCTTCTGCAATCCGGTCGGTGCGAACGGAAGCATGCGATCGTTGGCCGGCAGGATCGAATCAACGATCGTCACATTGGCCGCGTTGACGGTCGTGGATTCGTCGTCGGAATTGTCGCTGCCGTCGGCCTCCGCCTCATTCGCAGTGGCAGCGGCGTGCACGTCGACCACACCGGCTGGCCCCAAGGGCGTGACGCCGATGTCGACGTTGACTCCGGTGCCTCGAGGAATGGTGCCGAGATGACAGGTAACCTTGCGGTTGAGTTCCGCGCAGCCACCGGCTGGCGCAACCGCAAACCGGAAGTTGAGATCAAGGTCGAGGTCCACCGTCAGCACCACCCCGGATGCATCCAGCGTGTTCACGCCGACGACCTGAACGCTGACGGTGTAGTTGAAGTCCTGGCCGACGTTGACCGGATCGGCGCTTTCGAACAGGGACACGACCAGATTCGTGGATCCGCCACTGCCGCCCAGGCTTGTGTCGAAGCGCGACAGGAAAGCGTCGTCGGAGCCACGGATCGTCTGGAAAGCGCCGGGCGACGTGCCGAGCGGAAATCCCGCCCGCGCCCCGCTGCCGCCGACATAAATCTCGGTGTTCGGAAAGCCTCCCACCAGGATCGCGTGGCCTTTTTCATCGCTGCCGGCATCGCTGCCGAGATAGGTCGCACGATCGACGCTGTCGAGATTCTCGTCGACCACCGCGACGAAAGCGCTGCCGTTCGCAGTGCAGTTCGGAAAAGCACCAAATGCCGTGCGCGGCAGCTGGCAGGAAGTCGTCGCGCCGGTGATGTAGAGATCGTTCTCGCCGTCCTGCGCCGGTGCGATCAGGCGCTGCGTCATCCGCGTCGGCGTATCAAGCCCTTCGCCGCCAAACAGGGTCGCATTGATCACGGTGGCGAGATCAGGTCTCAGCCGCGCAATGAACGTATCAATGCCGCCGCCGATCTGGGACTGGGCGCTGCCCGCACCGAGGCCCGGAAAATCGGTGGCGGATGTCCAGCCGTACACGAACACATCGCCGGAACCCGCGGGTCCACCCACGTTGTCCGGTCCGATCAGCAGGTCGGCGATCGACTGGAACGCGGTCCCGGGAAAAGTCCCACCACCGAGATAGGTCGAGACCTCAATGTCAGTCAGGTCCTCACTTAGACGCGACACGAACCCGGCGATCCCCGGCTGGACCGTCTGAAATCCGCCCCCGCTCGCGGGCAGCGTGTCTGACTCCGACTCGCCGGCGATGAAGACCTTGCGCAGCGTCGGGTGCACCGCAATCGCGAAAGGCGATTCCTCGATGTCCCCGACGAAATAGGTCGACTGCATGTGCGCGGTCAAGTCGCCATTGAAGCGCGAGACGAAGCCGCGGTTGATCACGCTGGCCGGTGGGCTCAGTTCACTGCCGGCCGTGTTCGGGAAATCGAGCGAACAGGTCTCGCCGGTGACGTAAACGTCATGCGTGATCGGGTGAACCGCGATGTCGTGGGTCTCGTCCTGGCGCACGCCATTGCTGCAGCCGCCACCCGATCCGCCGAGCCAGGTACCCGCAAGCACCGTGCTGAGATCGCGTGAGAGGCTCACGATGTAGCTGTCGGCCCGGCCGTTGCGAGTCGCCTGTGGAATCGGGTTTTGCGGCATCGGCAGCACTGGCGGCGCCGGCAGCGCGGGATGCGCATCCACCGCGCCGGTGATGAAGAGCCGCTGCATGGCAGCGTCGTACGCGATGGCCTCGATCGTGTCGATGCCACCGGTGCCGAAGAAAGTCAGGACATCGAGACTACCGAGATCGGCGCTGAACTTGGCGACGAACACGTTCCATGGCACGACTGGGACTGGCCCCGTAGTGCGCGCCGGGAAGGAGGCGAAGTCGCCGGTGGTTCCTGCTGCGAAGATCTGGCCGAAGCCCGGATCGAGCGCGATGTCCACGATCGAGTCGGAACCGGTGCTGCCGAGATAGGTGCCCGAAATCAGCGGATCGATGAAGAGCGTGCGGCTTGGGTCATAGTCGCCGACGCGGAATCCGTAAGTCTTCCCCGCCAACGTGTAACGAATCGGGACCGGATGACGGGACTGGCCCGGTCCTTCCTGCCAGGCGACGGGCGCGGTGAATCGCGTTTCGCCGTCGGCGGTCTCCGCGACCAGCTCGCCATCCCCGGCGACGCTGAGTGAGCGCGCTCCCACCAGCCGCACGCGGATCGCGTCGACCGACGCGTCAGGCGCAATCGCGAAAAGCTTCTCGAGGTTCTTGCGGCCCGCAATCAGGTTAACCGTCACGCCCGACCACACCTCGCCGAGAGTTATGTCCTGATACGCACCGACGTCGTGCAATGAAACACCGGGACTTCCGCCCAGGAAGAAATTGACCTGTGTCCGACTGCGGTCGCCTCCTACGGGGCGCGCCCTGCCGCCGACCCAACGCTCGGTCAGGCCGGTGCGCACATATGACAAATTGCCGCTACGATTCACGGTGGCGGTGCCTGCCAGGGTTGGCAGGTAGAAGCGGATTTCCCGGGGTGCCTGCCCCTCATTGGCAATGAATGGCGGCGAAAGCTGGGGAGTAGTAGCCGGGTTCGCAGCAGGCGCGGATCGCGCCTGGCCAGCGGTCAAAGCTGCAAACAATACAAGAGGATAGATTCGCCACCGCAATCGCGGATACATAGAATTCCCCCTGCCTCGAACGCGCGGCGAGGATCCTGGGCGATGCGGCTAGAAACCGCCGTCCTGCATCCCCGTCATTATTTTCCGGCAGCCTACGCCGTCGGGGATGCAGCGACAAGGCGGGGCTCCGCGGCCTCAGGCCGGCAGCCGGTGTGCCCTTGGATCCCCCGCACGCACCTCAAAGCTGGCAAGTACGCTCCTTCCACTGCGCGGATCGAGCCGGTCATCGATGGCGACCAGGTCGGCACGCAATTTGTCGCTATTGAGTTCACAGCGGATGTAGCCGCTGTGCTTGCCCTCGTGAAAACGGACCTGCGGATTCAGCGGCAGGATCGCAGACTTGTCGGTGGTTGAAGTCGCAATCGACGAGGTCACGAGTTCCACACCGAAAGGCCGCCCGGCGGCGTTGGCGACCTCATTGATCCAGAAAGAATGGATGTCGCCCGTCAGCACCAACGGGTTTGCGGTCTTGTGGCGGGCGAGCATTGCGAGCAGCCGTTCGCGCGCCGGCGGGTAGCCCGCCCAGGCATCGGTGAAGATCCGCGGCGACTCGTTCCAGCTCTCCATCAGCGTCACGAACATGACGCCTTGCGTCAGCACGTTCCATGCCGCGCGGCTCTCCGCGAGCGCCGCGTCGAGCCACCGCTCCTGTTCGGCGCCCAGCATCGTGCGCGCAGGATCGGCGAGCTCTGCCTTGCAGGCCGGCTCCTCCGGATTCACAAAGCTGCCGCCGCCGGCACCGCTGAACAGGATCTTGTTGCCGCGATCGGTGTCGCAGCGCCACGGTGTCGGCGGACTCTGGCAGGCCTGCACGGAGCGATATTGGCGGTTGTCGAGCAGGTAGAAGCGCGCAAGCGTTCCCCAGTCCACGGTGCCGTAAAGTCGCGCCGCCATTCCAGGCAGCAGGCGCGAAGGCCGAATTGGCATGTGCTCAAAGAAGGCCTGATAGGCCGCGGCGCGCCGGGCGGGGAACGATTTCCTGACCGCCTCGCCGCCGCAGATTTCATTTTCGCCGGCGAGTCCGGCGTAGTCGTTGTCGACTTCGTGATCGTCCCACATCGCGAGCCAGGGGCAGGCCGCGTGCGCTGCCTGCAGGTCGGGATCCGTGCGGTACTGGGTGTAGCGGTGGCGATAGTCGGTCAGCGTCTGCGCCTCTTGGGTATCGAAGAGCCGTACGCGCCGCTCGCCCCAGGCGTCCTCATAGATGTAGTCGCCGAGCATCAGCACCAGGTCGGGCTTGTCGTCCGCGATGTAGTGATAGGCCGAGAAATACCCCTGCTCATAGTGGGCGCAGGAAGCGACCGCGAAACGCAGCGGGCCGGCGGTCTCGGCGGCCGGGCAGGTCAGTGCGCGCCCTGTCGGGCTTTCATAATTCCCGAGGCGGAAACGATAGAAGTACTCACGCCCGGCATCGAGGCCGCCGACTTCTACGTGTACGGCGTGCGCGAGGTGCGCTCGCGCGAGGCCCGTGCCGCGCGCGCGGATCCGCGAGAAGGCATTGTCCTCCGCCACTTCCCAGTCGAGTTCGTAGATTGTGTTGCCCAGGACTTCTGGCACGAAGGGCTCGGGCGCGAGCCGCGTCCAGATCACGAAGCCATCAGCCGAGGGGTCGCCTGAGGCGACGCCGAGCTGAAATGGATAGGAACTGAAGCAGACCTGGGACGTGGCGCTTCCGAACGGGACGATCGCCACGGCGCTTGCGGCCGCCGCAAGGCGCGTGAATTCACGGCGCGACAGGGGTTGACGCACGGACTCCTCAGATGCCGGCGCCGTGCTCGAAACCGGTCTGCAACGGCGCCGCCTGCGACACGCGCGAATTCGGCGGCACACTGTGCGTCAGCCACACGTTTCCGCCGATCACGCTGCCGCGTCCGACGGTGACGCGGCCCAATACGGTCGCGCTGGCGTAGATGGTCACGTCGTCCTCGACGATGGGATGCCGGGGCAGGCCCTTCACGAGGCGGCCGGATGTATCCACCGGAAAGCTTTTCGCGCCGAGTGTGACACCCTGATAAAGCGTCACGCGCTCGCCGACGATTGCGGTCTCGCCGATCACGACGCCCGTGCCATGGTCAATGAAAAATTCACGGCCAATCTGCGCGCCGGCGTGGATGTCGATGCCGGTGCGCTGATGCGCGTCCTCGGCGACGAGTCGCGGCAGCAGCGGCACGTCCAGTTCATAAAGTATGTGCGCGATGCGGTGACGCGTCACCGCGAATACGCCCGGATACGCGTACAGCGCCTCGATCGGGTGATCGCAGGACGGATCGCCACGCCAGGCGGCGCGCGCATCTTCGAACACGCGCTCGCGCAGCCAGGGCAGCCTGCCGATCAGCTCGCAGGCCAGGCGCTGGCTATCCGCGTCCAGGCTGCGCTGTTCTCGCGCGTGCTCCTCGCCGGGTCCGCCCGGAAAATCCAGCGCGAGCCGGATCTGCGCGGCCAGCAGCGCCTCGATTTCGGCAAGCTCGCGTTCGACCCGCCGTTCGGGACTTTCTCCGGGCGTCAGCGCAGGCAGAGTTTCGGCGATCAACAGGCGGTGCAGCCGATCCATGGTAGCGAGCACGACTATGCGGTCGGGCCAGATGCCCTTCTTCAGGGCCTGGAAGCCGGCCGCGTCGCCGGATGCCACCAGCTCGGCGGCGAGCTGTGCGTAACCGTCAGACAATTCAGTTGCTGGCGACGAGCTTGGGCGCACTGGCGGGTGCCTCTTCGTATAGCCAGGTCGACAGATAACGTTCGCCAAAGCTCGGGATGATCACGACAATCAGCTTGCCACGATTCTCCTCGCGTGCGGCGACCTTGAGCGCGGCGACGAGCGCGGCCCCCGAGCTGATACCGACGAGAATTCCTTCCTCGCGCCCGAGCCGGCGCGCGTATTCGCCGGCCTCCTCATTGGTCACCTGGATAATCTCGTCGATGATCTTGGTGTTCAGGATTTCGGGAATGAAACCGGCACCGATACCCTGGATCTTGTGCGGGCCGGGCTGGCCGCCGGACAGGACCGGACTTGCCGCAGGCTCGACCGCGACCGTGCGGAACGACGGCTTGCGCGCCTTGATGACCTCACCGACGCCAGTGATCGTGCCGCCGGTGCCGATGCCAGAGACCAGGATATCGACCTGGCCATCCGTGTCATTCCAGATTTCCTCGGCCGTCGTGCGCCGATGGATTTCGGGATTGGCGGGATTCGTGAACTGGCCGACCAGCACGTAACGCTTCGGATCGCTCGCGACGATTTCGGCCGCGCGCGCCATCGCGCCCTTCATGCCCTTGGCGCCTTCGGTTAGCACGAGTTCCGCGCCGAAAGCGAGCAACATGCGGCGGCGTTCCAGACTCATCGTTTCCGGCATCGTCAGAACGAGCCGATAACCCTTGGCCGCAGCCACAAATGCGAGTCCGATGCCGGTGTTGCCACTGGTCGGTTCGACGAGCACGGTGTCCGGCCCGATGCGTCCCTGTTTTTCCAGCGCTTCGATCATGCTGACGCCGATGCGATCCTTGACGCTCGCGCAGGGATTGAAGAACTCCAGTTTCAGAACGATGCGGCCGGGCAGGTCGCGGCCGATCTTGTTGAGCCGCACCAGCGGCGTGCGGCCGATGGTCTGCAGGATGTTGTCGTAGATTTGTGTCATGGATGCCCCCCCTTTGTCCGTGTACCAGCCTAGGCGTGGTCAGACCGGGCCGGTAAATGATCAATGACCCGCTGCTGATAGCCGTTGGTTATCGTCATCGGGCAGGCTACCGCAAAAGGGGAGGGGCCCCGGGCCCAGCGGGACACCGGGAACCCCACCCGACATGGAAACGGTCCCGCCTGCGGATCAACGAACCGCGTAGCTTTGCATCCGAAGGCCGGTGCCGCCGTGCGAGACATGGGCGACGACGGCCTGGCGACGGTGGATCTTGGTCACCGCGCCCAAGTTGATCGCGAACGCCAGTTCGACGATCGATCCCTTAGCGAGCCCGAGGTTCCGGGTCTCGACGAACACGCCATTTGCGCTGAGGTTGCAGGCCCTGCAAAGCGCGCCACGACGTCCGGGCACGATCAGATAGACCGTGGCACGAGCACGATGCCGCGTATGCAGACGGCGTTCCATCTCCCGTTCCCCGCCTTTGTTAAATTGCCTGGAGTGGACTGCGAAAGCCAGTATGCAGGCCCGGACCGCGGGAGGAAAGCGCCGGCGATCCCATTGACCGGGCCTGCCCTGGCAATCACGCAAATTCAATTGCTTGCAGGAGCTCGTTGCGACAAGCCGATCCTGTTGCAGTGCAGTAATCACCCGACTGACAGGGGTTTGCGCGAGCCGATCCGATACCATGCCCAAGCATGAGCGCGGATGCGGGAACTCTGCCACGGCTGTCCCTCGCGGACATCCGCGCGGCGCGCAAGCAACTCGGCGAGCGCGTGCTGACGACTCCGGTCCAGCTGTTGTTCGGCCCTTCGGTGGAAGCCGCGTTCGCCCCCGGCACGCACGCGTTCCTGAAGCTCGAGCTGTTCCAGCGCACCGGCAGCTTCAAGCCGCGCGGCGCGCTCCTGAATGTCCTCGCGCTCAGCGAGGCCGAACGCGCGCGCGGCATCTGCGCGATCAGCGCCGGTAATCACGCGATCGCGACCGCATATGCTGCGCGTTGCGTGGGCACGAGCGCGAAAGTCGTCATGACTGCGAGTGCGAACCCATTCCGGATCGAGCAATGCCGCCTCTACGGCGCCGAGGTGGAACTCGCGTCCGACGTCCATGCGGGATTCCGTCGAGTCAAGGAAATCCAGGAGACGGAATCGCGCGCATTCATTCATCCTTATGAAGGTCTGCGCGTTTCGCTGGGCACCGGCACCCTCGGTGTCGAATTCATGGAGCAGGTGCCGGATCTCGACGCGGTCGTCGTGCCGATCGGCGGCGGTGGGCTCGCGTCCGGCGTGTCGACGGCGGTCAAGCTGATGCGGCCCGATTGCGAAGTATTCGGCGTCGAGCCCTTCGGGGCCGACTCGATGTACCGGAGTTTTGCGGCAGGCGGGCCGGCTTCGATCGACAAGGTGGCGACCATTGCCGACAGTCTCGGCGCGCCCTTCGCAACGCCGATGTCGTATGCGCTGTGCCGCGCCCACATCGATGAACTGGTGCGGGTCACTGACCAGGAACTCGTCGCGGCGATGCGATTCCTGCTGGAGCATGCGCGTCTCGCGGTGGAGCCAGCCGGCGCCGCGGCAACGGCGGCGTTGCTGGGCCCGCTTGCTACGCGCCTGGCCGGCCGCCGGGTCGGGCTGATCGTCTGCGGCGCCAATATCGACGCCGCGGGCTTCGCGCGCCTGGTGGGCAGTTGAGATGCCGGCCAGTCCCTCGGTGGCGGCTGCCCTCTTTGCCTGGCTGCACCTGGTTGCGGTCGGAGTGGCGGTGGGGCTGCTGTTGTCGGAGTACTGGCTGTGCCGGCGTCTCCCGGACCGTGTTCAGGTCCGGCTGCTCGGGACGGTGGATCTCGGCTACTTCCTGGCCCTGATTGGAAGCCTCGCCACGGGGCTAGCCAGGGTGCGCCTCGAAGGACAAGAGTCGGCTTACTACCTCGCTAACCGGTTGTTCTGTCTAAAGATTGCCCTTTTCATTGCGGTCGGACTGATTGCGCTGTTTCCGACCCGGCAATACATTCGCTGGAATCGCGAGGCGAGGATGGCGCCGGCCTTCGCGCCGCTGACCCAAGAGCTCGAGCGCGTGAGGGGCAGTATCGCGTTGCAAATGGGGCTCATGCTGCTCCTGTCGCTGGTCTCCGTTCTCCTCGCCAGGGGCTATGGGCTGCAGACAGCCCATCCCTAGGCCGGATCAGGGACTTAGCCGTCTCTTTTGCGTTGACACCACGGCCGTCCGGCCCGAAAATACGCGGCTCAATTTTGGGAGGGGTACCCAAGCGGCCAACGGGGGCAGACTGTAAATCTGCTGGCTTATGCCTTCGTAGGTTCGAATCCTACCCCCTCCACCAGTGGATGAAATCAACCAGGTGGCTTGGCCATTGGCGACCCACGAAACCTGCGTGTTCGCGGCGTGAAGGAATGCGGGTGTAGTTCAATGGTAGAACCTCAGCCTTCCAAGCTGATGGCGTGGGTTCGATTCCCACCACCCGCTCCAGTCGGGTGGACCAGGGCCCACGTAGCTCAGTCGGTAGAGCACGTCCTTGGTAAGGACGAGGTCACCGGTTCGATTCCGGTCGTGGGCTCCATAACGATAGAGAAGATGGAGGTGAGTCGTGGCTAAGGAAAAATTCATTCGATCGAAGCCGCATGTGAATGTCGGGACGATTGGTCATGTGGACCATGGGAAGACGACGTTGACGGCGGCGTTGACCAAGGTGATGGCGGAGAAGCACGGCGGCGAGTTCACGGCCTACGACCAGATTGACAAGGCGCCGGAAGAGAAGGCGCGCGGGATCACGATAGCGACTGCGCACGTGGAGTATCAGTCGGCGGAGCGGCATTACGCGCACGTGGACTGCCCGGGGCATGCGGACTATGTGAAGAACATGATCACCGGTGCGGCGCAGATGGACGGCGCGATCCTGGTGGTATCGGCGGCGGACGGTCCGATGCCGCAGACCCGCGAGCACATCCTGCTGGCGCGCCAGGTGGGCGTGCCGTACATCGTGGTGTATTTGAACAAGTGCGACATGGTGGATGACGCGGAGCTGATCGAGCTGGTGGAGATGGAAGTGCGCGAGCTGTTGTCGAAGTACCAGTTCCCGGGCGATGACACGCCGATTGTGCGTGGTTCGGCGCTGAAGGCGCTGGCGGGTGATGCCGGTGAGCTGGGAGCGGAGTCGGTGGTCAAGCTGGTGGCGGAGATGGACCGCTACATTCCGACCCCGGTGCGGGTGATCGACAAGCCATTCCTGATGCCGATCGAGGACGTGTTCTCGATTTCGGGGCGCGGCACGGTGGTGACCGGGCGCATTGACCGCGGGATCGTGAAGATCAACGACGAGATCGAGATCGTGGGCCTGAAGCCGACCCTGAAGACCACCTGCACGGGTGTGGAGATGTTCAGGAAGCTGTTGGACGAGGGCCGGGCGGGCGACAACGTGGGAGTGTTGCTGCGTGGCACCAAACGTGAAGAGGTTGAGCGCGGGCAGGTATTGGCGAAGCCGGGCAGCATCAACCCGCACACCAATTTCGAGTGTGAGGTGTACGTGCTGACCAAGGAAGAGGGTGGCCGTCATACGCCATTCTTCAAGGGCTACCGGCCGCAGTTCTATTTCCGGACCACCGATGTGACCGGGACTATCGAGCTGCCGGCGGGGGTGGAGATGGTCATGCCGGGGGACAACATCAAGATGGTGGTGGAGCTGATTGCGCCGATCGCGATGGAGGAAGGACTGCGCTTCGCGATTCGCGAGGGCGGCCGCACCGTCGGCGCCGGTGTCGTGTCAAAGGTACTGAAGTAAGCAAGGCAACGGAAGGGCAGTAGCTCAATTGGCAGAGCGGCGGTCTCCAAAACCGCAGGTTGGGGGTTCGATTCCCTCCTGCCCTGCCACCCGTAGCGGGAACAGATGAACGAACAAGCAGGCAATGCCGGCGTCGGATTTGTCGACACCCTCAAAATGGTGCTGGCCGCGGCCGCGTTGGTCGGCGGCATCGTCGTCTATTACTGGTTCGGCGAGCAGCCGGTGGTCATCAGGGTTCTCGCGGTGCTGGCCGGCCTGGCAGCGGGCGTGGTGCTGCTCTACTGGTCGCTGCCGGGCCGCGAACTTTGGGGTTACGTACAGGCCTCGCGCGTCGAACTGCGCAAGATGGTCTGGCCGACGCGCCAGGAAACCTGGCGCACGACGCTGGTCGTATTCGTGTTCGTACTGGCGCTCGGCATTTTCTTCTGGCTGGTGGACATGATGCTTGCCTGGGGCGCCAGGCATGTGACCGGGCAGGGAGGCTGATGTGGCGCTGAGCTGGTACGTCGTGCATGCCTATTCGAATTTCGAGCACAAGGTCGCGAGCAGCCTGAAGGAGCGCGTCAAGCTGCACGGGCTCGACCAAAAGTTTGGCGAAGTGCTGGTGCCGACCGAAGAAGTCGTCGAGATGCGTGCCGGCCAGAAGCGCCGCAGCGAGCGCAAGTTCTTCCCGGGCTACGTGCTGGTGCAGATGGAGATGGACGACGAGGCCTGGCATCTGGTCAAGGAGACGCCGAAGGTCCTCGGATTCATCGGCGGCACGCCGGAGAAGCCGGCGCCGATCACCGAGAAGGAAGCGAACGCGATCCTGCGCCGTGTCGAGGAGGGCGTCGAGAAGCCGAAGCCCAAGGTGCTGTTCGAGCCGGGCGAGTTGGTGCGTGTGGTCGACGGCCCATTCAACGATTTCACCGGCGTGGTCGAGTCTGCCAATTACGAGAGGAGCCGCCTGCAGGTCGCGGTACAGATTCTCGGCCGGTCGACACCGGTCGAGCTGGATTTCGGGCAGGTGGAAAAGGTCTGAGGAGCGGGGGGACGATGGCAAAGAAAGTACAGGGCTACATCAAATTGCAGATTCCGGCAGGCGGGGCCAACCCGAGCCCGCCGGTGGGGCCCGCGCTCGGACAGCAGGGCGTCAACATCATGGAATTCTGCAAGCAGTTCAACGCCGCGACGCAGAAGGAAGAGAAGGGCCTGCCGATCCCCGTGATCATCACGGTGTACGGCGACCGCAGCTTCACCTTCGTGTTGAAGACACCGCCGGCCGCGGTGCTGGTGCGGAAGGCAATAGGCATCGAGAAGGGCTCTGGCACGCCGAACACCAAGAAGGTCGGCAAGATCACGCGCAGGCAGCTCGAAGAGATTGCAAAGGCAAAGATGCCCGACCTGACCGCAGCCGATCTGGACGCGGCGGTGCGGACTATCGCCGGCAGCGCCCGCAGCATGGGCGTCGATGTGGAGGGCGTCTGACATGGCCACCGTATTCAAGCGCCAGAAGCCCTGGAGCGAGCGGTTGAAGGCCGGCCAGCAGTACCCGGTCGACCAGGCCGTGGCGCTCGTCCAGGAATTCTCCAACGCGAAATTCGACGAGGCCGTGGATGTCGCGATCAATCTCGGCATCGATCCCGCGAAGTCGGATCAGCAGGTGCGCGGCTCGACCGTGATGCCGCATGGCACGGGCAAGAAAGTCCGGGTCGCGGTCTTCACGCAAGGCAAGAATGTTGATGCGGCCCGTGAGGCTGGCGCCGATATCGTCGGTCTCGAGGACCTCGCCGAGAAGGTCAAGCAGGGGCAGATCGATTTCGACGTCGTCATCGCGAGTCCGGATGCGATGCGCGTCGTCGGCCAGCTCGGCCAGATCCTGGGGCCGCGCGGCCTGATGCCGAATCCGAAGGTCGGCACAGTGACGCCGGATGTCGCGGGCGCGGTCAGGAACGCGAAGGCGGGCCAGGTGCGGTATCGCTGCGACAAGGGCGGCATTGTTCATTGCACGATCGGCAAGGCCAGCTTCCAGCCGGCCGCTCTCAGGGAAAACCTGCTGGCGTTGCTCGCCGATCTGCAGAAGCACAAACCGTCGACCTCGAAAGGCGTCTACGTACAGCGCGTGACGATGTCGTCGACGATGGGCCCCGGCGTTGCCGTGGACCGCGCGACGTTGGGAATCTGAGGAGACAGTTTTCGGGACTGGGCGCGAGCCCGGGACCGTGGAACGGGGGCCCGGTGGCCCCCGGGCCATCGAAGACCGCAGGCGGGGCAATGGCCTCTTAATGGGCGCCTGCGCAGATGGTGGAACCCGAGTCAGTGTTCACTGGTGAAGGTTGCCATCAGCTGGTCGAAAGCGGCCGGCACAAGGGTGGGCGCGTGGCGATGCGCGCCTGTGGATGGATCTTCTGCCAGGAGGATGGAATGGCACTCAGGCTTGAAGACAAGCAGGCGATGGTGACCGAGGTGCAGGCCATTGCGCGTGTCGCGCATTCGGTCGTCGCAGCGGAATATCGTGGCCTGACGGTGACGCAGATCAACGGGCTGCGTGCGAAAGCGCGTCAGTCCGGTGTCTACATGCGCGTCGTCAAGAACACGCTGGCCCGCAAGGCGGTTGCTGGAACGCCGTACGAGTGCATCGCGGGCAAGCTCAAGGGACCGCTGATCCTCGCGTTTTCCAGGGAAGACCCGGGCGCCGCCGCCCGCGTCGTCAAGGAATTCGCGAAGACCCACGACAAGCTGGTCCCGATGCTGGTTTCGCTCGGGGGGCGGGTATTCCCTGCCACCGATCTCGACCGGGTCGCGAGTCTGCCGACAATGGCCCAGGCCCTCGCGATGATGCTCGGCGTGCTGAAGGCGCCGATCTCGAAGCTGGTGCGCACGCTGGCCGAGCCGCACGCGAAGCTGGTTCGCACTGTGGACGCGGTCAGGGCCACGAAGGCCGCGTGACACCGGGCAACGCTGACTGATTCGGATTCAAAAACTATTTTCTGGAGAGATGGCAATGGCTGCTAGCAAGGAACAGATTCTCGAGTCGATTTCGAACATGACGATCATGGAAGTGGTCGACCTCGTGAAGATGATGGAAGAGAAGTTCGGTGTCACCGCTGCTGCGCCGGTCGCGGCCGCCGCCGCCGCCGCCGCGGCCCCGGCTGTCGAGGAACAGACCGAGTTCACGGTGATGCTGAAGGCCTACCCGGCTGAGAAGAAGGTCACCGTCATCAAGGTGATCCGCGAGATCACCGGGCTCGGCCTCAAAGAGGCGAAGGACCTCGTTGAGGGCGCACCTTCGTTGGTCAAGGAAGCCGTGTCGAAGGCGGACTCCGAGAAGATCAAGAAGCAGCTCGAGGACGTCGGCGCAACGGTCGAGGTCAAGTAACGACCTCCATGCGAGGGCAAACGGCCCCGCAGTCCGCGCCACCGGACATCACCACAGCCTGCCCCCTGAAGGGTACAGGCCGCGCGGTGCTGGCCGGTGCGCCGGTTTTGCTCATTCATGAATAGGGTGACCCCGATGGCCTATACGTTCACCGAAAAGAAGCGCATCCGGAAGAACTTTGGCAAGCGCCAGGGAATTCTGGAGGTGCCGCCGCTGCTCGCGATCCAGACCGAGTCCTATGCGCAGTTCCTGCAGCTGGACGAGTCCCGGGCGCTGCACGCGGAACTCAGCGCGCACTCAGGCGGGCAGGTCGACGGTGGCAGGCTGCTTTCGGAGGACCAGGAACGGGCCATCATCGACCGGCACCTGAAGCGGGCTGGTCTTCACGCCGCGTTCCAGAGCGTGTTTCCAATCAAGAGCTACTCGGGCCATGCGACGCTGGAGTACGTCTATTACTACCTCGGCGAGCCGGTGTTCGACGTCAAGGAATGCCAGCTGCGCGGCCTGACCTATGCGGCGCCAATGCGAGTGCGGTTGCGGCTTCGTGTGATGGACAAGGAATCGCCTGGCGCATCGCGCGTCAAGCGCGCGATCGAGCAGGAAGTCTATCTCGGCGAGCTGCCGCTGATGACGGAGAACGGCACCTTCATCGTCAATGGCACCGAGCGCGTCATCGTCTCCCAGCTGCACCGCAGCCCGGGCGTGATCTTCGATCACGACAAGGGCAAAACCCACAGCTCCGGCAAGCTGCTATTCCAGGCGCGCGTGATTCCGTATCGCGGCTCCTGGCTTGATTTTGAATTTGATGCGAAGGACTGCGTGTTCGCGCGCATCGACCGCCGCCGCAAGCTGCCGGTCACGATCCTGATGCGCGCCCTCGGCTACTCGAATCCCGAGATCCTGAATCTGTTCTTCGACAAGAATATCGTGCACCTGACCAAGAAAGGGCTCGAGCTCGAGCTCGTGCCGGAACGCCTGCGTGGCGAGACCGCGATGTTCGAGATCAGCGCGGGTGGCAAGGTCGTCGTCGAGGAGGGCCGCCGGATCACGGCGCGCCACGTGCGCCAGCTCGAGGAAGCCGGTATCAAGCGCCTGGGCGTGCCGCTCGAGTACCTCGAGGGCAGGATCCTGGGTCATGACGTCGTGGACAAGGAAACCGGCGAGGTGCTCGCCACGGCGAATGACTTCCTGAACGCCGCGCTGGTCGAGCGCTTCGTGAAGGCCGGCGTAACGGAGATCGGCACTCTATATGTCAATGACCTGGACCGCGGTCCGTATGTCTCCGACACGCTGCGCATCGACGCGACCACGACACGGCTCGAGGCACTGATCGAAATCTACCGGATGATGCGTCCGGGTGAGCCGCCGACAAAGGACGCGGCCGAGAACCTGTTCCACAACCTTTTCTTCAACTCCGAGCGCTACGACCTGTCAGCGGTCGGCCGCATGAAGTTCAACCGCCGCGTCAACCGCGAGTTTCCGTCGAATCTCGCTGGCCCTGAGGCCGAGCGCTGGCTCGAGGAGCCGGGCATTCTTTTTGACGGCCGCTACTTCGGCACGATCGCGGACCAGCGCAGGGACGATGTCGCGCGCAAGCTGCTCGGGAAGTACGGTGCGGCGACTTCGGATGTGGTCGACGTGCTGCGCACGCTGATCGCAATCAAGAATGGCGATGGCAAGGTGGACGACATCGACCACCTGGGAAACCGCCGCGTGCGTTGCGTCGGCGAGATGGCCGAAGTCGCGTTCCGCATCGGGCTGGTGCGCGTCGAGCGCGCGGTCAAGGAGCGCCTGACACTGGCCGAGAACGAGGACATCAATCCGCAGGACATGATCAACGCCAAGCCGGTGGCTGCGGCGGTCAAGGAGTTCTTCGGTTCCTCGCAGCTTTCGCAATTCATGGACCAGAACAACCCGCTGTCCGAGATCACGCACAAGCGGCGTGTCTCGGCGCTCGGCGAAGGCGGTCTGAAGCGCGAGCGGGCCGGGTTCGAAGTCCGCGACGTGCATCCGACTCATTACGGCCGCGTCTGCCCGATCGAGACGCCGGAAGGACCGAATATCGGTCTGATCAATTCGCTGGCCGTCTACGCGCGCACCAACAAGTACGGCTTCCTCGAGACGCCGTATCGGCGTGTGCGCGAGCGGCGCGTGACCGGTGAAGTCGACTACCTGTCGGCCATTGAGGAAAGCGAATTCGTCATCGCGCAGGCCAATGCGCCACTTGACGCCAAGGGCCGGCTCGAGGGCGACCTGGTCTCGTGCCGATACCAGAATGAGTTCACGCTGATGCCTGCGGAGCGCATCGAGTACATGGACGTGTCGCCGCGCCAGATCGTGTCGGTTGCGGCTGCGCTGATCCCGTTCCTGGAGCACGACGACGCGAACCGCGCGCTGATGGGCTCAAACATGCAGCGCCAGGCCGTACCGACGCTGCGCTCCTCGACACCGCTGGTCGGCACCGGCATCGAACGGACCGTCGCGATCGACTCGGGCGTCGCGGTCATCGCTCGCCGCGGCGGCGCGGTCGATTCGGTCGACGCGTCGCGAATCGTGGTGCGCGTCAACGAGGCCGAGGTCACCGTAGGTGAGCCTGGCGTCGACATCTATAACCTGACCAAGTACACGCGCTCGAACCAGAACACCTGCATCAACCAGAGGCCGCTGGTCCGGGTCGGCGACACGATCGCAAGGAGCGACGTGCTGGCCGACGGGCCTTCGACCCATCTCGGCGAGCTGGCGCTCGGCCAGAACATGCTGGTCGCGTTCATGCCGTGGAATGGCTACAACTTCGAGGATTCGATCCTGATTTCCGAGCGTGTCGTCGAGGAGGACCGCTTCACGACGATCCATATCGAGGAACTGACCTGCGTGGCGCGTGACACGAAGCTCGGCCCCGAGGAGATCACGGCGGACATCCCGAATGTCGGCGATTCGGCGCTCGCAAAACTCGACGAGGCTGGCATCGTATTCATCGGCGCCGAGGTCAAGGCGGGCGATATCCTGGTCGGCAAGGTCACGCCAAAGGGCGAGACGCAGCTGACACCGGAAGAAAAGCTGCTGCGCGCGATCTTTGGCGAGAAGGCATCCGACGTGAAGGACACCTCGCTGCGCGTGCCACCTGGCATGGATGGCACCGTCATCGACGTGCGCGTGTTCACTCGCGACGGCGTCGAGCGGGATTCACGGGCGCTCGTGATCCAGAAATCCGAGATCGAGAAGGTCCGCAAGGACCTGAATGACCAGCGCCGTATCCTCGAGGACGACCTGTTCGCGCGCTTGCGCACCGAGCTTGTGGACAAGACCGCCAGCGGCGGCCCGCGCAAGCTGAAGGCGGGAGCCGTGGTCAGCGTGGAGTACCTCGACGAGTTGCCGCGCGAGGAGTGGTTCGAGATCCGGTTGCGCGACGAAACGGCGAGCGAAGCGCTCGAAGCCGCGCGCCGCCGCCTGGCCGATCAGCACAAGGAATTCGAGCGCCGCTTCGAGGGCAAGAAGGCCAAGATCACGGCCGGCGACGACCTCGCGCCGGGCGTGCTGAAGATGGTCAAGGTCTACCTGGCCGTGAAGCGCCGCATCCAGCCTGGCGACAAGATGGCCGGCCGGCACGGCAACAAGGGCGTCGTATCGACAATTGTCCCGGTCGAGGACATGCCTTACCTCGCAGACGGCTCGCCGGTGGACATCGTGCTGAATCCGCTGGGTGTCCCGTCACGCATGAATATCGGGCAGGTCCTCGAGACCCACCTCGGCTGGGCCGCGAAGGGCCTGGGCGACAAGATCGGCCGGATGATCGAGTCGCAGAACGCGATCGTCGATCTGCGCAAGTTCCTCGACCGTGTGTACAACACGACTGGCGGCCAGAAGGAGGACATCACTTCGTTCTCCGACGCCGAGATACTCGAACTCGCGCGCAACCTGACCGACGGCGTGCCGATGGCGACACCAGTGTTCGACGGCGCGAGCGAGGCCGAGATCAAGCAGCTGCTCGAGATGGCAGACCTGCCGACCTCCGGGCAGACGATGCTGACTGACGGCCGCACGGGCGAAGCCTTCGACCGGCAGGTGACGGTCGGCTACATGTACATGCTGAAGCTGAACCACCTCGTGGACGACAAGATGCATGCGCGCTCGACCGGGCCGTACAGCCTCGTGACCCAGCAGCCGCTGGGTGGCAAGGCGCAGTTCGGAGGCCAGCGCTTCGGCGAGATGGAAGTCTGGGCGCTGGAAGCCTACGGCGCGGCCTACACGCTGCAGGAAATGCTGACCGTCAAGTCGGATGACGTTAATGGCCGCACCAAGATGTACAAGAACATCGTGGACGGCAACCACGCGATGGACGCAGGCATGCCGGAATCGTTCAACGTGCTGGTCAAGGAAATCCGGTCGCTGAGCATCAACATCGAGCTCGAGCAGGAAGGGTGATCCGATGAAGGACTTTCTCAAGTTTTTCAAGCCGCAGGTGCCGGTCGAGAATTTCGACTCGATCCGGATTGCGCTGACGTCGCCGGAGATGATCCGGTCCTGGTCTTACGGAGAAGTCCGCAAGCCCGAGACGATCAACTACCGGACCTTCAAGCCGGAGCGCGACGGGCTCTTCTGCGCGAAGATCTTCGGGCCGGTCAAGGACTACGAGTGCCTGTGTGGCAAATACAAGCGCCTGAAGCATCGCGGCGTGGTCTGCGAGAAGTGCGGCGTCGAAGTAACCCAGTCAAAGGTCCGGCGCGAGCGCATGGGCCACATTGAGCTGGCGAGCCCGGTCGCGCACATCTGGTTCCTGAAGTCGCTGCCGTCACGCATCGGCCTGATGGTCGACATGACCCTCAGGGATCTCGAGCGCGTGCTTTACTTCGAGGCCTTCGTCGTCGTCGATCCGGGCATGACGCCGCTCGAGCGCGGTCAGCTGATGACCAACGAGATGTATCTCGAGGCGCTTGAGCAATACGGCGATGAATTCGACGCGCGTATGGGCGCCGAGGCGATCCTTGAGCTCCTGAAGACGATCGACCTCGCGACCGAAACCGCAAAGGTGCGCGCCGAGATCGGGGGCACGACATCCGAGACCAAGATCAAGCGCCTGACAAAGCGGCTCAAGCTGCTCGAGTCATTCGTCGAGTCGGGCAACAACCCGCAGTGGATGGTGCTGACCGTGCTGCCGGTGCTGCCACCCGACCTGCGGCCGCTGGTGCCGCTGGATGGCGGCCGCTTCGCGACCTCCGACCTGAACGACCTGTACCGCCGCGTGATCAACCGCAACAACCGGCTGCGCCGGCTGCTCGAGTTGAATGCGCCGGACATCATCGTGCGCAACGAAAAGCGCATGCTGCAGGAATCGGTTGATGCGCTGCTCGACAACGGGCGCCGCGGCCGCGCGATCACGGGCACCAACAAGCGCCCGCTGAAATCGCTGGCCGACATGATCAAGGGCAAGCAGGGCCGCTTCCGCCAGAATCTGCTGGGCAAGCGCGTCGATTACTCCGGCCGCTCGGTCATCGTGGTCGGCCCGACGCTGCGCCTGCACCAGTGCGGCCTGCCAAAGAAGATGGCGCTCGAGCTTTTCAAACCGTTCATATTCCACAAGCTGCAGTTACGTGGCCTCGCGACGACCATCAAGGCCGCCAAGCGCCTGGTCGAGCGCGAAGGCCCGGAAGTGTGGGACATCCTCGAGGAAGTCATCCGCGAGCATCCGGTGCTGCTGAACCGCGCGCCGACACTGCACCGCCTCGGCATCCAGGCCTTCGAGCCGGTGCTGATCGAGGGCAAGGCGATCCAGCTGCACCCGCTGGTCTGCACGGCGTTCAACGCCGACTTCGACGGCGACCAGATGGCAGTGCACGTGCCGTTGTCGCTGGAAGCCCAGCTCGAGGCGCGTGCGCTAATGCTGTCCTCGAACAACATCCTGTCGCCGGCCAATGGCGACCCGATCATCGTTCCGTCGCAGGACGTCGTGCTCGGTCTCTATTACATGACCCGCGAGCGCGCCGGTGCACGCGGCGAGGGCATGACGTTCAGCGACGTCCGCGAGGTGCACCGTGCTCACGAGACACGCTGCGCCGAGCTGCACGCGTGGATTCGCGTGCGGATCGTCGAGCACGTCAAGAATGCGGATGGTGAGCTGGTGGAGCAGCGCAGGCTGGTACGTACGACGATCGGCCGCGCGCTGCTTTCCGAGCTGCTGCCAAAAGGGCTGCCATTCGACCTGGTCAACCAGGACATGAGCAAGAAGCGCGTCTCGGCGGTGATCAACTCCTGCTATCGCGCGCTTGGTCTCAAGGAGACGGTGATCTTCGCCGACCGTCTGATGTACACGGGCTTCACGTATGCGACCCGCGGGGCCGTGTCGATCGGCGTGGACGACATGATGGTCCCGCCGCAGAAGGCCAGGATCCTCGGCGCAGCGGAACGCGAGGTCAAGGAGATCCAGGACCAGTTCGAGTCCGGTCTCGTGACCAATGGCGAACGCTACAACAAGGTCGTCGACATCTGGTCGCGCACCAATGACCAGATCGGCAAGGCGATGATGGACCAGCTGCGCTTCGAAGAAGGAACCGACCTGAAGGGCAAGAAGGTGCAGCAGGGCTCGTTCAATTCGATCTTCATGATGGCCGACTCCGGCGCGCGCGGCTCGGCGGCGCAGATCCGCCAGCTGGCCGGCATGCGCGGCCTGATGGCGAAGCCGGACGGCTCGATCATCGAGACGCCGATCACGGCAAATTTCCGCGAAGGCCTGAACGTGCTGCAGTACTTCATCTCGACCCACGGCGCCCGCAAGGGCCTCGCGGACACCGCGCTGAAGACCGCGAACTCGGGATACCTGACCCGGCGCCTGGTCGACGTCGCACAGGACCTGGTCGTCACGCAGCACGACTGCGGGACGACCAAGGGCCTGGAAGTGACGCCGATCGTCGAGGGCGGCGACGTCGTCGAGGGCCTGGGCGAGCGCGTGCTCGGCCGCGTGACCGCGACCGACGTGCCGCTGCCAGGCACCGATGACGTGCTGACACCGGCAGCGACATTGCTCGACGAGCAGTGGGTGCAGCAGCTTGAGAATCACGGCGTCGACTCACTGAAGGTGCGCTCGCCGATCACCTGCGAGGTGCGCTACGGCGTCTGCGCGATGTGCTATGGGCGCGACCTGGCGCGCGGCAAGCTGATCAGTATCGGCGAGGCGGTCGGCGTCATCGCCGCGCAGTCCATCGGCGAACCTGGCACGCAGCTGACGATGCGGACCTTCCACATCGGCGGCGCGGCGTCACGGGCCGCGGCAATCTCGCTGGTCGAGATCAAGGGCAAGGGCACGCTGCGGTTCCACAACGTCAAGTCGGTGCGCCACGAAAAGGGCCACCTCGTCACGACCTCGCGTTCAGGCGAGATCGGGGTCATCGACGAATTCGGTCGCGAGCGCGAGCGTTACAAGATTCCGTACGGCGCCATGATCGTCGCCAATGAGGGCGATTCGGTGTCGTCGGGCCAGATTGTCGCGAATTGGGACCCGCATACCCACCCGGTCGTCACCGAGGTCGCGGGCTTCATCAAGTTCATCGACTTCGTGGACGGCGTGACGGTGCAGTCGCAGGTCGACGAGGTCACGGGCCTGACGAGCGTCGAAGTGCTCGATCCGAAGCAGCGCGGCGCTGCCGGCAAGGACCTGCGGCCGGTGATCAAGCTGGTCAACGCGAAAGGCAAGGAAGTCACATTTGCGACCACCGACATTCCGGCGGTCTACACATTGCCGCCGGGCGCGCTGATCTCGCTCGAGGACGGCGCCAAAGTGTTGGTCGGCGACGTCATCGCACGCATCCCGCAGGAGTCGTCGAAGACACGCGACATCACGGGCGGCCTGCCGCGCGTTGCGGACCTGTTCGAGGCGCGCAAGCCCAAGGAACCGGCAATCCTCGCCGAGGTGACCGGCACGGTCAGCTTCGGCCGCGAAACCAAGGGCAAGCGGCGCCTGGTGATAACCGGCGAGAGCAACGAGCGTTATGAGGAACTGATTCCGAAGTGGCGGCAGCTCAATGTGTTCGAAGGCGAGCACGTCGAGCGCGGCGAGGTCATCGCCGACGGCGAGCCGAATTCGCACGATATCCTGAGGCTGCAGGGCGTCGCGGCACTGGCCAATTACCTGACGCGCGAGATCCAGGACGTCTACCGGCTGCAGGGCGTCAAGATCAACGACAAGCACATCGAGGTGATCGTCCGGCAGATGCTGCGCAAGGTCGAGATCAAGGAGTCTGGCGACACGACACTGCTGCGTGGCGAGCAGCTGGAGCGCGCGCGGCTGCTGGAACTCAATGACCGCGTTGGCCGCGAGGGCAAGCAGCAGGCCGGTTACGAACCGATGCTGCTCGGCATCACCAAGGCCTCGCTGCAGACCGACTCATTCATCTCGGCGGCGTCATTCCAGGAGACCACGCGCGTACTGACCGATGCGGCCGTCCGCGGCATCAAGGACGACCTGCGCGGCCTGAAGGAGAATGTCATCGTCGGCCGGCTGATCCCGGCGGGCACCGGCTTCTTGTTCCATGCCCAACGGCGCCTGGGGCGCGGCGAGGAGCACCGGGGCTTCCTGGACTCGGGCGCCGAGCCGGTCGCCGAGGAGGCGGTTCCGGAGGCTGCGACGGAGTGATCCGGGCCGCGCCGGGGAGCTGCCCGGCAGGCCGTGGAAGACCGGTTACCGGCCTGTGGCGTGCCGGCAACGGTCGGCTGCCGGTTTCCTTGACAGGCCGGGAGTCGGTTCCTAAAATCGCGAACCTTTCCGGCCCGCCGTCAAAGCACGCTGGCCGACTTGCTCAGGTTTATCCGGGCCGCCACAGGGCGGCCCGGCGTTTCATGCGTCCGGCAATCCCGCCGGCGCCCAGGTTGACAGGCTGTATGGCAACGACAAATCAATTGATTCGCGGCGGCCGGGTGGCGGCGACCTACAAATCGAAGGTCCCCGCGCTGCAGCGCTCGCCGCAGCGCCGCGGTGTCTGCACGCGCGTCTACACGACCACGCCGAAGAAGCCGAACTCGGCTTTGCGCAAGGTCTGCCGCGTGCGGCTGACCAATGGCTACGAGGTCACCAGCTATATCGGCGGCGAGGGCCACAACCTGCAGGAGCACTCGGTCGTGCTGATCCGCGGCGGCCGTGTCAAGGACCTGCCTGGCGTCCGTTACCACACGGTCCGCGGCACGCTCGATTGCGCGGGTGTCAGCGACCGCAAGCAGGGCCGTTCGAAGTACGGCGCCAAGCGGCCCAAGAAGTAAGGAACAGGGGAAGATTCAATGTCCCGTCGCACACAGGCACCGACACGCGTCGTGCTCCCGGATCCGAAGTTCGGCAGCCAGATGCTGGCCAAGTTCATGAACATGGTCATGGAGGCCGGCAAGAAATCGGCCGCCGAGAAGATCATGTACGGTGCAATCGACCGCATTTCCGAGAAGACCGGCCGCGAGGGCGAGGCTGCCCTCGAGCTGCTGTCCACCGCGCTTGAAAACGTCAAGCCCGCGGTCGAGGTAAAATCACGTCGCGTCGGCGGCGCAACCTATCAGGTGCCGGTCGAGGTGCGCCCGACGCGCCGCCAGACACTCGCGATGCGCTGGCTGATCGAGGCCGCGCGCGCGCGCAGCGAGAAGTCGATGGCGCACCGTCTCGCACATGAGCTGATGGACGCCGCGGAGAATCGTGGCACGGCCGTGCGCAAGCGCGAGGACACGCACCGGATGGCGGACGCCAACAAGGCGTTCGCGCACTACCGCTGGTAATTGAGACCTTTATGCCCCGGCACACCCCGATCGAGCACTACCGGAACATCGGCATTTCCGCGCACATCGACGCCGGAAAGACGACGACGACCGAGCGCGTGCTGTTCTACACCGGCGTGTCGCACAAGATCGGCGAAGTGCATGACGGCGCGGCCGTCATGGACTACATGGAGCAGGAACAGGAGCGCGGCATCACGATCACCGCCGCAGCGACCACCTGCTTCTGGAAGGGGATGGACAAGCACTTCCCCGAGCACCGCATCAATATCATCGACACGCCCGGCCATGTGGACTTCACGATCGAAGTCGAGCGTAGCTTGCGCGTGCTGGACAGCGCAGTAGCGGTCTATTGCGCCGTGTCCGGCGTGCAGCCCCAGTCCGAGACAGTCTGGCGGCAGATGAACAAGTACCGCGTGCCGCGCATCGCGTTTGTCAACAAGATGGACCGCGCTGGTGCCAATTTCCTGCGCTGCGTGGACCAGATCCGTACGCGGCTGAAGGGCAATCCGGTCGTGGTCCAGCTGCCGATCGGCGCTGAGGAGACATTCTCGGGCATCGTCGACCTGATCCGCATGAAGGCGATCTGGTGGGATGATGAAACCCAGGGGATGCGCTTCGAGTACCGGGAGATCCCCGAGGACATGAAGGCGCAGTGCGACGAGTACCGCCTGAAGCTGATCGAGGTCGCGGCTGAGGGCAACGAGGAACTGCTGCACAAATACCTCGAGGGGGCGACGCTGTCGATCGAGGAGATCCGGCGCGGCCTGCGCGCGCGCGCGATCCGCAACGAGATCTGCATCGTCACCTGCGGCTCCGCATTCAAGAACAAGGGCGTACAGGCCGTGCTGGACGCGGTCATCGAGTACATGCCGTCGCCGGTCGATGTGCCGGACGTTCGCGGCCAGACCGAGGACGGCGAGGAAATTACGCGCGCACCAACGGACGAAGCGCCGTTCTCGGCGCTCGCATTCAAGATCCTGAATGACCCGTTTGTCGGCAACCTGACCTTCTTTCGCGTCTATTCCGGAACGCTGAATTCCGGCGACCAGCTGTACGTGCCGAATCGCTCGCGCAAGGAGCGCATCGGCCGCCTGCTGCAGATGCACGCCAGCGATCGCGAGGAAATCAAGGTAGTCCACGCCGGTGACATCGCCGCGGCCGTAGGTCTCAAGGACGTCACGACGGGCGATACACTGTCCGATCCCGATGAGGTGATCGTCCTCGAGAAGATGGAATTCCCGGAGCCCGTGATCTCGGTGGCGGTCGAGCCGAAGACCAAGGCTGACCAGGAGAAGATGGGCATCGCGCTGCAGCGTCTCGCCAAGGAAGACCCGTCATTCCGCGTCTCGAGCGACCAGGAATCCGGTCAGACGATCATCTCCGGCATGGGCGAGCTGCACCTCGAAATCATCGTCGACCGCATGAAGCGCGAATTCAAGGTCGAGGCTGGCGTCGGCAAGCCGCAGGTCGCCTATCGCGAGACGATCCGCAAGACGGTCGAGCAGGAAGGCAAGTTCGTGCGCCAGACCGGCGGCCGCGGCCAATACGGCCATGTGTGGCTGCGTCTCGAGCCGCTGCCGGAAGGCAAGGGCTACGAATTCGTCAATGAGGTCGTCGGCGGCACCGTGCCGCGCGAGTACATCCCGGCCGTGGACAAGGGCGTCAAGGAAGCGCTGCTGTCCGGTGTCATCGCCGGATTCCCGATCGTCGACGTGCGCGTCGCGATCACCGACGGCTCGTATCACGACGTCGACTCGAACGAAATGGCCTTCAAGATCGCCGGCAGCATGGCCTTCAAGGCGGGCTTCGCAAGGGCGAAGCCGGTGCTGCTTGAGCCGATCATGAATGTCGAGGTGGTGACGCCGGAGGAATACTCGGGTGACGTGATCGGCGACCTCAATCGCCGCCGCGGGCAGATCACGGGCATGGACGAATCGCCTTCCGGCAAGGTCGTGACGGCCGAGGTGCCGCTGGCCGAGATGTTCGGCTATGCGACCACAGTGCGCTCGATGAGCCAGGGACGAGCGACATTCACGATGGAATTCAAGAAGTACGTCGAGGTGCCGAACAACGTCGCCGAGGCGGTCATGAAGAAGGCCTCCTGAGGGAATTACGCCATGGCTAAGGAAAAATTCATTCGATCGAAGCCGCATGTGAATGTCGGGACGATTGGTCATGTGGACCATGGGAAGACGACGTTGACGGCGGCGTTGACCAAGGTGATGGCGGAGAAGCACGGCGGCGAGTTCACGGCCTACGACCAGATTGACAAGGCGCCGGAAGAGAAGGCGCGCGGGATCACGATAGCGACTGCGCACGTGGAGTATCAGTCGGCGGAGCGGCATTACGCGCACGTGGACTGCCCGGGGCATGCGGACTATGTGAAGAACATGATCACCGGTGCGGCGCAGATGGACGGCGCGATCCTGGTGGTATCGGCGGCGGACGGTCCGATGCCGCAGACCCGCGAGCACATCCTGCTGGCGCGCCAGGTGGGCGTGCCGTACATCGTGGTGTATTTGAACAAGTGCGACATGGTGGATGACGCGGAGCTGATCGAGCTGGTGGAGATGGAAGTGCGCGAGCTGTTGTCGAAGTACCAGTTCCCGGGCGATGACACGCCGATTGTGCGTGGTTCGGCGCTGAAGGCGCTGGCGGGTGATGCCGGTGAGCTGGGAGCGGAGTCGGTGGTCAAGCTGGTGGCGGAGATGGACCGCTACATTCCGACCCCGGTGCGGGTGATCGACAAGCCATTCCTGATGCCGATCGAGGACGTGTTCTCGATTTCGGGGCGCGGCACGGTGGTGACCGGGCGCATTGACCGCGGGATCGTGAAGATCAACGACGAGATCGAGATCGTGGGCCTGAAGCCGACCCTGAAGACCACCTGCACGGGTGTGGAGATGTTCAGGAAGCTGTTGGACGAGGGCCGGGCGGGCGACAACGTGGGAGTGTTGCTGCGTGGCACCAAACGTGAAGAGGTTGAGCGCGGGCAGGTATTGGCGAAGCCGGGCAGCATCAACCCGCACACCAATTTCGAGTGTGAGGTGTACGTGCTGACCAAGGAAGAGGGTGGCCGTCATACGCCATTCTTCAAGGGCTACCGGCCGCAGTTCTATTTCCGGACCACCGATGTGACCGGGACTATCGAGCTGCCGGCGGGGGTGGAGATGGTCATGCCGGGGGACAACATCAAGATGGTGGTGGAGCTGATTGCGCCGATCGCGATGGAGGAAGGACTGCGCTTCGCGATTCGCGAGGGCGGCCGCACCGTCGGCGCCGGTGTCGTGTCAAAGGTACTGAAGTAAAAGGTGCAGCGATGGCAACCAGCCAGAACATCCGGATTCGCCTGAAGGCATTCGATCACAAGCTGATCGACACTTCGGCGCGCGAGATCGTCGAGACCGCGCGCCGCACCGGGGCAACCGTGCGTGGCCCGGTGCCATTGCCGACCAAGATCGAGCGCTTCACGGTGCTGGTCTCCCCGCACGTCGACAAGGACGCGCGCGACCAGTACGAGATCCGCACCCACAAGCGCCTGATGGACATCGTCAACCCGACCGACAAGACGGTCGACGCGCTGATGCGCCTCGAACTGCCGGCCGGTGTGGACGTGCAGATCAAGTTGAACTGAGGCGACGAGTCGCTATACTAGGCGGCTCGTTTTCGCCCTGAACGAGCGCAAGGGACAGATACCTTCCGCCGTCGCTTTTTGCGGGGTCGAAACCGGCCGCGGGATGAGCGCAAGGGCGCCGCCCCGGGGCGGACTGGAATGTTGGGACAGCGCCGGCCAATTGCAGCCGACGCAGTGTAAAAAGGGATATAAATCATGACCATAGGTCTGATCGGCCGCAAGGCCGGTATGACTCGGGTATTCACCGACGCGGGTGACGCCGTGTCGGTGACGGTCATTGAGGCATTGCCCAACCGCGTGGTGCAGATCAAGGACGTGAGCCCCGACGGCTATCGCGCCGTTCAGGTCACCGTTGGCACCCGCCGCGCCTCCCGCCTTACCAAGCCCGCCGCCGGTCACTACGCCAAGCCGGGCGTGCTGCCGGGCGAGGGCCTGATCGAGTTCCGCCTCGCCGCAGGCGAGGGCGCGGATTTGAAGACCGGCACCGAGCTCAAGGTCGATATGTTCGCAGCCGGCCAGGTCATCGACGTCATGGGCACGACGATCGGCAAGGGCTTTGCGGGCGTCATGAAGCGGCACGGCTTTGCCGGCGGCTACGCGAGTCACGGCGCATCGGTCGTGCACCGCTCGCCCGGCTCGATCGGCCAGCGTCAGACCCCGGGCCGCGTGTTCCCCGGCAAGCGCATGGCCGGCCGCATGGGTGGCGTGCGCCGCACGGAAGAGAATTTAAAGGTCGTCCAGGTAGACCTGGAGCGCAGCCTGCTGCTGGTCAGCGGGTCGGTGCCCGGGGCCCCGGGCGGGCGCGTGGTGGTGCGGCCGTCGGTCAAGGCCGAGGCCGGCAAGCGCCGCAAGTTCGTGGCCGCAACGAAAAAGTGACGCAGAGGCACTAGCGATGAAGCTGAAGCTGGTGAATGGCGGGGCGTCCGGCTCCGAAATCGATGTCAGCGATGCGACCTTCGGCCGTGAGTTCAACGAGCCGTTGATCCATCAGGTGCTGACTGCCTACGCGGCCGCGGGCCGCGCCGGCACCAAGGCACAGAAGACCAAGGCCGAGGTGCGTGGCGGCGGCAAGAAGCCGTGGGCGCAGAAAGGCACGGGCAGCGCACGCGCAGGCTCGATCAGGAGCCCCATCTGGGTCGGCGGCGGGCGTGCATTTGCGGCGAAGCCCCGGAGCTACGCGCAGAAAGTCAATCGCAAAATGTACCGTGGCGCAATCCGCTCGATGCTGTCCGAACTCGTGCGTCAGCAGCGCTTGCTGGTGACCGGCGCGCTCGAAATTGATGCGCCGAAGACCAAGATGCTGGTCGGCAAGCTGGCCGAGCTCGGTCTCGAGAACGTGTTGATCCTGATCGAGGCTTATGACGAGAAGCTGCATCTCGCATCGCGCAACCTGGTGGGCGTGGACGTACTGACGGTTGCGAGTCTCGATCCGATGAGCCTGGCGCGCTATCCAAAAGTGCTCGCGACTGTCGGTGCGCTGCGCATGCTCGAGGAGCGGCTGGCATGAGCGCGATCTCGAAGGAACGATTGATCAATGTGCTGATCGCGCCGCATGTGTCGGAAAAGAGCGCGCGCATCGCCGAGCAGGGCGGCCAGTACGTATTCCGGGTTCGCACCGACGCGACCAAGCCGGAGATCCGCGCCGCGGTCGAATTCATGTTCGAGGTCAAGGTCGCCACCGTGCGGGTCATCAACGTGGCGGGCAAGAGCAAGAAATTCGGGCGCTCCCTGGGCCGCCGCTCGGACTGGAAGAAAGCCTATGTGCGCCTGGCCGAGGGCCAGGCCATCGAGATGGCCGGCGCCGAGCGCGCCTGAGCCTGGCCACAGGACAGCATCATGCCACTGAAGAAAATGAAGCCGACTTCACCGGGAACGCGCTTCCAGTTGCGCCCCGACCGTTCGAAGCTGCACCGCGGCGCGCCGGTGCGCGCGCTCGTGGCCGGCCGCAAGTCCACGGGCGGGCGCAACAACATCGGGCGCATGACCACGCGCCACAAGGGCTCGGGTCACAAGCACAACTACCGGATGGTCGATTTCCGTCGCGACAAGGACGGGATCTCGGCAAAGGTCGAGCGGCTCGAATACGATCCGAACCGCTCGTCGTACATCGCGCTCCTGCTCTACAAGGACGGCGAACGCCGCTACATTCTCGCGCCGAAGGGCGTGGATACCGGCGATGAACTGCAGTCCGGCGCCGATTCGCCGATCCGTTCCGGCAATGCGATGCCATTGCGGCACATCCCGGTCGGCTCGCTGGTGCACAACGTCGAATTGAAGCCCGGCAAGGGCGGCCAGGTTGCGCGCGCCGCGGGCAGTTCAGCGCAGTACAGCGGCCGCGAGGGCGCCAACGCGATCCTGAAGCTGAAGTCCGGCGAGACCCGCAAGGTCAGCGTGGATTGCCGCGCGACGATCGGTGAGATCGGCAATGACGAACACAACCTGCGCAGCTTCGGCAAGGCCGGCGCGAAGCGCTGGCGCGGCATCCGGCCGACCGTGCGCGGCGTCGCGATGAACCCGGTCGATCATCCGCACGGCGGCGGCGAGGGCCGCTCGGGGCAGGGCAACCCGCACCCGGTTTCCCCGTGGGGCTGGCATACGAAGGGCAAGAAGACGCGCAACAACAAGCGCACCGATGCATCAATCGTGCGCAGGCGCAAGAAAGGAGCGTAAGCGAAATGTCACGTTCCCTCAGGAAGGGCCCATTCGTCGATTTGCACCTCGCGAAGAAGGTGCAGGTGGCCCGCGACAAGAATGACCGTCGTCCCATCAAGACCTGGTCGCGGCGTTCGATGATCATGCCGGACATGGTCGGGCTGACGATTGCGGTGCACAACGGCCGTCAGCACGTGCCGTTGCTGGTAACCGAGAACATGGTCGGTCACAAGCTCGGCGAGTTCGCGCCGACGCGGATTTTCAAGAGTCACTCGTCAGCCAAGAAAGTCGAGACGACTCCGGAGTAATGCGATGCAGGTGTCAGCAATTCTGCGCCACGCGCGCATCTCACCCCAGAAATGCCGGCTGGTGGCCGACATGGTGCGCGGCCAGCAGGTCGGGCAGGCGCTCGCCGTGCTCGCGTACACGCCGAAGAAGGGCGCGCGCATCGTGCGCAAGGTGCTCGAGTCGGCGATCGCGAATGCCGAGCAGAATCTCGGCGCGGACATCGATGAACTGAAGATCTCCCGCATCGAGGTGGACGCAGCGCCGACGGCGAAGCGCTTCCACGCGCGGGCGAAAGGCCGTGGCAACCGCATCGTCAAGCGGCTCTCCCACATCAAAGTGACTGTGGCCGATAAGGCCCAGTAAGAAGCGGGCGAACGGAGCAGTAAATGGGTCAGAAGGTCAACCCGATCGGCATCCGCCTCGGCATCACGCGCGACTGGTCGTCACGCTGGTATGCGGATAGCAAGAATTTCCCGTCGCTCATCCTCTCCGACTGGAGGGTGCGCGAGTTCCTGAGGAAGAAGCTCACCGATGCGTCGGTCAGCCGCATCCACATCGAGCGGGCGGCGCGCAAGGCCAACATCACGATTCACACGGCGCGGCCGGGCGTCGTGATCGGCCGCAAAGGCGAGGACATCGAGAAGCTCAGGATCGAAGTGGCGAAGCTGATGAAGCTGGCGGTGCAGGACGTTCGGCTCAACATCGCCGAGATCAGGAAGCCGGAGCTCGACGCGCAGCTGGTTGCCGAGAGCATTGCGCAGCAGATCGAGAAGCGCGTGATGTTCCGCCGCGCGATGAAGCGCGCGGTGACCAACACCATGCGAAGTGGCGCGCTGGGCGTGAAGGTGCGCGTGGCAGGGCGGCTGAATGGCGGCGAAATCGCGCGGTCCGAATGGACGCGCGAGGGCCGCGTCCCGCTGCACACATTCCGCGCCGAGATCGACTACGGGCTGGCCGAGGCGCGCACGACCTATGGCGTCATCGGCGTGAAGGTCTGGGTCTTCAAGGGCGAGGTCTTCGATCGCGAGGAGGCCGAGCCCGAAGTGGTCGAGACCCATGAAAAGCAGGCCGCCCCGGAACTGGCAGCCGGCTGAACGATAAGGACGACCGGACATGATGCAGCCCAAGCGGACCAAGTACCGCAAGATGTTCAAGGGAAACCTGTCCGGCATGGCGACACGGGGCAGCTCGGTCGCGTTCGGCGATTACGGGCTGAAGGCGATGGACCGTTCGCGCATGACCGCTCGTGAGATCGAAGCGGCACGCCGCGCGATGACGCGCTACGTCAAGCGCGGCGGCCAGATCTGGATCCGCGTGTTCCCGGATGTGCCGGTCACCAAGAAGCCGCTCGAGGTCCGCATGGGCAGCGGCAAGGGCAATGTCGAGTACTGGGTCGCGAAGGTGACGCCGGGCAAGGTGCTGTTCGAGATCGAGGGCGTGCCGGAGGCAGAGGCACGCGAGGCATTCAGGTTGGCGGCCGCCAAGCTTTCGGTCACAACCGCCTTCGTCAAGCGGCAGGTGCGTTGATGAGCATCAAGGATTTGCGCGGCAAGACCGCGGCGGAGCTGCGCGAGGAATTGATCGCGCTGCGCCGTGAGCAGTTCAATTTGCGTATGGCATCCGCGTCCGGGCAACCGGCGCGGCCGGACCAGCACGGCAAGGTCAGGAAAAACATTGCACGGGTCAAGACCGTGTTGAAAGAGCTGGGGAGCGCGAAATGAGCGAGACTGCCCGCACGCTGACCGGCACCGTCGTCAGCAACAAGATGAACAAGACGATTTCCGTCTCGGTCGAGAGGCTGGTGAAGCATCCGGCCTACGGCAAGTACGTGCGGCGCACGACGAAGCTGCTCGCGCACGACGAGAACAACGAGTGCCGCGCGGGCGACACGGTGGCGATCGCCGAGTGCCGTCCGTTGTCGCGACACAAGGCATGGCGGCTGGTGCGCGTGATCGAACGCGCGCCGGCGGAATGAGTGGCGGGAGGCCAGGACCATGATCCAGCTCAGGACTCGCTTGGTGGCGGCGGACAACTCCGGTGCCCGCGAACTCATGTGCATCAAGGTCATGGGCGGGACCAGGCGTCGTTATGCCGGGGTCGGCGACGTCATCAAGGTCAGCGTCAAGGACGCGATCCCGCGCGGCAAGGTCAAGAAGGGCGAGGTTTACGACGCGGTCGTGGTTCGCACACGGCGTGGCGTGCGCCGCGCGGACGGATCGCTGATCCGCTTCGACGGCAATGCAGCCGTGTTGCTGACCCCCAAGCTCGAGCCGATCGGCACCCGGATTTTCGGGCCCGTGACGCGCGAGCTGCGCAATGTGCAGTTCATGAAGATCATTTCACTCGCGCCGGAAGTTCTATGAACAAGATTCGCAAGGGCGACACAGTCGTCGTTACAACCGGACGCGACAAGGGTCGCACCGGCACCGTGGTCAATATCCTGGCCAGCGGCCGTGTGCTCGTCGAGAACGTCAACATGGTCAAGAAGCACCAGCGCCCGAATCCGGCGAAAGGCGTGACCGGCGCGATCGTGCAAAAAGAGGCGCCATTGCATCTTTCAAATGTCGCGCTCTGGAACCCGGCGACCAAGAAGGCTGATCGTGTCGGCCGCAAGTTGCTCGAGGACGGACGCAAGGTCCGCTACTTCAAGTCCAACGGCGAAGTAGTGGACGCCTGAGAGTGGAGACTGCAGAGATGGCTTCAACAGCAAGGTTGCACAAGCACTACCGCGAGGTCGTGCTGCCGAAGCTCCGTCAGGACCTCGGCCTGAAGAACGACATGCAGGTGCCGCGCCTGACCAAGATCACCGTGAACATGGGTGTCGGCGAAGCCGTTGCCGACAAGAAAGTCATGGACGCGGCGACCGCGGACCTGGCGCGCATCACCGGCCAGAAGCCGGCCGTGCGCAAGTCAAAGAAGTCCGTCGCGACCTTCAAGATCCGCGAGGGCCTGCCGGTCGGCTGCATGGTGACGCTGCGCGGCGCGCGCATGTACGAGTTTTTGGACCGGCTGATCAATGTCGCCATGCCGCGAATCCGCGATTTCCGCGGCGTCAATCCGCGCTCATTCGACGGCCGCGGAAATTACAGCTTTGGCGTCAAGGAACAGATCATTTTTCCCGAGATCGCCTACGACCAGATCGATCAGTTGCGCGGCATGGACATCACGATCACGACCAATGCGCACGACGACAAATCCGGCCGGGCATTGCTCGAGGCCTTCAATTTTCCGTTCAGGAAGTGACCGATGGCGAAGACCAGCATGATCGAGCGCGAGAAGCGCCGCGCGAAAGTGGTGAAGAAGTACGCCGCGAAGCGCGCGCTGATCAAGGAACAGATCCGCGACCCGAAGGCGTCGCAGGAGGATCGCATGGCCGCGATCGAGGCGCTGCAGAAGCTGCCGCGCGATTCGAGCCCGGCGCGCAAGCGCAATCGCTGTGCGATTACCGGACGCTCACGCGGCAACTACCGGAAATTCGGCCTCGGCCGCGTCAAGCTGCGCGAGGCGACGATGCGCGGCGACGTGCCCGGCCTTCGCAAGGCAAGCTGGTGAGGAGCGACATCGATGAGCATGAGTGATCCGATTTCAGACCTGCTGACACGCATCCGCAATGGCCAGGGCGCCGGAAAGGCGGAGGTGTCGCTGCAGTCCTCGCGCGTGAAGCTGGCTATCGTCCGCGTGCTGAAGGACGAGGGATACATCAGCGACTTCGCGGTCCGCAATGAGGGCGGCAAGTCGATACTGACCGTCGCGCTCAAGTATCACGCCGGCAAGCCCGTGATCGAGCGTCTCCAGCGCGTGTCGCGGCCCGGCTTGCGGCAGTACCGCGCCAAGGATGAGTTGCCAAAGGTGATGGGCGGGCTTGGCATCGCGATCGTTTCGACGCCCGCAGGCGTCATGACCGACCGCGAGGCGCGCCGCGCCGGCCAGGGCGGCGAAGTCCTGTGCCTGGTGTCCTGAGGAATCCGGATCATGTCCAGAATTGCCAAGATGCCGGTCGATCTGCCGAAGGGTGTCAATGCGACGCTTGCGGCTGATGCCGTGACCATCAAGGGCGCCAAGGGCGCGCTGACGATGCGTCTGGCGCGCGGCATCACGGTCGCGCAGAACGAACAGCAACTCGTGGTCGTCGTCACTGCTGCCAAGGACGCGTCGACACGGATCGCGACGGCAGGCGCGACGCGCGCGAATCTCGCGAATATGGTTGCGGGCGTCACCAGGGGCTTCGAGCGCAAGCTCGAGCTGGTCGGTGTCGGTTACCGCGCGGCGGTGCAGGGCAAGAACCTGAACCTGACGCTGGGATTTTCGCACCCGGTCAGCTACCCGGTTCCGGAAGGCATCTCGATCGAGACGCCGAGCCAGACCGAAATCGTCATCAAGGGCGTCGACCGCCAGAAAGTTGGCCAGGTCGCGGCCGAGATCCGCGGCTATCGGCCGCCGGAGCCTTACAAGGGCAAGGGCGTGCGTTATGCCGGCGAGAGGATCGTCATGAAGGAAGGCAAGAAGAAGTAAGGCCATGGCACAGCTGACCAAAAAGGACCGGCGCTTGCGGCGCGCGACACGCGGCCGCGCCAAGATCCGCGAACTCGGTGCGGCGCGCCTGACAGTGCACCGCACGCCGCGGCACATCTACGCACAGGTGACGACCGCCGACGGGGCACGGGTGCTCGCGATCGCCTCGACCGTGCAGAAAGAGGTCGCCAAGGACCTGAAAGGCACGGGCAATGCGGCCGCGGCGGCCGCGGTGGGCCGTGCAATCGCCGAGCGCGCGAAGGCGGCCGGCATCACGTCGGTGGCGTTCGACCGCTCCGGCTTCAAGTATCACGGGCGCCTGAAGGCGCTCGCCGAGGCGGCCCGCGAGGCCGGCCTCAAGTTCTGATTCCGGGGGAAGCGTAATGGCACGAGTGGAAAGATCCTCATCCGGCGACGACCTGATCGAAAAGCTGGTCGCGGTCAACCGCACCGCCAAGGTCGTCAAGGGTGGCCGGCAATTCGGCTTCACCGCGCTGACCGTGGTCGGCGACGGCGCAGGCAAGGTCGGCTTCGGCTATGGCAAGGCGCGCGAGGTGCCGACGGCGATCGCGAAGGCCATGCAGCAGGCGCGCAAGAACATGACGACGGTGCCGCTGCGCAGCGACTCGCTGCATTACGCCCTGCAGGGGCGGCATGGCACGACCCGCGTCTACATGCAGCCGGCGTCGGACGGCACAGGCGTGATCGCCGGTGGCGGCATGCGCGCGGTGTTCGAGTGCGCCGGCGTGCGCAATGTGCTGGCCAAGTGCTACGGCTCGCGCAACCCGATCAATGTCGTGCGCGCGACCTTTGACGCGTTCTCGCGCATGACGGCGCCGGATCGCATCGCGGCGAAGCGCGGCAAGACCCTCGAAGAGATCATGGGCTGATCGCAATGAGCAAGGAACAGCTGAAAGTTACGTTGAAAAGCAGCGTGCACGGGCAACTGCAGAATATCCGCGCCTCGGTGTACGGTCTCGGGCTGCGGCGGATTCGCGATTCACGCGTTGTCCCCGACACCGCCGAGGTGCGCGGAATGATCCGCGTCGCGCAGCACCTGCTGGGCGTCGAGCGCGCGTGACGGATCAAGGAGCGGAGATGCGACTGAACACTCTGAAACCCGCTGCTGGCAGCAAGAAGCCACGGCTGCGTGTCGGACGCGGCGCGTCCGCCGGCCAGGGCAAGACCTGCGGCAAGGGCGGCAAGGGCCAGAAGGCGCGTAAGGGCGGCTATCACAAGGTCGGCTTTGAGGGCGGCCAGGTGCCGCTGCAGCGGCGCCTGCCAAAAGTCGGTTTCCGCTCGGCGATGCACGCAACCCGGGCCGAGGTCACATTGACGGACCTCACCAAGGTGAAGGCTGACGTCATCGATCTCGCCGCGCTGATTGCCGCAAGCGTCGTTCCCCTCCAGACGGAGAAGGCGAAGGTCATCCTGTCGGGCTCGATCGCTCGCGCTGTTACGCTGCGCGGCCCCGCAGTGCGCGCGACCAAGGGTGCGCGCGCTGCGATTGAGCAGGCGGGCGGCAAGATCGAGGAGGGCGTCGCGGCCTGATCAGCCTGGCGGCGCACAGCAGCACACCATGACAACAACGGCAGGCAACGCGACACTCGCGCTCGGTGAAGTCACGCGCTTCACCGAGATGCGTCATCGCCTGCTGTTCATGCTGGGCGCACTGGTCGTCTACCGCACCGGCACCTTCGTGCCGGTACCAGGCATCGATCCGGCGGCACTTGCACGGCTGTTCGATCGCCAGGAAGGCACGATCCTCGGGCTGTTCAATATGTTCTCTGGCGGCGCACTGTCGCGTCTCTCGATCTTCGCGATGGGCGTGATGCCCTATATCTCGGCGTCGATCATCCTGCAGATGATGGCGGTCGTCGTGCCATCGATGGCCGCGATCAAGAAGGAAGGCGAGTCCGGGCGCCGCAAGATCACGCAGTGGACCCGCTACTTCACAGTCGTGCTGGCGAGCTTTCAGGGTTTTGCCGCCGCGATCGCATTCACGAACCAGGGAGTCGTCATCAATCCGGGTTTCTGGTCATTTCTCATGCCGGCTGTCGTGACACTGACCGCGGGCACGATGTTCCTGATGTGGCTCGGCGAACAGATAACCGAGCGCGGCATCGGCAACGGCATCTCGATGATCATCCTGTCGGGCATCATTTCCGGCCTGCCGGCGGCGATCGGCGGCACGCTTGAGCAGGTGCGCTCGGGCGAGATGAATCCGGCCTTCGCGATCCTGCTGGTGCTCCTGATCGGCGCGGTCACCGGATTCTGCGTATTCGTCGAGAGCGGCCAGCGCCGCATTCCGGTCAACTACGCGAAGCGCCAGGTCGGGCGGCGCATGTACGCCGGTCAGACCAGCCACCTGCCATTCAAGCTGAACATGTCCGGCGTAATTCCGCCGATCTTCGCCTCGTCGCTGCTGCTGTTTCCGGCGACGCTCGCAAGCTTCTTCGGCACTGGCGAGAGCTCGCGCTGGTTGCAAAACGTCGCAGCGGCGCTCGGCTGGGGCCAGCCGCTGCACCTGCTGATCTATGGCGGTTTGATCGTGTTCTTCTGTTTTTTCTACACGGCGCTCGTGTTCAATTCGCGCGAGACCGGGGAGAACCTGAAAAAGGGCGGCGCCTTCATCCCGGGCATCCGGCCGGGCCAGCAGACCGCCGAATACATTGACAAGGTGCTGACGCGGCTGACCGTCTGGGGCGCGCTGTACGTGACGCTGGTATGCCTGTTGCCGGAGATCCTGATGTCGTACGGCCGCGTGCCCTTCTACTTCGGCGGCACGTCGCTCCTGATCATCGTCGTGGTCGTCATGGATTTCGTTGCCCAGTTGAATGCGCACCTGATGTCGCACCAGTACGAGGGCCTGATGAAGAAGGCGAACCTGCGCGGCTCGGGCCGCAGCGGCGCGCCGCGCTGAGGACGGCTATGCCGTCCGGGAGTCGGAGATGAAAGTTCGTCCATCGGTCAGGAAGATCTGCAAGAACTGCAAGATCGTCCGGCGTCGCGGTGTTGTGCGGGTTATCTGCTCGTCGGATGCCCGCCACAAGCAGCGTCAGGGCTGAGACTATGAGGTCCGTAAACTTGAGAAAAGCCACTTTTTCACGTATGCTACCGCGTTTTCCGCGGCTCAGGGGTCGGTAGCCATGGCGCGCATCGCAGGCATCAACATTCCGGTCAACAAACACGTCGCCATCGGGCTGACGCACATCTACGGCATCGGCCCTTCGCGCGCGAAGATGGTCTGCGTGGCCACGGGTGTCGACCCGTCGACGAAGGTGCGCGACCTGACCGAGGCCGAGGTTGCCATGCTGCGCACGCAAATTTCGCGCTTCCTGGTGGAAGGCGACCTGCGGCGCGAGAACTCGATGAATTTGAAGCGGCTGATGGATCTCGGCTGCTACCGCGGGATACGCCATCGCAAGGGGCTCCCGGTTCGCGGCCAGCGCACGCGCACCAATGCACGCACGCGCAAGGGACCGCGCCGCGCGGCGATCAAGACCAATGTCGCGCCCGCCAAGAGTTGAGCCGGCGCCGGCACACAGACTGATCAGGTAAAGCGATGACCGAAGAGAAGAAAGTCGACGAGAAAAAAGTCGAAGAAAAGCAAGACGCGGCACCGGCCGCCGTGAAGACGCGCAAGAAGGCGAAGCGCCAGGTGTCCGAGGGCATCGCGTACGTCCACGCGTCATTCAACAACACGATCGTCACGATCACCGACCGGCAGGGCAACACGCTCGCATGGGCGACTTCCGGCGGCTCTGGTTTTCGCGGCTCGCGCAAGAGCACGCCATTCGCCGCGCAGGTCGCCGCCGAGAAGGCTGGTGTGGCCGCTCAGGAACACGGCCTGCGCACCGTCGAGGTCAAGGTCAAGGGACCCGGCCCGGGTCGTGAGTCCGCGGTCCGCGCGCTGAATGCCTGCGGTCTCAAGGTGACGAGTATCGCGGACGTGACGCCGATCCCGCATAACGGCTGCCGACCGCCCAAAAAGCGGCGCGTCTGAGGTCCACCGAATCATGGCCAGATACCTGGGTCCCAAGTGCAAGCTCTCGCGCCGCGAGGGCACCGATCTGTTCCTCAAGAGCGGCATCAAGCCGCTCGAGAGCAAGTGCAAGCTTGAAGTCCCGCCGGGCGGCATCAAGGGCGATCGCCGCACGCGCTTGTCGGGCTACGGCGTGCAGTTGCGCGAGAAGCAGAAGCTGCGCCGCATGTATGGCGTGCTGGAACGGCAGTTCCGCAACTATTACGCGAAGGCAGCCGGCCGCTCCGGCTCGACCGGCGAGAACCTGCTGCGCTTTCTGGAATCGCGGCTCGACAACGTCGTTTACCGCATGGGCTTTGCCGCGACCCGCGCCGAGGCGCGCCAGCTGGTCGGCCACAAGGCCATCGAAGTCAATGGCGAGACGGTCAATGTGCCGTCCTACCAGTGCGCGGCCGGCGACGTGATTGCGGTGCGCGAAAAGTCCCGCAGCCAGGCGCGCATCGCAGCGGCACTCGCGATCGCGACCCAGATCGGCCTGCCCGAATGGGTCGAGGTGGATGACAAGAAGTTTGCCGGCACGCTGAAGGCGCTGCCGGATCGCGATCAGATCCTGCCCGACATCAACGAAAATCTCGTCGTCGAGCTTTACTCGAAGTAATAGGTGACGGCAATGCAAGGCTCCGCCACGGAATTCCTCAAGCCCCGCTCCGTCAAGGTCACCGAGACCGCGGCGCGGCAGGCCCGCATCGTGATCGAGCCGTTCGAGCGCGGCTTCGGCCACACGCTCGGCAACGCGCTCAGGCGCGTGCTGCTGTCGTCGATGCCCGGTTGTGCCGTGACCGAGGTCGAGATCGACGGCGTGTTGCACGAGTACACCAGCATCGAGGGCGTGCAGGAGGACGTCGTTGACGTGCTGCTGAATCTCAAGCTGGTCGCAATCGAGATGCACAGTCGCGAGTCGGTTGAGCTGCGCTTGCAGAAGAAGGGCCCCGGCCCGGTTACTGCCGGCGACATCCAGGTCGACCACGATGTCGTCATCGTGAATCCCGGGCTGATCATCGCGAATCTGACGAAGCCGATTGAACTTGGCATGACACTCAAGATCGAGCGCGGCCGCGGCTATCGGCCGGCAGTCCAGCGCCTCGAGTTCGAGGAGCAGAGCAGGCCGATCGGCCGGCTGCAGCTCGACGCATCATTCTCGCCCGTGCGGCGCGTGACCTACGCGATCGAGTCCGCGCGCGTCGAGCAGCGCACCGATCTCGACAAGCTGATCATCGACATCGAGACCAATGGCACGATCAATCCGGACGAGGCGATCCGGCGCGCCGGCAGCATCCTGAAGGACCAGCTGACAGTGTTCGTGGATCTCGAGGGCCACGGCGAATCACCGAACCGCGACGCGGGCCCGCTGCCGGATCCGATCCTGCTGCGCCCGGTCGACGAGCTTGAGCTGACGGTCAGGAGCGCAAACTGCCTGAAGGCCGAGAACATCCATTACATCGGTGACCTGGTGCAGCGCACCGAGGTCGAGCTGCTGCGCACGCCGAATCTCGGCAAGAAGTCGCTGACCGAGATCAAGGAAGTCCTTGAGAGCCACGGGCTGACGCTCGGCATGCGTATCGAGGGCTGGCCGCCGGTTTCTCTGCGCCGCGAAGACGAATTGCGCACCGCCTGAAGCCGCGCACGGGAAACCATAGATGCGTCATCAACTTTCTGGCCGCCAGCTTTCACGCAACAGCTCCCATCGCAAGGCGCTGATGCGCAACATGGCAGCTGCGCTGTTGCGTGAGGAAACGATCCGCACGACGTTGCCAAAGGCCAAGGAATTGCGCCGGGTCGTGGAGCCGCTGATCACGCTCGGCAAGAGCGACTCGCTGGCCGGGCGCCGCCGCGCGCAGTCACAACTGCGCGACACGACCCTGGTCGAGAAGCTGTTCGGCGACATCGGGCCGAGATTCCGTGCCCGCGCCGGCGGCTATACGCGCATCCTGAAGATGGAACCGCGCATGGGCGACATGGCGCCGATGGCACTGATGCAGCTGGTCGAGGCCGACGCGGTGCTCACCAGCGCACCCCCTGAAAAGCCCGACCCGAAGAAGGCGTCGAAGAAAGCCGACAAGAAGGCCGCGCCAAAAAAGAAGGCCGCCAAGGCCGAAGCGGAGCCGAAGCGCCGCCGCAAGGCCGCAGCCTGAAGATTTCCATACCTGCCAGCCTCGCCTGACGGCGGGCTCAGTAGTCGCCATGGAGAAAGCCGGGGTCATCCCCGGCTTTTTTTTGTCAGAATGGTGCCGGGTCGCAGGTTCGCAGTTGTTCGAAATTGCGAACCTGCGACCCGGCACCACCAACCAAAGAGGGGAGAGTCATGAGTCTCGTGCAGGAATTCAAGGAATTTGCCATGAAGGGCAATGTCGTCGACATGGCCGTCGGCATCATCATCGGTGCTGCCTTCGGCAAAATCGTGTCGGCGCTCGTCGGTTCGGTCCTGATGCCTGCGATCGGCATGATGCTGGGCGGCATCGATTTCTCGGGATTGAGCGTCGTGCTCGGCACCGATGCCAAGACCGGCGAGCCCGTCGCCATCCAGTACGGCCTGTTCATCCAGTCCCTGATCGACTTCCTGATCATCGCGTTTGCGATCTTCATGGCGCTCAAGGGCATGAACAGGATGAAGAAGCCGGCCGCGCCGGCCGCCACACCGGCGGCGCCACGCGAGGAAGTACTGCTGACGGAAATTCGCGATCTGCTGCGGCAACGCTGATCAAACTGGTGCCGGGTCGCAGGTTCGCAGTTGTTCGAAACTGCGAACCTGCGACCCGGCACCAATCAGCACCAATCAGGCGGCACCAATCAGGCGGTGGCGGCGAATGCCTCGCGCGTGAGATTGCGGGGCGCGCCCGTGCCGGCGACCACGTTGTCCTCGATCCGGATGCCGCCGAAGGGCTTCAGGGTCTCGACGCGCTTCCAGTCGATCGCGCGGCCTCCGCCATTGGCTTTCGCCTTCGTGAGCAGCGAATCGATGAAGTAGATCCCCGGTTCGATCGTCACGACGAAACCGGCCTCCAGATCGCGCGTGAGACGGAGATACGGATGCCCCGCGGGCTTCGGCCGCGTGCCTCCTTCCGGTCCCGCCATGAATCCGCCGGCGTCATGCACCATCAGGCCGAGCAGGTGGCCGATGCCATGCGGGAAGAACACCGACGTCACACCTTCCGCAACCGCCGCTTCCGGCGTGCCCTTGACGATGCCATGCTCGACCAGGATGCCGGCGATGGCGCGGTGCGCCGCGAGATGGATCTCGCGATAGTCCGTACCGGGGCGCACCAGGTCGGCAAGTTTCAGCTGGGCCGCATCAAGCGCGTCGATCAGTGCCTGATAATCGCCGCTGGCACTTGCGTAGGTGCGCGTGATATCCGAGCTGTAGCCGGCGAACTGGGCGCCCGCGTCGATCAGGAATGACCGGACCACCGGCGCGCGCTTGCGGTCCAGGTGCTGGTAATGCAACACGGCGGCATGCGTGTCGAAGGCAATGATGTTGTTGTAGGGCAGCTCCTCTTCGCGCGCGCCCGCCGCCCGGCAATAGCCCAGGTGGATTTCGTACTCGGTGGCTCCTGCGCGGAAACCGGCTTCGGCCGCGCGATGACCACGCACGCCAGCGGCCGACGCCCGGGCCATGCATTCGACCTCATAGGGCGTCTTGGCGGCGCGGGCGTAATCGAGCAGGGTGATCAGGGCCGCGGGATCATGATCGCCAAGCCCCTCGGTTGCTGCCGTTGGCTCGCCAAGGACCGCCCAGCGCGCTGCGCCGCCCAAGGACTGCTTCAGTTCGGCCGGCGACCGGACCACCTTCAGGTCGAATGACCCCACCCAATAGCCCTCAGGAAGGGCTGGCGGCATGTACCAATAGTCATCCGGCTGGTGAAAAATGAGGCTTGGGCGGCTGCCGGGGCGATAGACCACGAAACAGTCGGCGGTGCCGTCCGGGACCCAGGATCGATAGCGCGGGTTGGGCTTGAAGGGGTAGCTGTTGTCGTCAAGATACAGGTACCTGAGGCTGCCGGAGGCAACAATCAGGCCCTCATAGCCCTGCGCAGCCAGCCCGCGGTCGGCCCTGGCCATCATCTCCCTCAGGTGGCCAGCATAGAGCGCCGAAATTGCAGGCTGCGACATCAATGGTCCCTCGCTCACAGGCTTGTGGAAGCGTAGCCGTTGGCGGCTCCAATGGCCATGCCTGAGGTGCCCTGCGCAGCACTTGTCGCCTATTTGCGACCTTTCCAATCCGCAGCATTGAGGCTAAAATCCCGCGACGCGACGAATCACCGAAACTTGAAAACGCGATGTTTTCGCTGCGGACCTTACCTTCCTTTTCTCACTAAACGAACCTGGGGTAACTGACGATGAATGCAAAGATTTGGGGCGCCATTGCGGTTGCCCTCATGCTGGGTGCCTGCGGTGGCAAGCAGGAAGAAGCTGCTCCGGCCGCTACTGAAGAAGCTGCTCCTGCTGCGACCGAAGTGGCGCCAGCTGCTGATGCCGCTGCGACCGAAGCTGCGCCGGCTGATGCCGCTGTAACGACCGAAGCTCCTGCAGACGACAAAGCTGCCCCTGCGCAGTAAGTCCTGAAGCAAGAGGCCAATCGGCCGGGCGGACGGCGCGGTAACCCCGCGACTTTCCCCCCGGCCGTTCCTTTTGGGGATGCACGATGTCGATCAGCATTCGTGAAGCGAAAGCCTCGCAACAGGACCGCAACTGGATCGAGCAGGCCTATGGCGAGTACCTCGCCGACCTGGCTGCAGATCAGACCGGCGTGTTTCCGTCACTGACAGTCACCGGACAGAGCATCGGCGAACTCGTGCAGGGATGGTTCCGCGACGAGCGCTCCGTGCCATTCGTGATCCTGCGTGAAAATCAACTGGCGGGATTCGCGCTGGTACAGCGCGAAGCGACGGCGGTCGAAGACCACAAGCGCCATTATCGGTTGAGCGAGTTTTTTGTCGGGCCGGCATTTCGCCGCGGCGGTGTCGGCCGCGGCGCGGCCATGCTGCTGTTCTCGCGCTTTGCTGGCGAGTGGACCATCGCCGAGCAGGCCAGGAATCCGGGCGCGATCCGCTTCTGGCGCCGCGTTGTCGCCGAATACACGAATGGCGATTTTCGCGAGCGCCGCGCCCACGGCGAAGTGGCGCATCAGTTCTCGACCCACCGCACGGCGTCGGTGCCCGCGCGCTGAAGTCAGTCCCGGATCGAGACCACGACGCGGCGCGGTCCGGCGACCTCGAACAATAGCTCCAGCTCGAATTTCTGCCCCGCGACCAGCGGTTGCTTGAGTCCCATCAGCATCACGTGCAGGCCGCCCGGCGCGAATTCAACTTTCTCGCCGGACGCGACATGCAGCACAGCGACCTCGCGCATGCGCGCGACGTCGTCGACGATCTCCGTGCGATGTACGCCCGCGCTCGCGGCGACGGAAGTCTTCAGCTTCAGCAGGCGGTCCGACTTCGTGCTGCCATTCTCGAGCTGGAAATAGACCACGCCCATGCTGACGCCCGGTGGCGTCGCACGCGCCCAGGCAGAGGTGACGGTCAGCTCGTCTGCCATCGCGCCGCTGGCCGCCAGCAGCAACAACGGCGGCGCGAGCCACTCCATCGCGCGCGCGCTCATGCCGCGCTCTTCGCACGTGCGAGCACGCGCTTCAGATAACCGCCCGTGAAGGATGCGCCGGCGCGCGCGAGTTGCTCGGGCGTGCCCTCGGCGACGATCCGGCCGCCGCCGTCGCCGCCCTCGGGGCCAAGATCAATGACCCAGTCGGCGGTCTTGATCACATCCAGGTTGTGTTCGATGACGATCACGGTGTTTCCTTCGTCGCGCAGCCGGTGCAGCACTGCGAGCAGGTGTTTGACGTCCTCGAAGTGCAGGCCGGTGGTCGGCTCGTCGAGAATATAGAGCGTACGGCCCGTCGAGCGCTTGGAAAGTTCCTTGGCGAGCTTGACGCGCTGGGCCTCGCCGCCCGACAGCGTGGTCGCATTCTGGCCGAGCCGGACATAGGAAAGCCCGACGTCGAGCAATGTCTGTAACTTACTGGCGATGGTCGGCACGGCCTGGAAGAAAGGCCAGGCATCCTCGACCGTCATCTCGAGGACCTCCTGGATATTCTTGCCCTTGTAGCGGACGTCGAGAGTCTCGCGGTTGTAGCGGCGCCCCTTGCAGACATCGCAGGACACATAGATGTCTGGCAGGAAATGCATCTCGACCTTGATGACGCCGTCGCCCTGGCAGGCCTCACAGCGGCCGCCCTTGACGTTGAAGCTGAAGCGCCCGGGCTGGTAGCCTCGCGAGCGGGATTCTGCCGTGCCTGCGAACAGTTCGCGGATCGGCGTGAAGAGCCCCGTGTAGGTCGCCGGGTTCGAACGCGGCGTACGGCCGATCGGGCTCTGGTCGATGTCGATGATGCGGTCGATCTCGCCGATGCCGTCCACGCCCGCACAGGGCGCCGGCTGCTCCGAGGAAAGATCCAGCTCGCGCGCCGTGTGCCGGTACAGGGTGTCGTTGACGAGCGTGGATTTTCCCGAGCCCGACACGCCCGTCACGCAGGTCATCAGCCCGATCGGGAATGCGACGTCGATGGCCTTCAGATTGTTGCCAGTCGCTCCGCGCACGCGCAAAGCGCGTTTCGGGTTGCGCTGCCTGCGGCTCCCGGGAATTTCGATGCGCAGCCGCCCGGAAAGGTACTGGCCGGTCAGCGAAGTCGGACTCAATTCGATATCGGCAGGACTGCCCTGTGCGATCACGCGCCCGCCGTGCACGCCGGCGCCCAGGCCGAGGTCCACCACATGATCGGCCTGCCGGATCGCGTCTTCGTCGTGCTCGACGACGATGACGGTGTTGCCGAGATCGCGCAGCCGGTGCAGCGTGTCGAGCAGGCGCTGGTTGTCGCGCTGGTGCAGGCCGATGGATGGCTCGTCCAGGATGTACATGACGCCGACCAGGCCGGAGCCGATCTGGCTCGCGAGGCGAATGCGCTGGGATTCGCCGCCCGACAGCGTCTCGGCGCTGCGATCGAGTGTCAGGTAGTCGAGCCCGACGTCAACGAGAAATCCCAGGCGGTCGGCAATCTCCTTGACCACTTTCGCGGCGATGTCCGCGCGCCAGCCCTCGAGACGCAGCCCTGCGAAAAACTCGAGCGCCCGGCGCACGGGCAGGGCGGCGATCGCGGGCAGGGCGACGCCACCGACGAAAACATTCCGAGGCGCGCGTGCAAGTCTTGCGCCCTCGCAGTCGGGGCACTGGCGCGTCCCAAGGTAACGCGCAAGTTCTTCGCGCACCGCCATCGATTCGGTCTCGCGGTAGCGGCGATCGAGATTCGGCAGGATGCCCTCGAACTTGTGCGTACGCTTGATGGTTCGCCCGCGCGAATCGTAATAGCGGAACTCGACTTCCTCGCCCCCGCTGCCCTGCATCAGCACGTCCTGCACGCGCGTCGGCAGTCTGTTGTAGGGCGCTTCAGGGTCGAACTGGTAGTGGTCGGCGAGCGCCTGGATCATCTGGTAGTAGTAGGCATTGCGCCGGTCCCAGCCGCGCACCGCGCCACTGGCCAGTGACAATTGCGGATGCGTGACGACCCGCTCGGGGTCGAAGAACTGTTTCACGCCGAGACCATCACAACCCGGGCAGGCGCCGGACGGGTTGTTGAACGAGAACAGGCGCGGCTCCAGCTCCGACAATGAATAACCGCAGACCTTGCAGGCGAATTTGTCCGAGAACACCAGTTCCTCGCGCTTCGCTTCTTCGAGAAACGCAATGCGGGCCACCCCCTCGCCGAGCCGGAGCGCGGTCTCGAAGGATTCCGCCAGTCGCTGCTGCAGGTCCGCGCGCACCTTGAAGCGATCAACCACCGCGTCAATCGAATGCTTGCGCTTTGGGTCGAGCCGGATTTTCTGGTCGAGCTCAATGAGCTTTCCGTCGACGCGCGCGCGTACGAATCCCTTGCCGCGCAGTTCGTCGATGACCTGCTGGTGCTCGCCCTTGCGACCGGCTATTACCGGCGCGAGCAGTGCCAGGGGCGTGCCCTCTGCCAGTGCCAGTACCTGGTCCACCATCTCGCTGACGGTCTGCGCCGAAAGGTCCAGCCCGTGATCCGGGCAGCGCGGGATGCCGGCGCGCGCGTACAGGAGACGCAGGTAGTCGTAGATCTCGGTGACCGTGCCGACGGTCGAGCGTGGGTTGTGCGAAGTCGATTTCTGCTCGATCGAGATGGCCGGCGACAGCCCCTCGATCGAATCGACGTCGGGCTTCTCCATCATCGAAAGGAACTGGCGTGCGTAGGCCGATAGCGACTCGACGTAGCGGCGCTGGCCCTCGGCGTAGATCGTGTCGAAGGCGAGCGACGACTTGCCGGAGCCGGACAAGCCGGTGAACACGATCAGCCGGTCGCGCGGCAGGTCAAGGTCGATGCCGCGCAGGTTGTGCGTGCGCGCGCCGCGGATCTGGATGGTGGTCGTCATGCTGTCCAATCGGCGCCGCGCGAGTGGTGCGCGGCGAGCCTGATAGAATAACCGGCCCGTTCGGTGCGCCGCAAAGGGATTTCCAGTGGTCGTCAAGACTGCCGCGGCGCTCTCGCCTCCTGAACGTCAAGCCGTTGCAACACTGGCCGTCATTTACGCGGTCAGGATGCTTGGGCTCTTCCTGCTGCTGCCGGTTCTCGCCCTGCACGCGGGCTCACTACCTGGGGGTACACCGCTATTGGCAGGGCTCGCGGTCGGGGCCTATGGCCTGGCCCAGGCCCTGATGCAGATCCCGTTCGGGGTCTGGTCCGACCGCCTGGGCCGGCGCCCCTTGATCGTGGCCGGGCTGCTGCTGCACATCGGCGGCTCGGCGCTCGGATATTTCGCCGCAACCGCCTGGGCGCTCGTGATCGCGCGCACCGTGCAGGGGCTTGGCGCGGTATCGGGCCCGGTGATGGCGCTCCTTGCCGATCGCACGCGCGCAGCCTCGCGCACCCGGGCGATGGCCTTCATCGGCATCAGCATTGGCATTTCCTTTGTCGTGTCGCTGGTGGCCGGACCGCTGCTGGCTGGCGCGATCGGTGTTGCCGGGATCTTCGCGCTGATCGGTGGCCTCGGGGTCGTGGCGCTTGCACTCATCGTATTCGCGGTTCCGAAGGAAGCGGCGCGCGAAATCGGTCAGGGTCGCAAACCCTGGCGGATGGTTCTGACAAGGCGCCTGCTGCCGCATTACTCCGGGATCTTCGTGCTGCATCTGTCGCTGACCGCGACATTCATCGCCGTTCCCCATGCGCTCCGTGATGTGCACGGCATGGCCGCGGCGGATCACTGGCAGTTCTACCTGGCCGTATTTGTCTCGTCATTGTTGTTGACCGTGCCGATGCTCCTCTGGTCGGAGCGCAGCAATCGACCCGCGCGGACCTCCGTCATCGGTGGCCTGCTGCTGGCGGGGGCACAGGTGGCGCTCGCCCTTTGCTACCTGAATTTCATGGCAATGGCGGTGGCGGTGGTGATCTTCTTCGGGGTCTTCAATTTTCTCGAGGCGCGCCTGCCCTCAAGCCTTTCAGAGGCCGCGGGCGAGGATGCGCGCGGCGCGGCGCTCGGGGTGTTCTCGACCTGCCAGTTTGCGGGGGCCTTCGCCGGCGGAATCCTGGGCGGTGGGCTGTTGGGTAGCGCGGCGGGGATTCCCGGCGTGTTCCTGCTCGCGGGCCTGGCAGCCGCCGGCTGGCTGACGGTGGCAGGCCGGTTAGAATCCCCCTGAATTCACCCTATTGACGGTGTGCCGGGAGCCGGCCGGCGACTACAATGGCCCATCGACAACAAGAGGCGGGGAGACAGCCATGGCACGCGGCGTCAACAAGGTAATCCTATTGGGCAATATCGGGCAGGATCCGCAGAGCCGTGCGATGCCGTCGGGCAAGGCGGTCGTGAATCTCCGCATCGCTACCAGCAAGCAGTGGCGCGACAAGCAGAGCGGCGAAAACAAGGAATCCACCGAGTGGCACACGGTGGTGATGTTCGACCGCCTGGCTGAAATCGCGGCTGAATACCTGCGCAAGGGCTCGCAGGTTTACATCGAGGGCGAGTTGCGGACACGCAAGTGGCAGGACAAGGAAGGCCACGATCGTTATTCGACCGAGATCGTCGCGAACGAAATGCAGATGCTGGGCGGGCGCAGTGCGGGAGCTGGCGGTGCGGGCGCCGGTCGCGACCGGCCGGCGCCGGAGCCGGAGCGCAGCGAGGAAAGCAGTCCACGCGCGGAACCCGCGGGCGTCGCGGAAAACTTCGACGACGACATCCCGTTCTAGGGATCTTCAGCGCGGAGCAACATAACCGCCGCGCAGTCCACGCGGCGACAGAACGATTTGCCACAGCTGCGAGCGCCGCGCGCGAAATGTGGCCATCGATGTCGACAGGTAGTAGTGCCACATGCGGCGGAAACGCTCGTTGTAGCGCTCGCCGAGCGCAGGCCAGGTGCGCTCCACGTTGTCCCGCCACGCCTGGAGCGTCCGGTCGTAGTCGGTGCCGAAGTTGTGCCAGTCCTCGATGATGAACAGGCCGTCGCTCGCGGCCGAAATCTGCGCGGCGGACGGCAGCATCGAGTTCGGGAAGATGTACTTGCCGATCCATGGGTCCATGGTACGCGTCGTTTCATCGCTGCCGATCGTGTGCAGCAGGAACAGGCCGTTGTCCGCTAGGCATGAGCGGGCGAGCTCGAAGAAGCGCCGGTAATTCGCGAATCCGACATGCTCGAACATACCAATCGAGAACACGCGATCGAACTTGCCGGAAACCTCATGGTAATCCTGCAGGCGGATGTCGACCGGCAGCCCGCGGCAAAGTTCGCGCGCGAGCACGACCTGCTGTTCCGAGACTGTCACGCCAATACCACGCGCGTGATAACGCTCGGCTGCGAACTTCAGCGCTTCTCCCCAGCCGCAACCGATGTCGAGCACCGTCATGCCGGGCTCCAGGCTGAGCTTGCGGCAGACAAGGTCGAGCTTGTGCTCCTGGGCCTCGTCGAGGTTGCTGGCCTTCTGCCAGTAACCGCAGCTGTAGACAAGACGCTTGCCAAGCATTGCGCGATAGAGATCGTTGCCGAGGTCGTAATGATGCTTGCCGATCTCGAAGGGCCGGCGCCTTGGCAGGTTGAAGAGGCGCGCGCGCGCCGCAAACCGGTAGTCATCCAGCGTGCGAACGCGGCGGTCGAGCCGCGCCTCAAGCAGGCGGCAAATCATCGAGTCGAGTTCGACGACGTCCCAGCTGCCGTCCATGTAGCTCTCGCCGAGGCCCAGCGAGCCATGGGCCAGCACGCGGTGGAAGAACGACTCGTCGTGGACGCGGATGTCCCAGGGCCGGCTGCCGTCGAGCCGGACATCGGCCGCGTCCAACAGATGCTGGATCCGCTCCCTTGGGGTCATGTTTTTCCCAAAAAACGTGTACTGCGGTAACCGCCGCGCCTCAGGCGGGGCCCGATCTGTGACCGGCTTGGTGTCCTGCAAGGCCATATTAAGTCACCATCAGGTCGGTTCGCCCGTGATCGGGAGCGGTTTCGATGAAGCTGGAAGCAGACCAGCAGCCAAGCAGTGGCCTGCGCGGGGCTCTGACCCGCTGGCTGGACCGCGCGTCAGCGTGGCTGGTCTGGATGTGCGCCGGCCTGGCCGCCCTGGTGCTTGGCGGCATTGCGCTGCTGATGCAGCATTTCGGGATTTCTGGAGGACCCGCGAGCCCGCTCGCCTGGGTCGTCGGAATCTCTGCGGCACTCCTTTTCGGATGTCAGGCGCTCGCGGCGAACCGGCTCGCCGCGGCCCGCGCGGACCAGGCGGCGCACGCGGCCGAGGCGCGCTTTGCGACGCTGATCCGGCATACCGCAGACGTCATCGCAATCGTCGGCCCGAACGGCGCGATGAGTTACCTGACGCCATCCGCCGAGCACATGTTCGGCCAGCAGGCCAGCGCGCTGATTGGCCGGCAGATCATAGACCTGGTCGCCGCGGAGGACCGGGTACGGCTCCGCGAGTTCATCGTCCGTGACTTGGCGAAGGTCGGTGCTTCGGCGACCGTCGAGGTGCGGATCCCGCACGGCGCTGACAAGCAATGGGTCATCGAGATCCAGGGCACCAACCTGGAGTCGGAACCGACGATTCGCGGTCGCCTGCTGAACCTGCGCAACACGACCGACCGCAAGAGCGCTGAGCAGCAGCTGCGGCGCCAGGCCTTATATGACCCATTGACGCTTCTCGCCAACCGCGCGCTGTTCCGCGACCGTGTCGAACACGCGCTCGCGGTCAGCAAGCGCAGCGGCCGCGGCATGGCCGTGCTATTCATCGATCTCGACAATTTCAAGACGATCAACGACAGCCTCGGCCACGACCAGGGCGACCGGGTGCTGCGTACGAGCGCCCAGCGCCTGGTCAAGTGCACGCGCAGCGGCGACACGGTCGCGCGCCTCGGCGGCGACGAGTTTGCGATCCTGTTCGAGAACCTGACCGGCCAGGAACCGGTCGTCGAGATTGCCGGGCGCATCGTCGAGGCGCTGCGGGAGCCTTTCACGTTCCTGGGCAGCGACCTGCGGGTGGGCGCAAGCATCGGCATTGCATTCGCGACGCCGGGCGACGGCGTCGTGGAACTGCTGCGCAATGCCGACGTCGCGATGTACGCGGCCAAGGCGCGGGGCAAGGGCCGCTATGCGATCTTCGCAGCCGAAATGCAACAGGTCGCTAACAAGCGCCTCGAGGTCGAAGCGGAACTCGCGGTGGCACTGGCTAAAAACCAGTTCCAGATTCACTACCAGCCGATTGTCGAACTGCGCTCCGGCTATCTGCTCGGTGTCGAAGCGCTGGTGCGTTGGCAACACCCGAAACGTGGGCTCGTCGCGCCGGGCGAGTTCCTGGGCGTTGCGGAGGAATCGGGGCAGATGATCGCGCTGGGGCGCTGGGTGCTGCACCAGGCCTGCGCGGAAGTAAAGGCCTGGCAGGTGCGTTTGCCCGAAGGGCGGCAGGTTCGTCTCGCGGTCAACTTGTCCGTCGGGCAGCTCCGGGATTCTGATCTCGTCGCCGACGTGACGCGGGCACTTCAGGAGTCGCAGTTGGACCCAGGCTGCCTGGTCCTTGAAGTGACCGAGGGCGTGCTGATGCAGAACACTGAGAGCATGCTGGCCAGGCTGATCCGCCTCAAGAAAATCGGCGTGCAGATCGCCATCGACGACTTCGGCACCGGCTACTCGTCGCTGTCCTGCCTGCACCGATTTCCGATCGACATCGTGAAGATCGACCGTTCCTTCATCGAACGGCTGGGCGGCGGCGAAGACGGCGCGGATCTCACGCGCGCGATCATCACGTTGGGCGATACGCTGGGTCTCGAGGTCATTGCCGAGGGCATCGAGCTCGAGCGCCAGCAGCGCGCGCTGATCGAGCTGGGTTGCGTCGCGGGGCAGGGCTACTACTTCGCGAAGCCGGGGACGCTGAAGGAGCTCGAGTACTCGGTACTCATGCAGCGGCGCCGTACGATGGCGGATACGCTGCCACAGGGGGCCCGATTCACGGCCACCGGGCGTTTCCTGATCGGCCATCTGAAGCGGGCGGAACCCGATTCCTTGGCAACTGGTACCTTCGGGCCCGTCTTGTCTAGATAAGTCCATGGAAAACAATATCTTGTAGTAGTATCCAAGCACCCCTGCGCGCGCTGCCACGCTTCATCGGCGGCCCCAAAACCGTTACCCTAGGCCCCCTTTTTTGATGCGGGACCACAGCGGTACATGAGCGGCCGGCTATACATCTCCACCTTTGGCTGCCAGATGAACGAATACGATTCGGCGCGCATGGCCGATGTACTGCGCGTGTCGTCCGGTCTGGAGCTGACGGATCAGCCCGAGCAGGCCGATGTCATCCTGTTGAATACCTGCTCGGTGCGCGAAAAGGCCCAGGAAAAAGTCTTCTCCCAGCTCGGCCAATGGCGGCTGCTGAAGCGCCGCAAGCCGGACCTGCTGATCGGGGTCGGCGGCTGCGTCGCCAGCCAGGAAGGCGAGGGCATCCTGCGGCGCGCGCCCTTTGTTGACCTCGTATTTGGTCCGCAGACGATCCATCGCCTGCCCGACATGATCACGGCACTGCGTGCGACCGGCAGGCCGCAGGTCGATGTGTCATTCCCCGAGATCGAGAAATTCGACCGCTTGCCGGAACCGCGCGCCAAGGGCGCTGCGGCATTCGTGTCGATCATGGAAGGTTGCAGCAAGTACTGCACATTCTGCGTCGTGCCATATACGCGCGGCGAGGAAATGCACCGCCCGTTCGGCCAGGTCGTCGCGGAAGTCGAATCGCTCGTGGTACAGGGCGCGCGCGAAATCACGTTGCTCGGACAGAATGTCAACGCGTATCGCGGCCCGATGGCTGACGGCACGATCTGCGACCTCGCCACCCTGGTGCGGCACATTGCGCGCATCGAGGACCTCGAGCGCATCCGCTTCACGACCTCGCACCCGGTCGAATTTACCGACGCGCTGGTCAAGGCCTATGCCGATGTGCCGAAGCTCGCGAATTGCCTGCACCTGCCGGTGCAAAGCGGCTCCGATCGCATCCTTGCGTTGATGAAGCGCGGTTACACGCGGCTCGAGTACAAGCAGAAGATCCGGCGGCTGCGCGCGGTGCGCCCCGACATCAGCCTCTCGTCGGACTTCATCATCGGGTTCCCGGGCGAGACCGATGCCGATTTCGGCGATACGATGGAACTGATCACCGACATCGGCTTCGACCAGTCATTCAGCTTCATCTACAGCAGGAGGCCAGGCACGCCAGCTGCCGCGCTGCCGGACGAAGTTCCGCATGAACTGAAACAGCAGCGTCTTGCACTGTTGCAGGGCCGCATCAACGCGCAGGCGCGGCGCATCAGCGAAGGCATGATCGGCAGCATCCAGCGCGTGCTGGTCGAGCGGCCGTCGCGGCGCGACCCTGGCCAGCTCGCGGGGCGCACCGAGAACACGCGCTGGGTCAATTTCGACGGACCTGCGGGGCTCGTCGACCGGTTCGCGCGCGTCCAGATAACCGAGGCCATGCCGAATTCGCTGCGCGGCCGGCTGGTCGCTTGACCAGCGGCCCGGAATCGAACGTCGACTTGGGCGCTGCGGACAACGCCCGACTCGCCGCGCTTTGCGGCCCGTTTGACGAGAATCTGCAGCAGCTCGAGAACCGGCTCGGCGTGGAGATCCGCCACCGATCCGGGCGCTTCTCGGTGACCGGCGCGAATGCCGAGGCCGGCGCGACCGTGCTGAGGCTCCTCTACGAACGCGCCGGCGCCAATGCGGTGACGCCGGAAGATGTGCACCTCGCGATCCAGGAGACAGGCATGGGCGGCGAGTCCGCCGATGACGCTCTCTCGGTGCAGACACTGCGCGGGCGCATCCGCGGCCGCGGCCCGAACCAGCAGGAATACCTGCGCAATATCCGCGAACACGACCTGACATTCGGCATCGGGCCGGCGGGCACGGGCAAAACGTACATCGCAGTCGCCTGCGCCGTCGAGGCGCTGCAGCGCGAAACAGTGCGACGCATCGTACTGGTGCGGCCAGCGGTCGAGGCCGGCGAGCGCCTCGGGTTCCTGCCGGGGGACCTGTCCCAGAAGATCGATCCCTACCTGCGGCCGATGTATGACGCGTTGTACGAGATGATCGGCTTTGATCGCGTCGCCCGCCTGATCGAACGCAACATCATCGAGATCGCCCCGCTCGCATTCATGCGTGGCCGCACGCTGAACGAAGCCTTCGTCATTCTCGACGAGGCGCAGAACACGACGGTCGAGCAGATCAAGATGTTCCTGACCCGTATCGGCTTTGGCTCCCGCGCGGTCGTTACTGGCGACATCACCCAGACCGACCTGCCGGCTCATCGCCAGTCCGGACTGCGGCACGCGCTCGACGTGCTGGACGGCGTCGAGGGCATCGCTGTCACCCGCTTTTCGGCGCGTGACGTCGTGCGTCACCCGCTGGTGCAGCGCATAGTCGAGGCCTATGAACGTGAATCGGGTCGCGGGAGCGGAAAATGACGCTCGAAGTCCTGCTGCGTTATCGCACGCGCCGGCCGTGGGCGCCTGCGCCGGCGACACTACGCGGCTGGGCGCGTCTCGCCGCAGGCAGCAGGAACGGCGAACTCGGGATCCGCGTGGTCGGCACCGCCGAGAGCGGCGCGCTGAATCTGCAATACCGGGGCAAGCGGGCACCCACCAACGTGCTGTCATTTCCGATGCCAGCCGGCGCCGGCCAGTCGCTCGGGATCATCGGCGACATCGTGGTTTGCGCACCGCTCGTCGCGCGTGAGGCGCGCGAGCAGGGCAAGGCACTGCGCGCGCACTGGGCGCACATGGTGATTCACGGTACCTTGCACCTGCTCGGCTTCGATCACCAGCGCGCGACCGACGCGCGCCGCATGGAAGGACGCGAGCGGGAGTTGCTCGCGCGGCTGGGCTTTGCGGACCCGTACGGAGGTTGAAGCGATGACGGAGCGCAAACCCGGCAGGAAATGGTTGCGGCGCCTCATCAAGGAGGAGCCGGGCGATCGCGCCGAGCTGATCGAGCTCCTGCGCACCGTGGCGCGCCGCGGCGTGCTCGGTGCCGATGCGCTCGCGATGATCGAGGGCGTGCTGGGTGTCGCCGACCTGCAGGTCCGCGACATCATGGTGCCGCGCTCGCAGATGGTCGTGCTGGAGCGTGATTCCGCGCCCGGGCAGCTGCTGCCGGCCATCATCGAATCGGGCCACTCGCGCTTTCCGGTCATCGGCGATGACCGTGACCAGGTGGTCGGCATCCTGCTCGCGAAGGACCTGCTGCGCTATTACTCGGAGGGAGCGTCGGGCGCATTCGACATCAGGGAAGTGCTTCGCCCGGCAGCATTCGTGCCCGAAAGCAAGAGGCTGAACGTGTTGCTGAAGGAATTCCGCGTGAGCCGCAACCACATGGCGATCGTCGTGGACGAATATGGCGGCGTGTCCGGCCTCGTGACCATCGAGGACGTCATCGAGGAGATCGTCGGCGAGATCGCCGATGAATATGACATCGACGAGGATCAGACCATCCGCCGCGAGGGCGATCGGCAGTTCGTCGTGCTGGCGCTGACGCGGATCCAGGAATTCAACGATTATTTCTCGACCCGATTCAGCGAGGAAGAGTACGACACGATCGGTGGCCTCGTGATGCAGCAGTTCGGCCGCCTGCCGCGGCGTGGCGAAGCGGTGACGATGGACGGCCATGAATTCAAGGTGCTGCGCGCCGACCGCCGCCGCATCGATCAGTTGCGTGTGACCTCGCCTGCTCCGGTGCCGCCGCGCGCCGGCGACACGCGCTCGACCTGAATGACGCTCCGGCGCCACGGCACGTGGCTCGCCGCCCTCGCGGGCGCGGCGACGACGCTCGCATTCGCTCCCTACGGACTGTTTCCACTGGCTGTCCTCGGCCCCGCGTTCCTGTTCCTGCTGTGGGGCGACGCCACGCCACGCCAGGCAGCAAGACTCGGCTTCGCCTGGGGTGCGGGGCTCTTTTTCGCCGGTACCTGGTGGATCTACACGGCGATCCATGATTACGGCGGCGCGCCGGCCTGGCTCGCGGCGCTGCTGTTGCTGGTGCCGGTCGCGGTCATGGGCAGCTACTACGCGATACTCGGCTGGCTCGCGGCGCGGTTGGTTCGAAGGCCACGCCTCGCGCACTGCCTGCTGCTGCTGCCGGGCGGCTGGACGCTGATGGAGTGGCTGCGCGGCTGGCTGCTGTCGGGCTTCCCCTGGCTGCAACTCGGGTACGCGCACAGTGACAGTCCGCTTGCCGCGCTTGCGCCGATCGGTGGCGTGCACCTGGTCACGCTCGCAAGCGCGGTCACCGCGGGGGCTCTGTTCTTGATCCTGACGGGCGTCTGGCGGGACCGCGGTGTTGCATGCGCCATCATCGTCGTGATCTGGGGCGGCAGCTGGGTCCTTTCCGGCCGGCAATGGACGACGCCGGTCGGAGACGAGATAAGCGTTGCGTTGCTTCAGGGCGCGATCCCGCAGGACGAGAAGTGGCAGGTGGAGCATCGCAAGGAAACGCTCGATCGCTACCGCGCTCTTAATCGCGAGGCACTCGGCGCACGACTGATCGTCTGGCCGGAGGCTGCGCTGCCGATGCTGGCCCATGAGGCGGAGGTCTACCTGGCATCAATCCGCGCCGAAGCGCGCGCCCGCAATTCCGACGTACTGCTCGGGCTGCTTCGATACGATTTCGAAACCGGCGAGATCAGGAATGGCCTGCTTGCGATGAGTGCATCCGGCGACTCCTGGTATTACAAGCGCCGCCTCGTGCCCTTCGGCGAATTCTTTCCGGTGCCGGACTTCGTACGCCACTGGATGCGCCTGATGAGCCTTCCTTACTACGACATGACACCGGGTGCTGAAAACCAGGCGGCATTGGCGGCGGCGGGGCAGAAGCTGGGCGCGACGATCTGCTACGAGGACGCCTATGGCTCCGAGCAGCTGGCCGTGCTCGGCGAGGCGACGCTCCTGGTCAATGTCACCAACAATGCCTGGTTCGGCGACTCGGCGGCGCCGCATCAGCAGCTGCAGATGTCGCGCTTTCGCGCGCGCGAGGCCGGGCGCAGCCTGATCCGCTCGACCAGCAATGGCATCACGGCCGTGATCGCACCGGACGGGAAAATCCTGGCCGTCGCGCCGCAATTTGTGCAGGCGGTGCTGAAGTCCCGCGTGCAGCCGATGACCGGGCTCACGCCCTACGCGCGGACCGGCAACTGGCCCGTGCTGCTCGGCTGCCTGCTGATGGCGATGATATGTATCGGGTATCCTCGTGCCGCATGAATGAGCGATACGAACCCGCCGACATCGAGGCCGCCGTCCAGCGTGAATGGGAGGCAGCGGGCACGTATGCCGTGCGCGAGGACACGACACGGCCGAAGTATTACTGCCTGTGCATGTTCCCGTATCCGAGCGGCCGACTGCACATGGGTCATGTCCGCAACTACACGATCGGCGACGTGCTCGCCCGCTACATGCGCATGCGCGGCTTCAATGTCCTGCAGCCGATGGGCTGGGACGCATTCGGGTTGCCGGCGGAAAACGCTGCGATCGAGAATGATTTGCCACCGGCGCGCTGGACCCGCGACAACATCGCGCACATGAAGCAGCAGCTGAAGTCACTCGGCTTCGGCATCGACTGGTCACGCGAGCTTGCAACCTGCGACGCGGATTACTACCGCTGGAACCAGTGGCTGTTCCTGCGCATGCTCGAGCGCGGCATCGCCTACAAGAAAACCGGCGTCGTCAACTGGGATCCGGTCGACCAGACCGTGCTCGCGAACGAGCAGGTCATCGACGGGCGCGGCTGGCGCACCGGCGCGGCTGTAGAGAAGCGCGAGATCCCGATGTACTACCTGCGCATCACCGCTTATGCGGAGGAGCTGCTCGCGGCGCTCGACCGGCTCAAGGACTGGCCGGAGCGCGTGCGGGTGATGCAGGCGAACTGGATCGGGCGCAGCGAGGGCGTCAATCTGTCATTTCCCTGGCAGATCGACGGCGAGCGCGGCGAACTGAAAGTCTTCACGACCCGCGCCGACACGATCATGGGCGTCACATTCGTGGCGGTCGCCGCCGAGCATCCGCTCGCGGCGATGGCGGCTTCGCGCAATACCAGGGTCCGCGCCTTCGTCGACGAATGCCGCCGCGGTAGCATCATGGAGGCCGACATTGCGACCATGGACAAGCAGGGTGTCGCGACCGGCCTGCAGGTGACCCATCCGCTGACCGGCGCCGCAATCGAGGTCTGGGTCGGTAACTATGTGCTGATGGCCTATGGCGAGGGCGCCGTTATGGGCGTGCCGGGCCACGACGAGCGCGATTTCGCATTCGCAAAAAAATACGGCCTGCCGATCCTGCCGGTCATCGACGTTGACAGTCGGCCCTATTCGACCGACGCCTGGCAGCCCTGGTATGCGGATGAGGGGCGCTGCGTCAATTCCGGCGCTTATGACGGCCTTGACTATCAGACTGCAACGGACGCGATTGCACGCGACCTCGAGGCACGTGGCCTCGGCCGCAAGCAGGTCGTCTGGCGGTTGCGCGACTGGGGCATTTCACGCCAGCGCTACTGGGGCTGCCCGATTCCGATCATCCATTGCCCGGCCTGCGGCGACGTACCCGTGCCCGACGACCAGCTGCCGGTGCGGCTGCCGGAGGACCTGGTGCCGGACGGCTCCGGCAATCCGCTCGCGAAGTCGCCGTCGTTCTACGAGTGCCGCTGTCCGAAATGCGGAGCGCCGGCGCGGCGCGAGACCGACACGATGGACACCTTTGTGGACTCGTCCTGGTATTTTTTCCGCTATGCGAGCGTTGGCAATGCGAGCGCAATGGTGGACGAGCGGGCCGCCTACTGGCTGCCCGTGGACCAGTACATTGGCGGCATCGAGCACGCGATACTGCACCTGCTTTATTCGCGGTTCTGGACCCGCGTAATGCGCGACTGCGGCCTCACCCGCATCGACGAGCCATTCGAGCGGCTGCTGACCCAGGGCATGGTGCTGAACGAGATCTGGTTCCGGAAGCCCGCCACGGGCCGCATCGTTTACCACAGTCCGGCCGAGGTGGAATCGCGCGCGGATGGCGAACGAAAGATGGGCGTGCTGAAGGCCGATGGCCAGCCGGTCGAGTACGGCGGTATCGGCACGATGTCGAAATCACGCCGGAACGGCGTGGATCCGCAACAGCTCGTCGATCGCTGCGGCGCGGACACCGCACGGCTCTTCATGATGTTCGCGGCGCCGCCGGAGCACACGCTCGAATGGTCCGACGAAGGCGTCGAAGGCGCCTTCCGGTTCATGAAGCGGCTCTGGAAGATCGTGCACGCGCATGTGCAGGCGGGTCCCGCAGCTGCGCCCGATGTGGCTTCGCTCAATCCGGCGCAACGCGAGTTGCGGCGCCAGGTGCACCAGACACTCGCGAAGGTCGGCGACGACATCGGCAGGCGCCGGACATTCAACACCGCGATCGCTGCGGTCATGGAACTGTTAAATGCGCTCGTGCGTTTTTCGGACAGCTCGCCGCAGGGCCGTGCCGTGATGCAGGAGGCGCTGGATCTCGTCGTGCTGATGCTGTCGCCCTTCGTGCCGCATGCGACGCATGCCCTTTGGCGCGGTCTGGGGCATGCGACAGCAGTCGTCGATGAAGCCTGGCCGGAACCCGATACCCGCGCGCTTGCGCTGGACACGGTCGAAATCGTCGTTCAGGTCAATGGCCGGCTGCGCGCGCGCGTGCCGGTGCCGGCCGGCGCCGACGAGGCGACTGCACGTGCGGCGGCGCTCGCGGATCCTGGCGTCGCGCGTTTTGTCGCCGGCCAGCCGGTGCGCAAGCTGGTCTATGTCCCCGGCAAGCTCGTGAACGTGGTGATCTGATGCGCCAGTCGCTTCTATGTCTCGCCGTCGGCTGGATGACACTGATGTCGGGCTGCGGTTTCCAGTTGCGCGGCCAGGCGCCGCTGCCGGCCACGCTTGCGACGCCTTACCTCGAAACCAGCGACAGTTACACGCCGCTCCATGCGGCGCTTGAGGCACGACTGCGCGCTGCAGGCGCGACACTTGCGACCGACCCGGCGACCGCGAGCGCAGTGATCCACCTGCACAAGGACGAGACCGGTCGCGAGCTGCTGTCGGTCTCGGCGAGCAACACGCCGAGCGAGTTCGAGGTCTACTACACGGTGGAGTACTCGGTCAGCGCCGGCGGCAGTGAACTGCTCGTGCGCCAGCAGGTGACGCTGACCCGCGACTTCAGCTACGACGAGACAGCGGTGCTCGCCAAGGAACATGAAGAGCAGTCACTGCGGGCGGCGCTCGCCGACGAATTGGCCGGCCTGATGCTGCGGCGGCTGGCGGCACTTTGAATCTCTCGGTATTCGATGTCTTCAAGGTCGGTGTCGGACCTTCGTCGTCGCACACGATGGGTCCGATGCTGGCCGCGCGAATGTTCGTGCAGGATCTGGCAGCGCAGAACCTGCTTGACCGCACGATTGAGGTCTTCGCGCAGCTCTACGGTTCGCTGGCATTGACGGGTCTCGGGCATTGCACCGATCGCGCCGTGCTGCTGGGCCTCGAGGGAAACGATCCGGCGGGTTTTGATCCGGCGATCATGGAGCCGGCACTCGCCCGCATCCGCGGCAGCGGCCGGCTGCGGTTGCTGGGCCGCCACGAGATCGCCTTCGACGAACCGATGAACCTGCTGTTCCTGCGCGACCAGATGCTGCCGGGCCATTCCAACGGCATGCGCTTCACGGCTCGCGATGCGGAAGGCCGCACGCTGCTCGGCGAAGAGATGTATTCGATCGGCGGCGGTGCCGTGCAGCGCGCCGGCGACCAGGAAGTGTCCGCGGGTGGCGACCTGCCCAGGCCGCCACTGCCATTCGCCAACGCCGATGAGCTGCTGGTGCGCTGCCGCGAAGCGGGACTCACGATCGATGGATTGATGCTCGAGAACGAACGCGCGCTGCGTTCGCAAACCGACATCGATGCGGGACTCGCGCGGATCTGGAGCGTCATGCAGGCCTGCGTGCTGCGTGGATTTGCGGCCGAAGGAATCCTGCCTGGCGTGCTGAAAGTGCGGCGTCGAGCGCCGCGCTTGCAGCGCATTTTGCTGGCCGAAGCGCCCGGTAGGCTCGTGGATGCGATGGAATGGGTCAACGCCTGGGCGCTGGCTGTCAACGAGGAGAACGCGGCAGGCGGCCAGGTTGTCACGGCGCCTACCAACGGTGCGGCCGGCATCGTACCTGCAGTGCTGCATTACTACGCGAAGCTGTGTAAGGGCGGCGACGAAGCAGGGGTGCGCCGGTTCCTGCTGGCGGCTGGCGCGATCGGCCTGCTGTACAAGCGCAATGCGTCGATTTCCGGCGCCGAGATGGGCTGTCAGGGCGAAGTCGGCGTGGCCTGCTCGATGGCGGCCGGCGGACTCGTCGCGGCACTTGGCGGCTCGAACGAGCAGGTCGAGAATGCCGCGGAGATCGGCATGGAACACAATCTCGGACTGACCTGCGACCCGATCGCAGGGCTGGTCCAGATTCCCTGCATCGAAAGGAACGCGATGGGCGCCGTCAAGGCCATCAATGCCGCGCGCCTGGCATGGCGCGGCGATGGTTCGCACAAGGTCTCGCTGGATCAGGTCATCGCGACGATGCGCCAGACCGGCCACGACATGTCATCGCATTACAAGGAAACGTCGAAGGGCGGGCTCGCGGTCAACGTGCCGGAGTGCTGAATCCGCGCCGGACTCAGCCTTAGCAGTCGTCAGCTTGCGAATCGGTCGGTCGCGCGCACCAGTTCGTCGGTGATGCCAGCCTCGAAGGCCGAATGCCCGGCGTCGGCGACGACGCGGAAATCCGCCTCGGGCCAGGCGCGATGCAGGTCCCAGGCCGTCATCAGCGGGCAGATGACGTCATAACGGCCCTGGACGATCACGGCCGGTAGATGGCGGATCCGGCCGACATCGTCCAGCAGCTGATTCTCGCCGCGCAGGAAGCCGCGATTGACGAAGTAGTGGCACTCGATGCGCGCGACCGCGAGTGCGAACTCGTCTTCGCCCCATTTGCGGACATTGTCGTCATCGGTCAACAGGAAGCTGGTCGAGCCTTCCCAGACCGCCCAGGCGCGCGCGGCGGCGATGGCCGCGCTGCGGTCCGTTCCGGTCAGGCGGCGGTGAAATGCATTGATCAGGTCGCCACGCTCTGCTTCGGGGATGGGCGCCACGTAGGCCTCCCAGCGATCCGGAAACAGCGCGCTGGCGCCCTGCTGGTAGAACCAGTCGAGCTCGTTCTTGCGCAGCAGGAAGATCCCGCGCAACACGAGTTCCGTGACGCGTGCGGGGTGAGCTTGTGCATAGGCGAGCGCGAGCGTCGAGCCCCACGATCCGCCGAACACCTGCCAGCGCTCGATGCCGAGGTGTTCGCGCAGCCGTTCCAGATCGGCGACCAGGTCCCAGGTGGTGTTCTGCTCGAGACTCGCATGCGGCCGGCTGCGGCCGCAGCCGCGCTGGTCGAACAGGACGATGCGATAGCGCGCGGGGTCGAAAAACCTGCGCGCGCGCGTGTCGCAGCCCGCACCGGGACCGCCGTGCAGGAAAACCGCCGGCTTGCCCGCGGGATTGCCGCATTCCTCCCAGTAGAGCTCGTGACCGTGGCCGACGGCCAGATGACCCTGGCGGCGCGGCTCGACCGGCGGATAGAGTCCGCGCCTCGTGCTGCTGTCGTTCAGAACTTGTACTCCTCGTAAGCGATACCGGCGAGTGTGTAAGCGGCGGCGCCCAGACGTGTCGCGCGGGTCTTGGCCGACAGCTTGCCGGTGATCCAGTAGGCCGAATACATCGAATCGAGCTTGATGCCCTGTTTCATGCGCACGTAGAGCATCTGGTTCGGTGGCGGTGGCGGCACGTGGATGCACGCGCCGAAATACGGCACCAGGAAAAACTCGGTGACATTGCCCTCTTCATCCAGTTCGAGCGGCACGACGAATCCCGGGATCCTGATCTCCTGGCCCTCGAGGTCCATGTTGACGCTGAAGTCGAGCGGTTGCTGGGCCGCCAGGCCGCCTGACTCGCCGGTCAGGTAATCGTGTACTGGCGGCGGTGGCGCCGGGTCGAAGGTGGCGCGCTGATCGGCTGGCACCAGCTCGATCCAGTCGATCTGCAGCGCCGCGGCACCGGCCTGCAGCGCAAGTCCGAATGCGAGCAGTGCCGCTGGCACCAGGCGAACAAGGGCTTGCTTCATGTGCGGATCGTGAGTCCGTCGGCGAGGGAATTGCGATAGGCGAGCCAGGCAGGCACCAGGCCTGCCAAAACCGCGGCGCTAACCACCGCTCCCGCCAGTACCAGATCGTAAACGCCGGGGCCGCCCGTTTCCATGAACAGGCCGAAGCGGCTTGCCAGCAGTGATGTCGTTGCCGCAAGCGCCGTGTGGGCCGCCGCGATGCCGAGCACCACGCCGGCCAGCGCCAGCAGGCCCGCCTCGAGCAGCAAGAGCGCGAACACATGCAGGGGCCGCGCGCCGACCGAGCGCAGGATTGCCATCTCGCGCCGCCGCTCGCGCAGGCTCGTCAGGATCGAGGTCAGCATGCCGATCAGACCCGCCAGTACGACGAATGTTGCGACGACAAACAAGGCGCGGTCGGCGACCCCCACGATCTGCCAGAGCTGCTGGAGAGCCACGCCGGGAATGACCGCCGTAAGCGGCTCGGCGCGGTACTCGTTGAGCGCGCGCTGCATCTGCAGCACGCTGTCCTTCGAGCGCATGCCGACCAGGAATGCCGTGATGCCCGCAAGCGCTGGTCGCGCGACTTCTTCAGCCTGCGCGCTCTCGGGATCGTCGCCGTCGTAAGGATGACGTGGTGCGGTCACGGCGGAGCGTGCGCCGCCCTGCCAGTCCTCGTGAATTTCGGCGATCGCATCAAGGCTGACGTGCACGGTCCGGTCCACCGGCGTGCCCGTGGGATCAAGGATTCCGGAAATCCGGAATGGATGATCGCCGTGCTCGGCGAAGCTGACCTCGCCGATGCCATGCGCGATCGTGATTTTGTCACCGATTGCATAACCGAGCCGGCTGGCGACCTCGGCGCCGATGACCGCTTCGTTGTCATCTTCAAAAGCGCTGCCGGCTGCAAGGACAAGCGCCTGCCGGTTGCCATAGCGGTAATGCCGGAAGTAATCGCCATTTGTGCCCATGACGCGATAACCACGATGCGAGTCGCCGAGCGAGATCGGGATTGTCCAGGCGACGTCCGGATGGCGCGAAACGAGTTCGAAGCTCTGCAAGGAGACATTCGTGGTGGCATCGCCGATGCGGAACACCGAATAAAGCAACAGATTGATCGGGCCGCTGCGCGCACCGACGATCAGGTCCGTGCCGGAGATCGTGCGCGCGAAGCTTTCGCGCGCGCCGATGCGCACGGTCTCGACGCCGACCAGCAGCATCACACTGATCGCGATAGCGAACACGGTGAGCGCCGCGCTGCCGCGCCGGTTCCACAGGCTTCGTGCCGCCAGACCCACGAGCGGCTTCAAGACTGCTCCAGTTGCGGTCGGGCGCGATTGACATCATCGATGGATAACTGCCTGTCAAACAGGCCGCCGAGCGCCGTGTCATGGCTGACGAACAGGAGCGCGGCGCCCGTCGCACTGCATTCCGCCATCAGCAGACGGAGAAAACCATCACGAGCATCGCTGTCGAGCGCCGATGTCGGTTCGTCCGCGATGACGAGTTCCGGGCGCCCCAGCAACGCGCGTGCGACCGCGACCCGCTGCTGCTGCCCGATGGAGAGTTCAGTGACGAGCCGGGCCGGCGATCTTGTCGTGGCGATCCCCAGTTCGTTGAGCAGGCGCCTCGCTTCAGTCGCGGGATCCGGTTTCGCCCGTCCACGGCGCACAGCCGAGAAACGCGCTGGCAGCAGCACATTGTCCATGACCGACAGGTAGGGCAGCAGGTTGAACATCTGGAATACGAGCCCGATGTGGGCCGCGCGGAATTCGTCGCGACGCCCGCCCGACAACAGACCCAGGTCCTCGCCTAGCACGCAGACTCGCCCGCGACCCGCCCTGAGTACACCGCTGACGATGCCGAGCAGGGTACTCTTGCCGCTGCCGCTGGGGCCGCGCAGGAAGACGCGTTCGCCACGGCGGACTTCGAAGCGCGGGATATCGAGCACGGGCAAGCCGTCGTTCCAGGCGAAAGTCAGCCCCTCGATGTCGATCGCGAGTTCCGTCATTGCTGTGTTTGCAGGCCCGAGATTCCCTCATTGTATACTTCGCGTCAAACACGAGTCTGCCGCGCAGGCCACGCAATGCGGCCCCGCCGGAGGAACAATGCCGGCCCGATTCTCGATATTTTCGCTGGTGAAGGTTCTGTTCCGGCCGAAAGCCGCATTCGAGACGCTGGCGACTCAGGAGCCACCCGCGACCCGGGTGTTCTTCGGCTTCGCGCTCTGGATCGGCCTGTTGCCGCCGCTCTTTGCATACATCGGCACGATGAATTTCGGCTGGCGGCTGGGCGTCGAACCGGTGTTCCTGCCGCAGCGCACGGTGTTCGCCATCAGCGCGGCCTATTTCGTCGCCCTGCTGCTTGGCTTTCTCACAAGCGCGGTGATCGCGCGCTGGATGGCCGTCACCTACGACGCCAGCCAGTCGCTCGGCCGCTGTTTCGCGCTGATGGCGGTCGTCGGTGCGCCGCTCGCGATCGGCAGCGTGATTCACCTTTACCCGCACGCATTTATCAACGTTCTGGTGCTGGTGCCAACGCTGATCTGGAGCATGTACCTGCTGTATCGCGGCCTGCCGGTCGTGCTTCACACGGGACCCAATCGCGGCATGCTGATGGCCTCGGCATTGATCGCCTACCTGCTGGTCGCGGCCGTGAGTCTGCTTGGCGTCACCGTTGCGCTGTGGGGCAGCGGGCTCGGGCCGCTGATAGGCACCTGAAGCCATGAACTACGAAGATCGTATTGTCACCGCATTCACGGCCTGTGCCGTGTTCTGGGCCGTGCTCGGCATGCTTGCCGGCGTGTATGTGGCGGCCGAGCTCGTGTGGCCGACGATCGACATCGGGCTGCCCGGGCTGTCGTTCGGGCGCCTGCGGACGCTGCACACAACGCTGGTGCTGTTCGGGTTCGGGGTCTCAGGGCTCATCGCCACCGGGCTTTACAGCGTGCAACGCACCTCGCATGTCCGCCTGTTCGCGCCGGGCCTCGCGTGGTTCGTGCTCTACGCCTGGCAACTCACCATCGTGCTCGGCGGTGCCTCGATCATGGCGGGCTGGAATGCCGGCAAGGAATACGCGGAACTCGAATGGCCCTTCGACCTCGCGATCGCGGTCGCCTGGGTCTCCTTCGGTATCGTCTTCTTCGGGACGATCGCGCGCCGCAAGATGGAAGCGATTTACATCTCGAACTGGTTCTATGGCGCGCTGATCATCGTCGTGGCAATGCTGCACATCGTCAACAGCCTGGCGCTGCCCGCGACGCTGGGAAAATCCTACTCGCTGTTCGCCGGCGCACAGGACGCGGTGGTGGAGTGGTGGTACGGCCACAATGCGGTCGGATTCCTGCTGACCGGGGGTTTTCTCGGCATGCTGTACTACTTCCTGCCGAAGCAGGCCGAGCAGCCGATCTGGAGTTACCGGCTCTCGATCGTCGCGTTCTGGGCCTTTGTCTACACCTACATCTGGGCGGGTCCGCATCACTTGCACTACCACGCGATTCCGGAATGGGTGCAATCGCTCGGCATGGTCATGAGCCTGATATTGCTGGCGCCATCCTGGGCGACCATGGTCAACGGCATCATGACGGTCAGTGCCGCGGCGAAAAAGCTGCGCAGCGATCCCGCGCTCAAGTTCATCGTGCTGTCGCTGGCTTTCTACGGCCTTGCGACCTTCGAGGGCCCGATGCTGGCCATCAAGAGCGTCAATGTGTTCAGCCATTTCACCGAGTGGACCATCGGGCACGTCCATTCGGGCGCGCTGGGCTGGAACGCGCTGATTACCTTCGGCACTTTCTATTTCCTGGTGCCGCGTCTGGCCGGGGCGCCGCTCTACAGCGCGCGCCTGGCGAACATCCATTTCTGGCTGGCGCTCGCGGGCATCATGCTCTACGTGCTCTCGATGTGGGGTGCCGGCGTCTCGCAGGGCGTGCTGTGGCTTTCCCTGGACGAGCTCGGCGAGGTCCGCTTCAGCTTCAACGACGTGATGGCGGCGATGAAGCCCTACTACCTGCTGCGCTTCGTCGGCGGTTTCTTGTTCCTGGCGGGCGCGGTGCTGATGGCATTCAACCTCGCGCGGACCTTCGCCGGTCGCCGCACCGTCACAGTCGCGCCGCCACCGGCCCATGCGGCGAGGGGGCTCGCGTGAACTTCCTGTCGCTGCACAGGAAAATCGAGCGTCATTCCGGCCTGCTGATCTTCGGCATCCTGGTCGTGTCGTCGATCGGCGGCCTGGTGCAGGTGCTGCCGATCGTGCTCGACGATTCGCACAGCGCGCCGGCTGCCGGTCTTGCGGTCTATTCGCCGCTCGAACTCGAGGGACGCGACATCTACATCCGCGAATCCTGCAGCACCTGCCACACGCAGCAGGTGCGCCCGCTGCTGGCCGAGGTCAAGCGCTATGGGCCTTATTCGCGGGCCGGCGAATTCGCCTATGACCGGCCATTCCTGTGGGGATCCAAGCGCACGGGCCCCGATCTCGCGCGGGTCGGCGGCAAGTACAGCGACGCCTGGCATCAGGTGCACCTGCTGGATCCGCGCGCCGTCGTGCCGGCCTCGATCATGCCGGCCTACCCCTGGTTCGCAGAGCGCGACGCAGATCAGGGCCGCACGATCGCGGCACGCATGCGCACATTGCGGATGCTCGGGCATCCATATTCCGACGAGGACATCGCGGCTGCGCCGGCGGCGCTCGAGGGCAAGACCGAGCTCGATGCCGTGACCGCATACCTGCAATCGCTCGGCCGAAGCATGCAGGGGGCGCCTCAGCCATGATGCTGCTGATTTTCTTCGGCGACATGCTGGTGATGGCATTCATGATCGCAGTGGTCATCTGGCTCTCGCTGCGCTCGACCCGCGGACAGCTCGACGCGGCCTCACGGATCCCGCTGGAGGATGAGGATCGCCGTGGCTGACATGCCGTCGCAATTCTGGGCCGGCTGGATCGTCTTGATCACGGTCACGAGCTTCATTGCGCTCCTCTGGTTCGTTCGCGACCTCTATCGGGCGGGCGACCAGGACGCCGGCACGGAAGACCAAGTCTGGGATGAAACCCTGCGTGAAGGCGCGCGGCCTGCGCCGGTGTGGTGGTTCTGGTTCATCCTCGCGCTGATGACGGTGTCGGTGGTCTATGTGATTCTTTACCCGGGGCTCGGCTCGTATCAGGGCGTGTTGCGGTGGTCCCAGGGCGGCAGGATCGCCGAGCGGTTTGCGGATTACGAGGCGCAGTTCGGCGCAGAACGGCGACGGCTGCAGGCCTTGCCGCTGGCGCAGCTCGAGGGCGATAGTGAAGCGATGCGATCGGCCTGGCGCGTATTCAACAACAACTGCGCTTCTTGCCACGGTCGCGACGCGGCAGGGCAGGCCTCGCAGTTTCCCGACCTGACGGACGAGTCCTGGCAATGGGGCCGTGGCGAGATGCAGATCGTGGAGTCGATTCGTTCCGGCCGTCAGGCCGCGATGCCGGCATGGGAATCCGTGATCGGCGTGCGGGGCGTCGAACAGGTCGCCGACTACGTGCTGGGCCTCGCGGCCAGCGATTCCGGATCGCCGGCGAATGCGGAGGGTGGTGTTCTGTTCCGGCAGTTCTGTTCCGCCTGCCATGGGCCGACCGGCTCGGGCCAGGCGATGCTTGGCGCCCCGGCCCTTGACGACAAAGCCTGGCTTTATGGCGGCGGTCGCGCGCAGGTCATCCGGTCGATTTCCCAGGGACGCAACGGCGTGATGCCCGCTTGGGGTTCACGATTGGACGACACGCAGATCCGGCTGCTCACGGCCTGGCTGTCGGCCGGTGCCCGGATTCCGGACGAACGCTAGAAGCTGACGGCGAACCCGGCGAGTACTTCTGCCTGGAAGATCGTCGAACCACTGGCGACGATGCGACAGAAACCGCTGCCGTTGTCCGAGCCGCAGAAGATCGACGTGTCGGAGTCCACGAGCGTTAGGTAGCCGCGCGCTTCGAGCCGGAATGCCGCGTGCTTGGAGACCGGCATGGCGATTCCGACGCCCAGCGAGCCGGAAAATCTCGTCAGGTCCGTCGCATCGGCGCCCGAAGCCGAGAATCGTGTCGCGCCCAGACCCAATGCGAGATAGGCCTGGGCCTTTTCGTAGTCGCCGAACGGCACGGTGCCGCCAAAATGCAGGTACTCGATGTCGACGTCATGGTCCGCAAGACCGTCATTGACGCTGGAGCCCTGGCGCGAATACCAGAGTTGCAGATAGCGGTCCTCACCCTTGCCGTAGCGAAACTCGAGCGCAAGCGCCAGGCTCGTGCCGTCATCCAGATCATGAGCGTCGCCGCTGACAGAATCCTCGAGGCCGCCGCCGCCGCGATAACCGCCATACGCGGCCAGTTGCAGGAAAGGCAGGTCATCGGCGCGGGCGAGGGGGGCCGCAACCAAGGCTGCAATCGCGATCAGAATCTTCAGGGTCACGCGATCCTTACTTTACCGTAGGAATCAATGGGATGCTCCGGAAATCGATAGTGAATGGCTGCGCTGACGCCGGGTGAAATCAACGACGTGGTTGCCTTCCTTAGGGCGCGCGACGATGGATGCCGACCCTGATTGCGGGCGGGCTATTGCCGCCGGCAACCCACGCACCGACAATCAGCCTGATGCGTGTCTCGACTGACAAGCTCGCCCGCACTCTCGAGAAGAAGCTGGCGCCCGCCTGGCTGGTTACCGGCGACGAGCCGCTGCTGGTCGGAGAGGCCGCCGATGCAATTCGCGCGCGGGCACGCATCGAGGGCTACACCGGCCGCGACCTGTTCTTCGTCGAGCGTAACTTTGACTGGTCCGAGTTGCTTGCCTCCAGCCAGTCACTGTCTCTGTTTGCGGAGCGGCGCATCATCGAGCTCAAGATGCCCAGTCCGCGTCCCGGGAAGGATGGCGGCGCGGTGCTCGTACAGCTGGTCTCCGATCCCGCGCCGGACACGCTGCTGCTGGTCGTGACCGGGCGTCCGGAGCGGGATACCTGGAGCACGGCCTGGTTCAAGGCCTTCGAGAAGAACGGGGTGGTCGTGCAGTCGTGGCCGGTCGAGATCGGCCAGTTGCCGCAGTGGATCGTCGCCCGCGCCGGCCGGCATGGCCTTGCGATCGAAGCGGACGGCGCGCAGCTGCTCGCCGAGCGGGTCGAGGGCAACCTGCTTGCTGCGCACCAGGAGATCGAAAAGCTGGCATTGCTGCATGCGGGCAGCACGGTGAGCGCCGATGACGTACTGGCGGCGGTCGCAAACAGCGCGCGCTATGACGTATACCAGCTCGGCGAGGCTGCGCTCGACGGCGATGCAGGGAGGAGCCTGCGCATCCTCGAAGGCCTGCGCGCCGAGGGAACCGAGCCGTTGCTCGTGTTGTGGGCGCTATGCCGCGAGCTGCGCGCGCTCGCCGAAGCGCGCCGCAATCCGGGCGCAGCGGCGGGCTACGGCCGCCAGGCCGACCGCCGCACGGCGCTCCTGGCGCGTGCGTTGCAGCGCACCACGAGCCAGTCGCTGGCGCTGCATTTCATCGAGGCAGGACGTATCGATCGCCAGATCAAGGGGCTTGGTCAGGGCGATCCATGGACCGGACTCACGGGTCTGGTCGCGGCGTTCGCGGGTGTCAGGCTCCCCGAAGCACCGGCCGCCTGAGGCCCGATGCGGCCATTCGGTGTATTCGGCGGGATGTTCGATCCGATTCATTACGGGCATCTGCGTACCGCGCACGAGCTTTTCGAGCTGCTGGACCTGGAGGCGATCGCATTCGTTCCGGCCGGCGATCCGCCACACCGCGCACGGCCGCTCGCGGACGCCGCGACCCGGCTCGCAATGGTCCGTGCGGCGGTCGAGGGCGATGCGCGATTTCTGGTGGATGATCGCGAACTGCGCCGCTCCGGGCCTTCATACACCGTGCTGACACTCGGGGAATTGCGCGCCGAACGTGGCGCGCAGCCGATCGCCTTGATCATGGGCATGGACGCCTTTGCGGGCCTCAACGGCTGGCATCGCGCACAGGAACTGATCGGGCTCGCGCACCTGGTCGTCGCGGTGCGGCCAGGATCGCAGCCGCCACACACTGGCCTGGCGGCTGCGCTGCTGCGCGAGCGGCGCTGCGACGATCCGCGCCGCCTGTCCGCGGCCCCGGCGGGGCTGGTTTTCGTTAATACGGGCACCCAGCTCGATGTGTCCTCGAGCGTGGTGCGGGATGTCGTCGCCGCAGGTCGCGATCCGCGCTACTTGATGCCCGAGGCTGTGCGTAGGATCATCGTCGCCAGGGGCAGCTACGCCCTGCCAGGTGAAACAGGGGAATGACCGAAAAGAGAACGAAGACAAAACGCCGCACTTCCGTGAGCACACCGAAGAAGACCAGGAAGCAACCTGACGCGCTGACCGAAATCGCCATCGCCGCACTCGAGGACATGAAGGCCGTTAACGTCAAGGTCCTCGACGTCCGCAAGCTGACCGATTTTGCCGACACGATGATCGTCGCAACCGGCACTTCCGACCGTCACGTCAAGTCGATCGCCGGTCGCCTGGTTGAACGCTGCCAGCAGGCTGGTCACCGGCCCTATGGCGTCGAGGGCGAGCGCGAGGGCGAGTGGGTGCTGGTCGATCTGCAGGATCTGATCGTGCACGTGATGCTGCCGCGAATCCGCGAGTTCTACGGGCTCGAGAAGCTGTGGGACCTGCGTCCCTCGCTGCGCGCGCCGAGTCTCGCCTGAGCGCTGCCGATGCGCGCCCGGCTGATTGCGGCCGGCACACGGCTTCCCGACTGGGTCAATGCCGGATACGCCGAATACGCCAGGCGCCTCGTCGGATTCCGCCTCGAACTTGTTGAGATCCCCGCTCGGCGGCGCATGTTCGAGATCATCGGCCCACGCGATTACGTCGTGGCACTTGAAGTGACGGGCCGCGCGATGACGACTGTTGAACTTGCGCGCTGGCTCGAGGCCCGCCTCGCGGGCGGTCGCGACCTGGCCTTTGTAATCGGAGGTCCCGATGGTCTTGCGCCCGAGTTGCTGGAACGCGCCGACTTCCGCTGGTCGCTGTCGCCGCTGACCTGGCCGCATGGCCTCGTCCGGGTCATGCTGGCCGAACAGCTCTACCGTGCCCAGAGCATCCTGAAGGGACATCCCTATCATCGCGGCTGATCCGACCGGCCCGGCCGGCGAGGGGGTATGCTCATGAATTTTCCGGCCCACTCAATGCCTTACGATCGAATCCAACTCGCTTCTGCGTCGCCGAGACGGAGTCAGCTGCTGCGCCAGATTGGCGTTGCACACGACATCCGGCCGGTGGATCTCGATGAATCGCGGCGCTCTGGCGAGTCGCCACGAGACTACGTGCTGCGGCTGGCGCGCGAGAAGGCATTGGCGGGAGCCGCCCTGGGCGGCGGCCTGCCGGTGCTGGCGGCGGACACCACCGTCGCCATCGGCGAGGAAATCTTTGGCAAACCGCGGGATGAGAATGATGGAGTCCGCATGCTCGCCGCGCTGTCCGGCAGGAGCCACGACGTGCTGACCGCGGTGGCGCTCGCAAGCGCAGGGCGCCTTGAAACGACGATCAGCGAGACGTGCGTGACATTCCGCACCCTGACTGCCGCCGAATGCCGGGATTACTGGGCGAGCGGCGAACCGGTGGACAAGGCCGGCGCGTACGCGATCCAGGGCTTCGGCGCCGCATTCATCGCGCGGCTCGAGGGCAGCTACTCGGGCGTGATGGGCCTGCCCTTGTTTGAAACGGCGGCGCTCCTTGACACCGCCGGCGTCCGTCGCTGGCAAGCCGTCGCATGAGCGTCGAAATCCTCGTCAACGTGACGCCGTGCGAAAGCCGCGCAGCCGTGGTCGAGCAGGGTGTCGTCCAGGAGCTTTACATTGAGCGCGCCAACCGGCGCGGCCTGGCCGGCAATATCTACAAGGGCCGTGCGTCACGCGTGCTGCCGGGCATGCAGGCGGCATTCATCGAAATCGGCCTCGATCGCGCGGCATTCCTGCATGCCTCGGACATCATGCCGCCGCCCGGGCTCGACCCGGGGGTCGAGGCGCAGGCCTTCGAAAGCGTCCGCGATCTCGTCAACGAAGGCGACACGATTCTCGTTCAGGTGCTGAAGGATCCGCTCGGCACGAAGGGTGCGCGGCTGACGACCTATGTGACGCTGCCGTCGCGATTTCTCGTGTTCATGCCGCTGGGACGAGGTGTCGGCGTGTCGGCGCGCATCGAAGACGAGGCAGAGCGCCTGCGATTGCGTGAGGCGGTGCAGGAACTCGGCGGGAATCGTGGCGGCTGGATCGTGCGGACCGTGGCCGAGGGCGCGCAGATAGAGGCGCTGCGCGCCGACATGATGTTTCTTGAACGCCTCTGGGAAATCGTGCGGGAGCGCGGTGAGCGCGCTGCTGCTGCGGAAATCGTCCACGAGGACCTCGCGTTGCCGCTGCGCGTGCTGCGCGACCTGCTGGGTGAGCAGGTCGACCGCGTGCTCGTGGATACAGCGGCCGCTCATGCGCAGATGACTGGTTTCGCCAGGACCTTCATGCCGGCACTCGCCGGGCGCATCGAGACCTACGACGGCAAGCGACCGATATTCGACCTGTATGGCGTAGACGATGAAATCGAGCGCGCACTGGATCGCAAGGTGCCGCTGAAATCGGGTGGCTACCTGATGTTCGACCAGACCGAGGCACTGACGACGATCGATGTCAATACCGGGGCCTTCGTCGGCCACCGGAATCTCGAGGACACGATCTATCGCACGAATCTCGAGGCGGCCGTTGCGATCGCGCGGCAACTCAAACTGCGCAATCTCGGCGGCATCATCATCGTGGACTTCATCGACATGCAGGATTTCGAGCACCGCCGCCTCGTGCTGCAGGCGCTTGGGCAGGCACTGGCGGGGGATCATGCCCGGACCCACGTGTCGGCGGTTTCGGCACTCGGTCTCGTCGAAATGACCCGTAAGCGCACGCGCGAGAGCCTGGAACACCAGCTGTGCAGGCCTTGTCCAAGCTGCGATGCCCGCGGATTTGTGAAGACGGCCGAGACGGTCGCCTATCAGGCCTTCCGCGAGGTGCTGCGCCAGGCACGGCAGTTCGATTTCCAGGAATTGCTCGTGCTGGCGCACCAGGACGTCATCGAGCTGTTGCTCGATGAAGAGTCCGCGGCGCTGGCCGAGCTCGAGCTGACGATCGGAAAGCCGATCCGGCTGCAGGCTGAGGCGCTGTATGCCGAGGAACAATTCGATGTCGTGCTGGTATAGGTAGTGGCAGGTTGGGGCAGCATGGTCGGGACGGGACAAAGACTCAGGAGGCTATGGCGCTGGCTGGCGGGCGCGGTGGCGGCGCTCGCGCTGCTCGCGGCGCTTGGCGTGGGCGCATTCGGCCTCGCGATCGAATTGCTGCCCGGCTACCAGCAGCAGGTCGCCGAGCAGGTCCGTGCGGCGACCGGGCTCAGGCTGGAATTCGATTCGCTGAACGCGCGCATCGGCCGTTACGGAGCGGAAATCCATTTCAACGGCGCGCGCGTGTTGCCGGCCACCGGTGACGAGGCGCTGGTCAGCGCCGAGTCAGGTCGCGTGAGCCTCGCGATCGGCCGCTCGCTATGGTACCGGCGGATCGAGGTCGGACGCGTCGAACTGGTGCAGCCGCGGTTGCATTTCGTGATCCATACTGATGGCAGCGTCGAGCTGGTCGGCCAGGGTGCGATCGAGCCGAAGCCCGGCGTCGAGCGCCAGCCGATGACACTCGCGCGCCTGCCGCGCGGCCTGTTTGCGGTACACGACGCGACACTCGACGTGCTCGACCTGCGCGCCCGGCAAGGGCGCTTCGAACTGACCGGTGCGGACCTGGAGTTCGAGCGCAAGGGCGATCACGTAAGCCTGCGCGGACAAGTCGAGCTGCCGGAACACCTCGGCTCGGCCCTGGAGGTTGAGGCCGATGTGGACGGCGATCTCGCTGAATCGGGCTCGGTCGAGTGGCGGGTCAGTATCGATGCGCGCGACCTGGATTTCGAACAATGGGCGGCGTTGCTGCCGGACAGCTTCGTTGTGCCCGCCGCGGGGCACGGTTCGGTGCGCGCGACGGCGCGCGGCATCGGTCGTGGGCTCGCGAGCCTGCGACTGCGGCCGGAGCTCAGCAATCTGCGGCTGCCCGACGGCGGAGCCGAATTCAAGCGCGTGGCCGGTGACCTGCGCCTGAAACGTGACGCCGACGGCATCTCCCTCGAGGGCACGGGCCTCGAGTTGTCACGCGAGGGTGCGCCCTGGCGGCCGACCAATATCTCCGCGACCCTGAAGCAACGTGATGGCCGCATTGCTTCGATCGCGGCTCGCGCGGATTACCTGCGGATCGAGAATCTCGCGGCATTCTCATCGCTGCTACCCGCCGGGCCGCTGCGAGAGAAGCTGGAGGCGCTTGCGCCGCGCGGCGAGCTGTTCGGTCTCGACGCCGCTGTCACGGATCTCGGCGAGGGCCGGCTGCCGGACATCAGCGGCCGGGTTCGATTCGCGGATCTCGGATTCGAGGCGTTCGGCAAGGTGCCCGGCCTGCAGGGCCTCGACGGCGCGATCGAAAGTCGCGGCGCCGGCGGTGTCGTGCACCTGGCGACCCGTGACGGGCTGGTCAGCTGGCCCCTGCAATGGCGCGCAATTGCGGAGCTTCGCCAGGCCGATGGCCGGATCGAATGGAATCGCTTTGGTGACGGCGTGCGGCTGTGGGTCGACGAAGCCGTCATCGACACGGGTCATGGCACCGTGCGCGGCAAGCTGCGCATGGCGTTTCGGCCCGGCCAGCTGCCGCTCATGGACCTGACTGCGAGCGTCGCGGACTTCGACGCGACTCAGGTCTGGCGGTACCTGCCGATCGAGCGGCTGAAGCCGAAGTCCTTGGCTTGGCTGGATGCCGCGTTTCGTGCCGGCCGCGTCGTCGAAGGCACCGTGTCGCAAACGGGACCGACACGCGGTTTTCCGTATCGTGAGGGGCAGGGCAGGTTCCATGCCGAAGCGCGCGTGAAGGGTGTGACGCTCTTCTATGCGCCGGGCTGGCCGGAGCTCCGCGGACTCGACGCTGAGCTCGTCTTTGACGGGCCCGGCATGAGGGCGGTCGCCACCAGGGGCTCGCTGGCCGGGATCACGATCACACAGGCCGAGGCCAACAGTGCGGACTATCGCGAGTCCATCATTGCGCTCCGGGCTTCTGCCCGCGGCGATGCCGGCCGCGCCATCCGGCTGCTGCAGGACAGTCCGCTCGGTCCGACGCTGGGCGCCGGCTTCAGCGAATTGACGGGTTCCGGGCCGGTGACCGGCGAGTTCGCAATGGTCCTGCCGATCAAGGATTTCGAGCAGCGGGTCATCACGGTGATGACCACGCTCAACGGCATCAAGCTGCAACAGCGCCAGCAGGCCGTCGAAGTCAGCGATTTGCAGGGCGTTCTCTGGGTGCGCAACCGGGAGATCGAGGCGCCGACGCTGACCGGGCAGTTGCTGGGGGGGCCGCTGCAAGTCTCGATCAAGACGACGACGCAGAAGAATGGCGATCTCAGCACGCAGGTCAATGCGCAAGGCACGGTGGCGGCCGGACCGCTGCGGCCGGTCGCGCGCCTGCCGGTCAATGCGGGTATCTCCGGCACGGTAGACTGGCACGGCTTTCTGACGGTCGAGCGCAGCGCCGACCGGGAAGTCCCGGCGCGCGGCACACTGCGCCTGAGCAGTGACCTGCGCGGCTTCGCGTCGAAACTTCCGGAACCCTTTGCGAAAACCGCCGATGCCGCGCGCCCGCTGACGATCACCGCAAGTTTCAGCAGCGATGGTGGTCCGCGCATCCAGGCGCAGTTCGGGCGCGACGTGCATGCGCTGCTGCAATGGCGCAGCAAGCCGCAGGATCCGCCGATCGAGCGCGGCATCGTGTCATTTGGCGCCTCTGCGCCGACCGCATTGCCGCGCGCCGCGGGTCTGTGGCTGACCGGCCGCCTCGAGTCGGCGAGCATCTCGGATCTGCTGGAACTCAAATGGGACCAGCCGCGCGGGCGTCCGCTGAACGAATGGCTGGGTGGGGTCGATCTGTCGATCCAGCGTCTCGAAGTGCTGGGCTATGCATTCGCCAATGCGAGCGGCCGAATGCGGCCCGGCAATCGCGCCTGGGAAATCGATGTGACCTCGGAGGACGCGAGCGGTCACCTCATCGTGCCGCACACATTCCCCGGCGAAGTCCCGATGGTGCTGGATCTCGACCGTCTGCATTTCGGCGAGTCCGTGCGTAACGGCGAGGGTGAGACCGATCCGCGCCAGTTGCCGGTGATCCAAGTCGACATTCGCGACCTGCAGTTCGAGGGCCGCCAGTACGGTCATCTGCAGGCCGAGCTCGCGCGGGGCACCGCCGGGATGACGCTGAACCAGTTCACGATGAAGCATGCGGCGTTCACTGCCAAGGGCCGCGGCAGCTGGCTGGTGCGTGAAGCGGGCGCCGAATGCCGGCTCGAATTCGATGCTGAGAGCACAAACGTGCTCGCATTCATGAATGCGATGCAGCTCGGCACGCTGGTTGCCGGCGATCATGGCCGTATCTCCGCGAATCTGAGCTGGCCGGGTCCGCCGGAATCGAGCGCCATCGAACGGCTTTCCGGACGGCTCGAGATGGCTGCGGAGAACGGCCGCCTGACATCGGTCGAACCGGGCGCCGGGCGGGTTCTCGGACTGATGAGCATTGCGCACCTGCCACGCCGGCTTGCGCTCGATTTCGGCGACCTGACCGGCGAGGGTCTGTCCTTTGACACGCTACGCGGGACATTCCAGCTGACCGATGGCGAGGCCTACACCGACAACCTGGCGCTGCGCGGCTCGGCGGCAGAAATCGGCCTGGCCGGCCGCACCAGCCTGCGCGACCGGACTTATGACCAGACCGCGGTTGTTACGGGTCAGCTGGGTGCGTCGCTGGGTGTGGCGGGCGCGCTGGCCGGCGGTCCCGCGGTCGGTGCGGCCCTTCTCTTGTTCTCGCAGATCTTCAAGGAGCCGCTCAAGGGTGCCACGCGCGGTTACTATCGCATCACCGGTAGCTGGGATGATCCGCTGGTGAAGCGCATCGATGCCCAGGAGATGAAGGATACGCAGCAAGTCGCCGCGCCCCCGCGCGCGGGCGAATCGGGGAACGGACCGTCGCCATGATCCAGCCAATCGTCGCCGCGGTGCAGATGACCTCGGTCGCGAATATCGCCAGAAATCTCGATACCGCAAGACGGCTGCTGGAAAAGGCCCGCGAAGGCGGCGCCTGCCTGGCCGTGCTGCCAGAGAATTTTTCCTTCATGGGGCGCACCGAAGCGGAGCGTCGCGAAATCGTCGAGGCTGACGGCGACGGGCCGGTGCAAAGGGCGGTCGCGACTGCGGCGCGGGAACTCGGCATATGGATCGTCGCCGGCACGCAGCCGATTGCCGTTCCTGGCGAGGCACGGCCGGCGAGTGCCTGCATCGTCTACGACGCCGACGGCAGGCAGGTCGCGCGCTATGACAAGATCCATCTGTTCGACGTCGACCTGCCGGATCGCCGTGAGGGCTATCGGGAGTCGGCAAACGCTGTCCCCGGCGCGCAACCCGTCACGGTGGACACTCCGGCGGGCCGGCTCGGACTGACCGTGTGCTACGATTTGCGCTTCCCCGAGTTGTACCGCCGCCTGGTCTCCGAGGGAGCAGAGATCTTCAGCGTGCCATCCGCATTCACCGGTCCGACCGGTCGCGCACACTGGGAAGTCCTGCTGCGCGCCCGGGCGATCGAAGACCTTTCATTCGTGATCGCCGCCGCCCAAACGGGGATCCACGACAATGGCCGTGAAACCTATGGTGACAGCCTGATCGCCGATTACTGGGGCCGCGTGCTGCAGCGCCTGCCACGCGGCAGCGGCGTCGTGCTCGCCGCGCTTGACCGGGAGCGGCAGGCGGCGACGCGCCGGAGTTTTCCTGCATTGGACCATCGGGTGCTCGGGTGAGCGCGAACGCACTGCAGCGCGCGCGCGAACTGATCCTCGCACCATCGGGTCTCGACGACGGGCGCCTGGAACAGGCACTCAGTTCGCTGCTCGGTGC
>Ga0315290_10000011_pt1 | contig 104879 bp, 101 predicted proteins | sample YL17G12_0_MG_FD_203627 | JGI IMG/M metagenome (GOLD analysis project Ga0315290, IMG submission 203627) | Sediment microbial communities from Yellowstone Lake, YNP, Wyoming, USA - YL17G12_0 | ecosystem: Environmental > Aquatic > Freshwater > Lake > Sediment | place: USA: Wyoming | collected... | reverse complement strand
GGACCATGTGCCGGTCGACGGGGAGACGCTCACGTTAGAGGATGTAGTCAGGGTCGCGAGAGCGGGGGCGAGGACGGAGCTGGACCCGCGCGCGAAGGTCAGGATGGACGATGCGAGGAAGTCCCTCCAGGCGCTCATAGACGACGACGCGAAGATATACGCGGTCAACACGGGCGTGGGCGACCTGGTCGATGTGAGGATCGAGCACGATGAGCTGAGGGCGCTCCAGGTGAACCTCCTCAGGAGCCACGCCTGCGGCGTCGGCGAGGCGTATCCTGCCGAGGTCGTCAGGGCCATGATGCTGCTGAGGGCCAACGCGCTCGCGAAGGGGTATTCCGGCGTGAGGTCCGAGATCGCTGCGGTGTTCCTGGACCTGCTCAATTCCGGTGTCCACCCCCGGGTCCCCAGGCAGGGATCCGTCGGCTCGAGCGGGGACCTCGCCATGCTGGCCCATCTCGGCCTAGTGCTCATAGGCGAGGGCGAGGCGGATGCGGGGAGCGGGGTCGAACCCGGCGCGAAGGCGCTGGCTCGGAAGGGCATCAAGCCGCTCGTTCTCGGCCCCAAAGAGGCGATATCGATCATCAACGGCACTCAGGCGATGACGGCGATCGGGACCCTGGCGGTCAGGGATGCGGCCAACCTTGCGGACAACGCCCAGGTCGCGGCCGCGCTCTCGCTGGAGGCCCTCAGGGGCACATCGACCGCGTTCGACGAGCGCATCTCCAAGGTCAGGCCCCACGCGGGCCAGGTCCGTGTGTCGCAGAACATGCGGTCCCTGCTCGACGGGAGCGACATCATGCTTTCCCACAAGCACTGCTCCAAGGTCCAGGACGCCTACACCCTACGGTGCATACCGCAGGTGCTGGGCGCGTCCCTGGCCTCGATCTGGCACACGCGGGACGTGCTGCGGGTCGAGGTCAACTCCGCGACGGACAACCCGCTCTTCTTCCCCGACGACGGGGCGGTGATATCGGGAGGCAACTTCCACGGGCAGCCGATCGCCCTCGCGATGGATTATCTCGGCCTCGGAGTGCACGAGATCGGCAACTTCGCTGAGAGGCGCGTTGCGAGGCTCGTGGACCACAAGCTGAGCGGGCTCCCGGCGTTCCTGACAGGGCACGGGGGCGTGAGCTCGGGCATGATGGTCCCACAGTACGTCGCTGCGTCGATAGTCTCCGAGAACAAGGTCCTGACGCACCCGGCCTCGGCGGACTCCATACCCACGAGCGCCAACCAGGAGGACCACAACAGCATGGGCACGACGAGCGCGTGGAAGGCGAGGTTGATCATCGACAACGTAAGCAAGGTCATCGCCATCGAGTTCATGGCGGCCGCGCAGGGCCTGGACTTCATATCCCAGGCCTCCAGCCCGGCGGTCGAGAAGGTGCGTCGCGTCCTGAGGCAGAAGGTCCCGAGGCTGACCGAGGACCGTTCGATGTCCGGGGACATCGAGAACCTCGCGAGGATGGTCTCGGAGGGCGTGTTCGTCGATGCGGCTTCGCGCGAGTGCAGGTTCGAGAGGACCTGAGGCTGTTCCGATACCTTCAATTCCCGGCACTCCTTTCAAGGTGCCTCCTTGGGAGGGCCTGGTGTGGAAGACCTAGCGACGAAGACGATAGACTTGGCCCGCAGGAAGGGCGCTGAGTTCGCGGACCTGCGGATGGAGTCAGTCACAGGAACGAACATCATCGTCATGGACGGCAGGAGCCGGGCGGTGACCGCGCAGATCGAGTCGGGATGCGGGGTCAGGGCGTTCATGGGGGGTGCGTGGGGGTTCGCGGTCACGAACGACCTCAAGCAGTCCTCGCTGAACGCGGCCGCCGAATCGGCCGTCAGGATGGCCAAGGTCGCCCAGAGGCGGGCGAAGGTCAGGTTCACGATCGAGAAGGGGAAGACCGTCAGGCGGTCGGATGTCTACAAGTGCAGGATCCGTCCGTCGGATGTCCCCATCGAGGACAAACTCAGATACGCACTCGAGCGGGACCAGTCCATGCGCGGAAGGGATAAACGCATCGTCAGCACGAACTCGAGGTACGACGACTTCGAGGGTGACAGGGTCGTGGCGAACTCATTCGGCACGCTCATCCGGACCAGGGAGGTCTGGAGCCTGGGCGCGTGCTCGGCATGGGCCAAGGACGGAGGGGTGATGCAGCGGGGGCACGGGTCGATCGGTAACGTCGTCGGCTACGAGCTGATGAAGTCCAAGGAGGGCGAGCAGATCGGTGTCGAGGCGGCGGACCAGGCGATAAGGCTCCTAGACTCGAAGCCGGTGCCCGCGGGGAAGTTCATGTGCGTTCTCGACAACAAGATGACCGGACTCCTGGCCCACGAGGCCTTCGGCCACGCGTGCGAGGCGGATGCGGTCATCGCGGGCGCCTCCGTGCTCGAGGGGAGGATCGGCGAGCAGGTGGCGAACGAACAGGTCTCGCTCATAGACGATGCGACCGTCCCCAGGACGTTCGGGTACTTCGCATATGACTGGGAGGGCGTGAAGTCGAAGAAGCATGTTCTGATCGAGGACGGTGTCCTGAAAGGGTACATGCACAACATCGAGACCGGGAACCGCATGGGGGTGGAGCCGAACGGGGCTGCCAGGTCCCAGGCGTTCTACAGCACGCCCATCATCCGGATGAGCAACACCTACATCGGGCCCGGCGAGTGGAAGAAGGACGAGATGATGGAGGAGATGAAGGACGGGCTCCTGATCCAGGGCGCACAGTATGGGTATGTGGAGCCTGCCAAGGGGCAGTTCATGTTCAAGTGCGACGAGGCGTACGAGATACGGAAGGGTGAGATCGGGCAGAGGTACCGGGACGCGTCCCTGTCCGGGCTGATACTCGAGGTCCTCAAGAAAGTGAGGTGTGTCGCCGACGACTTCGTCCTGACCGACCCCGGATACTGCGGGAAGGGCGGCCAGGAGGCTAGGACGACCGATGGTGGGCCTCACATATGCGTGTCGGATGTCGTCGTCGGAGGTCTCGCCTGAGAGGTGGTCAAATGGTCGACATGGAATCACTCGCGCGGAAGACGGTTGAGAAGCTCAGGACCGGGGGCGCATCGGACTGCGACGTCATCGTGACAAACTCGAGGTACATCTCGGTCGACATCGAGAGGGGCTCGGTCAAACAGGCGAGCGTGCTCGAGGATCCAGGCGTCGGGATCCGTACATACGACCGCGGGTCCATGGGGTTCGCGTACTGTACCGGACACGACCGCGCATCCGTGATGCGCGCCGCGGAGCTCGCCTCATCGCTCGCGAAGGCAGGAACCCCCGACCCTGATTTCAAGGGCCTTCCGGGGAAATCCGCTCCGAAGCCCATGGGTGGACTGTTCGAGAAACGGCTTGCGGAGATTAAACCTGACGAGGTCGTGGACCTGGTCTCGGACATGGCCCGGGTGGCGGAGGACGACAAGAGGGTGACCTCCGTCAACGCGAACGCGAACGTGTCTGTGTGCGAGGTGACCCTCGCGAACAGCAACGGGTTCTGCTCTCACCAGGCGATGACATCCGTCGACATGTTCGCTGACGCGGTCGCGAAGGACGGGACCGCCATGTTCTCGGGTTTTGACGCGTCCTCGAGCCGGAGGCTGGAGCGCGGAGTGGCAGACAAGGTCGGCACCAGCGCACGCGAGCATGCGATAAAGGGTCTGAAGCAGGTGAACATCCCGACGGGCGACTACCCGGTCATCATGGACCCGTTGGGGTTCGGATACATACTGGCGCACGCGGTCGGCGGAGGGGCGAACGCCGAGAGCATCCAGAGGAAGCGCAGCTACCTCGTCGACAAGCTGGGCAAGCGCATCGGCAGCGAGGACCTGTCGGTCAGCGACGAGCCCCGCATCGAATGGGCCGTGGGCAGCACGGCCTTCGACGGTGAGGGCACGGCGGCGTCCAAGAAGAAGATAATCGACAGGGGCAGGCTCGTGTCGTATCTCCATGACAGCTACACGGCCGGCAAGGACGGCATCAGGAGCACCGGCAACTCGTCGAGAGGAGGCTCCGTCTGGACATACAGGGCCCCGCCAGCGATATCGACCACGAACCTGGTCGTCGCGAAGGGCGACTCAAGCCTGGACGAGATGATACGCGAGACGAGGAAAGGGGTCTATCTCAGGATAACCTTCGACCGCCCCAACCTGGCCACCGGGGAGTTCTCGGGGCTGATGATGGAGGGGTACAGCGTCGAGAAGGGCGAGCTCGGGCCGCTCGTCAGGCAGTCCACGCTCGGGATAGGCCTCGAGGACCTGTTCTCGAGGATCGACATGGTCGGCCGGAAACAGAGGAACGCGTTCGGGGTCGTCACGCCGCCAGTGAGGATATCCAAGGCCAGGGTCGCGGGCTCCGGTTAGAACGAGTACTTCTGGCCGCAGACCGGGCACTGGGCGGTCCTCTTCGCGCAGGCCAGGTGCAGCTGGCTCCCGCACCTGCAGCTGACTATGTCGAAGCCAGGCTTGATCCTGCCCTGGCAGGAGACGCATCTCGCGACATCCGCGGCCCGGTCGATCCTGAACGGCGGGCCTGCCGGGTAGACGTTGAGCGCGTCCTCGATGTCAGTCGTCTGGACGCGTCCGTCGAAGTGCCTCTTCGTCGAGACCTTCACCCTCACCGGGACGTTGCCGCTCCTCTTCGGGACGACCTTGACCTTGACCGTCTCCTCGGAGGCCGGCCTGAGCGCCTCGACCGTCTCCGTCCCGAGGATCTCGAAGTCCCCGACGACATCCAGCTCTATGTCCTTTGCGAGCGCGCGTCCAGTGTTCGAGAGCTTGACCGATATCTCGCCCTCGCTCCCCTCCTGCAGGCCGGAGCTGGTGATGGTTCCTGATATGTCCGGTGAGTATGATTCCATGAGCGCCTTGGCGCTGTCCAGCGCCTCGGCGACAAACTCGATCGCTGAGTCGTAGTCCTTGTCCTTCTCGATGTCCGCGAGCGCCAGCAGCCTCTCGGACTCCTTCGCGGGTATCCCGAACGCTGCGAGCGTCTCGATGGCGCTCTCGGCTGCGATGGATATGTCCATGTATTTGCGGTGAGTGTCCTCGATCTGGAGCAGCTTCTGCTCGGCGTTCATGACCGCTTCGAACGCCTTCTCGGCGATGCCACAATCCGATGCCTTCTGGGCCTCCTCGAGCAGGTCCTCGACGGGCGTCACCGCGGCACCCATGCGGCTGAGGACGTCCGTCCTCTCTCGGACATCGCCTATGAGGCTGGACATCTTCTTCCCAATGAGCTCGAGGCATGCGTTCGTGCACGCCTGCGCCTGCTGGTAGGCGAAGTCCCAGAGCTTCTCCGAGAACGACGTCTTGGCGACCTCGAGGAGGTCCTCGCACGGCTTGGTGTTGATGCCCATCGCCCGCGCCCTGGATATGAGCTCCTCGTTCCTCTTGACGACGTCGCTCATGGAGCTCTCGAACAGGGACGCCGCCTTCTCCGTGCATCTCCTGAGGGCGTCCCTGCACTTCGCGAACTCGTGTCCGTTCAGGAATCCCTGGGCGATGTCGAGTATCTCATCGCATTCGGCGGTGTCTATCTTTACCTTCCTGAGCCTCTCCACCTGCTCCTTGACCCCGCTGAACTCGATCCTGACGCTATCGATGTTCTCCCTGAGTTGATGCAGCTCGTCGCCGCTCTCCATCGCGGTGGTCAACGCATCGACGAACCTGCCCTTGGATAGCAATGTCTCGGCGGTATCGACGAGCTCGGCGAGCTTGGGGCTCATGATGCCCTCGGCGCCCGCCTCCTCCATCTTGCTCCTGACGTTCTGGACCGCCCTCGTGCTTATGTCCCGCTGGAGCTCCGCCCTGTCCATCTCGGCCTCGCACTGCATGGCGAGTTTGAGCGCATCCTGGTACCTTCCGTCCCTGAATGCCTGGACACCGTCGGCGACGAACCTCTCGGCCATGCCGATGGGCGCCCCCTCGGTCGATGCCTTCTCTATACGCTCTCTGAACTTCTCGAGGGTCTCCCAGATCCTGTTCCGCGAGACCTCGGAGGACGCCTCCGATGATTTCCTGGACAGTTCGAGCGCTATGGCGTATTGGTGCCTGGTGAGCGCGTCGACGGCCTGGTCCAAGAGCTCCCTCGCCCTGCCGACCTCCATATCCAGCGTCTCGGCGTCCCTAAGGTTGCTGCGCGCGGTCCTGATCTCGGCGGCAGCCTGTGAGCTCAGGTTCTTGACATGGTCGATGTCGTCCTTCGCCGCGCCGATGCATTTCAGCGCCTCTGCGAAGTCCTCCTGTCCGTTGAGGTCCGCCGCCTTCTCCGCGAGCTTCTCCGGGCCGACGGTATCGACGCCGACATTCTTCGCATCGACCAGCAGCCGCTGCAGGTCCTTGATCATGAGTCCGACGGCCGCGGAGACGATCCGCCTGACCTCCTCGTCTGCATTCTTGGCCCTGGCTAGCGCCTCCTCGTAGCTCTTCTTCTTCATCAGGTCCTTGGACTGTGCGAGGAGTGCCTCCGCAGGGCTGGCATCGATGTCGTTCTGCGTGGCGAGGTCGATGGTCTCCTTGGTGCTGAGGATGAACTTGGCTGCGAGGTACATCGCGAGGTTACGCTCCGTCTCATCTATGAGCCCATCGAGCGTCTTCTCCGAACCGTCGAGGTCGCCGTTCGCGAACACGCTCTTCGCGCCATCCAGCTTCTTCAGCGATGCGCTCACGTCGGCACGCGACTTCGCCGCCTCGGTGATGAGTTCCTCGACCTTGTTGATCTTCTCCTTGATGCGGTCGTGTTTGGCGATCTGTTCCTTGATCTTCTCCTTGGTACCCACGATGACGCGGTGGGCTTCCATGAGGTCCTTGGAGTCCGCCTTCATCCTGGCCTCCTTGAGGCCAGTCTTGGCGTCCTCGATGTCGATACCGATCGTCTTTGCCTCCTCGATCGAGTCTTTGATGGACGAGAATTCCATCTGGATGAGCTTCATCATCTGTTCGTCGGCGTTCGCGACTATCTCCTTCGCCCGCCCCGAGGCGTCCTCGTAGACGCGCTGGTCCAGCGCGTCCTTCGCCATCTTCATGAGTATCTCGAGGTCGGATACGTCCCCGCCCATGCTGGAAAGGTCAGCGAGTCTCGTGGCGGCGGTCCCCATGAGCCTCTCGGACTCCTCCTGACCGACCTTCTCTATCTTCTGCGTGATCTCCTTGAGCTTGTCATTGGCCCTGTCGAACTCGGATGCCGCCACGTGCGCCCTCGAACCCGCTATGATCTCGTTTATCTCGGATAGGTCCGCAGTGCCGGAGTATCCCTTGATGAACAGGTCCAGGCGGTTGAGCCTGTCCGTCAGTAGCCTGCTCGTGGACGCGGTCGCCGCCTCCAGGCTGCTCCTGGCGAATCCGACGCCGTCCTGGATGTTCTCACTGGAGAGTGCCTCGAGTGCCTTGTGCAGGACGCCCTCGGCCTCTGTGATGTCTGCTCCGAGGGCCTTGCCGAGCTTGACCGCGTTGTCCGCGCTGTTGACGATCTCCATGGCATGCTCGTAGGTGGTCTTCCTCGAGCCCGCGAGCGCGTCCTTGATGATCTGCGCGGCGTCTGCGTACTCGTTCGCTTCGAACGAGCGCTTGGCGTTTGTCATGGCCGCCTTGAGAACGGACGGGTCCATGCGCAGGTCCGTTGTGAACTTGACCGCCTTCGCGAGTTCAACGAGGTCGTCCCTGGCCTTGTAGAACACGGTGAGGGATTTCTCGATCTCGTCCTGGCTCTGCACGGCGTACTTGAGGGCGTCCTCGAACTTCCCCAGCTTGAGGTTGTCCCGCGAGGTGTTGAGGAGCGCGATGGCCTTCGTCATGTCGATGCCGACCTTCTTGGCCAGCACGAACTTGTCCCTCGCCTTGGATATGACATCGAGGACGGAATCGAATTGAGTCTTGTCAATCTTCGCCTTTGCGAGCGTGAGTGCGCGCAACGTCTCGATGAATTTCTTCTCCTTCATCGCGACCTGGGCCTGGTCGAGGAGGTCCTGGGGGCCGGTTGTGTCCTCGTTCGCACCCTTCAGCTTCCTGATGCCGTCCCTGATCTCCCTTGACAGGTCCTGGAACTTGCTCGATATGACGTTCTCTCCGTCGCTGGTCGCGCGCTTCGCATATGAGAGGGCTTCCTTGATCCTCATCTGGTTCAGCGAGTTCTTTGCCCGGTCCACATGAGCCTTGACCCGGGTCATGTCCGTGCCGAGCTCTTCGCCCGCGATGATGATCTCCTCCGCCCTCGAGACGGACGCGCCGACCTGCGATCTCACGTTGTCGCCCGCGCCATCGAGCGCGTCCTTGATCAGGGCGGCGCTGGTCTCATATTCCTGCTCCTCGATGGCCGTCTTCGCCCTCAGGAGCTGGTCCTCGTAGACCGAGACGTCCTCGCCTATCTCCTTGGCCTGGATGATGATCTCCTGCGCCTGTGATAGTAAACCTGAGAAATGTTCGTGTAGCGCGCGCTCGGCCGCGTCATAGGCGGTCTTCGCGCATTTCATCGCGCCCTCGACATCGTCCCTGACGACCAGGTCCTTGCTCTTCTCCAGCAGGTCCAGGGCGCCCTTGGACGCCGTCGCCGGGACGCCTCCGAGGGCCAGTAGGGAGTCGACGGAATCGCCGACCTCTCCGATCTTCTTGATATAGGCCGTCTTGGCTGCGTCTGACGCCTTCTTGACATTGGCGCGGGCGGTGTTGTAGTCCTTCGAGGCCATCGACGCCTCGAACTCGGCGAGGATGCTCTGGACCTCCGAGAGGTCCACGTCCTCCTCCTTGCACGCCTTGATGAACTGTTGGAGGGCTTCGTGCTCCTTCTCGGCGAACTCCCTGTTCTTCGTGGCCTCCTTGGCACGCTCTTCGAGCTGCTTAGCGAGCTGGAGGCTCCTGAGATAACTGCCGGCCAACCTCACCAAATCCTTGTCGCCACGGGTACTAGCAAGCCTGCCCGCTGGCAAGATCCTATGGATGTTCCCATTTTTCTGTGCGCTATTAAAGGTATCGTCATGTCTATCAATGCTGATACGACCTGACGGGATATATAGCCAGCATCTTTAGGCTTTTCCCCTCGTCCCGAGCTTGGACAGGGCCCGCTGGCTCATGATCTCGCCGTCGCACCTGCGCGCCTGGGCGTCATGTCTCTGCTTGGCTACGTACTGCTCGTCCTTGTTGCCGTCGAGGTTTATCTCTACGTTCATAAGGGCGCCGAAGAGTCCCGCCTTCGCCAGGTATATCGCGACCGCGACATCCGAGTACGCGTTCTTCGAGCCTGTCTCGGCCACCCTGTCCGCGGCTTTCAGAACCCTCAGGCAGGCGTCCGCGGTCCTGCTGGGGACCTCGGTCGCGTACTTGAGGGCCGTCTCGACTCCCTTCGCGCTCTCCTCGTCGTTCTTGACCTTCCTGTTCCTGAACGCCTCGACCACGAGGTCGTAGGCCTGCGCATCCTCCTGCGCGAGCGGCAGCAGCTCCTTCTGAAGCTCGGACAGGGACGCCCTGAGCTGGTCGAGCTCGTCCCAGTGCGCCTCAGCCTTTTTGCTCTTCCTTGTAATTGCGCAGACCATCCCCAGGAGGGAGGCTGCCATGGCCCCTGCAGCTGCCGACGCTGTCCCGCCACCGGGCGAGGGCTGGTCGCTCGCCAGCTCGTCGCAGAACGTCCGTAGCGCGCCGAGGTCCTTCAGCACCATATCCTCTTCTCCAGGATCTGCCGGCTGGTGAACCCTTCCAGCTTGAGGAACCGCGCTGCGAGGTCGCAGACGACATCGAGCGGTATGAGCCCTATGATCTCGCCGTTCGCGATCTCCACGCCACGCGCGTCGGCCTCCGCGCGGATGGCGTCGAAGACCTTCGAGATGGGCGTGACGGTGTAGTCTGTCAGGTTCATCGAGATCTGGACCATGCCCTTGTCCTGGAGCGTGAACCCGAGGGCCTTCACATGCGGCATCCCACCGCTGCTGGCACGGATCTTCTTCGCGATGTCCTTGGCCACGCTGACATCCGTCGACCTGAGGTTGACATTGAACGCGACCAGCGGCATCCTGGCGCCGACTGCTGTCGCCCCCGCGGTCGGGTGTAGCATCCTCGGCCCGTAGTCCGGGTATCTGGTGTCGTCCGTCAGGACGGCCTCCCTGAGCCCTTCGAACTGCCCCCTGCGGACGTTCTCCAGGTTCCTCCTGTCCGGCCTCTTGGCCGCGGCCTCGTACATGTAGCACGGGATCTTGAGCTCCTTTGCGATCCTGGCCGCGGTCCTGTTGGCGATATCGATGCAGTCCTCCATCGTCGCTTCCTGGACCGGTATGAACGGCAGGACGTCCAGCGCGCCCATCCTCGGGTGCTCGCCCTTGTGCTTGGTCAGATCGATGAGCTCGAGCGCGGCCCTGGCGCCCCTGAAGGCGCTCTCGCCCACGCTCTCCCTGGTCCCGGTGTACGTTATGACGGACCTGTTGTGGTCCGGGTCGCTCTCGACGTCCAGGACCTTCGTCCCGGGGACCGACCTTATGGAATGGACGATCTTGTCAACGACATCCTTCCTGCGTCCCTCGCTGAAGTTGGGCACGCATTCGATGACTGCTGCCATTGTGACCCTCCCTGTCGGTGAATCGTGTTCATGTTCATATTATTGTAGCCCGTGGTCGCGCTCATCTCTTGAGTATGTCCACGGCCGCGACCCTCTCGAGGACGAGGTCCGCGGGTCTCCCCTTCCTGACGGTCCCGAGCTCCTCGGGCGACAGGCCGAACCTCGTCAGGCGCTCGACGGAGACATCCTCGTCGACCGCTTGCAGCTCTGTCCACCCCGGCTCGGGCCCGAACCCGCTCCCGGTCAGCTTGGCCACGACCAGCTCCTGGTCGCTTCCGCCAGCGGCCATCTTCTTGATGGCGCTCCCGAGCTGCCGCTCCCCTGAAACGTACAGGAGCGTCTCCATGGCGATGGAGTCGGAGACGTTCCTGCCCTCGGCGGTGGCCCGCCTCGCGTGATAGAGCGCGCTCCTGAGGTGGTCTGCCCCGAAAACCATGTCCCCGCGGAGGACCAGGACGACCGCGCCCGTCGATTCGGCCCTCTGGACGGTGGCGTCCAAGAACTCCCGCGCCTCCCCGTCTCGCACGCGGACCTTCCAGACCACTAGGCCTGCTGTCGCGGCTTCCACATCTGGCTCTGTCATGCCGGTCACACGGTCAATCGCGACGGACCATCTTAATATTACCTGAAATCCTTCAGCGACCTCTGCCCGTCCTCGGGCGCAGGGGGCATAGCCGGGTCGGACTGTCCGAGCTCCGCCTTGATCTGCCTCGCGACGGCCTCGCCTATGTTCGGGATCTGCTTCAGCTTGTCATAGGACGTGTTCCTGAGGTCCTCTAGGCCTCTGACCCCTCTGGAATAGAGCGCCCTCGCCCTGATCCTCCCGACGCCTCTCAGCTTGACGAGCTCGAGCAGCTCTGGCTTGATCCCGTACGAGAGCCTGGTGACGAGCTCACGGGACGGTTCGACAGCGGCGTCGTTGAACAGCTCCGCAAGCCTTGCGGCCGAGTGCATGAGCCACTCCGCCCGCTCGGCCTTGTTCCTGATGTCGCCGGGCCCGATCCCGAAGGCCTCGGCGATATCGTTCTCGTGGGTCTCGGTGAGCCAGTCGTTGAGCAGCTTGGCGGTCTTGACCTCGGAAAGGTATATCTCGTACTTGGCGAGGTCGTCCGGGGGTTGGATGATGAGTTCTCCTCTGACACCGTCGAGGAACTCCTCGATCGGCCCGTAGTCCGATTGTCTCAGATACAGGAGTCCCATGTCGGGCGTCGCGCATACGGCATGGAGCAGGCCGAACATCTGGCCCTGCTTGTACTCCTGCAAGGCGTCCCTGATCGTGACCGCGGACATCGGGTCGATGTACAGGTCGCTGACATGCCTCCCGAACGGGGTCGCCTGGAGGGCGTCCCCCTCCATGACCATCCCTTCGTCCCTCAGGAACCCGACGACGCCTGCGATGGTGTCCTCGAGGTACGATGCCTCCGTCTGGTGCGCAAGGAATGTCTTCCCGAAGAACGCGTTCAGAGAATCCATGTCCTTGACCTCCCCCGTGGCGATGAGTGCCAGCACATGGGACCTGATGGCGGGCTCCGTGCCAAGCTTCGAGTACAGGTTCTCGTTCTCGCCGAGGAGATAGGCCTCGAGGAGCAGGTCCTTCTCGTTCTCGTCCCTGGCGATGAGGACCGCCTCGCCATACTTGTCATACCTCGGCCGGCCTGCTCGGCCGCACATCTGTTTGACCTCCAGCACGGGTATGTATGTCAAGCCGGTGTTGGCGTCGTACCGTTTGACATCCCTGACGACGACCGTCCTCGCCGGGAGGTTGATGCCAGCCGCGAGCGTGGGCGTGGCTACGATGCACCCCAGGAGGCCCTTCTTGAAGCACGTCTCGACGAGCTTCCTCTGCGGGCTCGTCAGGCCAGCGTGGTGGAACGCACATCCGTTCTTGATGGCCCTCCCGAGCCTGGTGCCCATGTTCGTCGGCTCGTCCTGCTCCCCGGTAAGCCTCTTCGAGGCCCTCGCGAGCTCGTCCGCCTTGTCCTTGACCAGCCCTTTGACAGTAGACCCCAGCGACAGGGCCAGCGATTCGCAGGATTTCCTCGAGTTGACGAACACCAGGGTCTGCCCGCCGCCTTCGATGGTCATCCGTACAAGGTCGCTGACCGGGTCGTCCTCCCCGAGCAGCTTCCTCCTAGTGTTGTCAGTGAAGAAGACCTCCCCGCCCTGGCACACCCCTTCCCTGAGCGGGACGGGCCTCCAATCGCTCTGGATGAGCCTCGCACCCAGCCACGCGGCGAGCTCGGCCGAGTTCTTCATCGTCGCGGAGAGCGCGACGATCTGGGCGTCGGGATTGAAAGTCCTGAACTTGACGAGTATGACCTCCAGCGTGGGTCCGCGATCGGGGTCGTTGATGAGATGCACCTCGTCCGCCACCACGACTGACAGCTTCTCGAGCCACTTCGCCCTGTGTCGGAGGAGCGAGTCGACCTTCTCCGATGTGGCGATGACGATGTCGTACATGTGCAGCTTCGCGTCGACCTCGTCAAGCTCCCCGGTCGATTCGCCGACCTTGATCCCCAGGTCCTCGAACCTCGCGAGGTCCTCGTACTTCTCAGAAGCGAGGGCTTTGAGGGGGACTATGTAGAGCGCCTTTCCTCCCCGGAGCACCGCTTTCAGGATCGCCAGATACGCTATCAGGCTCTTCCCGGAGGCCGTTGGGATGGCAAGGACGATGTTCTCCCCTTCCAGCGCGGGCCCGACGGCCTTCTCCTGGGGCGGGTAGAGTTCCTCGATTCCGTCCTGTTTAAGCCTGGCGACCACCCTCGGGTCGATGTCCAGCTCATCAATCCTCATCCTGTACCGGGCGGTTCATGAGGCGTTCCTGTCCTTATACTTGCCTTCGGGTGAGTGGAAGTGCTCGCGCGGCCGAGGCAGCGTCCGAATCCATGCTGGCTAGGGCGACAATCATCGGACTCGCGGCGCAAGCCTTATTTAGCACCCACGCTTAATAGCTTCGAACACACTGGTGTGCCTGATATGGGTGAGAATGTTTCTACGGGCGCGAAGCTCGGGCTCCCGGATATCGAGGATTGGCTGAGGGCTCAGCAGTTCGAGTCGACTGCCGACGTCAAGATCCCTACGCAGCTCGTCGACCAGGTCATAGGTCAGGACGAGGCGGTAACTGTCATACGCAAGGCTGCAGAGCAGAAGAGGCATGTCATACTGATCGGCGACCCGGGCACCGGCAAGTCGATGCTCGCACGGTCGATGGTGGATTTCCTGCCCAAGGGCGAGCTGCAGGACGTCATCGCCTACCACAACCCCGAGGACAACAACGAGCCGAAGATCAGGGTCGTCCCGCCGGGGAAGGGCAAGGAGATCGTCATGGCCCAGAAGCTCGAGGCGGAACAGAAGCGCGCTCAGAAGAATTCGTGGATCATAATGCTCCTGGTCATGTTCGTCGGCCTGTCCGTGGTCATGGCGATCATGTACAGCAACCCGATCTACTTCCTGATAGGCATGATAGGTGGCCTGATGATGTTCTGGCTCCTGAGGATGAGCGGCCAGAGGAAGGAGTCGATCCTCGTCCCGAAGCTGCTCATCACCCACAAGTTGGATGAGCCGCCGCCATTCATAGATGCGACCGGCGCACACGCAGGGGCGCTCCTCGGCGATGTCAAGCACGACCCGTTCCAGAGTGGGGGCCTCGAGACGCCGGCCCACGAGCGGCTGGAACCAGGCGCCATCCACAAGGCGAACAGGGGCGTCCTGTTCATCGACGAGATCAACATGCTGAGGATCGAGAGCCAGCAGAGCCTGCTCACGGCCCTCCAGGAGGGCGAGTTCAGCATCCTGGGGCAGAGCGAGCGGAGCTCGGGCGCGATGGTCAAGAGCGAGCCCGTGCCATGCGGTTTCATCCTCGTGGCCGCGGGGAACCTCGATGCGGTCTCCGGGATGCACCCCGCGCTCAGGTCCAGGGTCAGAGGTTACGGTTACGAGATATACATGCGCAGCACGATGCAGGACACGGACGCTAACCGGGAGAAGCTGGTCCGTTTCGTCGCGCAGGAGGTCTCGAAGGACAAGAAGATCCCGCACTTCAACAAGGGTGCGGTCGGAGAGATCATCCGGGAAGCCCAGCGGAGGGCGGGCAGGCGTGGCATGCTGACCCTGAGACTGAGGGAGCTCGGCGGCCTCGTGAGGGTCGCGGGCGACATCGCCAGGGAACGGAGCGCGTCCATAGTCGAGGTCATCCATGTGCTCGATGCGAAGCGGATAGCCCGCTCCCTGGAGCAACAGGTCACGGACCGCGCGGTCGAGCGGAGGAAGGACTACAATACATGCCTCACGGAGGGGTCCGTCATCGGCATAGTCAACGGCCTTGCCGTGCTCAACGCCGACTCCGCCATGTCCGAGTACTCTGGCATAGTGACGCCCATAGTCGCGGAGGTCACGCCCGCCCACAACAGGGAGGGCGGCAAGATAATCGCGACCGGGAAGCTCGGTGAGATCGCGAAGGAGAGCGTCCAGAACGTCTCCGCGCTGATCAAGAAGTACACCGGCGAGGACATCAGCAACCACGACATACATGTGCAGTTCATAGGCACCTATGATGGCATCGAAGGGGACAGCGCGTCGATCGCAGTCGCGACGGCCGTCATATCGGCCTTCGAGGAGATCGATGTGGACCAGACCACGGCCATGACGGGGAGCCTGAGCGTCAGGGGACAGGTCCTGCCAGTCGGCGGCGTCACAGCCAAGATCGAGGCGGCGGCCGAGATGGGCCTCAAGAGGGTCCTCATACCGGCGGAGAACATGAAGGACGTGCTCCTCGAGGACAAGTATATTGGCAAGATCGAAGTCATTCCGGTGCTCACTTTCAACGATGTGCTGTCCTACGCACTCGTGGGAGCCCGCAAGGAGGGGCTGCTGAAGAAGCTCGCCCTGCTGGTGGCGGGCAAGCACGCACCGGGCGGGCCCGTGGCGCCGGCGCCGGGCGCGGACAGGGCAGCAGTGAACTGAGCAGGGAGGATGTTCGCACGCGGGGATTGGTGCTCGGCAGGTTCCAGCCGTTCCATAAGGGACACTTGTCCGTCATCAGGGAGGTACTCAGCGAATGCGACGACCTCGTGGTCGTCATAGGGAGCGCCGAGGAGTCCCATACGGTCAGCAACCCGTTCACCGCAGGCGAGAGGTACCAGATGATACTGTCCTGCCTGGAGCCGGACGAGCGCCCGCGGGTGCACATCATACCCGTCAGGGACATCAACCGGTACTCGGCGTGGGTGAACCACCTAGAATCCTATGCGCCCCCCTTCGAAGTCGTCTATTCTAACAGCGACCTCACGCGCTCGCTCTTCGCGGATGCCGGATACAAGGTCCGGAAGACCAAGGCGTACAGCATGAGGTGCTATTCCGGGACGGAGGTCCGGCGGAGGATCGCCGCGGACGGCAGATGGAAGGACCTCGTGCCGTCCCCTGTCGCCACCCTGGTCGAGGCCCTGGACGGCAAGCAACGGCTCATCGACGCGGGCATGGTCCCGGGCAAGAGGCAGGGGAGGAGCTGCCTTGCTCGCTGACGAGGTCGGCCGGCTCCTGCGAAGTAGATCCCTCACGATCGCGGTCGCGGAGTCCTGCACCGGCGGGAGGCTGGGCGACCTGATCACGGACGTGCCCGGGAGCAGCGATTACTTCCTGGGCGGCATCGTGTCCTACAGCAACGCGGCCAAGGAGGGGCTCCTGGGCGTAAGCCCGGACGTCCTCCGGTCGAAGGGCGCGGTCAGCGAGGAGGTCGCGATACAGATGGCTTCTGGAGCGCGGTCCCGGTTGAACTCGGAGATAGGAGTGGGCATCACGGGCATCGCAGGACCTTCTGGAGGGACGGCCGCGAAGCCGGTCGGCCTCGTCCACATCGCGGTGAGCTCGTCTCAGGCGACCGTGTGCAGGAGGCATGTCTTCGCCGGCTCTCGGGCCGAGGTGAAGCAGCAGGCTGCCGAGAAGGCGCTCGAGATGGTGAAGGATCTCCTGGAGCGGCACACCTGAGGCCATTGCGCGTACGGGCACGCCTCCGGGTGGCTCGGAAAAGCCGCCATTCCCCAAAGTTTCATTATCACATAACCTGATGCGTTCCATCGTTCTCATGTCCGAAGGTGATGTGCAGAGAATCCCTACTGGGGTCTCCGACTTCGACTCGATCCTAGGTGGAGGTGTGCCTGTCGGCTCGGTCATCCTGCTCCTCGGCGACATAGGCGGCGGCGGGCTCGAGTTCGCCCTCACCTCCGCTGCCAAGATCGGCATCGTCAAGGAGTTCCCGGAGACCCGCGGGTTCATGTTCGGCCACGGTGCGAAGCTCGGCGTCCTCCCGGACAAGATGGCATACCTTACTTTCTCCAGGTCGAAGGACGACCTCCTGCGAGAGGTCAAGCTGTCCTTCAACAGGGACTTCTACGACTCCCTGTCGACGAACCTGAACTTCAAGGATTTCTCGAGCTACTACTTCAAGCGGACCGTCGTTCCGTCCAGTTGGGTCGGCGGTGAGGGTGGGGAGCTGTTCTCCGACAAGAAGGAGGACGGGGCGCTCGAGTCCCTCGTCACGTTCCTGGACGGCAACGCCCCGGGCAGCCTCATCATCATGGACTCCCTGACGGACCTGGTGGTCTCGGAGACCATCAAGTTCGAGGACGTCGTCGCGTTCCTCAAAGGCCTCCAGAGGATGTCCAAGAAATGGGGATGCGTGATATACCTCATACTCGCGGACGAGGTCCTCGAGAAGCGGAAGCAGCAGATAATCATAGACAGCGTGGACGGTGTCCTCAGGTTCGAGTGGGCGAAGTTCCACCACACGTCCAAGAGGCAGAGGTACCTCTATGTGGAGAAGTTCATGAGCGTCCTGCCGCACCTGGACCAGGAACGCATCGCGCGCTTCGCGACACTGATAACCTCGCAGAGCGGGTTCGTGGTCATCAATACCGAACGGGTGGGATGAGGCATGGTGGCGGTCAGCAGGGTCAGGACAGGGATTGTCGGTCTGGATGAGATGCTGCAGGGCGGGTTCCCGGACGGCCACATAGCGGTCGTGATGGGTTCGTTCGGCACTGGCAAGACCACATTCGGGCTCCAGTTCCTCGTTGAGGGCCTGAGGAACGGCGAGCCGTGCATTTTCATATCGCTCGAGGAGGACAAGGACTCCATACTCCGGAACGCCATGTCCTTCGGCTGGGACGTCTCGCCTGCGCTCGAGGAGAAGAAACTGGGGATCTTCAAGCTCGAGCCCTCGGACGCCAAGACCACGGTGACGAGGATCAAGAGCGACCTGCCCAAGTTCATCAAGACCTTCGGGGCCAAGCGCGTGGTCATCGACTCCGTGTCGCTGCTCAACATGATGTTCTCGGACGAGAGCGAGCGGAGGTCCAACCTGTTCAACCTGTGCCAGCTCCTGAGGAGCACTGGCGCGACCTCTCTCCTGACGGCCGAGGTGAAGGACGAGAACCCCCGGTCCTCGAGGGACGGTCTCGCGGAGTACACCGCCGACGGCGTCATACTCCTCCAGGCCGAGGAGAACAAGGAGGGCGGCGAGGTCCAGCTCACCCTGCGCATACTCAAGATGAGGCGCATCGCCCATTCGAGGCGCGTCAAGCCCTACTCGATCACCGACAAGGGGATCGTCGTGCACGCCGGCGCGGACGTCTTCTAGGACTTCCCGACCAGGTTGCCCTTCACAGCGTCCATGACCTGGGCATCGACAGCGTCCCGGGACCGGTCCCACTTCGAGACCATCTCCTGGTTGACGACCGCCCCGAGCCGCTTGAGCCCTTCTGTTATGAGTTCGTCCGATGCGTGCGTGAAGTTCAGCCTCATGGACCCGAACCCGTCCCTGGGGTCTGGGAAGAACGCTCTACCGGATACGAACGCCACGCGCTTCTTGAGCGCGCTCTCGAGCAGGTCGGGCGAGTTCAGGCCCTCGGGGAGGGTGACCCAGAGGAACATTCCACCGTCCGGCTCGACCCAGTGGAGCCCGCTCGGCATGAACTCCTTCATGCCCTTCAGCATGATGTCCAGTTTCCGGCCGTAGATTGCCCGGATCTTCAGGATCTGCTTGTCGATGTGTCCCCGCACCACGTACTCATGGGCGATCCTCTGGCCCAGCACGTTCGTGCACACATCCGTCGACTGCTTCGCGATTATGAGCTTCTTGAGTATCTCCTCGTCCGCGAGCACATACCCTACCCTCAGGCCGGGCGAGAGGACCTTGGAGAAAGTCCCCATGTACACGACCCTGCCCTCGTCGTCGAAGCTCTTCACAGGCGCGATGTCGTCGCCGCGGTAGCGCAGCTCTCCGTAGGGGTCGTCCTCGAGTATGATGAAATCGTATTCAGAGGCCATGTCCACAAGCCGCCTCCTGCTCTTCTCAGGCATGGTCACCCCGGCAGGGTTGTGGAAGTTGGGCAGGACATAGACTATCTCAGGGGTCTTCGCCCGTCTGGTCAGTGCCTTCATGCGCTCCTCGAAGAGGTCCATGCGCATGTTGTTCTCGTCGATGGGCACGCTCTCGAAGGCCGCCTGGTAGGTCCCGAAGCCCGTGAGCGCGGTGAGATATGTCGGGGCTGAGATCAGTACGATGTCCTTCGGGTCGATGAAGATCTTCCCCATGAGGTCGATGACCTGCTGGGAACCGCTGACGACAAGCACGTTCTCCCTGGCGACACGCATGCCCTTCCCCTTCATCCGCTCCGCGATGGCGTCCCTGAGCGGGGCGTACCCCTCGGTTATCCCATACTGGAGCGCCTGGGCGCCGTCCTGCCTCAGGACATCGTCCGCGATCTCCCTTATGATGTCCACAGGGAACGACTCCGGGTTCGGAAGACCACCCGCGAAGGAGATCATGTCGGGTACCTGCAAGAGCTTCAGGAGCTCCCTCACATCGGACGCCTTCATGTCCTTCGCCCGGTCGGAAAAGTGCTTCGCAAGACCGTCGGCCAACTGCATCCCTCTCAGGGGAGCCGAGGGGTCCCAGGCGCTTTAATTGTTTGGGCCATACGGACGTGGTCGGGGCGCATACCTGCTCCCCTGCCGGTCGCAATCAGCAGGGAGTGTGGGTACCCAAACCATTAAAAACAACTATCGCGTACAACGCACCTGGTCTGTATGAAGCTGATACGTCAGGGAAAGGTGAAGGACGTCTTCGAGGTCGACGCCCGCACGCTCGAGTTCCTATTCTCAGACAAGATCTCAGTCTTCGACAAGATCATACCCTCGCTGATACCGCACAAGGGCGAGGCGCTCTGCAGGTCGAGCGCATTCTGGTTCCAGGTGGCGCGGTCCTGCGGCGTGAAGACGCACTTCAGGGAGTTCATCCCGCCGAACCGGATGCGCGTCCAGAAGGTCCAGGTCCTCGAGTACTCCAAGATCAACAAGAAGACGACCAACTACCTGATCCCCCTGGAGTTCATATGCAGACACTATATCGCCGGGTCCCTCTGGGACCGGATACAGAGCGGCGAGGTCAAACCCTCGAAGCTCGGGTTCCCGGCCAGCAAGACCGTGAAGTACGGGGACAAGCTCCCGGAACCGTTCGTCGAGGTCACGACCAAGCTCGAGCCGGTCGACAGGCTCCTGACGAAGAAGGAAGCCATCAAGATCTCAGCCCTGACCAACGAGGAGTACAACTCGATCGTCGAGACCGTGCTCAAGCTCGATGCCAAGATCGCCGAGGAGGTCGAGAAGCGCGACCTCATCCATGTCGACGGTAAGAAGGAGCTGGCCTTCGACGAGGACCGGCAGCTGATGGTCGTGGACTCGTTCGGAACCGCGGACGAGGACCGCTGGTGGGATTGGTCCAAGTATTCGAAGGGCGAGTTCGTGGAGCTGAGCAAAGAGAACGTCCGGCAGCACTACAGGCAGCTCGGCTACTACGAGAAGCTGACGGAAGCCAGGAAACTCGGCAAGGCGGAACCGAAGATACCTGCCCTCCCAGCGGCGAAGATCAAGGAGATATCCGACCTGTACCTCGAGATGTACGAACTCATCACGGGCGAGAGCTTCAGGTGAGCGCGGGCGGAGCGCCCAGAGTTTTTCATCCCATTGCGTGCCAGCTCGGGCGCGGCCTAGGACCAGTTGTCAGGCCCATCGCAGCATGACGCTCCGGCGGGACATCTTCGCTGGGAGCCGAGACCTCATCGGTCGCCCCACGATCCTGGCCATCCCCGTCGTGCGTGCTGGACTGCGAAAGATTAATTGCATCCCTGTCGTACTGGTGTGTCGTCATGGAGTTCCACGGGATAGACGAGTTCATGCGCTACCTCAAGACCCGGTATGACGAGAGCGAGCGCAAGCAGGACTGGAGAGCCCTCAGCGGGAGGGACCATGTCAGCTCGAACTATGACACTTTCATCTTCACGGACAGATCCGTGTTCCAGATCAAGGCCTGCGAGTTCGTCCCGAAGGAGATGGCCGCAGTCGCCCGGGAGGTCGGGCCGGCGTCTCCGGACATGGTGGATATGATCAAGGGCGGTGCACCGGTCCCACTGAACGTGATCTCGCAGGCGAAGGACGCGGGCGCGGTCGTGATGTTCGGGATGCAGCAGTACTCCTCGGACATCACGGACGTCTTCAGACGGGAATACTTCCACTCGCGCCAGGATGAGCTGAAATCCGAGCTCGCGAACAGGGTGGATAACATGATTGACAGGCCCGAATACAAACGCGCATACAGGAGCCTGAGGCAGAGCCAGGACTCTTCCTACTCATGAGCGGCAGTGCCTTCTGTGCAATCAGGCTTGAAACGGGTAAAACTGGTTTGAAGGGCGCGGGCTCTCCGCTGCCCTCTGGGTTCCGGACGCTTTCTCAGACCATCTTACCGTCCAGGAACTGCTGGTAGCCCCCCAGGTCGAGCAGGCCGTGGCCGGAGAGGTTGAACGCTATGATCTTCTTCTCGTTCTTCCTCTTTGCCTCCAACGCCAGGTCCACCGCGGCCTTTATCGCGTGGCTCGATTCGGGCGCCGGGATGATCCCCTCGGCCTTGGCGAACAGCATCGCTGCCTCGAAGACCTCCTTCTGCTCGTAGGAGACTGGCTTGACGATCTTCTGCTTCACCAGGGCGCTCACCGTTGGCGCCGCACCGTGGTACCTCAGCCCGCCCGCGTGGATGGGTGAGGGTATGAAGTCGTGCCCGAGCGTGTACATCATGAGGAGCGGGGTCATGCCAGCGGTGTCCCCGAAGTCATACTCGAACCTGCCCTCGGTCAGGCTCGGCACCGACTTCGGCTCGACCGCGATGAACTCCGTGTCGTTCTTCTTCTTGAGCTTCTGCCCTATGAACGGGAACGTGAAGCCCGCGAAGTTCGAGCCCCCGCCGACGCATCCGATGAGGTAGTCCGGCGTCTCACCGAGCTTCTGGAACTGGAGCATCGTCTCCTGGCCTATGACCGTCTGGTGGAGCATGACGTGGTTCAGGACGCTCCCGAGGCTGTACTTGGCGTTGCCGTCCTTGACGCAGGTCTCGAGCGCTTCGGATATCGCGATGCCCAGGGACCCAGGGTGGTTCGGGTCCTTCTGCAGCATCTTCTTCCCGAAGTCCGTCAACATGCTTGGTGAAGGGTTGACGCTGGCCCCGTAGATGCGCATGATCTCGCGCCTGTAAGGCTTCTGGTCGTAGCTCGCGCGCACCATGAACACCTTGCAGCCGAGCCCGAAGTAGTTGCACGCCATGCTCAGCGCGGTCCCCCACTGTCCCGCGCCGGTCTCCGTGGTTATGTGCTCCACGCCCTCCTTCATGTTGTAGTACGCCTGGGCGAAGGCGGTGTTCGTCTTGTGGCTCCCTGCGGGGCTCAGGTCCTCCCGCTTGAAGTATATCTTCGCGGGGGTCTTGAGCGCCTCCTCGAGCCTGACCGCGCGCTGCAGCGGGCTGGGCCTCATGGCCATCATGTACGATTGGAGCACCTCGTCGGGGATGTCGATGTAGCTCTCGGACGACATCTCCTGGGCGATCAGCGCCTTGGGGAAGATCGGCTCGAGGTCCGTTGGCGATATCGGCTTGTTGGTCGCCGGGTTGAGCGGCGGGGCCAAGGGCTCGGGCAGGTCCGGGAGTATGTTGTACCATTTCTTCGGCATCTCGTCCGGGGTAAGCGTTGTCCTGACAGGTCTCATGGAAAATCTCCTGTTGAGGACAACAATTACTCGTACAGTATTTATCGGTATCGAGCATCAATGTATGGAACCGTACTTGAAGCCGCTAAGGATCGCACGGAAATGGACAACGCATCCACTACTTCAGGTAGATCAACCTTCCGAGCCGCCCGTCCCAGATCCAGTCGTCCTCGGTCACGGCATCGCGGCGCTTGGCGATCATGTAGTCCAGCTTGGCGTCGACATCGTCTGCCATGTGCACGGCGAGCGCCTCCGGCATCATGGGGTCGACAGGCGAACCCCACTCCTTCTTGCCGTGGTGCGCGAGGAGGATGTGCCTGAGCTTCTGCGCCAGGCCTTCAGGGAACCCGTCGAGGGCCGCTATGCGCGCGAGGAGCTCCTCGTCCCCGATGGCTATGTGCCCGATAAGGGCGCCGTCGGGGGTCTGGTTGATGTTGGTCGTGACCTTGAAGCTCCGGACCTTGCCGATGTCGTGGAGCAGCGCGCCGGTGATGACGAGGTCCCGGTCCAGCTCGGGGTGCAGCTGGACGATCCAGGTGCACAGGTCTGCGACGTTGACCGTGTGATGCAGCAAGCCGCCGAACGCGGCCGAGTGCAGCTGGATGGACGCGGGGCTCTCGCAGAAGGCATCCATGAACTCGGGGTCTCCGAAGAAGGCGTCGAGCAGGTGCCGCATGTTCGGCTCCTCGACGGACTGGACAAGCTCTGAGACGCGGACCTTGAGCTGGTCAACGCCCTCTACACTCCCGATGAGCTGGGCGATGTCGTATTCGCCCTTGTCCAGCTTCGAGATCGTCCCGCCGTTCTTCTGACTGACGGACACCTCGATCGCGCCCTTGTACTCCGAGGCCTCGCCTCTGACGTGCACGACATCGCCTGATGCGAACGAGTCGTGGATGCACTGGACCGTGGCCTTGTCATCGCCGCCCCAGAACTTCACAGTCGCCTGGCCGCTCTTGTCGGCCGCCCTGAACTCGAACATCGAGCCGTACCTGTAGTCTGCGACCGGTTTCTTGTAGGTCACCGAGAAGTACGAATCGACCTTCTCACCGGGCTTGAGTTCGTGCACGAGCTGCTTGGGTCCCAACCTGCTCATCTCCCTCTTCTCTGCGCTGTCCGCACCGGAGATGGGTATAGGCATGTATATCCTCTTTATCAGAGGTGGGCCGAAAGTCCTGCCCCTCATCTGGAGCACCGCAGTATGCTCAATCGCCGTCCCTGCGCTGACATCCGCTGTCGAGTGGTAGGACTTCGGGCCGCACATTATCCGTGGACGCGGTTGCCGATAGAACTCCTCTCGCAGTACGTGTAGCCTACGGTGCATCGCGCGTCTTCTGTTTCGCTGCGGCATCCAGCATGTGGGCCATGCGCCTGCCCAGCGATTCCGCGCTGGCCGTCCCGTCCTTGTCCTTGGCGGCCGCTCCCTTCTCATCGGCCACGCCCATCGCACCGTAGAGGCCACCGCCGGCGTTCGCGACGGTCATGTCGTGCGTCAGATAGAACGCTATGATCTGCATCACTGTGAGCTCCTGCCCGCCGTGGACGGAGCCGCCGACACTGACGGCTGCGCCGACCTTGTCCTTCAGCTCCCCGCCGTGGTAGGGCATCAGCGACCTGTCGAACAGCGCCTTGAGCTGCGCCGTCACGCCGCCGAAGTAGACGGGCGAGCCTATGAGTATCCCGTCGGCCCCGGCCATCTTCCTCAGTATCTCAACGGCATCGTCGTCCTGGGGACAGTCCCAGGCCTTCTTCGAGCACCGCCTGCAGGCGGTGCACGGCCGGACCTCAAGTCCGCCCAGCTCGACCGTTTCGACCTGTATCCCCGCTCGCTCGAGCTCCTTGGCGGCGATGTCTATGAGCAGTCTCGTGTTCCCGCCCTTCCTAGGGCTGCCGTTTATCGCAAGGACCTTCATCCGTCTCCCTCTGTTGTCATGCCTGTGACCGTGAATAAAAGATGGGCGCGTCGGCGTTGCATCCCAGCGCCGACGACACACCAGATTCCCTTTTTCTGTCCCCCCACCTACCAGCATCGCGAGTAGCCGCAGGTCCTGCACACGACGCAGCCCTCGACGTACTCGACCATGCTCCCGCACTCGGGGCACTCAGGACACACGTCCCCCTTGTCCACGTGGTTCTGCTTCTCCGCCCCCTTCTCCTCCGTCCCTGTCGCCGTTGGCTCCCGGGGCGCACGCTGAGATCGACTCTCCTTGGTGTACCTCTCAAGGGCCTTCGCGACGGCGTCGCTGCATGAGAGTATCATCCCACCCGGTTGCCAGAGTGGCGACGGGCACCTGATGCCCCTGAGTTGCTTCGTGATCGTCTCAGGGTCGATGCCTGACCTCAGGGCCAGGGAGATCAGCCTCCCTATGGCCTCGGACTGCGACGCGGTGCACCCCCCTGACTTCCCCATCTGGGTGAACACCTCGCAGAGGCCCCTCTCATCCTCGTTTATCGTTATGTACAGATGCCCGCAGCCGGTTTCCATGCGCTGAGTCGTCCCGCGCGTGGCGTACGGCCTGGCCCGGGGAGCTAGTCCTTCCTCGGCCTCGGACTCGTCCCTCTTCTTAGGCTCGACCGCCCCTACGCTGAGGACCTGGTCCTGACGGCTGCCATACCTGTAGACCGTCACGCCCTTCGCGCCGAGCTTGTAGGCGAGCATGTAGACGTCCTCCACTTGCTTCGGCGTCGCGTCCGCAGGGAAGTTGACGGTCTTGGACACGGCGTTGTCCGTGTGATCCTGGAACGCCGCTTGCATCTTGATGTGCCATTCCGGCGATATGTCGAGAGCCGTGACGAACACGCGCCTCACGCCCTCGGGCACGGCCTTGATGTCCTTGACGGTGCCCTTGGTGGCGATCTCCTTCATCAGGTCGTCCGAGTAGAATCCCTGCTCCTTGGCCTGCTCGGCGAAGATCGGGTTGACCTCCGGAAGGATGTCCTTGTCCATGACATTCCTCACGTAGGCCACGGCGAAGATCGGTTCGATGCCGCTCGACGCGGCCGCGATGATGCTTATCGTTCCCGTCGGAGCTATGGTCGTGACCGTTGCGTTCCTGATCTTCGAGAACCTCTGTGCGAGCGTGCTCGAAGGGAAGTTGGGGAAGCTCCCGCGCTCCTCTGCCAGTGCGACGGATGCCTTGTGCCCCTCGTCGTTTATGAACCTCATGATGTCCCTGCCGAACCCGAGCGCCTCGTCGGTGTCGTAGGGCACGCCCATCTTGAGGAGCATGTCCGCGAAGCCCATCACCCCGAGGCCGACCTTCCGGTTGGACTTGGTCATCGCCTCGATCTGCGGGAGCGGGTACTTGTTCATGTCTATTACGTTGTCCAGGAACCTCACGGACCAGTGGACGGTCTCCCTCAGCCGGTCGTAGTCGACGACATATCTGTCGTCCTTGAACATCAGCATGTTCGCGAGATTCATCGAGCCGAGGTTGCAGGACTCATATGGCAGGAGCGGCTGCTCCCCGCACGGGTTGGTGCTCTCGATCTCCCCGACCGACGGGGTCGGGTTGCCCCTGTTTATGCGGTCGATGAATATGATGCCTGGCTCGCCGTTCCTCCAGGCCATGTTCACAATCATGTCGAAGACCTTTCTGGCCTTCATCTTCCCCTGAGGCTGCTTCGCCCTCGGGTTGATGAGGTCGTACTCGGAGTCGTCCTCGACCGCCTTCATGAACTTCTCCGTCAGCGCAACGGATATGTTGAAGTTGGTGAGCTTCGTGCTGTCCTTCTTGCACGTTATGAACTCGAGGATGTCTGGGTGGTCCACGCGCAGGATGCCCATGTTCGCCCCGCGCCTCGTGCCGCCCTGCTTGATGGTCTCCGTGGCCGCGTTGAAGACTTCCATGAACGAGATCGGGCCGCTCGAGACTCCAGCGGTGCTCTTGACGCTGTCGTTCGCAGGCCGCAACCTCGAGAAGCTGAAGCCGGTCCCTCCGCCGCTATTGTGGGACACGAACCCGTTGGCGAGATAGGCGTGTCTCTGGCCGACCGTGAGGTCTAGGACCTCACGCTTGCCTGCGGGGACCACATCGCCGACCTCAACGATGAAGTATCCGTCGTCATCTGGCTCCTCATGCGCCAGGCCGAGTCCGACGAGCTCGGAGTGCATCGCCTCCGGGTCGACATCGGCGAGCCTCTTCGTGAGGAGCATCGAGTCGAACCCTATCTTGTCCTTGAAGACCATGAATCCAGACCGTGTGGAGACGGTGATCCGCTTGCCGGTCCTCGATGTTGTGACGCCGATGTAGAACATCATGGACTGGAGCTCGGATGCGAGCCTCTCGGACTCGATCTCGATGCTCACGACGCCGCTCGGCGTTATCCAGCCATGGTCGGTAAACGACCTGCGCAGGAATGCGCAGATAGCCGCTTCATCGGCCTTGATGATCCGGTCGTCCGCACCGGACTCAAGGAACTCCGAGACGGTGTATGGTACATCGCTCAGCGTGCCTCCCAACCATCCGCCGAGCTTCATCGCGACCTTGCTTCCAGGTCCGAGCTGCCCGATTTTCTTCCAGGCGAACTCTCCATCCTCGGAGACTGCAAGGAGTCTGTGGAGCGCGGTCCCAGTTATCTCGTTGCCCTCGACGGTCTTTACCGTGAAGACCTCCTGGACACCGTTCGAGTGCTTCTCCTCGACCACATCCATGCCTTCGTGCGTCTCGATCCAGTTGCCCTCCTCCATGGATCCGAGCGTGCGGCAGCCCGTGTCGGTCATCACGAGGGTCTCGGGCACGAGGCATTTGTGGATCAGTGCCGTGTACTTGATAGCGTCGAATATGTCCTCCATCGAGTCCCCGATTGGGAGCACGAAGCACGCGGACAGCTGACCGAGCTCGCGGCCAGCGTTCATGAGCGTGGGGCTGTTCGGCATGAACTCCTGCTTTGCCATCATCTCGTAGAATCGTTCGGCGATCCTCTCGATATCAGCGTCCGATTTCTTGTAGTTCCTCTCGGCCGATGCGATAGCTCTCGCCACTCGCTCGAACAGCTCTCGTGGCGTTTCCACTACTTTGCCGTCATCGTCCTTCTTGAGGTAACGCCGCTCGAGGACCGTCCGGGCGTTCGGCGTTATCTGAGGTTCGAGTTCCCATCCTCGACCTATTGCGGATTGGCGGTTGCCGAGGGCGACGGTACCCCCTCTTGATTGACCCGATCCGGTCGGCATTTCTCCCCCTCTGGTTTCATGTCTTCGTTATGGCTCGAGCAGCCCTATGCACCTCTGTTGGTTGATGGCCCTGCCCTTCCATGACTGAAGAGAAGTTTGTCAACCCATCCCCCCTCCACCTCTGCTCGGGCGTTGTGAGGTGAAAAGCTTTGCTGTCTGATGCGGGTTGACGAAATCGTCCTTTCGGGCTTAAAGAGGTTTTCAGACAAGACCTGATAACATTCACCCCTCCATTTCCAGTTCGCTTCCGGACGTCACGTCGTGGTTTGTTATCAGGTTATTTATCAATTGTCATTGCCAGTAGGCTAAATGTACTCGCAATCATGCGGGGCGGCGGACAGTGCGAACAAAACACTGACAAAGCGAGGGTGATTTCATCTGCTGCATGTGGAGCCGTCCCCCGGCTTCGGGGAAGGCGATGGTTTGAATAACGGGTCTGCCTGTACTTCGTCTGCATTCCTGAGGTGGACTATTTGAAGGTCAAGGTCAAGATGTTCGCAGTTTTCAGGGACATCGTAGGCGTGAAGGAAGAAGACCTCGAGATCTCCGAAGGGACGACGGTCCAGATGCTGCTCGAGGACTACATCTCGAGGTTCCCCCAGATGGCGCGGTTCAGGGAGCACATCATCCTCTCGGTTAACAAGGACTATGGAGCCCCTGCGAGGGTTCTCAAGAGCGGGGACGAGGTCTCGTTCCTTCCGCCAGTGAGCGGGGGCTGAGCACCGACCAGCGGGCCATGTCCTTCACAATGTGTATATAGTGGGCCGTTAATTTTGATACCTGGCGGGGCGCGGGGATTGCTCCTCCTAGTTGGTGCACACTTGGGTCACGAGATTCGATACGCTCCTATGGTTCCATTGTTCCTGCTCGGGGTCCTCATCCTTTCGATGTCCGGATCCGCAGCGGTCGCATACACTGCTCCGGATGCATCGATCGAACCGGAATCCGGGCAACCGGTCGATTATGTCTATCACAACTACACGAACGTCAAGGACACCCTGTACTCGGTCCAGGCTCAGCATCCTTCGATAGCCAAGGTCTACGACATAGGCGATAGCTGGGAGAAGACGAACGGCACCGCGGATAGGGATATCCTCGCCATCAAGATCTCAGACAACGTCGCCTCTGAGGAGGACGAGCCCGAGACGCTCATCATGGCGTTGCATCATGCGAGGGAGTGGCCTACAACTGAGATTGCGTTGGCCCTCATCGAGAACCTGACTGACGGATACGGGTCCAACAAGACGGTGAGCTGGCTCGTTGACAACAGAGAAACATGGATCATTCCGGTCGTGAACCCGGACGGTCTGGATTTCGCTCTGTCGAGCGATGACAACTGGCGGAAGAACAGGCACTATTTCCCCGCAACCGACAGCTATGGCGTCGACCTCAACAGGAACTACAACGGATCGGCGAACGATGATCCATTGGGCGCATGGGGCGGCGCGGGCACTTCCGACGACCCGACGAGCGATGTGTACTGCGGCGAGTACGCGTTCTCGGAACCGGAGATACTGGCGGTAAGGGACCTCATCAGAGCGCATGATTTCCAGATAGGGGTCGATTTCCACACATACGGGGAGTGGGTGATGTGGCCCTGGGGCTATACAACGGACCTCACTGCGGACGACGATGACCTCGTGAGGATTGGGAATGAGTTCGCTGCCCTGAACGGGTACCTCGCTGCGCAATCCGTCGTCATGTATGCCACGACCGGAGACTCGGTCGACTGGATGTATGGCGGGGCAGACATCTACTCGTACTGCATCGAAGCAGGGACCAACCTAGACCAGTTCCACCCATCGCTCGAGTCCGATGTCGTCCGGATCATCGGGGAGAACGTCCCGGTCGCGCTCCTCGCCATCGACCTCTCTGGAGACAGGAACGAGAAGGCGTTCGACATCTCACACGCACCGGCGTCGTCGAGGGACTACTCGGCTTCGGGGTTCGAGATCACTGCTGACATCACCGCCGACAGAGGGGTAGACACATCCGCTCTGGCCGTGATGTACAGTGTCGACGGCGGCGGATGGGAGTCCGTGCCTATGGTCCAGACCGGCGTCAACGACACCTACGCGGGCACGATTCCGGCGCAGAGCGCCGGCAGCTCGGTCGACTACTACATCGTGGCGCACGACCTCGGCGGCGTCGAGCTGATGGCGCCTCAGCGTGCCCCGTACGATGTCTACACCTTCACAGTGAACGCCGTGGACGGCACCCCGGTCGCCGACGCAGGGCTGCCAGTATCAACGTCCATCGGGGGAACCGTGGTGTTCGACGGGTCGGGGTCCGTCGACGACGGCGCGATTGCCTCCTACGTCTGGAAGTTCACTTACAACGGCTCGGAGGTCACGCTGACAGGGGTTTCCCCGTCCTTCAGGTTCTGGACCGCTGGGGTGTATGTCGTCACACTCAACGTGACGGATTCGTCTGGCAACTGGGCCATCGATACGGTGTCTGCGACGGTCGAGCCGACCGCGATCCCCGAGTTCGGGCAGGTCCTGGTCCCCGTGGCATCTGTGCTCGCGGTGTTCCTATTGGTAGGATTGCGTGGCCGGTCTAAGAAGCGCTGAGTGCACCGGTCACTCGAACCGTACCGCCTTGAGCTTCTCCCCTCTCTGGCAGTCGAGCTCTTTGACGTCGACGGCGGTGATCTTGAGGCGCATGCCGCTGAACGTGCTCAGCGGATGGCAGAACCTGTAGTTGGGGCAACCGAACCTGTTGCAGTCGCTCTCTTCGTAGGTCACCGTCGCGCCGTCGATCGCCAATCGGGACGGGAGTGCCGCCCTCGTAGGGATCCGCTCGACCTCGACCACCCGGACGCCACCCTCGTGTATCTTGCACTCGTGGTGCACGTCCCTGACCTCGGTGACCTTGTACCACTTGTTCTCATCCAGGTGGAAGCATATGTTCCTGACCTTGCAGTCCCGGCACTCCGCCAGGGGACCCCCGTACACGAACTCGAAACCTTTCTTGCACTGAAGCTCGCCGACGACCGTCACCAGCACCATGTGTTGAACCTCCTTGTCAGATTACTTTCGTCACAGTCGCCAGGCGTTCTGCGGCATCGGGCGCGAGGCCCCGGTCCCCGAGGACGGTGTACCGGTCCCTTCTTATCTCGTGCGCGTGCACGAGCGCTTCGATGATCAGTTCCCGCGTGACGCCAAGGTCCTTGGCGCACGTGGGGGCACCTATCTGCAGGAGGGCTTCGCGTATCCTCTGCCAATCCCCACCGTGCAGGTACATCATCATGATCGACCCGACGCCGCACTGCTCCCCGTGGAGTGCCTTGCCTGGCGCGTTCTTATCGAGAACGTGAGAGAACATGTGCTCCGAACCGCTCGTGGGGCGGGAGGAGCCCGCGACGGCCATCGATATCCCGGAGATGATGATGGGCCTGATGGCGATCCAGACGCTCTCCTCCAGGTTCGGTTTGATGGCCGATGCGTTTTCGATTATGGACTCGGCAGCGTACTTGGCCAGGTTGGCCGCGCTCGAGCTGAAGACCTCCGTCCTCAGCCTCTCGGACAGCTGCCAGTCCAGGACGGCGGTGGTGTTGGAGATCACGTCCGCGCACCCGGCCGCCAGGAGCCTGTACGGCGCCTTGACTATCAGCGCCGTGTCGGCCACGACCCCCAGGGGCACGCTGGCGTTGAGCGACAGCGAGTTGCCCCCGTCCTTGATGGACGCTCTCGGGCTCGCGAGCCCGTCGTGGGAAGCGGATGTTGGCACACTGAGGAACGGCACCTTGAGGTTGCACGATGCGAGCTTGGCGAGGTCGATCTTGCTGCCCCCGCCGACCCCCAGGAGGAACTGGGCCCTGACCTCCTTGGCCATCTCCTCCACTTTGACTAGGTTCGCCTGGGTCGCCTCGCCGACCACGATCTGCTGGATGTCGTATCCCTCGTGCACGAGGACGTCCCTGACCTCGTTGGCGGCGACCGCACCCGTGGTCTGGCCGGTGACTATCATGGCCGTGCCCTCGAGCTCGAAGTCCTTGCACATCTTGCCGGTCTCTTTTATGACATCGTGCCCCGCAAGGACCTGCCTCGGAAAACTCATCGTGCGGGCCTTCGTGAAGCCATTACTCGTCAAAGTGGACTACCTTCCGTCACAATATACTGTCCTGTTCATCTACTTATCGGTTTGTATCTGGCATTGCCAATATATTTGCCAGTGGCCGCGGCATGCGCGCGGTGTGCCGTCACGGCGGGGAGATCTTTTCCATCTTCTCCAGTAGGTCGTCCATCCGGAACGGCTTCGGGAGGAACTCGATGGCGCCCGCATCCCTGGCCTCCTTCTCCACCAGGATATCGGCGCTCACAAACACTATCTTCTGCCTGGGGTTGAGCCTGATTATCTCCTTGGTCGCCTCGACGCCGTTCATCACGGGCATCCGATGGTCCATCAGGATGACGTCGGGCTTCTCGTTGGACGCGGCGTACTTCCTCACCGCTTCCTCGCCGTCGAATGCCGTCCCCATGACCTTGTATCCCCTCAGCTGGAGGATGTCCCGGTACAGCTCGACGATGAACAGCTCGTCGTCGACTATCATGACGGTGCTCATGGTTGCTCCCACCTCCTGAGCACGATCGTGAACGCTCCGCCTTCCTTCATGCCTTTCGCAGAAAGGTCCTCGACCTCGATCTGGGCCTTGATAGCCTCGGCCATCATGTGCGCGAACAGGAGGCCCGTCATCTTGACGGCCTTGGATCTGTCCTCCGGGTCGAGGCCGGTGCCAATGTCCTTCGCCAGAGACGGGGGTATCTGCGCGCCCGTGTCCTCGATCCTTATCCTGAAGCAAGGGACGCCTTCGTGTCGGCACTCGTCGGCGGATATCTTGATATCGATTCGGTTCCCGGGGTCCAGCTGGACCATGTTGACCATCATGTTGAGCAGGATGTCCTCGACGACCCCGTTCCCGGAGATGAGCATGGTCCCGGTCGCCTCGGGCATCCTGATCGTGAGCTGCCTGTCCGGGAACAGTCTGGCCAGGTCATCGCCAGTGCGTTTCAGCGCCATCCCGAGGTCGAGCGGTCCCTGGGTCGACAGGCCGCCCTTCATGACCCCGACGGCGCGCTTGATCGTCTCGATGAGCACGGCGGAGGCCCTGATCTGTGAAGCTGCCTTCTCAGCGTACTTCCTTACCTTGGGATCGAGGTCTCGGTTCGAGAGGATGAGCTCGAGGTAGCTCAGGACCGCCTGATTGTTGTTGAGCATATCGTGGCCGAGCAGGTCCATGTAGAACTCAAGTTCCTCGGTCCCTCTCTTGTCAAGCTCCTTACCAGTCATCGTACGCGCTCCCAGATGATGCCCCAAATATGTGCATTAATGTGCTCGACCTTTATCTAACTTTGTGAATGACACTTGTCATTGCGGCGTTACGCGGCCGCCCCTCCAGAGACGCTGGCTTCGCGTCGTCACTGGAAATCGTCGAGGGTCGCGCTGGACACTCCCCCGGCCGTCGGAACGCCCTCGGAGACCCATTTCCAGTAGTTCCGTGGCAGCTGTTCGGTGAGGTACTTCGGGTCCTTCTTGGACTCGAGGTGCCTGATGTCGGTGAGCATGGTCCAGTACCTCTCCGAGTCCTTCCGTCCGGGCCTGTCGGGGAACTTGTCCCTTGGCTCCACAAGTATCTCGTCGTTGAGACAGATGTGGGCGTTCTCTTCGTCCAGCAGCACGACCGTGTAGCCGGGCTTGCGCTTCGCATAGTGCCTCAGCACGAGGTCCAGTATGGTATGCTCGAAGCTCGCCCGGGCGGTGATGGCCTTGGTCCTCTGGTCCTCGGAGAAGCTCAGTGCCCCCTTCGCCCGCCTGAACTCCCCGCTCACCCTGCGTATCCTGTCCTTCATCTCCTTCGCTTCGGGGGACTGCTGGGCGAGGTACGCCTTCGTCCCGGTCCTCTCGATCTGTCCCAGCACGGTGAATATGAGCTGGAACCTGTCGGGGGAGTTGTACCTCGACGCCCAGAATATCTCGTCCTCGAGGATCTCGTACAGTCTGTCATCCTCCAGGAAGTCCAACCCCCCGAGCCGCTCCTTGAACCTGGCATACAGGGGGTCGTACTCGAGTCCGTCCGCCCGGACCGTCTCGTCGAAGAAGTACTTTCCCTTGGCGGTGTCCTCAACTGGCTTCGCGTTCTCGAGCCTGCCGACCATGTACGCTCTGATGATCGATTGCGGCGACTGCTTGAACAGTACCAGCATCGGACTACCTTTCCAGGTGAATTATACAATATTCCGGATATAAGCTTTGGCAAAGGGTCGCGCCCGCCCCATTCAAAAAGACTATCTATTGATTACGGCATCGGAAACCCGTTGACACCGGAGGATAGGCTCACTGCGGAGGACGACGGTCCAGCCCTGTTCGAGAGGGCCAACAACGTCTATGACTCAGGCGACTACGAGCAGGCCCTCCGACTCTTCGAACAGGCGATAGCCAAGGGCGTCACGGGCGAGGTGGTGTACAACAACAGGGGTGCCGCGCTCGACGCGCTCGGTCGTCGGGAGGTGGCGGCGCAGAGCTACAGGACGGCTGTCAGCCTCAGGCCGAGCTACGAACTCGCTTGGCATAACCTCGGCAACTGCCTCTACTCCCAGGAGGACTATGGCGGTGCGGCCGAGGCATACAGGAGCGCGGCTGCACTGAACCCGCGGCGGGTTGAGAACCACTCGGGCCTCGCGATGTCCTACGTGAAGCTCGGCCGGCTGAAGAAGGTCAACGAGGCCGTCGATGGCCTGACCCCGTTGGCCGATTCGGACCACAAGGTTCTGCTCACTCAGGCGAGACTGTACATCGATGCTGGTTTCACGGACTTGGCTACAGGGTGTTGCCAGAGGTACATCGCGTTCCACAAGGACTCGCCTGACGGTTACTCGCTCCTGGGGGCAGCGAACCACGATGCGGGGAAGTACTACGAGGCGATCAGAGCGTTCGAGAGCGTCGTCGAGTTCAACCCTGGAAGCGCAGAGGCATGGAACAACATGGGGTTCTCGTATTTCACGGCCTCGCACGTAGACCGGGCGATCGAGTGCTTCGAGATGGCACTGTCGATCGACCCAGGGTACAAGAACGCCTGGTACAACAAGGGCTATGCCCTCCACGGTGCGGATCGGCTCGAAGGCGCAGTCGAGTGCTACCTGAAGGCGCTCGAGATAGACAAGACCGACAAGGTCCTCTGGAACAACCTAGGCAACGCTCTCTACAACCTTGGAAGGTTCGGAGAGTCCATACCGAGGTTCGTCTCGGCGCTCGAGGTCGACCCCGACTACGAGATCGCCTGGAACAACATAGGCAACGCGCTCGAGAGGATGAGCATGTATGCCGAGGCGATCCCATACCACGAGCGTTCGCTCGAGATACGCCCGGACTTCGACTACGCGCTCTACGCGAAGGGTGTATGCAAGGCGGCGACAGGCGCCCCTGAGGAGGGCTATGACCTCATACTGCAGTCGCTCGACCTGAACCCAGGTTACGAGGACGCCTGGAAGGCGAAGTCCAGGGTCGCCCGGCAGCTCGGGCGCCTTGACGAGGCGCTATCCGCGGCGGAGCAGGCGCTCCAGATCAACCCGATGTTCGACGAGGGGTGGATAGACCGCGGGGACATCCTCATGGAGATGGGCGAGCCAGAGGATGCGATGGCGTCGTACACGCGCGCGCTCGAGGCGCTGGAGGATGTCCAACCCCGGACAGCCACCGGGATGTCCGCAGCGACGAGGAAGGCTGAGCTGCTGTCCCGTCTGGGGAGGTTCCCCGAGGCCATCGGGATCCTGAAGGAGCTGGTGCTGGTGGTCAGGTACGAGAACAGCTCCGTGGAGCGGCTGTTCGACCTCCTGAGGTTGTCCGGGCAGACGCTCCCGCGCGAGGCCCTCGATGCCATGGTCGCCCGTGTCAACGGTCCCCGGTCCAGGCTGACATATGCTAGATACCTCCTTGAGCAGGGGGACCCAAGGTCGGCATCGTCCGTGCTCGACGGGATCCCCGAGGGCGCTCTCCTGGAGGAGGTCGCCGTCGCCCGGGCGGTGGCGAACGCAGCGCTCGGGGATGCGGGGGCGGCGGAACGCGCGCTCGCGGCATTGCCCGCGCACGGGCGGGTGCACGCGAGGGACATGGTCCTTGCGGAGCTGGCTGAGGCAAGGTGCGACCTAGAGGGGGCGCTTAGGGCGTTCAGGAGGGCTATGGACTCAGGCCCTTCGGACTTCTCGGCCGCCCTCTCGGCTGCCCGCGTAGCGGCGAAGCTGGGACACTACAAGGCCGCGATCGAAGCCGCGGACATAGCCTCTGGGATAGACCCGGGTGCATGGGAGCCGTGCAAGGTCAAGGCCGAGGTCTACTCCAAGACGGGCGACCCGAAGCGGTCCGCCCGATGGTCCGCCATTGCGCGCGTGAAGGTCGCCCTGGCGGGCATCCCGGAGGACCTTTCGGGATCGGATGTGATGACATGAGCGATATCCGCCTAAGGAAGAGGCACAGGCTGAGACAGAAGGAGATCCGGACGATTGCTGGCCAGATCGACACGGCCATGGGCGTCAAGAGCTTCGACGACACGGCGACCGTGGACCTGGCCGAGGCGCCGGACTACGATGTCGTGTTCGTCGACGGGAAGATACTCGCGTTCGTGATCGGCGGGACAGCGTTCCTGACGGTGCGGGGCCTGCTCAGGTATCCGGCGACCAAGAGGTTCATCACCGTCGACATGGGCGCTGTGAGGTTCGTGGTCAACGGCGCAGACGTCATGTCCCCGGGGATCGTGGAGTCAGACCCGGGCATCGTCCCGGGTGACCTGGTCTGGGTCCGGGACATGAAGAACCTCAAGCCGCTGGCGATCGGCAGGGCGCTGATATCATCGGCCGACATGGCGAAGAAGGAGAAGGGCAAGGCCGTCTCGTCCATCATATATGTAGCCGACAAGCTGTGGCAGCTCGACGAACCCAAGCCCGAGGATGCCGAAGAGCCCGATGAGGGCGGGGATGGCGAGGAGCCCGTCCAGGACCAGTAGCTTTTATATGCGGACAAGATTATTACATCGGCCGAGGGATGCACAGTGACGATTCTTAAGAAGAAGCCGTTCCCCACTGGTCAGGAGACCGAGTCCAGGGAGTCGATGGGCGCAGAGCAGTATGTTGACCTCACCGATATGGTGTTCGAGGACGAGAACCTCGCGGGCGCCGATGGCGCGAAGACCCTGGTCAAGGTCGGCGAGCTGTTCAGGTATGAAGACCTGTCCGCCCTGACGAGCCAGGTGTATGCGGGCAACCTCGTGGTCGTGGACTACACGTCCGTGGCCAACGACGACCTGACGATGAAGCGCATAACCTCCGAGCTGAAGAACGTCGCTCGCGACGTGAACGGCGATGTCGCAGGCGTCGGTAAGAACCTGCTCATGATCACGCCCAAGGACGTCAAGATCGACAGGAACAAGATCAAGGGCGGCTTCTGAGGGTCCGGGCTTCCGCCCGGCTGAGACCTCTTCTACGAATCCAGCGTCAGCTTGACCAGGGCCACGCGCCTACTCGGCTATCGGAGTCGTGGCCATGAACTGTCCGTCCCTGAAGATCAGTGTGAGGTATCCGTGGTGGATCTTCGAGTGCCTCATCTTCACGGCCCTTATCCGCAGCTGGACGTCCGTCTCGCCCACGTCCACGAACCTGAGGAGGATCGTCCCGTCCGCGAGATAGTCCTCGTGGTAGGGGCCGAACGCGCTCCCGTTGACCTGCGTCTCCGATATCAGGAACGTGGTCACCCCGAGCCTCTTCAGGAACCCGAAGAAATGGAAGAGCTCCTGCCTGGGGTTGGTTATGTTGGCGAGGGAATATATCGCCGTGAGCGAGTCTATCACGACTATCTCGACACCCTCGTTCTCGACCTTCTTCCTGAGGTACTCCTTGAGGATCTTGAACCAGTCGCGCCCGACGTCCGCGTCGGTGTGCTCAAGCCGGAGCCTGCCGATGTCCACGATGAAGAACTTGTTCTCGTCGATCGTCCCGATGCCTAGCTGTTGCATGGCCGTGAGGAGGCTCTCCTTGCTCTCCTCAATGCTCACATAGAGCACGTTCACGCCCTTCTTCTTCACATTGTTGGTGAGCAGGCTGAGGGCGATGGAGGACTTCATGGTGCCAGGCGTACCAGCCAGGAGCACGACGTGGCCCTTCTTGATGCCGCCGCCTATCTTGCTGTCGAAACCGTCGATGAAAGTCAGTATCCTGTCGTCGTTCCCGTTGCCGAGCACGGACTCCATAGGATGCCCTCCTAGGCTAGACAACGTTAGCATTCGAAAGGCCTTTTAAAAGGCTTTGCCCAATATTATCAATTTTAAGAATGTCCCGTCAGGAAAAGTTTCTATAGTCCCTGTACGGCCTCGCAGCCGTCCGCAGCACCCAAGGATTATATCCCGCCAACCCGTCATCGGGGCCGTTGCCTGCGCACAAGATCATCCAGGACTCGGTCCATGGGGGGATAAGGGTCGAGGGGGTCGTCCTGTCCCTCCTGGAAGTCCCAGAACTCCAGAGGCTGCACGGCGTGCATCAGCTGGGCCTCGCTTACCTTGTCTATCCAGGGGCGAACCACACCCGTTTCGAGCACTCCCTGGGGACTTACAGCGTCGCGGCCAGGATATGCTCGTCGCTCCAGCTCGATGCGGACGAGGCGCGTCTGGTCACCTGCGCGGCGCTCCTCCACGACATCGGGCATCTCCCGTACTCGCACACGTTCGAGACGGTCCTCAACGACCGGTTCGGGGTTGACCACGCCGAGATATCGAGGCAGCTGATCACCGGGGACGACTCGGTCCTCACCGACCGGGAGCGGGGCATACTGGGCACGCAGGAATCCATACCGGAGGTGCTCGAGAAGGCGGGCATCGACCCGAAGGAGGTCTCCGCGCTGCTCGCGAAGCAGGGGCCCGATAGCGGTTCGCAGCGCACCCTCCAGGGACGGAAAGGTCAGGCGCACTTCAACGGCAGGAGGTACCTGTCGCAGATCGTGAGCGGGACCTTGGACGCGGACCAGCTCGACTACCTCGTCAGGGACGCACACTACACGGGCGTCGCGTACGGCGTCATAGACCTCGGCAGGATCATCGGGACGTTCCAGGTGTTCAACGGCGACCTCGCCATAGAGCGTGGCGGGCTCAATGCGGTGGAGGGCGCGCTCGTCGCACGCGCGCTGATGTTCTCATCGGTGTACTTCCACAAGACCGTCAGGATATCGGAGTTGATGCTCGCCAAGGCGGTCGAGCTCCTGGGCGCGGAGGGGACCGGGACGGTCCACCTCATGACCGACGCAGGGCTCCTGGCGCATCTCGTCTCCGAGGGCGGGTACTTCGAGGAGGTCGCGACGATGATCAAGTACCGCAGGCTCTTCAAGAAGGCGTATGCCATCAGGGCCAGCGAGGTCGCGGAGGACCAATGGGACAGGATCGACTCCCTCGGAGGGATATCGGAGAGGCGGTCGATCGAGGAGGACATAGCCCGCAGGGCGGGCGTCGAACCTGGGAAGGTCATAATCGATGTCCCGTCGCACGAGATACCCGTCTCGGAACCACGGATGTCGCTGACCAGCGTGAGGATCGTGGACTCCGGCAAGGTCAAGCTGCTGCCCCGTATGAGCTCGCTGGCTTCGTCGCTCCAGACGAGGAGACCCTACGAGTGGGCCGTCATGGTGGCGTGCCCCGCCGAGGACCGTGAACGCGTCGCAAAGGCCGCCAAGCGTGTCCTTGGGTTCTAGCCTTTCATGACGCCCATCGGCTTGAGTCTGGCAACCATCTTCGAGATCCCTGCCCCGTGAGCGACGCGCACGACGTCGTCGATGTCCTTGTACGCGCCCGGTGCCTCCTCGATGATGCCTTCCTTCGAGGCCGCCCTGAGGTAGATGCCCCTGCTCTGGAGCAACGAAACGACCTCGTTGGCCGTGAACTTGCGCGTCGCGGCCGACCTCGACATGAGCCTTCCGGCGCCGTGGCAAGTGGACCCGAAGGTCTCCGCCATGGCCCCTGGTGTGCCGACGAGCACATAGCTCGCGGTGCCCATGTCTCCCGGTATGAGCACGGGCTGCCCGACATGCCTGTACTTCTGAGGGACCTCCGACCTGCTCGAATCGAACGCCCTCGTCGCGCCCTTCCTGTGGACGTAGAGTTTGACGCGCCTGCCACCGACATCGTGCTCCTCGCGCTTGCAGATGTTGTGCGCGACGTCGTAGACGCACCTCATGCCCATCTCCTCGGCGCCCCTCCCGAGGGCCTGCTCGAACGATCCCCGGACCCAGTGGAGTATCAGCTGTCTGTTGGCCCAGGCGTAGTTCGCGGCCGCGCTCATGGCCGCGAAGCAGTCCTGACCCTCCTTGGAGTTCACGGGCGCGCAGGCCAGCTGCCGGTCGGGTACCTCGATGCTGTACTTCGTGAGGGCGTCCTCCATCACGCGGATGTAGTCGCTCGCGATCTGATGGCCGCAGCCCCTCGACCCGGAGTGGATGCCGACGACGACCTGGTCTACCTGGTCGATCCCGAAGGCCTTCGCGGCCTCGTGGTCGAATATCCTCTCGACCCGCTGGATCTCCAGGAAATGGTTCCCGCCGCCGAGGGTCCCGAGCTGAGGCGCGCCCCTCTGCTTCGCCTTCTGGTCGACCTTCGAGGAGTCGGCCGTCTTCATGCATCCCTCCTCCTCGCTCGATGTCAGGTCGTCCTCCCAACCGTAGCCCTGGTCGACCGCCCATTTTGCTCCGCCGTTGAGCACATCGTCCATCTGGCTTCCCGTGAGCCTCAGCTTGCCCTTCTCGCCCACGCCCGAAGGCACGTTGTCGTAGATCGTGTCTACGAGCTTCTTGACATCGTTCTGCACGTCCTTGGCGGTCAGATCCGTCCTCACGAGCCTGACGCCGCAGTTGATATCGTAGCCGATGCCACCTGGGGATATGATGCCCTTCTCGGCGTCGAAGGCCGCGACGCCTCCTATCGGGAACCCGTATCCCCAGTGTATGTCCGGCATCGCGAGCGAGTTGCCTACTATGCCTGGGAGGCACGCCACGTTGGCCGCCTGATCGAGCGCGTTGTCGGCCTTGACCGATTGGATGAGCTTGTCGTCGGCGAAGATGACCGCGGATGTGGTCATGCATTGCTTGAAAGTCCTCGGGATCTCGAACCTGAACTCATCCCTCTTCAGAAGCGGGCCGGTCCAACCCATGTCCTTCACCTTGTTTTTGCGAGCCCGAGGTCCATATTTATATGTTCCGGTCCCTATCCGGTGCTGGCTGTATGCTGGCGATGCTATCACCGCTTCATGAATCCGCGTGCGCCTCCCGCGCTTGGGATACTGGCTGTCATGTGGCTTACAAATTCTATATATATCCGCGGACGCCTAACAATGTTTAGCGGGTCCGACACCTGACTCATACGATTGGGTATCACACACACGGATCACGAAGGCGCCAGGGGTTCGAGACATTGGCTGAAGAAGGTTCATTGCACTGCCCGCTTTGTGGTAACAGGGTATCCTCCGACCAACAGACATGCCCGTTCTGTGCCACGAAGCTAGACAAGGTGATCACGAAGCGCAACATGGACAAGGTCCTCGAGCAGCGGCTCATGCGGCGGTTGAAGTCTGAGGACAAGTCCGACCGCCTGGTCGACGCGGAACTGCCGAAGGTGGTCCTTCCTGAGGTGAAGGTCGCATGTCCTGGGTGCGGGGTGGACCTCCACGGCGGAGAGGGGAAGTGCCCGAGATGCGGCATCCCGCTTGCCGACGAGGGGAGCATGGTCGAGTGCCCCGATTGCGGAGCGATGGTGGTCGACGGTGCGGAGTCATGCCCGAAGTGCGGTGTGGGGTTCGAGACGGATGACGAGGCCGCAGCGGATGCATTGACCGATTCGAGGAGCGTACCCGTGTTCCCGAGCAAGGTCCCCTCTGAGATGGTCACAACGCTTGGCACGGACAGGGGCCTGTCCAGCCGCGGGCTGACCAACGGGCGGGGCGCGGTCAACGGGACCGGCCTTGTGAACGGCACGGGCATGGTCAACGGTACCGGGATGATAAACGGCACGCGTGGGGAGGGACGGCCGGCGAGACATGGCGCGACGAAGGCGTCCATCCTGATGCGGTGGAAGTTCCTGGCAGTCCTGTTGGCTCTCGTGATCGTCATTCCTACATTCATCTATCTGTCTTACATGGACGATGGCTCGGCGTTCTCCGTCGATGGTGATTTCGACGAGTGGTCGAGCGATAAGACCGTCGGGGTCATGACGGCCACGACATCTCCATCAGTCAATGTCGACAAGTGGGCGGTCGGGACCGATTCCACCGAGGTCTACTTCTATGTCCAGACCCAGGGCAACCTGATGAGCACCTCCGAGGTCGAGAGCTTGTTCCTGTTCATCGATTCGGACGGCTCCAGCGAGACGGGTTACATCGTCGGGTCCATGGGCGCGGAATACCTGCTGGAGCTCGACGGATGGAACGGCTCGGTCCAGTCGTCCTCGGTCTACTCCTTCGGTTCGGACGCCGACCAGTTCGACTGGAACTCATGGGACAACATCGGCTCGCTCGCCCACAGGATCTCCGGTTCCAGGGTCGAGGCCATGACCGACTTGCATGTCGTGCTCGGGGCGGGCGCGAAGTTCCTCGTGGTATCGCAGGATTCTCTGGAGAGGCGCGCAGTAGGTTACTCCATCCCGGCGACGGGTAGCCTGCTGGTCGTCGAGCAGGACTACTACCCTGGCGTAGGGGACACGGGCATCATAACGTCCTCTCAGAACGCCGGGATCCTGAGGCTGAGGTTCACATGTCAGCGCGAGGGAGGTACTGTCACAGGCGTCGAACCAGCTCTCGAGGGCGTCTCTGACTTCTCCGGATTCACCCAGTTCTCCATAGACCCGGGCCAGGAGCGGACGGTCGACATATCCGTCGACACCGGGGCCTCGCTCCCGGGCGACTTCGTGTCTGCCGCGGTCGATGCGGCCGGCATAGCGTCCACATTCTCGGAGGTCGTCGTGATAGGCGACCCTGTAAAGGTATACGTCGAATCCGCCCCCGAGACCGTGATCATCGACGGGGCGTTCGCCGACTGGGACGGCCTCACGGTCGCCGACACCGACGACATGCCGATCCCCAATGCGAACATAGACATCGACAGGTTCGGATCCGCGAACGACACGGACTCCGCCTTCTTCTACGTCAGCGTCGAGGGGGACATGTGCAAGGGCGCGTACATCCCCGTCATAAGGAGCAAGCCAATCGGCGATGGCGGCGGCGGGATAGTCGTCCCCGTGAGGAAGACCGCCGAGGACTATCTGCGCATATACATCGACAGCGACATGAGCGCGCTCACCGGGAAGTCGGTGTCGATCGACACGAAGACGATCGGAGCCGACCAGATGGTCGAGGTCCGCGGGCTCGGAGGAGTGATAGTCTCCTCGATCGAGTACACGTGGTCCGGAGGCCAGTGGGCGTCCGTGCTGAGCCCGGTCGAGGCAGAGAACGACTGCCAGCGGATCGAGCTCGGGGTCAGCGCGGCGAGCCTGGGAGGGGCCACATCCGTGGACTTCATCATCGAGACGACCGACTGGGCCCCCAGGACCGACCTGGCGGCATACGACCAGTTCACGGTCAAGACGCTCGTGGGCGGGTTGCCCCTTGGCATCACCATAGATCGCACGATAATCGAGCCGTCCGCGAACCAGTACGCGACGGCGTTCTCGAACCAGAGGAAGCTGCTCTGGGATGGCACCAACTTCTGGAGCTTCTACTGGACCGGGTCGAACACGGTCTACAGGTACAGCACGGACGGCATCACCTGGTCGTCCACGACGCAGGCGTTCACCACTTCCGGCGTGGACAAGGTGTCGATATGGTACGACTCCGCCAACAACGCGGTCTACGCGGTGGGTGACACGTCCACCTCGTCGGTCAACATCTACATACGCAAGGGCACGGTCACGCCCAGCACGCACACGATCACATGGGACACGCAGAACACGTTCAGGGTGACGGCCAACACGCTCGGGGGCAAGAACGCCTTCGTCAGCCAGGACGCGAGCGGGTACATCTGGGTGCTGTCGAGCAACTGCACGCGCACCACGCCCACCGCGACCTACGACCTGACCGCGTTCAAGAGCCAGAGCACGAACAGCGTCACCGGCACATGGTCCAACATCGGCTCCATGCTCACGACGGACGACGGCGGCTCGAGTCTGAAAGGCGTCATCGTCCCTGCGGGCACGGGCAGCTACATGTGGTCGGTTTACGGCTACGGCGGGAACGTCTCCGCCAGGAAGTACACGACCAGCTGGTCCTCGCAGACAGACTTCACCAACGTCGACAAGACAGATGTCACGACGAACACTGACCTGGCGCCGCCGTCTGCCATCGTCGACGGCAGAGGCGTCTGCCGCGTGGTCTACGGCGACTCGAACACCAACGGCGGCCAGCTGAAGTCTCACATATACAGCAGGTACAACAGCAGCGCGACGGCCTGGTCCGCCCCGGATGCCCTGAGCACGACCAACCCGGGCGATGGCTACCAGGCACCCACGTTGTCGCTGGACGCGTCGAACAACAACGCGTTCGCCTTCTGGGTGCAGCTGGGCGACAACTCGATCGTCTTCAAGAAGTACAGCGCGGGCGCGTGGTCGGGAAGCACATCGACCCTCTCATCGACCGCGTACGCGAAGAACTACCTCACATCCGTCTACTCCGCGCCCACCGAGGCGAGGATATGCGTCGAGTGGACCCAGAACACGACAGGCACCGTCCAGGTCATATTCGAGAAGATACCGGAGTTCGGCGATGTCGTCGTGCCCGTGTTCTCGGTCCTGGTCGTGTTCATCGCGGTGTACCGGCGCAGGGCGAGGGCCGATGGCCCGGAAGACGAGTGAACGGCAACGGGCCTTGTCGGCGTACTGGATGGCCAGACTTTCAGTATTTATATAGCCGAGAGCGTTACGAGGGGCGATGATGTCAGAAGGGGAACAGAGGGACATCTTCCTCAGCTGCTTCAAGTGCGGCAGGATCGTCCGCGCGAACGATTCAGAGTGTCCTAGGTGCGGCCTGCAGTTCGGTCCTGGTACGCTCTTCGAATGCCCCTTCTGCTCCGGGCTCGTGTGGCGGAACGCGGTCAAGTGCTCGACGTGCGGCATCGACCTTACGGAGTTCTCTGACAGCGTCGAGAAGTCGTCGAGCGGCTTCGACATGGACGAGTTCGTGGACAACATCATCGACACCGAGCTCGAACAGATCAAGTCCCAGGTGAGGCGCGTGGCGTGCCCAGGGTGTGGGCTCATGATCCGCGGGGACGAGGACAGGTGCCCCAGGTGCGACCTCCCGCTCACGGAGGCGAAGGTCGACTGCCCGGTCTGCGGAGACAAGATCCCGATCGCCGCAAAGTCATGCAGGAGCTGCCAGGCGGTCTTCGAGGAGATCGAGGAGATCACGCGCGAGGAAGATGCCGAGCTGGCCGAGGACGCCCTCGGCGCGACCCAATGCGGGGAGGATGCCCCGCGTGCGCGCAAAGGCACTAGCAGGAAGGCCCCGGTGAAGAAGAGGGCGCAGGTGAAGAGACGGGCAGTGGCGAAGAAGGCGAGGCCGCGCAAGGGCAAGTAGATAAAACATTGCAGCGCCGCCCGATGGCGCTCCCCTATTTTAATGAGATTTCTTAAATATATGCAGAATCATCTTCTGACCATGGATGACAAGGGCGTTCCAGTCTTCGTTTTCGCATGCGTGTCGTGCGGAAAGACAGTCTCTGGCAGCGAACGCACCTGTCCGAGATGCGGGGCATCGTTCGAGGATGTGCGGTTCGAATGCCCGTTCTGCGGGACGCTCGTATCGCCAGACCAGCACACCTGTCCATCGTGCAAGACCGAGTTCTCCGTGTTCGCCGGGGACGTGGCGGAGACGGCGACGATAGAATTGGACGGGGACGGCGGCGAGGTCGAGGGGTTCGAGTGCCCTGCATGCGGGAAGCCCGTGGCGTCGGATGACCAGAAATGCCCACACTGCGGCGCGCTGTTCTCGGAGTGAGCCCCTCAGGGTCGTAGAGGGGCCGGGACCGGGAATTGAACCCGGGTCAAGGGATCCACAGTCCCCAAGGATACCACTACCCCACCCCGGCCACGAATCGCCTTCATGTTATAGCTGTAGATAAAGCTTATCACACCGTCCAGCCCCCGGAACGCGCTCTGGCCACACGCGAGGCATTTTCGCGGACCCCCGGGGCTCAAGATGAATATACCCTGCGCGGTAAGTCGTCTAAAGGGGGATTAGATGGAAGACAGTGATCAGATGCGGCGGGAGGCATCGGCGGCCTATGGCTCGACCTGTCCCGAGTGCGGTGGCGTCCTGATCCGCACCTCGGGGTGCCAGGCCTGCGTGTGCTGCGGATTGTCCGCGTGCAGGGGTTGACCGGTACCTTTGTCGGCCTCAGGTTCTGTAAATCTTCGGGTGGTGGTCCTCTAGGACCGCCCCCTTGGACTCACTCGCTCCATTCGGCTCCGGCCGTACGCCCCTTCAGGGGAGCAGAGGGCCATCATCACGTCATGCTGGAGCGCGCCGGGGTCGAACCATAGACCCCCTGCCGTCCTGTTGCGGACGGCTGTACGCAGCGGGCCGGCGTTCGCGGACGGCGACTGGATTGGCGCCTCTGGCCGAACGCTCGCTGCATCCGCGCCCATTCGGGAATATGGATTCCTCCCACATATCAGGCGCGATCCGCTGCTTTTCAACGGGCTGGCCGTGACGGCCCGCAGGTGTGCCTTCGTTGGCACCGGATAGTCAACGGTCGAGGGGGTCTTCACGGTTGGCACTACATGTACCACCCGACTTTGGACAGAACCTCGGTCTCAAAAGGCTTAATACGGCGCTGGCGGTTGAGGCTCCAAGGTGTGCGCGTTGAAGCGAGACATCATATCAGTGCTCGACATGAGGGATGACTTCGAGGCCATCCTGGCCAACGCAGAGAAGATGAAGAAGGATCTTCGCAAGAAGGAGACGGCCAAGAAGACCACGAAACAGGATCCCCTGAAAGGGAAGGTCATGGGGATGGTCTTCGAGAAGCCCAGCCTGAGGACGAGGGTATCCTTCGAGGTTGGCATGGCCCAGCTCGGCGGGAAGGCGCTGTACATCGGCCCTGACGAGGTCAAGATCGGCAAGAGGGAGTCAGTATCCGATGTCGCCAACGTGCTGAGCAGGTATGTCGACGTGATAATGTACCGCGCGTTCAGCAATCAGATCATGAGGGAGCTCGCCCACTATGCTAGCGTTCCTGTGGTCAGCGGGCTCGACGACATCGAACACCCCTGCCAGTGCGCCGCGGACCTCCTGACGGTCAAGGAGAAGAAGGGCAAGCTGAAGGGCCTCCAGATGCTGTACGTGGGCGACGGCAACAACGTCTGCAACTCGCTGCTACTTGGCTGCGCCTTGGTGGGCATGAACATGCGCGCCGCGACACCCAAGGATTTCAGGCCCAATGCGGACATCGTTGCGAAGGCCCAGGAGGTCGCCAAGACCACCGGTGCCAGGATCGAGCTGATGTCGAACCCCTACCAGGCGGCAGAGGGCGCGGATGTCATCTACACCGACACATGGGTCTCGATGGGCCAGGAGTCAGAGAAGGCGGCCCGCGAGAAGCTGTTCCTGCCATACCAGGTCAACGACAAGCTGGCCGAGAAGGCGAACAAGGACTGGATCTTCCTGCACTGCCTCCCGGCGCACAGGGAGCTCGAGGTGTCCGCGGGCGTCATGGATGGACCTCACAGCGTGGTCTTCGACCAGGCCGAGAACCGGATGCATGCCCAGAAGGCTATACTCGTTGCCGTGCTCCCCTGAGCAGCTGGGAACCGACGGTCTCGTCCAAAACCCTTAGAAACTCCTCTTTCTTCTCCACAGGTATCGTGGCGCCAGCGGCTATGTTGTGCCCTCCTCCGACCCCGCCGAAGCGCTCGGCAGCGGTCCTCATCGCGACGGACAGGTCCATCCCCATGGACACCAGCTCCTGGGTGCCTCTCGCCGATACCTTCTTCGTCGGGACCTCGGAGTACTCGGTCGAATCCGCGAACGCGACCATCGGGGCGCTCCTGTCGCTCCCGTTGCTGTTGAGGAGCATGCCCGCGACGGTCCCGACGATGGTGTCCTCGATCTCGTCCCCTGCGTCGAAGTGCTGTATGTTCACCATCCGGGTGACGCCGACATCCTTGGCGAAGGTCAGCGCCTGACTGAGTGCGGATCTGTGGTCGCGGAGCAGGACGAGCCCTTCGTTCAGGGCGTCTCCCCTGTCCCCTGTACATAACCTGAGCCCGACATCCGCGCGCCCGTGCCGCCCGCAGGCGTTGAGCAGCGTGGCGAACTCCTTGGCGTCCCTGACGGGCATGCCTGTAGGCTCCCGGGGGAACGTGTAGACCTCTCCGACGAGCCGCTCGATGGTCCCTGGCTTGCGCCTGCTCCTTTCGAGCAGTGTCCTCAGGCCGTCTATGATGTCGTCCTTCTCATCGCTGGTGAGGCTGGACCACACCCTCCAGGTCTCGCCATCCTTCAGCTCCAGCCCCCGCTCGAGGAGGAATGCGAGCGCCCCCTCCTCGTTGTTCGTTATGCCGGGAAGGAAGGGGTCGCTGGAGTATTCGAGCATCTTGTGGATGGCCCGGGTCTCCCGTCCGAAATATCGGAGGTCCTCGGACGATTCCACCAGGCCGAGCCTGCAGGCGGCCATGAGTATCATCCGGTTGACGCCCTCGAGCTTCCTGGTCTTTTGGTCCTGGAGGTCGCCCACGGCTCCGAGGATCGCGAGCGGCGCGAGCTCGATGTTCGCTGGGTCCAGGGCCAATGCGACCAGGAATGTGCTACCGGCGCCGCTGAGCTCGTTCGCCCCGGAGACTCCGTGCAGCTGGGGGTTAACATGGAGCACGGTGGCGAAATCCGAGATGAGCATCTGGCCGTTCCTCGGACCAGGGGATGCGGCTGTGTCAGGCACGTGGTGGTCGCTTATGACCGCCCTCATGCCCTCGATCTTGGAGATGGACCCGCTCCCGAGGTCGGTGAACCAGACGAGGTCCGAACCGGATTTCCGGAGGTCCTTGATGGCCGCGTCGTCGAGCTTCTTGAAGAACCGCACACTTGCCAGTCTTCCCGCGCGGGTCAGCGCTGCAGATGCGATGCCCGCCGCCGCGATGCCGTCTGCGTCGATGTGCGTGGCCACGGTCACGGTCTGCGCACGTCTGATGCCCTCAGCCGCCTCGACCGCGGACGCCCACAGGCCGGACGGGACCTGCGACGCGAGCGTTGGACCGGCCTCGGTCGTCATCCGAGCACCCCGAAGTACACGAGTGCGAGGAACGCGATCACGGCGGAGCCAATCAACACGATCGTCTTCACGGAACGGCTGATGAGGAATATGATCAGCGCGAACACGACCGATGCGATCAATGCTTCGAGGAGCCCATCCATCCAGTCACCATAACCGGCGCGGTGTTCATCAAGCTTTCCTGCATCTTGCGCTCGCCTCGAAGCTCCTCTGTCTGAGCCTCGTGTAGGCGTGTCTGGCGAGCGTCTGCAGGTTCCTGCAGTCTGCCGCGTTGTACTCGGTGAGCAGCTCGAGGGCGTTCCCGTTCCCCTTCTTCTCCCAGAGCCTCCATAGATAGACGGCGTCCTCGCCGGTCATGTACTCGACCCTCTTGTCCCGCAGGATGCCCATCTCGCGCTCGATCCTCTTCAGGCCGCCGGTCAGTCCCAGCTTCGCGAGCGGGTGCTTGAGGTCCACATGTGGGATGTCCGGGATCGAGCCCGGGAACTGCGACTCCAGCATCGGCAGGTCGAAGCTTGCGCCGTTGAATGTGACAATCGTGTGTGTGGCTGACAGGATCGCCCTGACCGTCCTCGCATCGAGGTTCAGGCCCCGCACCAGCGTGTGCATCCTCGTCCCGTCGTACACGCCCACGAGCGTGATTGGCGACCTGGGGGATATCCCCGTCGTCTCGATGTCCAGATATGCCACAGATCTTCCGAACTCCCCCAGGCATCTCCAGTGCTCCCTTCTGGGGAACCTGCTGGCGAAGTAGGCAGAGTCCGACCCGGCCAGCCGGACCTTCGCCTCCGAGAGCTCGTGGTCGATCGCCGATTTCCTGGCTTGGGACATCTTCGGCATGCGCTCTGCACTGAGGAAGTCGTCCCACGTGAGCACACCGGCGCGCCAGAATGATGTCTCGCGCATCGTTCCGATGCCGTCCAAGAAGATGAAGCTGTTGAATAGCATCCAGGCGGAAGAGCAGCGGTGGTGGTATATAATGTAGCCACGGGCATGGCAAAAGTAGTCTTCACCCGGGCCGCCTGGTCAAAAGCTTGTTATGCGTGCTCGCCCTAATGCCACATGTGACCGCTGGTCGCAGGCTGGGCGACAGGTTCGAGGCGTACCCGTGCGGTGCGGTCCTCATCCGAGACGAGCGCACGCTCGTGGTCTCGGACCTCCACCTCGGCTGCGAGGCCGTCCTGGAGTACGAGGGACTGAGCCTCCCCAGGGTCCAGACCTCTCGGATCGAGCAAACGCTGGCCGAGCTTGTCAGGTCGGTGTCGCCCGACAGACTGGTCGTGGCAGGCGACCTCAAGCATAACTTCTCCAGGAACCTCATCCAAGAATGGACCGATGTGTCGTCGTTCGTCAGGAGGCTCAGCGGGCTCGCCCCGGTCGCGGTCGTAAAGGGAAACCATGACAATTACCTAGGGACGATCCTGAGGGAGCTTGGCCTCCACCTCACGCCGGAGGCGCGTGTGGGCGGTGTCCGGGTGGTCCACGGGCATTCGGGACGTCTCACCGCCCAACCGACCGTCATGGGCCACATCCACCCTTCGATATCGCTCAGGGACGAGCTCGGGGTATCTGTCAAGGTTCCGTGCTTCCTCTACGACCCCCGCCGGGAAATCGTCGTGCTCCCTGCCATGAGTCTGGTAGCAGGCGGCTCCGATGTGGTCCATCAGCCCAGTACGGATGAGATGTCTCCCCTGCTCGCCCCAGCAGGGTTGTCGGACTTCGAGCCCCTGGTGTTCTCGGGCACGGACGCCCTGAGGTTCCCCATGATCGGCAAGATGAGAAAGACAGAAGGGGTTTGAGGTCGGCCTTCCTAGAAGGCCTTGTTGCAGAACTCCGATCATTGAAGCCTCTCACTCGGAGCCAGTCACATGACGTCGGCCCATCGGCGCATGGCCCGTCCACCGTCTTTTCCCCATGCCTCACCGCATCGACCCCACACCCTCCTGTCAGGGCGCTGGTCTCGCAGGAGGACCGTCCACCTGAAATGTCCGTTCCGCGGTCAGGAGGAAGTGACCCGCCGATCTCTCGCGGTCATTCACGTTTTCGGGTGTTGCCCGCGGGATGTCCCCGGCAGCAGGGGTGCCCGGGCGGAGCGGGAAAGGGCAGATGCTACATGTAGTGGATGGGAACAAGCACCACGACCGCCTAGGAACATCCGATGCTCGTCAAGGCGGTGTCCTTTCGTCTCGAAGATGAGCTGCCCGTCCAGGCCAGGTTTCTCCTCGAGGACTTCCGTCTTGCCGTGAATCGTGCCATAAGGGCGGGACTGCAGACGCGCGCGACATCGAAGTACGCCCTGTGCAAGCTCGCATACAGGGGCTTCAGGACCGAGCATCCTGGCATGTACTCTCAGCACCTCGTCTCGGTGTTCGAGGTCGCCGCGAGCGTCCTGAAGAACCATCGGAGGAAGGCCAGGAAAGGGAAGACAGGCAAGATTCCGTATGTCCGACGGCTGTTCATGAAGACAGAGAACCAGGCGTACAAGCTCGACCGGACGAACGGCGTGGTCGACCTCCCGATACGGGCCGGGTGCCATGTCGAACTCAGGCTGGTCCTGAGCGAGTATCACAGGGGCTTCCTGGACGACCCATCCTACTCGCTCGGCTCCCTGACGCTCTTCCCGGACAGGGTCGTGATCGCCTTCAGGAAGACGGAGCCGCGAGCATATGTCCCGGAATCCGTGGTTTCCCTCGACACGAACGAGAGGAGCCTCGACGGGGTGTTCGTCTGTGAAGGGAAAGGCGTCCCGGTCAGGGCACCCTTCCCGGAGGTGGCGATGATACAACAGAGGCACCATGACCGGCGGAAGCGTCTCCAGAAGAAGAAGTCCCATGACCGCCGGACCTCGAGACGACTGTCCAGGCGAGAGGGAAAGAGAGAACACGATCGGGTCGAGTACCGGATGCACCAGGTGGCCAACGCCGTACTCGACTTCGCCGAGGAGAACAAGGCGGCGATAGTCCTTGAGGACCTCAAAGGGGTCTTCAAGCCGAGGAGGGACAAGCCCCTCAACAGGCGGTTGAGCATGTGGCCGAGGAGGAAGCTCCACCACTTCATCGAGTACAAGGCCAAGTGGAGGGGTGTGACGGTCCTGAAGGTGGACCCGAGGAACAGCAGCAGGAAGTGCCCGGCATGTGGGAGAATACAACATTCCCGAAAGGGCACCGAGTTCGCATGCGAGTGCGGTTGGCGTCTCGACCGGCACATCAACGCCAGCTTGAACCTGCTGCAGACAGCCGTCTCGAAAGAGATGGTAGGGGGTCTACGGTTCGACCCCGGCGCGCTCCAGCGTGACGTGATGATGACCCTCTACGACCCTGGGAAGGGCGCACGGTCGGAGCCGAATGGAACGAGTCGCGAGGGGACAGCGGCCATTCACGCCGCTGCCTAGTTTCGCAACAGAACCCTAGAAGAGCTTCTTCTTCGGCTGTTCAGCGGGCCTCTTGATGACCTTCCATATCGCCCCTTCGACGGCCTTGTTCGGGATCACGTGGAGCACGCCGTCCTCGGCCTGGATTCTCGTCTTCCTCATGTCCACATCCACTACCGTGCCCTTCACGCCTGCCGCTTCGACAACGAATCCCGGCCCGAAGTCCTTCTCGCCCAGGAGGAACCCGCCGGAGATGAAATCGCCCAGGACCGAGTTCATGGCCATGCCTATCGCCAATGCTATGAACGCAATCGACACGCCGAGGGCGAGTGCGATCTGCGTCAGCCCGATCATCTCCAGGAATGCCACTATGATTGTGAACAGCATTAGCATGTAGATCGATTTGACGAGTATGTCCCCGACTTTCTTGTTGATCGGCGCGTGCTTGATCATCATCGCCAGGCTGCTCCTGACGATTCTGACGATCAGGAGGGCCACGGCGAGGAAGATGACGCCTCCGATTACCAACACGATCGTGTCGGGAATCCCGCTGATTAGGTTATCTCGCAGATTGAACCAGATGTCGTTCAGGAACTCGACTATCCCCAATTATTCACCCTTCCTTGAAGCCGCATCCCGTCACTTATAGATTCCCCCATGTGTGGCCCTGCCAGAGGCACTGTGACCCTGCCAGCAGCCTCCGAAAAGACTTATGTATCCGCACTCGCATGCTCAAGTGCCAGGGGGTCGGGTTTAGTGAAGGACATCTATGTCAGCGACGCCGATGTCGAGATGTCGAAGGATGTCGAAAGCCTTCGGATCGATAGACATCTTGCTTCCGACCTTTCATCGATCCTCCCTGGGCGCAGGCGCAAGATGCTCGACAGGATCGAGGAGCATGCCAGGAAGAATCCTCTGGCCATGATCCCCGTGCTTGCGAAGCACTACAACCACGACGAACCCAAGGTCAGGAACCAGGTCCGGGAGAGCCTCACAAGGCTGACGCAGTCCGAGGTCGGCGAGCTCGCACTCATCGAGTGCCTGTTCAGCAGGGACCATAGCATATCCGATGCCGCGGCGGCCCTGCTCGAGGAGCGCAACTTCAGCAGCATGAACTTCCTCGCCACCTTCAGGATCGCCAAGGGTCTGGTCATGCAGGCTAGGAAGGCCGGGGTCTTCTGCGGCGACGTCGAGGAGCTCATCGTGGATTCCATCTCGACATACAAGGATGGGCGGTTCGACCAGGGCATGACGAACATGCTGATGGCGAAGGACCTCCTCGAGGACAGGCTCGAATGGCACAGCCACCTACGAGGGTACATCAAGGACGTCCTGAGGCTGACCCCTCAGCTGAGCAGGAGCGGTGTCCAGGTGGACCCGATACAGGACTCACTGAGGAACCTGTCGTCCGCTCTCCAGAAGCGCGAATACAGCGAGGCCAGGAACCTGCTCGACATCAGACGCCAGGAGACCAGGCTGTGGAAGCAGCTCTGGAGCCTGGACGAGTACATCTCGAAGCGCATCAAGGTCAAGCCCATCACTGAGCTGCTCGTGCTCAGGGAGCCGGACAAGCAGATGCTCCAGCTCTTCACGCGCATGTCGTCTACCGTCGCGGACCTGTTCCAGGGGAACAAGCCGGTCGAGGCCCTCAGGACGATAGAGGAGTTCATCAGGGACGACGTCTCGGCGACTTACCTTGCGTCAGAGGGGAAGCGCCTCGACACGAAGGACGAGGCGGCTTGGCACGTCATGTGGTCCGTCGGTCTCGGCCTGCTGAAGCTCTCCGCCCCGATTGTCCCGAACCTCGCCGAGGAGTTCTACCAGCAGTACTTCCGCGACAGGGAGGAGTCCCCGAGCATACATACGGTCGAGTGGCCAGAACCATTCAAGTCGCTCAAATCATACCCGGCTGCTGCTGCTCCACGCAAGGGCGCTCCGTCTCCGAAGTCATCTAAGTGATGCCGGTCACGCCATAGACGGGGTCCAGTACCTCGCGCCCTTCTTCTGAGTGTCCCATGAGATGAGCGTCCGCATCCCGTCCACGCCGGTCCGTATGCAGTCGGCCATGTTCTGCTCGAAGTCTATGACCTTCTCGGTCGGGTGCCATGGGACGACGTCTGAGACGGTGCAGATCGCTCCGGCGCGCAGGCCGAACAGGTTGCTGAGCGTGAAGATGGTGCCGTTCTCCATCTCTATGTTCTTGACGTTCATCCTCTTCGCATCTGCCAGCCGGTCGACCATGAACGATGGCATGTATCCGTTCTGGGACATGGGGGCGACCTTCCCGTCCTTCAGGACCTTGTTCTCGCTGTAGAATCCGTCCACGGACAGGCAGATGCCGACATCGAACCTCGCCTTGTGCCTCGTGGCGGCGTCGGTCAGCGCGAGCACGACCTCGTGACTGGCAACTGCCGGGTACTCCCTCCACGCATAGCTCCTGCTCGTCCCGTCGAGCCTGACAGCGCCTGTCGCGATCACGAAATCCCCTTTCTCGAGGCCGTCCGCTATGCCACCACAGGTCCCGATGCGGATGAATGTCCTCGCCCCAAGGTTGGAGAGTTCCTCGATCAGGACCGCCGTGGAGGGTCCGCCAATGCCTGTGGATGCCACAGTGACCTTGGTTCCATCCAGTGTGCCCGAGTAGATTGCGAACTCCCTGACCTGTCTGACCTTCTTCGGGTCGGCCAGCGCGGATGCGATCCTCGGGACCCTCTCTGGCTCCCCGCAAAGGAAGACGTACTCCGCGACCTCTCCTGGCTCAAGTCCGGTTATGAGCTGCTTGTTCGTCAGAATCGCCCCTGTGAACCTGGATGTGCAAGGCCCTAGCCTCTACATAAGTCCGTTGGGCGGTCATCGCAGCCATAGCAGGAACACGGACAGGATCATCCCGAAGTATGTGCTAATGAGCACGACGCCGGCGGTCTTCGAGATGCGCATCCCCTTGAGCATGAATATCAGCACCAGGAATGTCGACAGGTTCAGGACCACGATCATCGGGATCACGTTCCCCAAGTCGAAGGAGAACGGCCTCACGATCCCCATCAGGCCCAGCGTGAGGAGCACGGTGACGATGTTGGCCCCGATGCCTTCGCCCAAGGCCAGGTCCCCGTATCCTCGCCTTGCTGCGTGATACGATGCCGCTATATCCGGGAGGGTCGTCCCGATTGCGGCGACCGTCACGCCCACGAGCCACGGATCGAGGCCGAAGTTGTCTGTTGCGGCCATCATGCCGCGGACGACGAACTCCGCGCCCATCACCGTCCACAGCACGCCGAACAGGAGCCACTGGATCCCCGCTCTTATCACTATCTTCTTTCCGAAGAGGTGCCCCATCAGCTCAAGCTGGATCGTGGCCTCCTCCAGCGTCGCAGAGAGCTCCTTCGGGTCCCCCTCCCTCTCTGCAAGGAGCAGGTTCATCGTGTACGGGATGAACAGTATCATGAGCGCTATGCCTTCCAGGCTGGTCAGCTTCCCATCGAGGAGCAGGACCGAGCCGACGATGGTGACTGTCATCAGGAAGACCGCGTCCCTCATCAGCATCTCTCTGGAGACCTTGAGGGGTACGATGACCGCAGTGAGCCCTATCACGAACGCAATCGTCACTACATTCGATGCGAGGGCGTTCCCGAGGGCGATCTGCTCGGCGCCCTGAGTCAGGGCGAACATCGAGACGAGCACCTCTGGCATGGCTGCCAGTGTGGACACTATCAGCATGCCTATGACGAACTTGCTGATGCCCAAGTTCTTCGAGACTGCCACGGCGTTGTCCGTGATGAACTTCGCACCCTGGTTGAGAACTATGAATCCCATTGCCACCAGGGGAACATAAAGTAGTGAGCTGATGTCGCTCATATCCCATCCCGGTCAAATACGTCCTCACGGATGCGTTACAGAGATATATGGGTTTTGAGACACGGCTGGCTCTTCGCGAGCCAGACAAGATTGATGCGGTCGCGCCTCCATCATGTGCTCCGATGCGGGGAACATACTGTCTTGTGCTCGGGGTCCAGAGGCCGACGCCTCTCAAAGTCGGGGCGCTCGGCCGGGTGGTGTTTCCACAGGGAGTGTACGCATATGTCGGTTCTGGCCTGGGCGGGATCGAGCATCGTGTCGGCCGGCACAGATCGCGCACGAAGAGGAGACACTTGCACATCGACTATCTCCTCGGAAACGCGGAGATCCTGATGACTGTGGCGATCCCTGGCAAGAAGAAGGAGACGGAGTGCGAGCTCGTGGGATCCCTCCTGCAGGCGGACGGCTCCAGCGTGGTCGCCAATGGGTTCGGCTCCTCTGATTGCAGGTGCCCGACGCACCTGGTGTACTTCGGAGATGTGGACCCTGGCTGGGCGATGGAGACCGTGTCGATGCGGGTGACGATGTTGCCGTGCGTATACCCTAGGACCGGGTCGTTCCCGCGCTGGGACCCGTGACGCGCATGCGCACAGTTTATTTCCTACGCATCTGATACTCTGATTGCATGGCGGAGGAGACCGGCTTAGTCCTCATCTTGGTCGTCGCAGCGCTTCTGCTGCTGCTCGTCTATCTGTACATCGCGTCGATAGAGCGGGCGCTCAAGGTGATGGGTTTCACGAGCGGTGAGGCGAGCGCGATCGTCATGGGAACGCTGTTCCTCGGCTGGATAACGGTTCCTCTGTTCCCATACCATGGATGGTGGATCGGCATCAGCGTCGGCGGGGGCGTCATCCCCCTGATCATCTGCGTCATCCTCCTCAAGGATCGCAGAGTCGGGGTCGCGGAGGCATTCATCGGCCTCACAATAGTCGCGTACATCACGTACTTCATCACGCGCGCGGAGGAAGGCGTCGGGATAGTGGCCGACGTACCGATTGCCTTCGTACCCGCGGTCGCGGCAGGTCTGTATTCCCTGTCTGTGTTCTGGGTCGACATCCGCCAGGCCGCGCCCCTGGCGTATGTGTCTGGGATACTGGGGACCCTGATCGGCGCGGACGTCTTCCACCTCGGCGAGATACTCTCCTTCGCGGCGCCGCAAGATGGCACACCAACCTTGAGCATCGGCGGAGGCAACATCTTCGACATGGTGTACCTTACTGGCATAATTGCGGTTTTCATCGCCACGTGCGTCCTGTGGCTGAGACGGCAGCAGATCAAGAGGGGCTTCGGGGTGGTCGTTCACGAATTCCAGAGCGCGGGCTTCGAGACACCCCCTCCCAAGGACTTCACAATGGCGCCACTACTGTTCACGAGCACGCGCCCCAAGCCGTGAGTCCCATCCATCGGTATTGTCAGGTTCTCGTCTTTCCGAACTGGATGAACAGGAGCGATGCCAGGCTCAGTGCGCTGACTATGAGGAAGCTGTAGGACGGGTCGGAGAGCCTGTCCGCGACAAGGCCGCACAGATAGACGACGACCGCGCCACCGCCGAGCTGGAAACCGAACAGGATGCCGAACGCCGTGCCGCGCTCGCTCTCATCAGTGCTCTTGGTGATGGCTGCGAAGATTGCCGGATATGTAAGGAAGAGCACAGAGCCGTAGAGAACGAGCACCGCCGCGACGATGTACCAGTCGGAGACGAAGAAGAGCGCGGCAGCGCTGACCGCCGATATCCCGTATCCGGCCTTCAGGAGCCTGTCCCGCCCCCATCTCCTGGACAGCTGCCCGAAGTAGTATGCGGTCACGGTCCCGACGCCGATCCAGACTGCGAAGATGAGGTCCGCGGTCCCAGCGGTCCAACCGTGCATCGTCGTGAGGTTGATGGGACCATAGTAGCTCGTCACCTGGTAGAGCGCTCCACCGGTCGCTATTGGGAATGTGAGGAGCCCGATCTTCGAGAGCGTCTCCCTCGCGCTCGTCTGCCTGGGCCTGGCGATGGTCCGACGACCGATGTCGGCGTTTCGGGCAAGGACCAATCCGGAGACGACTGCGGCGAGGTTCAGGACGGCCCAGAGCCCGCAGGTCGCCTTCCAACCGAAGGTCTCTCCGAGGAACCCGGAGCTTGCCAGCGCGATGATCACTCCGAGGTTCCCCGTGCCGCTCTGAATGCCGAGCGCGGTGTCGAGATACGGTCCCTCGTACTCTCTCGTTATCCAGCTTATTCCGACTGGGTGGTAGAAACTCGCTCCGACACGCATGGATATGACGGCGAGGAAGAGTCCTGTGAAGTCGGATACCCAGAGCAGAAGGACGAAGGACGCGGCCATCAGCGCCGCCCCGGCTTCGAGGAGGTACTTCGAGAACATCCTGTCCGCCACACGCCCGACCATGAGCTGGACGATCACGGTGATGATGAGCCCTAGGCCGAGCAGCCCTATCTGGGCGTACGACAGTGCCATCTCATCCATGAGTATGGGCAGGAGGGCGACGAGCGCGAGCAAAGTTCCGTCGTTCGCAGCATGGTGATAGCTTATCACCCAGAGAAGTCTCCTGTCCGCAGCCATCCTTGGTTCCACGCAGGGAATGAGGATGCCGCATATTTGGATTTGCAAAGGTTTATCAGATTCCGAGGATGTTTTCGCGGTGATGCGCAAGTATCCTCGTGGCATGCGTCCATCGACGCTCGTAGAGCGTCGGGAGTTCTACACGCGGGAGTTCGATGTCGGAGCGGTGACCCACTGGGCCGCGGGCAGACGCGGCATGAGGTTCGCGATGATACCGGGGAGGCACACCGGGATCGTGGCCCCCGAGCACGCAGCCAACAGGGATGATGTGATGATCATAGACGACTGGTCCAGCATCGGGCAGATCAGGGACCATGCGCTGGACTACCTCCCGGAGGGGCTGTACTACGACCGGAACAGGTACGACGACACATCCGCGTGCTCGATATGCACGAAGAGCGCCCGTGCCTGCGAGAGGTGCGGGAACAGGGTCGGGCAGCAGTTGGCGTTCGACCTAGACCCGGAGAACGTTGATTGCCCCTACCACGGGACGATTGGTGACAAGATGGCCCGAGGCCGGGGTTTGTCGTTCTGCATGTTGGAGTTCAAGAATGTGAGGGGCCAGGCGGTCTGTTTGGCCTCCGAGCTGAGACGCCGATTCAAGCTCGTTGAGATAGTCTACTCGGGGCGCGGTTTCCACGTCGTGGTCGACGATGAAGACGCGTACAGCATGACCCTGAAGGAGAGACGCCGGCTCGCGGTCGACGTCGCGAAGAGGTATGCCATCGACCCTTGGGTCACCTCCGGTGGTTCAAGGTTGATGCGCCTACCAGGCTCACTGAACGGGATTGTGTCCCGGAATTGTGTGGTAATGAAACAAGAAGAGGATTTGGTGAGGTTTGATCCGAGGACATCGAGTTCAGTCATGCCAAGATTCTTGAGGTCATCGCGTCCGTGAGACGCGGACTTCCTTCCCTCTGTAGTAGGTTTTCTTCTTGGCATCCATGCCAGATTTCTTGGAAGTCTTCTTCTTGACAGCCATTGTGTCGTCCTCCTGAGCGAGAATCTGCTCGGTCAGATGAAGACTTACTTCTTCTTCTTCTTCACGATCTTCTTGACTGCCTTCTTCTTCGTCTTCTTCGCGCACTTTCCACAATCCATGAGTTTTTCCCTCCTTACCGGGCGTCTCACGTCCGGATATTGACGATGCATCTGTCCCCATCTCGCTTCGACATCGGATGTGTTGTGCGATTCAAGATGCACGTTATGATATGTATGCGCTTCATGTGTTATGTTGCTTTGCATTGGAGCGTCGTCGTCAGTGAGATGCATGTTCCGTGCCCTTATCATGACGAATGCTCGGCGTTCTAAGTGAGTCTAGCTATGCAAACTTTTTTAGATTCACGGCCAATATACACACAACCCCAGGAAGTTGAGTACTTGGCACCAAGTGACGAATCGAAAAAGATTAAGATATGCCTCGTCGGTGATGTTGGCGTCGGGAAGACGAGCCTGATCAGGCGTTTCGTGATGGATGTTTTCGACGACAAATACATCGCGACCATAGGGACCAAGGTCACGAAGAAGGAGGTCACGGTGAAGGACCCGAAGACGGGCGCGCCTCTGAAGGTCGTGCTCCTGGTCTGGGACATAATGGGGCAGCCGAGTTTCCGCGAGGTCCTGAGGGAAGCGTACTTCTACGGAGCAGAGGGTGCGATCGCGGTCTGCGATGTCACCAGCAAGGAGAGCCTGGGGGAGCTGAGGTACTGGGTCAAGGCGATGACTGCGACGACTGGCAAGATCCCGATAGTCTTCCTCGGCAACAAGTGCGACCTCAAGGAGGAGACGAGGATTCCGTTCGTGGACATCGAGATGTTCGCGAAGAAGAACGACTCACCTGCGCTCCTCACATCCGCGAAGACCGGGTACAACGTGGAGCAGGCGTTCAACCTTCTGATTGACAAGTTGATAAACAAGAAGTGAGACGTCGGTCGTCCCGTGAACGATAATATCCCCGGTGCGTCATGTACCGTCGCAGGCGAGGTACATGGTTGCACGACGCGCCGATGCGGTGTTCTACAACGGAAGGATATACACATTCGACCCGGAGTCTAGGATCGTCAAGGCGTTGGCGGTCTCGGACGGCGTGATCATCGCGCTCGGAGACGATTCCGATATCAAGAAGACCGCTCCTCGGGGCTGTGACAAGTTTGACCTGGGTGGGCGCTCAGTGGTGCCTGGCTTCATCGACGCTCACACGCATTTCGTCCAGATGGGGCTTGACATGCTGTCCGTCGACCTGAGCGGGACCAAGACCCTCGACGAGGCGATGGCCCTGATGCGAGCGGCTTCTCAGAAGATCTCTGAGGACGAATGGGTCATCGGGACATGTTGGCGTGAGAGCAGTTGGAAGGACGGGCGTTTCATCACGAGGGCGGACCTGGACAAGTGTTGCCCTGACCGCAAGGCGGTGGCGCATCGCATATGCGGCCATCTGTCGTCGGTGAACTCGAAGGCGATATCTGCGCTGGGCCTCGATGGTGGCACGCCCGATGTCGATAAGGATTCCTCGGGCCTCACGGGAATCCTCAAGGAGTCTGCCGTGGGTCTCGTCCGGGCAGCGACCGCTCCCTCGAGGCAGCGGATGGCAAAGGCGTTGACGATCGCCACGAAGAAAGCTCATTCGCTGGGCGTCACCTCCGTCCACGACAACGCGCGGATCGAGGATCTCCCGGTGTACCAGGAGGCAGAGCGGTCCGGCAAGCTGAAGGTCAGGGTGCGGTTCAACATGCCCTCGGACAACCTGGAATCACTCCTCGACCTCCGGATGAGCTCCGGGTTGGGGTCGCATTGGCTGAGGATCGGTGGCCTCAAGATATTCTGTGACGGCGCCCTTGGCGCCCGGACCGCCGCCCTCTCCGAGCCGTTCACGGACGACCCTGGTAACAAGGGGATGTTCGTCCACGATGCGGGCCGCATGGCCGAGATGGTCTTGAAGGCCCATGAGGCCGGCATCCAAGTGGTCATCCATGCGATCGGCGACGAGGGCATCGGGCGTGCTCTTGCATCCTTGGACGCGGCCCTCACTTCGCTTCCGCGGAAGGACCACAGGCACAGGATCGAACATCTCGAGCTCCCATCCAGGGACCACTTGAAGCAGATGCGGAGGCTCGGTGTCATCGCATCCATGCAGCCAAACTTCGTCGGGGAATGGGGTGGCATCAACGGGATGTACACGGCGCGGCTCGGATCTGAGAGGTCCAAACGGAACAACCCCTTCAAGGAGATGCTCGACGCCCGCGTTCGGTTGGCTTTCGGGTCCGATTGCATGCCGTTCTCGCCGCTCTACGGGATCCTGTCCGCGGTCAACGCGCCCTATGAAGCCCAGAGGCTAGGCGCGGCTGACGCCATCCGGGCGTACTCGCTCGGCTCCGCGTACGCGGGATTTGACGAGGGTGTCAAGGGTTCGCTCGAGGTTGGTAAGCTGGCTGACTTCGCGGTGCTGTCTTCTGACCCGATCACGGTGCTCTCGGCACTTCCATCGACGATGGTCGTGAAGACGGTGATCGATGGAGAGCTCGTCTTCGATAGGAGCGGCGGGAAGGGGGCATGAGTGTGGCAGAGAAGCCAGTCCCGGTCATGTCCCTGAGGGCCCCGAAGCCGGTCGGACCTTACGCCCAGGCGGTCGGTGCGGGTGGATTCCTATTCTGCTCGGGGCAGATCGGCACGGACCCGGCGACGGGTGAGCTCGCGGGCGTTGGCGTGGCTGTCCAGGCAGAGCAGGCGATGGCCAACTTGGCATCCGTCCTAGAGGCGGCAGGATGTGGTTGGACGGATGTCGTCAAGGTGACCATCTACTTGCTGGAGATGTCTGAGTTCCAGACGGTCAACGAGGTGTATGCGCGCGCGCTAGGGGGTTGCAGGCCTGCGCGCTCCACCGTGGGTGTCTCTTCCCTCCCCAAGGGCGCCCGCATCGAGGTCGACGCCATCGCGAGATTGCCTTGAGGAACTGCTCTCAGGCAAGGTTCGATACACTGAGATGCGATTGCGTCGGCGAGGATGTGCCGAACCTGACCGAGGTTCAGCGTGTGAACGGGACGGAGTGCGAAGGTGTCCTCGTGGTCAAGGTCAGGGGGGTGCGGTTGCACAGGCTCAAGGTTACGTCACGCTCCTCGTCCTTCAGTCCTGACGCACCGGGCCCGCGCGATTCGCATTAGTCGGTGGGGTTTCGCATCGAATTGAAACTCTCAAGGTGATTGTCATTGTTTGTTCGATGAAATGGTTCATGATTGCTGTTTCGTTTGAATGCTGGCTCCCCCTTTCGAGCAAGGTTTAAGTAGCTTGGAACTCTACAGATGATGTCTGTCGTTCAGACAGTTCTGGGAAGATTGGGAGCGGTTGAACAGGGAGGTGCAAACGTGAAAGCATTGGTACTCGGTGCCTCGGGGCAGATAGGTGCGTATAGCGTGCAGGACCTAGTGGAGTTCTGCGGTGTCAAGGACATCATAGCCTCGAGCCGGAAGTTGGGCAATGTCAAGAAGGCCATGGACGACCTGGGCCTCGGCAAGAAGGTCAAGCTCATGGAGGTCGATGCCACCGACACGGCCAAGGTCCTGAAGGTGATCAAGGACGAGAAGGTCGACGCTGTCGTCAACTGTGCCTGGTATCAGACGAACCTGGGTGTGATGGACGCCTGCCTCAAGGGCGGGGCGGCGTACACAGACCTGGGAGGTTTCTTCGACACATGCCTGAAGCAGATCGGGCTTCACAAGAAATGGAAGGATGCTGGAATCAACGCCACCATCGGCCTCGGAAGCACGCCGGGCATGACCAACATCGCCGGGGCGGCGGGGGCCAAGAAGCTCGATTCGGTCGACTCGATCGACATCGTATGTGCCTGGGGCAACACGCTCCCCGTGAAGGAGGCGGGCTGGCCAGGCTACTCGATCAGGACCGTCCTTGACGAGTTCACCCAGGAGTCCGTCCAATGGATTAACGGGAGGTACGAGAAGCAGAGGATCCTCGGCGGCGAGAAGGATGTCATCATGCCGGATCCGATCGGCAAGGTCCGGTCATATTATGTGAAGCACTCCGAGCCGGCAACGATGGGGAAGTATCTGAAGGCGAAGAACGTGACCTTCAGGATCGGCTTCCCGCCGAACGACATGGCGACCTTCCAGACCCTCAGAGGGCTGGGGTTCGCGGACGACAAGCCGTTGGAAGCCGGATGCGCCAAGGTGTCCCCGCTGGACTACCTGACCGCGATGTACCAGAAGGCCATCATGGAGGGCAGGGGCGCGCCCCCGAAGGAGGAGATCGAGTATGACATGTTCAGGATCGACTGTGCGGGCGAGAAGGACGGGTTGCCGGCCACGGCCACGTACTTCATCGTGACCTGGAACGACCCGAAGAGAGGGGTCTCGTCTGCCAGGGACACATCCGTCCCGCCTGCGATCGTCTCGCACTGGCAGCTCACGGGCAGGATCAAGGCGCCGGGCGTCTTCCCTGCGGAGGCGACTGTCGAGCCGGAGCCGTTCTTCAAGGAGCTGGGGAAGCGGAAGATCCGGGTCGATGAGCAGATGACCACGATGACGAGGTTCTACTGAACCGGTCACGCAGCAGTCGCAGGAGCGACGGCGTCAAACCCCTTCGCAGCATTGTCTTCCGGAGGTCCTCATGGCTCACTTCGCGGTCTTCTGCGCCTCCGGGAGGAGGCCCAGGAACCTCGCGATGGCGACGGTGAAGTCCTCGATCTCGACATCGACGGTCTCCCTTTCCACCGGGATCTTGTCCTGGATTGCGCATCGGAAATGTATCTGGCACTTGGGGCAGAAAGTGAGGAGCCTGTCGGCCCCCACCCTCTTCGCCTCGGCTATCCTGTCCAACTGCATCTTCTTGATCTGTGCGTGACAGTTCGACCAGCCGCTCACGCCGCAGCAGAGTGCCTTGTCCCGCGTGTTCTCCATCTCGACGAAGGCACCCCCGGAGATGGCGGCCGCCAGTGCCCTGGGGCTGTCGTAGACGCCCGAATGCCGCCCCAGCCTACAGGAGTCGTGGTATGTCAGCCGTCGGCCAGGCGTGCCGTCGAGCTTCAGTTCGCCGCTGTCGATGAGTCCCTTCAGGAAATCCGATATGTGGACCATCTCGAACGGCAGGTCGCCCATCAGGTCCTTGTAGTCCTGGTTGAAGGTCCTGTAGCACTCGGGGCATGTGAACACGACCTTCTTCGCCCCCGACCTCTTGACGAGGTCGATGTTGTGCTCCATGAGCTTCTCGAAGTCGTCCTCGTTCCCGGTCCAGTTGAGGTCGTGCCCGCAACACTTCTCATCGTTGCTCACGACCGGCACGACGCCCGCCCTGTTCATGATCCTGACCGCGCCTTCGGCGGTCTCCTGGAGGTTCTGTCCCTTCCGATCGAAGAATATCTGGTCATAGTGCGGGAGGCAGCCGACGAAGTAGAAAACATCGCCCTTGTCCGTGATCTTCATGTCCTGCTTGACCCAGCCCAGCCGGTTCTGTTTGGCGTCGGAGTTGGCCATCATCCTCTGGACTGCGTGTATGAGCCCTCCCTGGGAGCACACGGGCGCGGCCCCTGAGCGCCCGGCCTCCTCTCGCATGCCCCTGATGAACCCGGAGTAATCCACCTTGTACGGGCACATGGCGTTGCACTGCTCGCATGTGGTGCAGGTCCAGATGTCGCGGTCGCTGGCGATGTTCTCGACGATCCCCTCCATCGACCTCACGACGATGGTCCTGGGGGCGAAGTCCGGGTCGAACTTGGCTATCGGGCAGACCGTCGTGCACTTGCCGCACTCGACGCAGTCGAAGGCGCCGGTGTCCTCGATGAGCTGCTTCACCTGTGCGATCGTCTGCTCCATAGTCCGGGGCTTCAGGGCCTTCCTGGCACGCTTCACGGGGTTCGGTCCGAGCCCGCGGACCTCGGCGACGAACTCCTGGACGGCCTTCGCGAACCTGGTCCTCTCGGATGCGTTTATCCATTCGGTCCTCAGCCTCCGACCATCGAGGCCGAGGATGTCGAGCAGCCGCTTCAGCGCATCGGCCCTCTCCTCGGCCTTCTTGTTCCCCGAGACGTAGTGGCAGCTGTCGATCAGGCATCCGATCACCATCACCCCGTCCGCCCCGCTCTCGAAGGCGTCCATTATCACGCCGGGTTCGACGCTCCCTGTGCACATGACACGGATGATCTTGACATTGGCCGGGTACTCGATCTTGTTGACCCCTGCGAGATTGGCCGACGGGTATCCGCACCATGTGCAGGTGAAGGCGACGATCCTGGGCTCGAAACCCTCAGCCATCGGTCACCGCCTCCTCTATGATCGCGCGTACCTGCGCCTCGACCTGCTCGCGCGTGAAGCCGTTGATCGTGATCGCCTTGTTGCAGCAGATTGCCGCGCACGCGCCGCACCCCTCGCACCGGACCTCGTCCACCTTGGACACCAGGATGCCCTTCGCAGGGTCTGCGCTGACCACGATCGCCCCGTACTCGCAGGTCTCCTCGCATCTCCCGCAGCCCCTGCACCTCTTCTCGTCGACGAACGCGACGATCCTGGGGAACTTGATCCTCCCCTTCTTCATCAGCTCGATCACGCCAGCGGCCGCGCTCTTCGCGTCCTCGATCGAGTACCTTATCCCCTTGGGACCCTGGGCGGTCCCGGCGACGTATATGCCCCTCCTGAACTCTGACGGGAACATCGGGTTGATGTCCTTGATGAACCGGTCGATGTCGGTCTGGAGGTGCAGCATCTTGACGATGCCCTCGCTGCCGTCCGCCGGCTCCTGGCCGACCGCGAGGACGACCAGGTCAGAGTCGATGCTCAGCAGCGTGTCCGAATCGGTGTCGAGCGCGCGCACGTATGTCTTGGGCCCGTCGAGGACGACCTCGGACACCCGGCCCCTGACGAAGTTGATGCCCTCCTCCCTGGCCGCGTTGTAGAACTCCTCGAAGCCCCTGTAGGGTCCCCTGAGGTCTATGAAGTGGATGTAGACATCGGCCTTCGGGTTGAGCTTCTTGATCTCCCGCGCCTGCCCGATCGCGTATGTGCAGCAGACCAGGGAGCAGTGGAGGTTCCCCTTGACCTTGTCCCTGGAGCCCACACATTGTATGAAGTTGATTGTCTTGGGCGCCTTGCCGTCAGAGGGCCGTCGGAGCCCTCCACCCTTCTCGCGCTGCTCGACTATGAGCTGTTCGAGCTCCTGGGTCGTGATGACGTTCGGGCTGCCGTATCGGAGCTCAGGTATCCTCCTGGGGTCGAAAGTCTTCGAGCCGGTCGCGACGATGACAGTGCCCACGTCGAACTCACTAGGCCCCTTCGCGGTCCTCACCTTGACATGCCGCTTGCCGAACCCCCCGGTCATCTCCTCGATCTCGGATTCGAGCATCACCTCTATGCCCTTGTTCTGGAGCACGTCCTCGATCTTGGGGGTGAAGACGCACTCTTTGCAGTACTGCATGCAGCATATCCCGCAGTTGTGCGTCGGGAACGTCATGCTCAGCTTGTAGGCCCGCCCGCCGAGATCCTTGCTGCGCTCGACGAGGTACACCTTGAACCCCTGCGCTGCGATGTCCAGGGCGGCCTGCATTCCAGCGACGCCCCCTCCGATGACCAGTGTCGCAGGGAGGATGTCGACGTCGATGTCGTGCATCGGGATGAGTCTCTCGACCCTCGCAACCGCTCCCTTGATTAGGCTCCTAGCCTTGCCCGTCGCGGCCTTCCTGTCGGAGTGCACCCATGCGCATTGCTCCCTTATGTTGACCTGCTCGAAGAGGTACTTGTTCATCCCTTCCTCCTCGAGTGACCTGCTCACGATCAGCCCCTGGATGTTCGGCGAGCACGCCGCGACTGCGGCCCGTTCGAATCCCTTCTCGCCGTACTCCTTCTTGAGGAACTCCTGCCCCTCCCTCGAGCACAGTGCCTCGTGTATCGCGACGGCAGTCACGCGGGGGTCCTTCCGGAGCTCCTCAGCTATCGCTTCCAGATCGATCTTCCTCGCAATCGAGTCCCTGCAACCGCAGAGGAACACAGCGATCCCCTTACGTCCCCTGGCCCCTAGGTTCTCCTCCTCGGACATCATTGTTCACCCCATGACGAAGTGACTCTTGCAGGCCTAGCAGGAGACGAACTCCACGCCCTGCTCGATCTTCGCGCGCCTCATGGCGTTGTACATGCCCTCTATGATGCAGGACTCCGTCACATAGCCGTAGAAGTCCCCTTTGTCGAACACAACGATCGTCGATACGCCCGAGTTCGCCATGGCCTTTGCCACCCAGCGGAGCTCGAGCGAGAGGTTCGTCAGTATCACAAGTGGCTTGGACATGATATCCATCACCTTGACCTTGGTCGGGTCCCTGCCCTCGGCGACAACCTTCGATACCAGGTCCTTCTTGGTCAGGATGCCGTAGGCGTCGGTGCGGTCCTTCCTGGGCACGAGCAACGTGAAGCAGTTCTTCTCGATCATCAACTCCATGGCGTCCAGCGCAGTCGCTCCCTGAGCGATCGTCGGGAACTCGAATGTCTTGACGATGTCTCTCAGGATGAGGCCCCGCTGGTTCATCCGCTCACCTTCCTCTGCACCTTCGAGCCGGCCTCCTTGGCGGCGGCCGTCAGGACGTCGATGTCGGAGACGAACCCCAGGAAGTCCTCCCTGTCGAAGACGGCGATCCTAGAAACGCCCTCGTTCGCCATCTTCCTCGCGACCCACTCGATGCCCAGGTCAAGGTTGTTGAGCACGAGCAGCGGCTTTCTCGCGCACGATATCACGGGCGTCTTCTCCAGGTCGCATCCATCCGCTATGGGTCCGCGGACTATGTCCCATTTCGTGACGACGCCGTAGGCGTCGTTGGGATTGCCTCTGTCGATCAGGAGGTAGTCCGTCTTGTTCTCCTTCATCGTGGCAACGGCTTCGGCTACCATGGCCTCCGCGGAGATCCTCACAGGCTTCGAGCTGCTGATGATGTCCCTTAGTTCCATGTCCTCTCCCCACCCGCGAATCGAGTAAACCGTGTTATCGCTACAATCGTATATGAAAGTTCTCCGTGTCCGTCCAGTTACTCCCCGCGCATGAGTAGCTACAACCTGCCGCCACCGTTTGAATAGAATAATACACACCCAAGGCAATCGTCCCGTCGATGGACGGCGGTTTGGAAGCGCTCTTCAGGCCACGGACGGTCGCCCTCGTCGGCGCGTCTGCGAACCCTGCGAAGCTGAGCAACGTGGCCCTCAGGAACCTTCTCAGAGGGCAGTTCAAGACATACCCCGTCAACCCCAGGGAGGTGGAGATATTCGGGGTGAAGTGCTACCATGCGATCTCCGACATCCCCGAGAAGGTCGACCTGGCAATCATCTCCCTCCCTGCGAAGGCAGCGGTGGAGTCCGCGAGGGAATGTGCCGCCTCGAGCGTCAGGGCGGTCATCGTCACCTCCTCAGGCTTCAAGGAGACAGGGCCTGAGGGTGCGTCCCTTGAGAGAGACCTGACCGCGGCCCTGCAAGGGAGCGGAACCAGGCTCCTCGGGCCCAACACCCTGGGCATCCTCGTGCCTTCCTACGGCCTTGACACGCTGTTCATACCTGTCGAGAAGAGCCGCCGGCCCGGGGCGGGCCCGATTGCGATGTTCTCCCAGAGCGGCGCGGTGTCGGTGGCGTTCCTGGAGAGGGCTGAGGCAGCCGGCCTCGGCGTGTCAGCGTGCGTGGGGCTCGGGAACAAGGCGGACATCGACGAGAACGAGCTCCTGGAGCACTTCGGAAGCGATCCGTCCACCGAATGCATCGCAGTTTACCTCGAGTCGTTCTCGGACGGGCGAGAGTTCATGGAGGTCGCCGGGAAGGTCTCGCGCTCGAAACCCATCGTGCTGCTGAAGTCTGGCAGGACCGAGAGCGGGTCCCTCGCTGCGAGCTCGCACACGGGTGCTCTGGCGGCTTCGTCGGACCGGCTCGTGGACGGCGCGCTGCGCCAGGCGGGGGTCGTGCGCGTCTATGATGAGGAGGAACTCCTTGACATCGCCAAGGTCATGGCCTACATCGGCCACATCGAAGGGGACCGGATATGCGTGGTCGCGAGCGCCGGGGGCTTCGGGGTCATCGCCACCGACCTGGTCGAGTCGAAGGAGCACGGGGCGGGACTGCGGATGGCCAGGCTCGCTGAAGAGACGAAGAGGGAGCTGGCTGAGGTCATGCCGGCGTTCTCCTCCGTGCGGAACCCGGTGGACCTGACCGCGGCCGTCACCGACGGCATGTACGATGCGGTCCTCGGCATACTCAGGAAGGATGACGGGATAGATGGCATAATGATGTCGCTTGAGCTGCAGCCGCCGAGCATCACCGACGGGCTCGTGGATGTCGCTGCAAGGCATTCCGGGGGCAGGGGGCCACCCCTCGTCATAAGCGCCTTCGGTGGCGACAGGACATCGGGCCTCCTCCACGAGCTCGAGAAGCGCAGGGTGGTGGCGTATCCGACCATCTGGCGAGCTGTCCGAGCTTTGGGCGCTCTCGCAGAGCGGGGCACCTATCTCAGAAGGGAAAAATAGAATTTGACAAGGAGACCTCAACAGCGTCCTTCACGTGCTCGGGACGGAAGAAGTGACCCCGCATTGGGGTTTGTGATTGGCGCCTTTTCAGGCACCGATCCTGAAGACCTTCGTGCCGCACTTGGGGCATATGCCCTTCGTGGCCGGCTTCCCGTTCTTCAGTTTGACCTTCTTTGGATCCTTCATCTCGACGGACTTCTTGCACTTGACACAGTAGGCCTTAACCAATTCTACCCACCGCCCCTGTATCTGTCTGGGTTAATATATATCCTTTTGGATGATTTCCAGTCGGTTCCGCGTTGCCGGGGGGTTCACCTTGCTGGCATAAGGGCCCCTTCGTGGTACCAGCGTCCAGAGACGCCCGAAAGTAAATTATACCGCGGCTGGATGATTCCGGATGTACGGATGGGGTGCGTATGCCTCAAGATGCAGGACACGCCGATAAACACAAGGCGGACCCGCTCCACGAGACCTACTCCTCGATGTACTCCAACCAGCTAGCCATCAACTTCGGCAAAGGTATGGTCGATCCGTTCATCCCTGCATTCGCGAGGAGCGCGTTGGCGGCGACGCCCGCGCAGCTTGGCTGGCTCCAGGCCTTCATAAACCTGTTCCCGACGGTCATGCAGGTCCCGTGGGGGAAGTTCAGCGATTTCCTGGGCAGACGGATACCCTTCCTCGTCATCGGAGGGGTCCTATCGTTCGCCATGTACTTCTTCATGATGGGCGTGATGAACGCCTGGCAGCTCATCATCCTCGTCGCGCTCCAGATGTTCATCGGGTCGATGATGATCCCGACGTGGTCGGCCTTGGTCGGGGATCTCACGACAGCGAGGAACCGTGGTTCCATCATGAGCAAGTTCTTCGCCGCCTCGTCGGTCGCGAGTCTGATAGCGACTCTCCTCGCCGGCTCCCTCATGCCGACCGATAGCACCGAGACATCGGCCTACGCGGTGTGGTTCCTCATGGCCGGTATCAGCGGGATCGTCGGCTCGCTGATCCTCCTGGAGGTCAAGGAGGCCAAGAGACGCCTCTACGCATCGCCCAGGAGGCTGTTCACATTCGGGCTGAAGTCGTTCATCTTCACGTCCGACCTCAAGGAGAACATCTACTTCAGGAACCTCGTGGTCCTGAACACCACCTTCAACTTCATCATGTCCTTGATCTGGCCGATCCTTTATCTGACCTACATAGACGTCCTCGATGCGAGCCTGTTCGAGATAGCGATCATGACCGTGATATCCACCGGGGCCATGCTTTTCTTCCAGACGAAGGTCGGCAGGCTCCTGGACGTCATAGGTCCGATGCCGCAGATACTGATCTCCAGGTTCGCGTTCATATCGGTGCCGATAGTCTATGCGCTGGCCACCCAGATCTGGCACATCTATGTCCTCAACGCCGCCCTCGGGTTTGCGAACGCGATGGCGAACGTGGCTTTCTTCGCATACATACTGGACGTCGCCCCGAACGAGAAGCGTGGGGAGTATTTCGCAGTGTACAACACGATGATTGGGATCGCGACCTTCATCGGGTCCATCATCGGAGGGTACCTGGCAGGCTATTTCCTAATCTACTACGGTAACAACATGGTGTACGGGCTAGGCGCTGTGTACGCCATATCGGCGATCGGTAGGGCCGCCTGCGCCTTGTGGTTCTTCAAGCTCAAAGATCCGGTCGAATACCCGTCCACACTGACGAAGGTGATGAAGGACGCCATCGCGAGATGGCGTAGCAGGCTGCGGCTCCCGTTCTGACGGCTCAGGTCCCGTAGAAGTGGCTGATTAAAGGGTTTGGTCAGGTCTATCTCGTACGCTTGCCGGCGACGAATCCCCTGAGAGCGACCTTCTGCCTCCTCGACATGAGGATGAGGTTCCTCTCAAAGTTGACCTGCTTGACTGTGGTCCAGATTCTGCTCTGTCGCATGCTTAACACCTCCATGAAGTGAATTCGGGCTCGTTCCGCGTTATTCCGCCGATCTCGCCCTTCACTCGCGGGATGTGCGCGCTAGCCCTCTATCTAGGAGAGAACAATGGGATGGGCCCTCTTTTAGCGCGAACATACCTATCGTGACACCCTGACTCTTATGTTATATATGACCTTTTCCCCGGTACCGGTGATTCATAATGCGAATATTATATTTTTATGATTTTGTTCCGAAAACGAGAGCGTTCTGTCGGGATTCGGAAATGACTCAGAGTCGCCTGGCCGGTCATATGGATTTACTGTGAAATATAAATGTCAGACACTTTTAATGGACATAATGATGGCGATATATAAATCGCCGATCAGCTCGAAATCAGCAAGATGACTGCGACGGTCAAAATGACGCCGGCTAACACCGCGAAAAGGAACATCAGCGCCCTCCTGTCGATCATGCTTGTCCCCTGAGTATCTGGTCTATTACTGCTTAACCCTTTCCTCACCTCCCTCTTCTGGTTCCATCCGTGAAAAAGATGCATATACAGCATATTGTCATTACTTGCCCCAATGGGCCTCGAACCATTGACCTCTCTCACGAGCAAGGAACGCATACTCATCTACCTGGGCGACTACCTCCACATGGAGGATCGATACGAGCTTCCTCCCGACGTCATCCAGGAGACGATTGCCTATTGTTCTGGCGTCCAGAGGAAGCATCTCTCCCAGTATCTCGACGACCTCATCAAGGAAGGCTGTGTCGTCGAGCGCAAAGCTCACATCAAGGGAATGAAGCAGCGTATGAACGGCTACTATCTCACCTCTGCTGGGTTCGTGAAGGCCGGCGCCCTCAGGGATGTCATCGCCCAGATCCAGGTCCCGGTCAAGGTCAACGGCGAGACCAAGGTCATGAGGGTCTGCGATGTCGACGACTCGACCTCGGTGCACATAACACTCTGCGACATCATCCGCGAGGCAATAAAGTGCGATACGATCGACATGTCGTCTTTCGACCAGCTGGAGGAGAATAGACGCGAGGCGCTCGAGACCAAGGAGAAGGCGTCGGATACCTACAGGCGCGCGCTGGAGACCGCGTGGAAGGACGGCAGGGTGACTGCCACGGAGCGTTTCCTCGTAGAGGAGCTCAGGAAACACCTCAACATAACCGATGGCCAGCACCGCGTGCTGGAGCAGGAGATCCTCAAGCACATCGCATTGGACCACATGGAGTTCCTCAGGATCTACAGGAGCGTCGTGGAGGTGGCTCTTGCAGACGGCCTGCTCGACGGTCCTGAGGTCGAGATACTTGAGAACCTGAGGCGCATCTTCCGTATCTCCAGACTGGAGCACGACGACCTGCTGAAGGACATCAAGTTCGAGATATACGGTCCCTCGCGCAGCCAGCTGGACGGCGTGAACCGGGAGAGTTGAGCGTCAAGGCGAGCGTTTCACTGACGCCCCGGTCCTGTCCGTGGGTCCTTCGTAGAACGCGTACGCCATCCGGGGCGTGTTGTGATGGTATCCCACCATGCCCATCCTGTCCACCATGATCAGACCGCCGAAGCCATCCACTCGCCGCGCGAGCACGTCGATGGCGCTTTCGCACGCCCCGAACGGGCCGTCCCTCTCAGTGATCATGTCGAGGGCCGTCTTGGAGAGCACGACCGCCATGATCTTCTCGCCCCATCCCGTGGCCGAGGCCGCCCCGCGCGTGTCGTCGGCGTAGCCACCGGATCCGATTAGTGGTGAGTCGCCGACCCTGCCGGCGATCTTCCTGTTGGTCCCGCCGGTGGAAGTCGCGCACGCGACATGGCCGTCCCTGTCCATCGCGCACGCCCCCACGGTGTCATGCTTCTCGCCCTCGAAGACCGCTCTTGTCCTGAGGACGCCGGTCCTCAGGAACTCCCTGTAGTCCTCTAGCTCCCTCCCTACGAGGAGTTCCTCCTCCGAGCATTCGAGGAACCCGTTCTTGAGGGCGAATTCAAGGGCGCCCGCTCCAACGACCATCGAGAAAGTGGTCTTCTCCATCAGCCGTCGAGCGACCCGCACGGGGTTGCGGATCCTCCTCAGGGCCGCGACCGAACCTGACCTCAGCGATCCGCCGTCCATGACGATTGCATCCATCTCGACCTGGCCAGCTTGGTTCAGCACGGAGCCTCTGCCGGCGTCGAATATGGGGTCGTCCTCCATGATGACGACTGATTCCTCGACGGCGTCCAGGGCGGACCCGCCGCTCATGAGGACCTCGCATCCTCGTTCGGCGGCCGCACGGCATCCTGCGACGTGCGGTGCGACCTGATCATCTGGGATGTCCCAGGCTCCGCCGTGGACGATGATCGTGGGCTTCATGGGGCCAATAGGGTAGTTCCGGTGTCTTAAGGCTGAACGACCAACTTGAAAACCTTGTCGTGCTCTCTGACCCTGTCCCTCACCTTGATTCCCACGGACTGCCCTGCCACGACCGTGGTGACTGGTTTCCGGTCGATCTCCATCGACTCGATCCTCTGCTCGAGGTCGGTTGTCGTCCCCCTGAACCTCACGGTGTCCCCGACCGAGATGGATCCAGCCGTCACCTCGATGGCTGCTACGAACGGCTTGGCGAAGAACTGCATCACTGACCCGACCTGTGTCTCCTCTGCCATCGGCATCCTCCGGTTGTGAATCAACTTTCCTGTATTAGGCAGTTACGCGCGACTGGATGAGCAACATCCCATTCACATTCCGCGAAAGTTATAATAGGTGGGAGGATTTCCCTCACATGTCAATCCTCTGTAGGGATGGCTAAGGGATGCATGATGCAGAACTCGTCTGAGAGGTCGAAGTCTAAGACCTCCGTCAAACGATGCCCTGTCCCGGCGAAGTTCGCGGGGGATATCCTCGAGGTCCTATCGGATGTCATGTCCGTTGAGAATCTGGACAGGGTCCTGCAGAAGATCGCATCGACGGAGGCCGAGCTCTTCTCCATCAGGGGCCTCCTCATAAGCGTCCTCGACGAGAACGAGCAGGTGTTCAGGATCCGGGCGACGTACGGTTACGAGGGCGCCAAGGCGGACAAGATCAAGAAACTGACCTACAGCCAGGAGCGCATGAGGAAGGACCTGGACGAGAAGTACAGAATCGCGGACAACGTGTACTTCGTCCGCCCTCCGCCTGAGGAGTACGTCAAGTCGGATGAGCCTTTCTATTTCAACATCCACGACATCACGAAGCCGAGGACGGAGCCCAGCGAGTGGCACGAGCTCGACTACCTGAAGTTCGTGTTCACTGATCGCGAGGGCCGGCCGAAGGGCTACATAGAGATCACAGAGCCAGTCTCGAAGAAGGTCATCGACAAGGAGACGGTCGACGCGCTCACGATATTCTCGCACCTCGCCGGGGTCGCGATAGAGAACGCGAAGATGTACCAGACCCAGGTCGAGGCCGCGCAGCGCACCAGGTTCCTGAGCGACATCATAGCCCACGACATCAACAATTACAATCAGGCGGTCACGAGCTACCTGCAGATGGCGTCCGCAGCCCAGCAGTTGCCGCCGAACGCCGTGATGTACCTGGACCGCGCGTCCTCCGCTGCATGGAGCATAAGCGAGCTGATCCAGAGGGCCGACAAGCTCGCCAAGATAGAGTCCGAGGGCGCGGAGAACCTGGGGCCAGTCGAGCTGGGCGAGGTGCTCAAGGAGAGCGCAGCGGAAGTCCAGCGTAACGGGGAGGGCAAGACCGTCAAGATGGACCTGAGGCTCGGCGGCCACAGGTACTTCGTCACGGCGAACGAGCTCTCCAAGGACATCTTTGTGAACATCCTGCAGAACGCAGTCGACTACGATCCGCATGAGACCATCGCGGTGGAGGTCACGATCGGTGAGTTCTTCGTCGACTACAGGCGCTACTGGTGCGTGTCGGTCTCGGACAACGGGATCGGCATACCCGACTCCAAGAAGAACATCGTCTTCGGGCGCTTCATAGAAGGGTCGGACAACCCGCCGGGAGGGGGTCTCGGCCTATCCATAGTACGCGCCATAGTCGAGGCCTACCACGGCATGGTCTGGGTCGAGGACCGCGTCCCGGGACAGCATTCCAAGGGCAGCGTTTTCAGGGTCGCCCTCCCGATGACGTCCGAGAAGTGAGTCACGCGTCCCAGAAGGTTTATCTCCGCCCGCCCTGATTTGGTGTCGGCTGGACCATGAAACTGAAGGCCAGGGTAGCTCTCATAACCGGTGGAACGGAAGGCATAGGCTACGCCACCGCGGAACTCTTCCTCAGGGAGGGCGCACGGGTCGTCATTGCGGGTCGGTCCGCCGAGAAGGGGGCACGGGCAGTGAAGGCGTTGAAGCCCCTCGGCGAGGTCCTGTTCGTTCGAGGCGACGTCTCGAGATCCAGGGACGCGGAGCGCATGGTGCGAAGGGCGGTCGAGCGCTTCGGAAGGCTGGACATCCTGTTCAACAACGCCGGCATCTACCTCGAGAAGGTCGCCGAGGAGACTGACGAGAGCGAATGGGACCGGGTCCTAGACATCAACCTCAAAGGGACGTTCCTGGTATCCAGATACGCCATCGTGCAGATGAAGCGCCAAGGTTCGGGTGTGATCATCAACAACTCATCGGACGCCGGACTGGTCGGCAACAGGGCCTGTCCCGCGTACTGCGCATCCAAGGGCGGCGTGACGGTGATGACGAAGGCGATGGCCCTCGACTACGCCGCGTACAACATACGCGTCAACTGTGTGAACCCTGGCACGATCGACACGCCGATGCTAGCGTACGAGGCCAAGGCCTCGGGTGACGTCAAAGGATACCTGAGACGGATGGATTCGGAACACCCGATGGGACGTGTGGGCCGTCCAGAGGAGGTCGCGCGCGCGGTGCTATTCCTCGCATCGGACGAGTCTTCCTTCGTCACAGGGGCGACACTGCCGGTGGACGGCGGCATCACCGCCCAGTGAGGCTCAGAGGACATAGTTGGCCAGGTACACGGCCTCTCCCGAGAGGAACGCGCCGAACCAGAGGATGTACATGTACGGCGCCAGCCTCCGGTGCCAGGTGTTCTGCCGCTTCCTCCTGATTGACATCAGGCCCGTGGCCAGCATCACGGATTCGAGGCCTATCACGATCATTGCCACGATACCATGGATGATGAAGTATGCGAGCAGGGCGCCCTCGATCTCAAGGGTGCTCCCCTCGACCGCCCCTCCGAAAGTCCTGTAGAGCATGTAGAATATCGAGAGGCTGAGGTCCCATAGGATCCCAATCGTGCCCGTCAGGCTGTGGAACTGGAGTGACCTCCTCCCGCTGAGATAGGCGTGTGTGAACAGCACCGCGACGGGTATCAGCGCTACAGCCACGAGCGTGCTCATCAAAGGTGCTTCTGGCATCGTAGGCGAATCCGCAGGGGGTTCATTTATCTTTCCGCTCTCCGAGTATTCGCGGAAACCACTATATGCTGACTTGTCTCTGAGGATACTCAGGAGTGCTCTGCATGGCGCCAACCGAGGTCAGCCCTCTCGAGATCCTAAGGAACGCGGTGGACATGGAGCTGGAGGGCAAGGAGTTCTTCGAGAGAGCGGCTGCCAGGATGCAGAACGTGCGGGCGAGGGACATGTTCCTGAGCCTGGTCAAGCAGGAGCAGAGGCATGTCGACATACTCAGCTCGGAGCTGAGCCGGCTCGAGCAAGGCCAGGGTTGGGCGTCGCTGGCGGACATGAAGGCTGGTGCGCCCCGTGTCACCAAGATATCCGTCTTCAAGGACGGGCAGTTCCGGAGGTTCAGCCTGCGCGAGGATGCCGGGGAGCTCGAGGTGATCCGGCTCGGGATGGACGTCGAGAAGAAGTCCGTCGAGTACTACCGGTCCGCCGGGCAGGCCACGCCAGACACTCGAGCGAAGGAGGTCTTCAACTGGCTCGTCGGTGAGGAAGCCGGGCATCTGACCATCCTCAGCGCGGAGTACGACAACAGGTCCGGTTCTGGGTTCTACTACGACAGCCCCGAGTTCAGCCTCGAGGTGTTCTGAGCGTTCACAGGGTGCCGGCGCGGATGGCTTCCACGACCAACAGTATGTCCGAGAACACGGCGTATGCGGTCTGGGTCACAGTCGGGTCGGTCTCGATGATGCTCAGGTCTCCCATCATGTCCGTCCTGATCGTCACAGCGCTGGATGTGCCCTCGACGGACCAGAAGGGTCCGCTCGGGTCTATTAGCTCCTTCGCCACCCTCAGCGACACGCTGTCGCCGTCCTTCTCCGCACTTGCGACCAGCTTGAGCTTCTTACCCTGGGCGGCGGCGTCCTCCAGGTCTTTGCTGGTCACGGACCCTATCCCCTCCCTCCTGACCAGCTTGGGGGTCGCCTTGGCCGCCATCAGGACGTTCGCGAGCGCGGTGATCTTGACCGCTGCGTCCCATCCGTCTATGTCCATTGACGGGTCCGCTTCCGCGAAACCCCTTGCCTGTGCCTCCTTGACCGCGAACTCCATGCTCATCCCCTTCGACATCTCGGTGAGCACGAAGTTCGATGTGCTGTTCAGGATGCCTCTGATCCCAGTCACCTGACAGCCTGGGAGCGTCCTCTCGACCATGCTGAATATCGGCGTGCCGTCCATGACGGTCCCCTCGAACCTCAGGTGGACGTTCCTCGACCTGGCGACCGACCTGAGTTTGTCATAGGCGTAGGCGATGGGCCCCTTGTTCGCGGTCACGACGTCCATCCCCGCCTGGAGCGCGTTCAGGATATGGTCTGTCGCCGGCTGACCGTCCTCTGCGTTCAGCGTGGTCAGCTCGATCATGAGGTCAGCATCACAGTTGTCGATGATCTCGAGCGGACCCTTGTCAGTGACCTCCGGTCCATAGCCTCTCAGGTGGCCCTTGTCCGCGAGCTCGTCGAGCGCTCTCTGGAGGTCGATTGCCCTCTTCGACAGGAGCGAACCCTTGGACCGGGTGGAGATCGCGAGGACTTCGATGTCGAGTCCCTTCTGTTTCATGAGCCAGTCCCTCTTGGCTAGAATGAGCCGCGCGAACTCCTGACCCACGTTCCCGAAACCGATGATGGCCAAGCGGAGTATCATCTAGAACAACACCGTCCGTTCACTTGGGAGACTTGCTTTCCTGCGGTCCCTGTCCTCAGATCAGTGTGAACTCCTCTTTCCCAACTCCGCACTCGGGACAGACCCAGTCCTCCGGCAGGTCTTCGAAGGCCGTACCAGGTTCGATGGACTGGGTGGGGTCACCCTTCGCGGGGTCGTAGACATATCCACACACGTTGCACTGGTATTTCGGGGAGTCGGTCATCGTACGGGTATCTGAATGATGGTACTTGACATTGTTCGTGAGCGCAGGCATTGACGTGGGGCGATTGAACCGTTCACGACATTTGCAGACGAAATTCGAACCAATAATGGCGATATATGGTTTGAAATTGGAAGAAGGGGCGCGTTTTCCGCTCACAATTTGTTCGATTAGGAATGCTTAAGTACAATCTTGCGTGTCTAGGCGGCCTGGGGACGGGGGTTGGCTGGTCCACGCATTCGGGCCTGTCAATACCGCAGTCGGGATATCGGGAACCAACATCGGTTAGGTGTTTGAATGAATATTGGAAGTCTCATTAGGAACTTCAAATGGTTGTTCGGCGGGAACTCTGAGTTCTGGCCGACGAACATGAAGACAGGGATGTGGGCGTGGCTCGGGCACAGACTGACCGGCCTTTTGCTCGTGGTCTACATATTCATGCACCTGTCCTTCCTATCGCAGGCGTCGATAGGTGAGGACAAGTTCGACAGCCTCATGGGAACGACCGCGCAGCCACTGTTCGTCGCGCTCGACTTCCTGCTCGTCATGGCGGTCATATATCATGCGATGAACGGCTTCAGGGTCATCCTGTTCGACCTCGGCATCGGGATCAAGCGCCAGAAGCTCGTCTTCTGGATAACGATGGCCATCGCGGCCGTGCTCGTCGCAGGCGGCCTGATCGTCCTGTGGGACAAGATCTTCGTGCCTTCGGCGGAGGTGTTCGGATGAGCGAGACGAAGCCAGCCACATCCAGGACCGCCGGGTCATGGGCATGGATACTTCAGCGGGTGACCGCGGTCCTGCTCGTTGTGCTGCTCGGCATCCACCTGCTGCTGACGCACTTCCTCAACGTGAACGAGGAGATCAACGTGGAATCTGTGAGCGCCAGACTTGCGGACACGGTCATACTGATAGTGGACTACACGCTGCTCGTCACGGTCCTGTTCCACGGCCTCAACGGCCTCAGGGCCGTCCTGTTCGATATCGACATGTTCGCCAGGAAGCACAAGATGATAGACGTCGCCCTCTTGGTCGTCGGGATTGCCACCACGATATGGGGCATAGTCATCCTGTTCCCCTTCCTCAACGGAGGCTGAGCAAATGCACTACCACAAGATACTGGTTATCGGCGGTGGCCTGGCGGGCCTGAGGGCGGCGATCGAATCGGCCCCCAAGGTCGACACGGCCATGATCTCGCAGGTGCACCCTGTGAGGTCCCACTCCGGTGCGGCGCAGGGCGGTGTGAACGCGTCGTTCGCGAACAACCCCGCCGCCAAGGACGACAGCTGGGAGAAGCACGCCTACGACACGATAAAGGGCAGCGACTACCTCGCGGACCAGGACTCGGTCGAGTTCATGACGAAGGAGGCCGTCCCGTGCATAGTGGAGATGGAGCACTGGGGCTGTCCCTTCTCGAGGACCGACGATGGCAAGATCGCTCAGCGGCCATTCGGAGGTGCAGGCTATCCGAGGACCTGTTACGCGACCGACAAGACCGGTCAGTACATGCTCCACACGCTCTGGGAGCGTTCCGTCAAGCTCGGCATCCCGCTTTACGACGACCGCATAGTGGTCGATGTCGTGCTCGAGGGCGACGCCTGCAGGGGCGTCATCTGCTGGAACCTGAAGACTGGAGAACTGGAACCGTTCATGGCCGAGGCGGTCATATTCGCCACGGGCGGGAGCGGCCAGATCTACGGCAGGTCGACGAATGCCCTGATATCCACCGGCTCCGCCCAGGCGGCGGCCTACAGGCGCGGCGTCCCGCTGAAGGACATGGAGTTCGTCCAGTTCCACCCGACATCGCTCTTCGGGACCAACATCCTGATGACCGAGGGCGCGAGGGGCGAGGGGGGCTACATCGTAAACTCCCTCGGGGAGAGGTTCATGTCGAAGTACGCTCCGAAGGCCATGGAGCTGGCGCCGAGGGACATAGTCTCTAGATCCATCCAGACGGAGATCAACGAGGGACGCGGCATCGACGGGAAGGACTTCGTGTACCTCGACCTCAGGCACCTGGGCCGGCAGAAGATCATGGAGAGGCTCCCTGGCATCAGGGACCTGGCAATCAACTTCGTCGGGGTCGACCCGATCGAGAAGCCGGTGCCGATCCAGCCGGGACAGCACTATTCGATGGGCGGGCTCGACACCGATGTGAACGGTGCGACGAAGTTCAAGGGACTGTACGCGGCCGGCGAGTGTGGCTGCGTGAGCGTCCACGGCGCGAACAGGCTTGGTGGCAACTCCCTGCTCGACACGGTCGTGTTCGGGAAGAGGTCCGGTGCCGTCGCGGCCGAGTACGCGCTCTCCAAGAAGGCCTTCAAGGAGGGTGAGCCCGCGGTCCAGAAGTGCATGAGGGAGACCAAGGCGCGCATCGAAGAACTCCTAGGCCGCAAGGGCACGGAGAACCACGCGGACATCAGGGACGAGATGAAGCAGACCATGATCATGAAGGTCGGCATCTTCAGGAACAAGCCTGCGATGCTGGAGGCGTTGGAGAAGATACACGAGCTCCAGGAGCGCTTCAAGCGGATCACGGTCCAGAACAAGGGCAAGTCCTACAATCTGGACCTGATGCGGGCGTACGAGCTGGGAGGCATGCTCGACATCGCCGAGGCGATCGTCGTAGGCGCGCTCAAGAGGGAGGAGAGCAGGGGGGCGCACTCCAGGCTCGACTTCAAGGAGAGGGACGACGAGAAGTTCCTGAAGCACACAGTCGCGACGTTCACGCCAAAGGGCCCGGAGATAACCTACACGCCGGTCAAAGTGACCACGTACAAGCCCGAAGCGAGGAGGTACTGAGATGACCGCTGGCGAGATAACTGTGAAGATACAGAGGTTCGACCCGACGGCCGACCGCGTACCGTACTGGATGTCGTACGACGTGAAGCTCGCTCGTCCGGGCATGACCGTGCTCGACGCGCTCTTCGAAGTGCTGAACCACCAGGACGGCACGCTGGCCTTCAGGTTCTGCTGCAGGGCCGGCGTCTGCGGGTCCTGCGCGATGATGATCGGCGGGAAGATCAGGCTCGCGTGCGAGACCCAGATCGGTCAGTTCATCGGCAAGGGGGACCTGATGATCAGCCCCCTGCCGCACCAGAAGGTCGTCAAGGACCTAGCTGTGGACTACGACCATTTCTTCGAGCGCATGAAGCGGATCAAGCCGTATCTGGTCGGAGCCGAGCCTGCGCCCGAGAGGGAGTACCTCCAATCCCCGAAGGAGCGGGTCCCGATAAACGAGCCGATCGACTGCATCCTGTGCGGTTCGTGCACTAGCTCCTGCACCGTCGCGTGGACCAGCTCGTCGTACCTCGGCCCCGCGGCCCTATTGAAGGCCTACAGGTTCGTCGCTGACACCAGGGACACGATAACCGACGAGCGCCTGGACCTGGTCGAGAACGAGGACGGCGTCTTCAGGTGCCACACGATCTTCAACTGCGTCGAGGTCTGCCCCAAGAAGCTGAACCCGACCGAGGCCATCCAGCGGCTGAAGATCAAGACGGCGAAGAGGAAGATCTTCGGCCGCAAGAAGCGGAAGGCCTGAGCGCGGTCAAACCCCGAGAAACGAAGAGGCCCGGAGGCCTCTTCTCAGGTTTTTATATCTCCACGGTCCAGCGCATGCGCCGGCTCATCTCTTCTTCTTGGCCTTCTCCTTGAGCGATGTGAAGAAATCGTGGTGGTCCTCCTCGTCCTCGAGTATGCTCTCGAACATGAACCTGGTCGTCACATCCCCCTCGGCCTCGGCGACGCCCTCGATCTTCTTGTACAGCACCATCGCCTCCTCCTCGGCCTTGATGTCGTTGTCGACCATCTCCCAGAGCTCGTTCCCGACGTTTATCTGGGTCGGCTTTGCCGTCGGCACCCCCCCGAGGTACCACAGCCGCTCTGCGATCTTCTCGGCGTGCTTCATCTCCTGCACTGCGATAGTCTGGAACTTCTCGCTCACGGCGAAGTGCTCCACGCCCATCCACTGCACGTGCTGCCACATGTACTGGACGGAGACCTGGATCTCACGGGCGATCGCCTGGTTCAGCAAGTCCTTTAATTTCTCGGATGTCAACTCAACTCCTCCTTTCCTGCGGGCCACAGAGCCACCCCCCAAAGGTGGTTCCTCCACTCAGCCCCACGAACGAAATAACGGCCTTAAGGGCCATAAAGCTTTTCGCGAAGCCTTAGGGTTCCCGCGGAGATATGCGGAAGCCGACTGTGAGGAGCCTCTCATTGACTGGTGTATCCGCCGTCCACGGAGAACGCTACTCCGGTGATGAAGCTGGCATCATCGGACGCCAGGAACATGACGGCGTCGGCGACCTCCTCGGGCCTGCCGAGCCTTCCGGCCGGATGCTGCTCTGAGAGCATCCTCCTGTACCTGTCAAGCGGGACGCCCCGCCCCTTCGCCTCCTGGACGAACATCGGCGTCTCGATCTCCCCTGGGCAGACGCAGTTGACCCTGATGTTCCTCTGGGCATAGTCGAGGGCCATGCACTTGGTCATGAGCACGACCGCCCCCTTCGAGGTGTTGTACGGGATGGCGTTCCTGTCGCCGACGAGCCCGCTGCAGGATGCAGTGTTCACGATCGCCCCTTGTCCCTGCGTCAGCATTATGGGGACCACCTCCTTGGACATCAGGAAGACCCCCTTGACATTGACCGCCATTATCCGGTCCCAGTCCTCCTCCGACACGTCCTCTACGGTCCCCTCGATGAGGATGCCGGCGTTGTTGAACAGGATGTCTACGCGCTCGAACTCCGCCATGACCCGTCGGACCGTCGTCTTGACCTCATTCGACCTTGAGACGTCCCCGGTCAGCACGAGCGGGTCGTACCCCCTGCCTCGGAGTTCCTTGAGCGTATGCCTGCAGCCGTCTGGGGACTTGTCGATGATCGCGACGCGCGCGCCCTCGTCCATGAATCTGACCGCGGTCGCCTTGCCAATCCCGGAGGCGCCCCCCGTGACGATCACGCACCTGCCCTCGAACCTCGCGGACCCTCGTGACATCGGTTCCCCCGGGATAATCCGCCCGGGCGTGAATTAACCTTCCGTCGAGCCTCCCCCCAAATGCTAATATCATGCGTTCGCTCATCCACGGTCGACGGTCGGTGCGGGAACATGTCGAAGAAGGTCCTGGGCATACTCGGGAGCCCCCGTGTGCACGGGAACACTGCAGACCTACTCGAGGCGGCTCTGAGGGGCGCCAAGGGCGCCGGTGCCGATGTCGAGAGGCTCGACCTGGCGCGGATGAGGGTCGCGCCGTGCCTTGAATGCCGCCAGTGCGACCAGGGGGCCGCGTGCGCCCATGGGACGGACGACATGGGCCTGATCTATGCCAGGATCAGGGAGGTCGACGCCATAATCCTGGCGTCACCGATCTTCTTCATGAGCGTGACTGCGCAGGCGAAGGCCATGATAGACCGTTGCCAGTGTTTCTGGGTGGAGCGGTACGTGCTCGGCAGGCGGGCGTATGAGGGGAGGGCGCGCCCGAAAGGGTTGTTCGTGTCCTGCGCAGGGTCCCAGAAACCGATCGTGTTCGAGCCCGCCAAACATGTGGTCAAGGCGTTCTTCGCGGCGCTCGACTACGAGTACGCAGGGGATGTCCTGCTGGACTTCACTGACGACCCTTCGCTGGCTCCCAGGAAGGCCCAGGCGCTCGACAGGGCCGAAGCGGCCGGCCGGTCGCTCGTCGGGTAGCTCGCCGTAGCGAGGTCACACGAAGATGCCCTTTCGGAGGATGGGGACCGTTTTGCCATCGACGCGCTCGACGTCGACGTTGATCCCCGGGGCCGACACGAAGTCCCAGTGCATGGTCGATTCCGAGGTGCCACCATAGGTGTTGTTCGAGCCGAACGCGAGATGGATAGTCCCTGTGACCTTCTCGTCCGTGAGGATGTACCCTATCGCCTTGGTGATCTTCGGGTTGTAGCCGATGCCGAGCTCGGCCACGTTCGTGGTCCGGACCTGTTTGTACTTCTTCCGGTCGAGCTCTTCGCACTCCTTGAAGCTGGCCTTCACGGCCTTCCCGTTCTTCCCGACCTTCAGCTTGTCCAGCAGCAAAGTCCCGTCCTTGAACTCGAGCGAGACATCGGTCACGAGCTGGTCGGTCATGCGGTCTGACGTGATCGGGCAGTACAGCCTCCCGCTCCCGACGTTCTCATAGGGTGCTATGAAGACCTCGCCTGCCGGGAGGTTGGCGCCTCTGTCCCCGGCGTCGAAGTCCTCCTTGCTGATCATGCCGTCGTCGATGTTGACCCGCCTGCCCTCGACCTTGACGCTGAAGTCCGTGCCCTTCGTGTCCCATGCGTGTATCCACGAGGCGTCCTTGAACTTCGACGCAAGCCTCTCTCCGGTCTTCCGGAGCTCTTTGGGGGAGACGGATATGCCGCCTATCACGATGTCCTCCATCGTCTTGTACGGGACATCAAAGCTCTTCGCGTATGCCTTCGTCGGCCATCCCGCGTATAGCCACTTCTTGCCGTCTGTCAAATGGTAGACGATGTCGAAGATCGGGATCATGGCCTTCTGACGGGACTGGAGCTTGTCCCGGGGGAACCCCCCGACGATCGTCGGGTCGTCCATCTCCTCGACGCTGATTATGGCATCCGCGTCCTTGACCATGCTGACGTAGTGTTTCGGGACAATCTCGAGGGTCTTCGCAGATATCTCGTCGTAGACCTTCTTGGTGTACCTGTCCGATGTGATGATGATCATCGGGCTAGCGCCCTCCCTGTAGCACTCAAGCGCGATCTCCTCAAGCAGCGTCTGATTGTGTGCCCCGCCCTTGACGATTACCGCGTCCCCTTTCTTGAGATTGCAGGTCTCGACCATGCTCTTCGCGCAGGTCTTGATCGTTCTCTCGTCTAGTGCCACGTGATGTCCCCTCTGACCCGCTCGACCGGCGGTGGCGTACTTAAGCGTGCCGAACATCCTAAGTTCGTTGTGGCGGCTACAGTTTCTTCACGACCACCGCGGGGAAACAGTCCTTCTGGTATTGCTTGCAGAGCAGGCAGTTGCTCATGGATGGCCCGCCGGCCTCTTCCATGGTGCTCAGCCTGAAACCGATCTTCTCGAAGAACCTGGGTGCTCTTGCGAGGGCCCACAGCTGGATGGCGCCCCTGGCCCGGGCCTCGGATTCGATGCGGCTCACGAGCAGGTTCCCCAGGCCCTTGCCGCGCAACTCCTCTGAGACGGCGAGCCATTCGACGGAGAACCTCTCCCCGTCCTTCTTGAGCGCGACGCATCCGACCATCCTGCCGGATAGGTAGCATCCGTACGCGGCGACGATGTTCTCGAAGGTCCCGTCCTCGAGCCCGGATCCTAGCGCCAGCCGCCTGATCGACTCGTGGTCGTCTGTCCTTCTGAACTCGGGCAGGCCCTTCCCCCTGTCATCCATCGGTGGCAGTGAAGTGTTGCCGGATATTATCACTTTCTGGCGCTCAGTGCTCACCAATGGTCATGTGCGTCCACGACCGCCGTGCCCATCTGTCCCTGCCCGTTCGTCTGTTCGTTCGATTGTGCCTTCGGGAAAGCCACCTCGAAGCACGCGCCCTCCGCCGACGACCCAGGGACCCGGTCGCGGACATGTATTATCCCGTTGTATCGTTCGACGAGCGACGCAACGATGGAGAGGCCCAGCCCGGTCCCGGCCACGCCTTCTGGGCGTTTCGAGAACCTGGAGAAGACCTTCGGCTTGCGCTCGTCCGATATGCCTATGCCGTGGTCCGCGATCTTCACGGTCCAGACATCGTGGCTGTCCGTGACGGCCACCTCGACATCGGCCGCGGAGCTGTGGTTGTACTTCACCGCGTTGTGGAGGATGTTGATGAACAGGTCGTTTATGAGGTCGTCGGCCACGACCACGCACTCCTTATCGGGGCAGTCGAGGCTCACGATGATGTCCTTGGCAGGGAAGTCCCGTTTCACCGCTGAGATGCCCCTCACGAGCACCTCCCTGAGGTCCATCCGTTCCTTCGGGACGAACTCGGAGCTCCGCACTTCGGACAGCTTCCTCACGTTGTCTATGAGCGACTTCGCAGCGGTCGCGACCGATGCGGCCTTCTTGATGCAGTCGTGGTTCCTCGAATCGAGGGTGGTGCTTTCTTGGACCGCATCTAGGTAGTAGATCATCGGGTTGACCATGTTGCCGATGTCATGGATGATGAGGTCCAGGTATGCCTGCGATTCGGTCATCGCCTGGACGGCCTCCTCGAACATCTTCGAGTTCTCGATGGCGATACCCGTGAGGTCTGCGAGGAGCTGGATGCGCTCGATGACATCGCTTGACGGGACCTTCCCGCCCGCTGGCTCATTGATCTCTATCCATCCGATCCAGTTGCCGAGCCTGTCCGTCATGACGTGGACCATCGAATCGAGGTTGTGCCAGTCGGTTGCGTCCTGTCTCGGTTTCGTTATCGAGACCGGGTCAAGGATGTAGTCCAGGTCGTCGTTGGCCCCCCACGCCCTGTCCTCGGCGCGGACGTAATAGGTCCCTCTCCCAACCAGCATGTTGTCCTTCAGCTCGCCCTGCTTCCTGTCCAGGGTGTATGTGTGCCGTTTGATGGCGAGGACCTTGTCGATCGGGAAGCCATGGACGACCTTGGGGGAGAACACACCCGTCCTCTCGTCGAGGAGGCATAGGACCATGCGCTTTATCCCGAAGTTCTTCGCGGCCGTGGTCACGACCTTCTGAAGCAGGACGTCTATCGGCTCCGCCCTCGAGATGAGCCTGAGTATGTCCGTGATATCGGCGGTCGGAAGAAGCTGTTTTTCCGTGAGTTCGTTCTTCGGGACAGTGTTAGATCCGTTTGGCCCCTGCATGAGCTTTCCCTCGCTGGTGCATCCCGGGACTTGCATTAACACCGACTTATAAAAAGGTGTCGCAAACCTATCCAGATGCGCGCGTGCACGGGCTATGGGGGGAATCGTTATATGCGGAATGCGTGATGCTCGGTGGAGCATGACTCTCGAGACGGTTGCGGTTGCTCGCCCTCCCGCCAAGGACAGCTTCGGGCGGGAGGTCCGGAGCCTGAGGATGTCGATCACACAGAGGTGCGACCTCGCGTGTTCTCACTGTCACAGGGAGGGGCAATCGGCGGCGCGGACCGAGATGACCCCCGGCGAGATCGAGCGCATGGCGCGCATCGCATCCGTGTGCGGGGTCCGAAAGGTCAAGCTAACGGGCGGAGAGCCGCTGATGCGCGAGGACGTGACCGAGGTCGTCTCGCGGATATCCCCTCTCATGAAGGAGGTCTCGCTGACGACGAACGGGTCCCGGCTCTCGGCCCTTGCTGCCGACCTGCGGCGGGCTGGCCTGGCGCGAGTCAATGTGAGCCTCCACACCCTCGACCGTGAGAGGTATGCCCGATTATGTGGCGTGGACCTCTCGTCAAAGGTCCGACAGGGGATAACCGATGCGATCTCCGCGGGGCTCGAGCCAGTGAAGGTCAACATGGTCGTCCTGAAGGGTGAGAACGCCGACGAGATCGGTCCGATGATGGATTTCTGCGCCGAGACAGGTGCCGTCCTTCAGCTGATCGAGTACGCGACGGACAAGACGGGCGTGAACGGTCGCGCCTTCGAGGAGCGATACTTCTCCCTCAAGCCCTTCGAAGACCTTCTTGCAGCCAGGGCCGTTGGTTCGTCCATGAACGAGTTACACCGGCGAAGGCGCTACCGCGTCACTGCGGGCAGAGGAGAGGTGACGGTCGAGGTCGTGCGGCCGATGCACAACACGGAGTTCTGCCAGAACTGCAGCCGCATCCGGATGTCCAGCGACGGCAGGTTGAAGCCCTGTCTGCTCGAAAAGGCGGGCGAGGTCGACATCCTCACCCCGATGAGGGCGGGCGCGGACGACAAGGATATCGAGGCCCTGTTCCTCAAGGCCGTGTCGAACAGAAGACCGTACTGGAGATAGACAAACATGCGTGCGTCGGTAAAGGTGACATCGCAGCCGATCGAGGTGCACGAAGTCCTGGGGTCGGTTCAGTCGTCAGGCGCCGGATGCGCCGTCCTGTTCGTCGGCACCGTCAGGGACAGGTCCGAGGCGGGGAAGGTCTCTGGCATGGAGGTGGAGGCTGCGAAGGACCTCGTCCTCAAGGACCTGCGGCGGATATCCGCCGAGGCGGGGCTGAGGTACGGCCTCACGAAGGTCACGGTCGTTCACAGGGTGGGCAAGCTCGGTATAGGGGACATCATAGTGGCCATCGCGGTGAGTGCTCCGCACCGCGACGAGGCGTTCACGGCCTGCAGGTACATCATCGACGAATTGAAGAGGACGACTCCCATCTGGAAGAAGGAGTCGCTCAAGGGCGGGTCCAGATGGGTCGAGGCGAGGTGAGGGTCCGATGGTTAGGATGGTGGACATAGGTCACAAGGAAGTCGTGAGGCGAGAAGCCGTCGCCGAGGGGTCGCTGGTGCTCAAGATGCCCACCATCGAAGCCATAGCCTCAGGCAAGGTGAAGAAGGGCGACGTATTGGCCGCCTCGAAGCTGGCCGGCATACAGGCAGCCAAGGCCACGTCAACCATCCTCCCGCTCTGTCACCAGATACCGCTCACGTCCGTGGATGTCGAGTTGTCCATCGACGCATGCACGCTCCGGGGGAGGTGCACGGTCTCGGCCGACTACAGGACCGGGGTGGAGATGGAGGCGCTCGTGGGCGTCACGGCGGCACTCCTGAACGCCTGGGACATGGTCAAGTACCTCGAGAAGGATGCAGACGGCCAGTATCCAGGGACCGCGCTCACGGACATCCGGGTGGTCCGCAAATCGAAGGGCGGTGTATGACATGGGCGTGGACGAGCACAGGTGCAAGGCCCCGAAGAGCGTCAGTATGGCGATCATCACGGTCAGCGACACGCGCACGGACAAAGATGACGCTTCGGGGGATGCCATCATAGCGCTCGCCAGCGCGGCTGGGCACAGGATCGTCCGAAAGGCGATAGTCAAAGACGATGTCCACGAGATCCAGAGGGCCCTTCGCGAGCTGTTCGAGGACAAGGACGTGCAGGTCGTCGTGATGAACGGCGGCACGGGGGTGACGAAGCGTGATGTGACCCTCGAGGCCGTGTCCCACTTCGAGGAGAAGCCCATCCCTGGGTTCGGGGAGCTGTTCCGGGCCCTGAGCTACCAGGAGGTCGGCAGCGCGGCGATGCTGTCGCGCGCGGCCGCGTTCGTCTCCGAAGGGAAGGTCGTCTTCTGCCTTCCGGGCTCCGAGCGGGCAGTCAGGTTAGGTGTTTCGAAGTTGATCCTGCCGGAGCTGGGTCACGTAGTGTGGGAGGTTGGCAGATGAGACCGCTGAAGCGGCTGATATCGCTGGATGATGCGATGTCCCTGACGATCAAGAACTGCAAGCAGGTCGTGAGGGCCGAGAAGGTACGCATACTCGAGGCGAACGGCAGGGTCTCTGCGGAGAAAGTCGTCTCCGACCTCAGCGTGCCGCCGTTCTCGAGGTCCGCCATGGACGGATACGCCGTCCGTGCGAAGGACACGTTCGGAGCCTCGAAGCTCCGCCCGGTCAGGCTCAGGATGCGCGAGGCGATTTTCGCAGGGGGCGTGCCGAAGCAGCCCGTAGGGAAGGGCGAATGCTCCGAGATCGCGACGGGCGCGATGCTCCCGAAGGGCGCTGACGCGACCGTGATGGTGGAGAACACGGAATCCGATTCGGGGACCATACTCGTGTACGATTCGGTCCATCCAGGGCAGAACGTTTCCGGTAAGGGTGAGGACATATCTCCCGGGACCGTCGTCGTATCCAAGGGCGATGTCCTCAACCCGAGCAGGATCGGTGCGCTCGCAGCCATCGGGAGGGGCGATGTCAAGGTGTTCTCGAAGCCGCTGGTCTGTGTCGTCCCGACGGGGAACGAGATACGCGAGCTCGGCGGCCCGCTCTCCCCCGGGCAGGTGTACAACATAAACAGTTACACGCTCACCACAGTACTCACGTCGTGTGGGGCGGAGGTCAGGACCCTCCCGGTCGTCGGAGACACCGTGTCCGAGCTCGAGCGCGTGCTCAAGGACAACGGAGACTGCGACATCGTGGTCTTCTCGGGAGGGAGTTCGGTCGGGGAGAGGGACATGATGCTAGATGTCGTCTCACGCATGGGCGCGGTCGTGTTCCACGGGGTCGCGATGAAGCCAGGGAAACCGACGCTGTTCGGCATGGTCGGCAGACAGATGGTCTTCGGCATGCCCGGCTACCCGACCGCGTGCCTGTCGAACGCCTATGTGCTGCTCTCCCCTGTCGTCAGGAGGATGGCCCGTCTGCCGGAGAGGCTCCCAGAGACTGAGGATGCGCGTATGGCGAGCCGGGTCGTGTCGACCACGGGGAGGGTGCAGTTCCTGACAGTCCGTCTCGAGGACGGGGTGGCGTTCCCAGCGTTCAAGGAATCGGGTGCGATCACCAGCATGGCCTTCGCAGACGGGTACGTGCTCATCCCTAGCGATGTCGACCTGATCGAGAAGGGCGAAGCCGTCACCGTGCATCGTTTCTGAATGAGCCACCGCGGTTTCTGGGCGGCCCGTGGCATATTGTGAAATACCTGCGGGTGGTTGAGCGGGATGCTGCAACCAGGAGGGAGACTGTGTCGCTCAGGGACATGGAGAGGTCTGATCTGGATTTCGCCATCGAGATGACCGACAAGGAGGGGTGGGCATACAGCCGGATCGAGCTGGAGCGGATCATGGACCTCGATCCCGAGGGATCTTTCATATTCGAGGATGAAGGCCGCCCGTTGGGTTTCGTCACGAGCGCGGCGTTGGACAACACGGGGGTGGTCGGGCACCTCGTCGTGTCGTCAGAGGGGCGCGGCCGGAGGATCGGCCGGCAGCTTATCGACCGGGCGGTGTCTCACTTCGACGAATCCATGGTAGAATCATCGATGCTCTTCGCGACGGACGACGGGATACCGCTGTATGAGAAGCTCGGTTTCAGGAGCGACGCGGTAGTCGTTTCGATCGGATTCATGCGCGATGTGGAGCCGCGCGAAGCCCTGGCGGGCGACTGCGAGCTGATCCGTCCTGACGACCTAGATGAGATAATCTCGATTGACGCATCACTGTACGGGGCCGAGCGGCCCGTGCTCATCCGCCACCTCTACGCGGAGTTCCCCCAACACTGCGTCAAACTGGTCCGAGGGGGGTGCATTGAGGGGTTCGCGTTCGCACGGAGGACTCCAATAGGTTCGGACATAGGCCCTTGGATGACGACCACTGGCAGTATGGCGGACGGGGAGGCCCTGTTCAACACGGTCCTCAGGTCAGTGCCTGCCGGTCGGGTCGACCTCGGCATCTTCGACGTGAACCTGGCGGCGCACGAACTCGTCTATCAGTACAGCACGATCAAGGTCTGGCCCACGACGTTGATGGTCCGGGGCGGGCCGAGGTACTCCGGCCCGAGGGACCGGACCTTCGGGATCCTTGCGTTCGAACTCGGGTGACGGCCATCAGAACTCGTTGCTGTCCCGCTTCGCGAAGTAGTGGATGTCCTTCTCGTGCTTGTACCCAAGCGCTTCGAAGAGTTCCTCCGACCCCGCGTTGTCGCTCTCGATGAGGACGCAGAATATGCCTCTTCCGCGCTCGCGGAACATCTTCTCGCAGTAGGCGACGATCTCCTTGGCGACGCCTCTCCTCCGCGCGTCCGGGAGGACCGCAAGTCGGTTGATCCAGGCTTTCCTCCGTTCGTCCGTGGCGAGCACCACGCCTACCATGAGGTCTCCCTCGAAGGCCCCGATGAAGAGCTCAGGATCGGCCCGCCATTGGCTCCTCAGGCTCTCGATGCTGTCCCGTCCTTTGGGGCGATAGGGCAGACCGGCCTTGACCCAGACATCCACCATCTTCGGGATCTCGTCTTCGTTCAGCGGTCTAATGTGTAGCTGCATGTGTGCGTCACCGGACCTGCTACGCGGGCGTAGCGGTGAGGAGCGATTTGAATCATTTGGAGCCGCCTGCGGATGGTCCGATGTCAGACCCTGGTCGGGAGGTCATTTCCCCTTGGCCTTGGTCTTGACATTCTTCTTGGGCTTGACCTTAGCATTGGTCTTGGCTTTCTTCGCCTTCGGCACCTTCCTTCCATCTTCTATGTCCGGGCTCCTGGTCGACGTGGCCTTCGCCGCCCATCAGGTGACTGGCCTCTCCGGCCCAAGGGTCGCTAGTTCTCGTCCAGTGTTCATCCCGAAGCCGCGCGGACCCGTAGCTGTCAGACGTTATTTCGACAGGGGGTGTGACAGGGGCGTTCCCCCGGATCGTCTTGACCAGGCGTGTTTGCGCCATCATGGGTCTGAGAACCAAAGTCTTTTATCGACTGGACTGTTTCTTAATGGTGCTCATGACCCCCCCCGAGAAGCATCTCCAGGTCCGAGAGCGTAGCCTTGAGCGATTGCATGCTCTCACGACCGGATTGCTGGACATCGAGGATATTGGCATCTTCCTCCAGAGGATTGCAGAGTCCGTGCAGGAGCTGTTCGGGTTCGGCCGTGTCAGCATCTCCATAATCGACCTGGAGAGGGGCGTGTTCACCGACCATGCGCTTGCAGGTTACTCCTCCGAAGAGGAGGCGATGGTCCGCATTAGCGAGAAGGCCTTCCTCAAAGAGGATGTCCTGAAGGATTTCAGGGCCGATTGCAGGATGTCAAAGATCGCATACTACATCCCCGTGGAGAAGCAGTCATCATCGCCGGATGAGTTCGTAGGTGTGAGGGACAAGAACTCCGCACTGAAACCGCGTTCTTCCCCGGATGCATGGCACGAGCTCGACCTCCTATATTTCGCGCTCAACGACAGGACGGGTGACCTGATCGGGTACCTCCAGGCGGATTATCCCGTCGACAACAAGGTCCCGTCCCTGGACACGATTGGCGAGATCGAGCTGTTCGCGGGCATAGCCGCCGTCGGCCTGGAGAACCATAGGGTCTTCAGGCGGGCGCACGACCTCCTCCGTGAGAACGAGGAGAAGACCGAGAACACGCTCAGGCTGCTGGAGCTCACCAGGAGCGTACTGCGCGTAGATGACATCGATGTGGTACTGAACAAGGTTGTGTCGGCGATGGTCTCCGCCTTCAACTACAGGAAGGGGGGAATATCGCTCTTCACGGAGGGTTCCAACGATGTCACCATCCACGCGCTCAGCGGGTACTCGAAAGGGGATGAGGAGGTCCTCAGGAAGCAGCCGCTCCGGAAGGACAAGATCCTCGAGGATTTCAGGGAGGAGTTCAGGGTCACATCGACAGGCTATTTCATACCAGGGGAGACCCAGACCAGCCATCCCGAGGACTTCGTGTTCATCGAGAGCCCTGACATGGTGGCGGAAAAGCGGAAGGCGTCCGATGCGTGGCATGAGCTCGACCTCCTCTACTTCGGCCTGTATGACCGGGCGGGGCGGATGATTGGATACCTGCAGCTCGACTATCCCCTCGATGGCAAGATACCTACCAAGGAGACCATGGACTCGATGGAGGCGTATGCGAGCATAGCGTCCGTGGCGATCGAGAACTCGGTGATGTTCAAGGAGATGAGCTCGGCCAAGAGTGAGGTGAAGATGTACCTCGACCTCCTGACGCACGATGTCGGCAACTACGTCAACCCGATAAGCGCCTATGTGGAGCTCGTGCTCGGGACCACCCAAGTGACACCTACCCAGAGCAAATACCTGTCCTCCGCGCTGGAGGGCACGAAGAGCATATCGCACCTGATCAGGAACGTGCGCCGGTCTGCTCAGATGCTGGAATCCACGGAGTCCGAGCTCGTCCCGCGCGACCTCGTGAAAACGCTGGAAGCGGTCACGTCAGAAGTGAAGAACGCGTTCCTGAGCCGAAAGGTCGAGATACGGACGAAGCTGCCTGACGGGGACGTCTGGGTGATGACTGACGGGCTCATGGACGAAGTGTTCTACAACCTGATGAGCAACTCCGTCAAGTACGACGATCACGACGAGGTGGTCATCGATGTCATCGTCGATTATGTGGATATGGGTGGCAAGAAGTATGCGCGCGTGCGGGTCGTGGACCGGGGCGTCGGGATACCGGACGACCTGAAGCCGAAGGTCTTCTCCAAAGGGTTCAGGGACGCTCACAGGATGGAGCGCCCGATCCTCCAGAAGGCGAAGGGCGCGGGCATGGGTCTATCACTTGTGAAGTCGTTGATAGACCGGTACGGCGGGAAGATATGGGTCGAGAACAGGGTCTATGCGGACCACTCGATGGGTAGCGTCTTCAACGTCATACTCCCGCTCCCGTAGTGCTGGCCGAACACCACGCGCCAACAGTTTATATCGGCCCTTGCCATGCACCATCTGGCGTTGCGTCATGAGTGCCCTCAGAGATGTCCAGGAGATCAAGCGCGCCCACGGGATAGTGGGCCGTGAGAGCGAGCTCGAGCGTGCCTTCGCTGCAATATCCTCGGGCAAGCACCTGATGATCGAGGGGCCCGTGGGCGTGGGGAAGACTGTCCTAGCGCTGGCCGTCGCGAGGCACCTCGGGAGGAGCGTGTCCAGGGTCGACGGTGACGAACGTTACACCGAGCAGAAGCTGTCCGGCTGGTTCGACCCACCCGTGGTCATCGAGAAGGGTTACATCCAGGAGGCGTTCATACCGGGGCCGCTCACGGAGGCGATGAGGAACGGCGGCATCCTCTTCATCAACGAGATGAACCGGATGCCAGAGGGCGTCCAGAACATCCTACTCCCCGCGATGGACGAGGGCATAATCGAGGTCCCCAAGGTCGGGACGGTGAGGGCTGAGAAGGGGTTCGTGGTCATAGCGACGCAGAATCCCCGTGAGTTCGTCGCCACGACGGCCCTCTCGGAGGCGCTGTCCGACCGGTTCGAGCTGCTGCTACTGGAATACCAGCCGTACGAGGAGGAGCTGGAGATACTGGGCCGACAGCTCAAGGACGCCGACCCGGAGGTCCGCGCCCGGTCTGTCTGGATAACGCGCAGGACGCGGGACCATCCGAACATCAGGCGCGGCGCGAGCATCAGGGCGGCGATCAGCATGACCCAGCTCGCCACCCGGTTCAAGGGCGACCCGCTGGATGTCATGCGGAAGGTCGCCCACATGGCCATCCCGACCCGCATCGAGATGCGGGAGGAGTCGAAGGCGACGACCGCCGAGGTCATCGACGAGATCGTCAACGAGTGCTTCTCGATGCCCCCTCCCGAGACGGGTATGCGGCTGGTGTCTCCGAGCGAGGAGAAGGAGGCTCGGGAACGCGGTGCAGAGAGGAAGGACGCCAAGAGGATGGATGTCTCGGACCTCGTGCAGGTGCTCGAGCAGTCCTCCGTGGATGGGTCCATCGATTCGGAGGACATCGGGTGGGCGATCGCGCAGAACTACTCGCACCTCCGGGCGCACCTGGTGGACGCGACAATGATCGAGATGGCCAAGCGGATCGCGATAAGGGCGACCATACGGCGTGTGCTGAGACTTCTGGGCCCGGTATCCGTCCCTACGAGGTTGACGCGTCATGAGTTCGTCCCGGGCGAGGACGCCGAGATCGATATCGACTCGACGCTCGAACGGATGCTCGAGACCGGGAGGCTGGAGCCAGGGGACATCACGGTCGAGAGCCGCGAGCCCCGGGAGACCGCCGTTGCGCTCATGTTGGATGCGAGCCTGTCCATGAGCGGTGACAAGCTCGCCATGGCCACCGCTGCGATCGCGGTCCTCGCCTTCAGGCTGAAGACGGTCGATTTCCTCATCATCACATTCAACGACAGGCCGAAGGTCATCAAGAGATCGGGTCAGGTGAAGAACCTTGACGAGCTGATGTCGGAGCTCCTCGACTCGAACGCGTCGGGCTACACGGATATCGAGTCGGCGCTCAGGAAGGGACGAGAGGAACTGTCCCTCGCAAGCACGAGGAACCAGGTGGGCGTCCTGGTGACGGACGGCAACTACACCGTCGGCGCTGACCCCTCGGAGGCGGCGAGCGCGTACAGGCGCTTGTTCGTCGTGATGACCGAGAGCCACGATTGCAGGCGGGACGTGTGTCACGGGATCGCCGGAGCGGGCCGGGGCCGGATGTACGAGGTCTCGTCGTTCGACGAGATACCCCAGGTCCTCTACAAGGTCCTTCGGATGGTGGCTCAGGGCACGCCTTCGGCCCACAGATGAGCGCCGGGCCCAGTGGTTCGCGTCTCGCCGGCGGTCACATGTTGGATGCTGAGCGGAGGCGGAGGGCCATGAGGATGTGGTTCTCGGAGATGCTCCGGAAGAACCAGAAGAAGGTCCTGTGCGAGTACGTCAGAAACCGGGCCAAGGTGCCCCGATAATGTACTCCGATGTACTCTATGGCACGTTTAGGTGCATGTGTCACTCATGATGTATTTTAACTTATCTCAGTTCAAGGAATGTCGAAAACGCCCGGAACCACAGGGATATATAGGGTTAGAACGACAAGTCATACTCAGAATTCCCCCCTCTCTTCTTTTTATGTTTCTCTGAACTAGCGGCGCCGCCGCCGGGCACCCTGCCCCTGATTCCTTCCAGAAGCGATTTGACAGAGGACGCCCATCACAGGATGCTCGGCGTTCCTGAGTTGAAGGCGTTGGTGACCTGAATCCCGCGATACTCCTCTTGGTGATGACCTCAGTGCCCATAGGCCTGCTGAGCCTCGCCGAGTTCGTCCGCATCCAATCGACGCGCTCGGTCATAGGTATGCTCGCCTCGGGATGGTCCGCAGGCGGGGTCGTCGCGGTCATGTACGGGTTCCCTGGAACGGTCTTCTTCCCCGGGCTCCTCCTGATCTCGCTCGTAGGCGGCGCATTCGAGCTCAGGGCGGGTTTCACCAAAGCGAGGCTCACGAAGACGGCTCTCGCAGCTTCCCTGCTCGCGTCCATCTCCATCGGGTTGGTGTTCCTTTGAGCACCGTGCCGTCTCGGAGGCGCTTCACACATGTAGTGACGGCCTATGCCGCAGTCGTGATGCTATACGTCGTGTTCTTCGCGTATCCCGTGTCGCCCGCCCATCCTCAGGGGACGTTCGATTTCGTGATCGAGGAAAGGGAGTACGCAGACATCCCGAACATACACGAGACCGTCTACACCAACGGCAAGGCCTTCCTCGTCATCGCCACGATCCGTACGATTGCCGCGCCGGACTCCGCCTACAGCTTGGTCTTCGAGCGCATCGGCGATTATGCCGAGAAGTTCGTTCGCGACAACTACGGCGTCGAGGTCGATGTCCGCGAAGAGAGTACCGACGGATCATACGCCGTCGCGGGACATGTCGGAGTGAGGTTCATCTTCGGGATCTACAAGAGCATGTCGATTGGTGACATATTCTTCCCGACGAGCCAGGATGTCAAGGTTGCGGAGATGGGTGCGATTGCCTGGTTCTGCAACGTGGACTTCGAGTCCGTCGTCGCGTTCTACGTCACGCCGCTGTATTTCTTCGATGATCCGTTACTGCAAGCGCTGTCCGATGAGGTGTTCTCGATGGTCGATGGCGTCGCGTGTCACTGATTCATGTATCGTGCGAATCCTCGTGCATGCGTGGTGAAGGACTTTCGAAGAACATTTCTCGACACGGACATGCCGCGGTCGTATGTGAAAAATGCCGCAAACGCTGGTCCGAGAAATAGTATTAAGAACGTGATTTCACAATTCGTTCAGTCAATGGCAATAGTCCCGAGAAAAGTCTTCTTCACGAAAGGTGTCGGTAGGCACAAGTACGAACTCCAGTCGTTCGAGATGGCCCTGAGAGATGCGGGCATCGAGAAGTTCAATCTGGTCTCAGTCTCAAGCATCCTGCCTCCAGGATGCAAGGTCGTCTCCAAGGAGGAGGGCCTGAAGGAGCTGCACCCTGGCCAGATTGTTTTCGTCGTCATGTCCAGGACCTGCACCAGTGAACCGAACAGGATGATTGCGGCATCGGTCGGATGCGCCGTCCCCGCGGAGGGGACACAGTACGGTTACATATCCGAGTACCACGCGTTCGGGTCGAATGCGCAGGTCGCCGGCGACATGGCGGAGGACCTCGCTGCGACGATGCTCGCGACGACCTTGGGCATACCGTTCGATGCGGACAAGGACTGGGACGAGCGCGAGAACGAATACAAGATGAGCGGCAAGATCGTCAAGACTCTCAACATCACCAAGACGGCCGAGGGTGAGAAGAACGCAGAGTTCTCGACGGTCTTGGCAGCCGCAGTGTTCGTGACCGAGGAGACTGCGATGCAGGCCCTGTTGATGTCAGCCGCAGAGCCGAAGCCGTGATATCGGAGTAGGCCGTTCCCTGTCCTGCTTAGGGGTTGTACGCTATGTCCAGAACTGGGAAGAGCATGCGCAAGCTTGGCGAGATGAAGGACGGTTCAAGCGACAAGCTGGTCCCTCTCGAATCGCTCGACCTGACGAAATACAGGACGGTCTCCGAGCTCGTGGACGGCATGTCCCGCTGCAGTTTCGGGGCGAGGAGCGTCGGCGAGGCGGCCGAAGTCGTCCAGGCGATGGTCGAGGATGAGGACTGCTTCAAGGTCCTCACGCTATCGGGCGCGATGACCCCTGCCAAGATGGGGCTCGTGGTGTGCGACATGATCGACTGGGGCATGGCCGACGCCATCATCTCGACGGGCGCGATCATGGCGCACGGGATGGTGGAGTCGACCGGCAGGAGCCACTTCAAGCACAGCGAGGCCATGGACGATGTCCAGCTCTATCACAAAGGTTACAACAGAATCTACGACACGATCGAACTCGAGCAGAGCCTCGACGACATGGAGCTGATCTTCCGGAAGGTCGTGGAGGACGCGACGGGAAAGAGGGATTCCCTGGGCAGCTACGAACTGAACTGGCTCATAGGTCAGTATCTCGCCGAGAACACGAAGGACTCTCAGCGGGGGATCCTCAAGTCCGCCTACCTGAGGAAGGTCCCGGTCTATGTCCCCTCCTTCACGGATTCGGAGCTGGGCCTGGACTTCGGCGTCTACCTCAGACGCATGAAGCTGAAGAAGAAGAAGCCCATCGCCTTCGACGCGTTCGTCGACCTTGAGGATTACACGGAACGTGTCCTGGCATCCAAGAAGCTAGGTATATTGACCATCGGCGGGGGCGTCCCGAGGAACTGGGCGCAGCAGGTCGGCCCGTATCTCGATATCATCAACAAACGCGTCGGGACCGGTGGCGGTTTCAAGCGCTTCGACTACGCGGTCAGGATATGTCCGGAGCCAGTCCACTGGGGAGGTCTCTCGGGTTGCACCTACTCTGAAGGGGTCTCATGGGGCAAGATACGGCCGCGTGCAGAGGGCGGCCGATATGTCGAGGTGTTCTCCGACGCCACCATCGCATGGCCGATAGTTGTAAAGGCCGTCATGGAGCGTATGGTGAAGAAGGGGACTGCTCCCAGAGACCGGAAGTGAAGGGTGGTCTGGTCATCAGTCATCGACCGGGTTGTACCACATGGTCTTCGTGCCGATCTTCGACCTCGTCTTTCACTTGAAGCTCTTGGGCTTGCTCTCTATATGGTTCAGGAGCGTGTCCACGTTCCGGCCCACTATCTCCTTGTCCTGCCGGGAGGGCTACGGGTACTTGTATGCGGCCATGCCGCCCGTGACTCTCCAGATGAGGCGTTCCTTGGCGACCTCGGCAACGAGCATCTTTGCCTCGCCTAGGAATGCCTCAGGCCCGGGGTGCTCGTCCATTGGTATGTCTGCAGGCGACTGCAGCGTGATTCGCTTCCGGACCTCGCATAACCCTACATCCTTGCACCGACCCGTGAGATTATGCAAGATGCGTGCTCCCCAAATGATGCTCATCCGCGCAAAGCGATGATGCAAATTGCGGAACGCTCTCCTTCTTGGTGCGAGCCAGATGTGTAAAATGTCGCGCAATGTTAATATCGAATGTCATCGCTATTCTTGCAGGGGCATCGTTGACAGAGGCGCCCTCTTCTGGAGCGGTTGAAGATGGATTTGAGTCTTCCTGATTGGGTCGCGGACTGGGCGAGGAACGCACCGGACCTCAAGTGCGCCATCCCGGGTCCGAACAGCAAGGTGATTATCGAAAAGGACCGGAAGTATGTCTCGCACGCGTATGATCGTCTGTTTCAGTTCACGATGAAGAAGGCATCTGGCTCTGCGGTGATGGATGCCGACGGCAATGTGTATCTGGATTTCTCGGCAGGGATCTCGGTCATGAATGCTGGGTGGTCGAACCCGCGTGTGGTCGCAGCCATCAAGGAGCAGGCTGAGAACCTTACCCACTCCCTCGCCAACGACGCATATTTCGACAAGGAGGCAGACTTCGCAGAGCTCCTGGCCAACATCTCCCCTGCTGGGGCTCTCGAGTCCACGTTCTTCGGGAACAGCGGCGCGGAGGCGGTTGAGGCCGCGGTCAAGTTGTCGAGGTACTTCACCAAGGGCGACGAGCACATCGCGTTCATGGGTTCTTATCACGGGCGTGTCGGCAACGCACTTGCGATGGCGAGCAGGGTCAAGTACAAGCACGGGCACGGACCGTTCGCCCCTGGCATATTCTTCGCGCCCTACCCCTACTGCTACAGATGCTGGTTCAACCAGGAATATCCGTCCTGCAACATGCTCTGCGTCGACTACCTCGAGAAGGGCATACTCGAGTTCGGCGGCCCGAGCGGGAGCGTGGCTTCGGTCTTCGTCGAGCCAGTGCAGGGTGAGGGCGGGTACATCGTCCCGCCGAAGGAGTTCATGCCCAGGCTCAGACGGATGTGCGATGCGCGGAAGATGCTCCTCGTCGCGGACGAGGTACAGAGCGGGTTGGCTCGGACTGGCGAGCTATGGGAATGCAATTCCACGGATACCGTGCCGGACATACTCATCACGGGCAAGGCGCTCGGAGGTGGCATCCCCCTGGGAGCCATCGTGGCGAAACGGAGCGTCATGGACGTCTGGAGGCCAGGGTCGCACTCGTCAACCTTTGGTGGCAACGGCATAAGCATGGCTGCCGGCCTGGCCAACGTCAGGGAGATACTCGACAACAGGCTGACCGAGCGGTCCAAGGTCCTGGGCGACTACGCGCTCAAGAGGCTCCGCGAGCTCAGGGACAGGTACGAGATAATAGGCGATGTCAGGGGCAAGGGGCTCATGATCGGGATTGAGATGGTCAAGAGCAAGACGACGAAGGAGCCACTCCTTGTGCCTGCGATGCAGGGGCTCGTATGGAGGAAAGGCCTCATGATGATAACCGCTGGAATGTTCGGGAACGTCTTCAGGGTCGCTCCGCCGCTCATCATATCCGAGGGGCAGTTGGACAAGGGCATAGACATCTTCGAGCAGGCGGTCAAGGAGACCCAGGCCACGATGAACCCCTGACGCGGCCGCCGACGGCCCGCATTCCTCCGTCCGAGAGTGCTGCCCCAATCGGTTAGATTCAGGATTCACATCAAAGGTAACTAGGTTGCGGTCGGCAGATGTTTGGGTTGAGGAAGAATGCGAGGGGTGAGGACCCAATGGCGGTGCTAGGCCGGTGCATCGTCCTGGCTCGACGACATGCGGACGTCCCGGCGCAGTGGAGTTCTCGTGCGACGTGCTAGCTAGATGAATGGCGGACACCTACACGCGCCCCCTAGGAAGGTTTAGTACTGCGGCAGCCCCTTCCACCCATCGATGGAGCGGGCGCTGAGAGAGTCGGAGATGCTTGTCATATACGGCCTCATGCAGGATGCGAATCTGACGGATTCGGCCTTGGCCAGGCGGTGCGGGATGAAGGAGAGCACGGTCTCGTCGATTCGCCGAAGACTCATGGATTCGAAGCATATCTACTTCGCGAACACGCCGTCGTTTCACAGGTTGGGCTGCCAGATTTTCGTCCAGTTGTACGGGTCCACCAACCCAGCCGTTCCGAAGGATGTGAAGGACGCGGCTCATCAGAGGTTCCTCGACGAGACGCCCGAGATATTTGACAGTGCCTCTGGCGAGGGGTTCGTAATGATGAGCGGGGTGTACAGGGACTTCTCCGATTATCTGGTCACCATCGACAGGTACGAGCGCGCGTTCGCTGGCGTCCGCGCCGCTGAGAGGACGGACCTGAAGGCCGCGTTCTATCCCATGTCCATTTCGAAGGTCTGCAACACATACAACTTCGCTCCAGGCCTTCACAGGATATTCGGTCTCGATGTGCCGAAGCCTGCGTCGAACAGGCCCGTTCGGCAGGAGACGGCGTGCGCGGCCCTCTCCCTGATGGAGCGGCGGACGCTCGTGCACCTGACAGAGTACCCGAACGCCACGGATGCGCAGATCGCGCAGCTCATGGGCCGTTCCAGGCAGACCGTCACCAATGTCCGGAAGTGCCTTCTCAAGAAGGGCATGTACACGCGCACGTGCATAATACCCCTGGTGCTCTGGAACATAGAGCTGATCGCATATGTCCATCTCAAGTTCAGGCCGGATGTGGAGCCGTCGCTAAGGGAGGAGCTGTCGAACGGAGATTGGGTGAACCTCTCGTGGTACACGCTCGAAAGGAGCGCAGAGGCGAGCGCGACCTACATGTTCAGGGACTACAAGGACTACCTCGTCGAGATGCAGCGGATGATGAAGCCGCTCATCGAGAGCGATGTGCTCCGGGGGGACCCGACGATCTCCCTGATCTCGACCGCAGCGGCAAAGGAGCTCAGGGACGGCTACTACGGTCCGATGGTGCGTAAGCTCGTCGGGTTCGGGGACGAGACGCCCCGGTCCGCGTATCCCTCGGGGTTCTGATTCAGGAGCATGCATCCAGCGGCGAAAGTGTTCCATATCCGTAGGTCTATCTGGTCGCGGGAGCTCCGATGGAAGGTTCGTTGGGTAGGTCCAAGTGGATGAGCGTCGACACCGCGATGACCAAGGACGTCATCTGCATCAAGGATACCGACCGTGTCAGCGACGCCTTCCTGACCCTGATGGAGAAGGACATCACGGGCGCCCCTATCGTGAACGCGTCCGGTGACCTCGTGGGCGTACTGAGCGTCACGGACATCAACAGGTCGATCATGGGGCGCGTCATCCGTGCGTCCGCCCTGCACCAGGCGACATCCTCCACTGACTCGGACCGGACATGCGAAGAGAAGGAGCGCGTGAGGGAACTCGGGATCGCCATGCGCGCGGTAGCGGAGAGCACGGTCGCGTCGATACTCCCGAAGGACCAGAAGCCGCTCGTGCTCGGGCCGTTCGATTCGCTCGAGCACGCGGTCAAGATGATGGCCGAGCACAGCGTGAACCGACTGCCCGTCGTCAAGGACGGGAAGGTCGTGGGGATTGTCACCCGTCAGGACATCGTATGGATCGTCGCGGGCAGGCCGCATAAGGACTGAGACATCGGAGATGTGTTTGCAGCAGGATGCTACCGTCGCGCGCGCAAGTGATGCGCATCGGTGTCTGTAGATGGGGTGCATGTGCGATAGCATACTCCTGACCCATCGCGCACCCATCGCTGGTT